>WNFI01560089.1_pt1 | contig 11419 bp, 7 predicted proteins | sample 5400471 | NCBI WGS metagenome assembly WNFI01 (sample SAMN13153348, study PRJNA577476) | soil metagenome | isolation source: 100 cm saprolite on Douglas fir-dominated hillslope | place: USA:California | collected 2013-09-17
GGTTTGCTAAACCGTTATAGGGTCTAAAAACCTTATCGGGGGTTCGAATCCCCCCCTCTCCGTACCCCGTCCCCGCCCCGGGAACCCCATGCCCGTCCGTGTCCGCTTCGCCCCCTCCCCCACTGGCTACCTCCACGTCGGTGGCGCCCGCACCGCACTGTTCAACTGGCTGTACGCGCGCCATGCGGGTGGCACGTTCCTGCTGCGCATCGAGGACACCGACAAGGAACGCTCGTCCGACGCTCATACGCAGGTCGTGCTCGAGGGCTTGAAGTGGCTCGGGCTCGACTGGGACGAAGAGCTCGTATTTCAGGGCGCGCGCGTGCAGCGCCACCGGGAAGTAGCCGACCGCCTATTCGCCGAAGGGAAGGCCTACCAGGACGAGGGCGCGATCCGCTTCCGGCTACCGCCGGGAGAGATCGCCTGGGACGACGCGGTGCACGGCCGCATTTCGTTCCAGGGCGAGGACATCAAGGACTTCATCATCCTGCGCTCCGACCGCACGCCGATCTACAATCTGGCCGTGGTCGTGGACGACCTGGACATGCGGATCACCCACGTGCTCCGGGGAGACGATCACATTTCCAACACGCCCAAGCAGATCGCGCTGTACCGGGCGCTCGGGGCGCCGCTGCCGGTATTCGGCCACGTGCCGATGATCAACGGCCCCGACGGGAAGAAGCTCTCCAAGCGCCACGGCGCCACCGCCGTGGGCGACTACCAGCACCTGGGCATCCTCCCCGCGGCGATGCGCAACTTCCTGGCCTTGCTCGGGTGGAGCCCCGGCGGCGACCGCGAGATCATGACGCTCGACGAAATGGTCCGGCTGTTTTCGTTCGCCGGTGTGCAGCAAAAGAGCGCCATCTTCGACATGACGAAGCTCGAGTGGATGAACGGCCAGTACCTCTCGATGACGCCTGCCGAGGAGTTGTACCCGTTGGTGGCGCCCCAACTCGCGCAGCTCGGCCTGAACGGCGACAAGGCGGGCGTGCTCAAGGCGATTGCGGCGGTGAAGACCCGTTCCCGTACGACGCTCGACGTGGCCAAGCAGGTGGCGGTGCGGCTTGACGCGGCGCATGTCCAGCTCGACGACAAGGCGACACGGGAGATCGCGAAGGACCCGGGGGCGTACCGCGCGTCCCTCGCAGCGAGCCTCGCCGCGCTGCGCGACACCGACTGGACGCCCGCGGCGCTCGAGGCGCGCCTGCGCCGCCTCGCCGAAGAGCGTGGGGTCGCGGCCGGCAAGGTGTTCCAGCCGATTCGCATCGCGCTCACGGGCGGCACCGTCTCGGAGCCGGTGAACGAGCTGCTGTTTGTGGTCGGGAAGGACGCCGCGCTGCAGCGGCTCGAGGCGGCGGTCCGCTCGGGCTGACCGTCCCCTACGGCACCGCCCGCGCCGTATCGGGCTTCGCCGCCGTCGTGTCACCGCGCTGCCGCTTGGCCGCTTCCCGCTCGGCGTCCTTGCGGGCGCGCAGCTCGCGCACGTACTGGCGGAACAGCTGCAGCGACTCCGTGCGCCGCGCCGCCTGCATGATATCCTCCCGCATCTGGTCCAACTGGCGGGCGCGCATTTGCTCGCCGTAGTTGCCTTGGGGCAGCGTGATCGGCAGCAGGGCGAGCGCCGCGGTGGGAATCTTGATGCCCGCGATGTGGATGTACTGCGAGTCGATGCCGAACACCTTCCCGGCCACGTCCGCCGTCCACACCGGGCGCTGCCGGGAGCGCTGGTCCTGATCGATGATGACGTTGAGCGAATCCATCATCGCGTGGAGCCGGCGCACGACGGCGCTGTCGCGCTGCGCCTGGGGCTCGTACAGGGCGTCCGCCACCTCGGCGGGCAGGGCCGGGCGCGGCATGCGCGCGTCCGGGAGCGGGCGCCCCAGCCCGCCGCTCGGCCCCTTGCCGGGGCGCGTGCCCCCCAAAGGCGGGAGCTCGTGCTGCTGCGGCAGGTCGGGGGGGATGATCGTGACCAGCCGCAGCCCCCCGTCGATGCGCCACCGCGCCACGATCAGGAAGAGGATGATCACCAGGTGCACCACGACGCTCCACACCCAGGTGCGGCGGCGCAGGCGGGACGGGACGGCGCGGAGCTTAAACAGCGGCGAGCACCTTTCCCAGTCGCTCCGCGGCGTCGACCAGCCGCGGCGTGCTGACCGTGAGCGCGAGGCGGAAGAACCCCTCTCCACCCGCGCCGAACCCGCTTCCCGGGAGCGTCACCACGCCGGCCTCGGTGAGCGCCCGCCGAGCGAACGCATCCGACGCGAGTCCCTCGGGCAGCGGCACCCAAACGTACATCGTGGCCCCCGGCGTGTCGGGTTCAAACCCCTGCGCATGAAGCGCCGGCAGCAGCGCGTCGCGCCGTTCCTGGAACCGGGCCACGTAGCCCTGCGCCAGGGTCTCGGCCTGCGCCAACACCGCCGCGCCCGCCGCCTGGACGGCGAGGAACGCGCCGGTGTCGACGTAGTTCTTCACGCGCGCCAGCGCGGCGATCAACTCCGGTCGCCCCACCGCCCAGCCGAGCCGCCACCCGGTCATGCAGAACGTCTTGGACAGCGAGTGGAACTCGACGGCGATCTCGCGCGCCCCCGGGATCTCGAAAATGCTCGGGGCCAGGTAGCCGTCGAACGTGATCTCGCAGTAGGGATTGTCGTACGCGATCACGATCCGGTGGCGGCGACAGAACTCGACGGTGCGCTCCAGGTAGTCGCGGGGCGCGATGGCGGCGGTGGGATTGTTAGGGGAGTTGAGGTAGACCAGCTTGGTGCGGCGCAGCGTATCGGCCGGCAGGTCGGCCAGCTCGAGCAGGAAGTTCGTGCGTGGCGTCAGGGCCCGCCGATACGGCTGGGCGCCCGCGAGCACCGTCGCCCCCTCGTAGACCGCGTACCCCGGCTCGGGGACGACCGCGACGTCGCCCGGATCGAGCACGGCCATCGCGAGGTGGGCGATCCCTTCCTTCGAGCCGATGAGCGGGTGCAGCTCGGTAAAAGGGTCGACGCGCACGCCGAAGCGCCGCTGGAGGTAGGCCGCGGCGGCCTCGCGGAACGTGGGCAGGCCGAGCTGAAACGGGTAGCGGCTCATCGCCGGATCGCGGGCGGCCCGCGCCAGGGTCTCCACGGCAAGCTCGGGCGGCGCAAAGTCGGCGTCCCCCGCCCCGAGGTCGATCACGTCCACTCCCTGCGCCAGCAGCCGGCGCTTCACGGCCGGGATCTCCGCCATCGGGTAGCTTGGCAGCGCGGCCAACCGCTTACTGAACCAGGTCACTCAACCTCCTGCTTCATCTACGCCGGGACGACCTAGCGTGCTGCGTGTCGTCTCGCGGCGTCAAGTTCCAAAATGGCCGATCAGCCGCTCGTCGCGCGTCAATTGTTTGCAGCGCGCATCGAGCGCCTCGTACTCTGGCTGCGCGGCTGCCTTGAACCGTTCGAACGCGTCCCGCGACTCCCAGCGATCGATCGTAATGAAACGGCGGGCGACGTCGACGTCCCGGATCAGCTCGGTGGTGACGTAGCCCGGGCTGCGCCGGAACAACCGCGCCCAGTCCCCCTCGGTCCCGAACACCCGGGCGAAGTCCTCCTCCGCTCCGGCCTTCGCCTCGAACATCCAGAGCACGACGGACATGGGAGAATCTATCCCCTCCCTCCCCCGACCGCCCCTAGGCTTCTCCAGCATCGCCAAGCTCCCTAGCGTGCCGGAGCGCCCCCGACCGCTTTGGGTTCCACGCCGATGCCGTGCCGCGCAAAGAAGTCCTCGCAGGCTCCCCGGACCTCCGCCCAATCGCCCACGACGCGGCTCGCCGGCGGCAGCCCCTCGAGGATCAGGGCCCCATAGCGCTTGGTGACCACCCGGCGGTCGAGCAGCAGCACGGCGCCGACATCCGAACGGCTGCGAATCAAGCGGCCGAACCCCTGTTTCAGCTTCAACGCAGCGTTCGGGACGAGGTAGTGCGCGAAGCCGTTCAGGCCCGCCGCCTCGAGCCGCTCGAGCCGCGCTGCCGTGAGCGGATCGGACGGCACCTTGAACGGCAGTTTCGCCAGGATCAAGACCCGCAGCGCCCGCCCCGGGACGTCGACGCCTTCCCAGAACGAGTCCGTGCCGAGCAGAATCGCCGATCCCGCCTCCCGGAAGCGCCGCAGCAGCTGGTCGCGCTGTCCCTCCCCCTGGACGAGCAGCGGCCAGCGCCCGCCGAGCTCGCCGCGGACCGCCTCGGCGGTGCGCCGCAGCGCCCCGTGGCTCGTGAACAGGACGAACATGCCGCCGTCCGAGGCGTGCGCGAGTTCGATCAGGGCGCGCGCCACCGCGGCGTCGTGCCCGGCTTCGTCGTCGCGCGGCTCGGGGAGATCGGTGGGCACGCCGAACAGGCACTGGGAGGGGAAATCAAACGGGGAAGCGTGGATTTCCCGCACCTTGACCCGGGAGGGCGGCAAGTCGAGCCCGAGGCGCGCCTCGAGGTAGCTGAACTCCCCGCCGGCGGCGAGTGTGGCGCTCGTGAGTACCACGGTTTCGATGCGGTCGAACAGATTCTCCTTGAGCACCGGTGCCAGGTCGAGCGGGACGGCAGCGAGCGAGACGTTCGCGGCCTTGCGCCCGCGGCGCTCGAGCCAGCGCACCGCGACCGCGCCCCCGGGGGTCGGCCGCAGGGCGGCCGTCAGCCCCGCGGCCATCGCATCGAGCCGGCGTACCACGCCGCGCAGCTCCCCCAGGAGCTGGGCCCGTCGTTCCGACGGGTCGTCGAGCGCCAACCGGTCGGCAATGGTCTCCGCCCCTTGCGCCAGCTGGGCGAGGGCCAAGAGCAGGTTGTCGAGTCCCACACCGAGGCCCTGCTGCCACACGCCGTCGTCCGTGAACTCGTCGCGCAACCGCAGCACCGGCGTCGGGCCCGGCTCGGCGTCGAGGCGGCGCCCGAGCAGCGCGAACACCGCGTCGGCGGCGCGGCGCGCCGCCGCCAGGGCGTCAGCGAGGCTTTGCTGCACGAGATCGCGGCTCGCCGCAGAGAGCAAGTCGTCGCGCCCGAACAGCACCGAGCGGAGCGCCGGGAGCAGGCCCCGTCCGTTCTTCTCGAGCCGCGACAGCAGCCGGTCCACCCCGAGGCGGCTCGCCTGGGTGCCCAAGTGCATCGCCGCCACGTCTTCCAAGTGGTGCGCCTCGTCCAGCACGAGTCGGCGGTAGGGCGGCAGCACGGCCGCCTCCTGCCAGTTGTCCGACGCCATTCGCACGGCGAGGTCGGACGCGAGCAGGTGGTGGTTCACCACGACGACGTCGGCTTCGGCGGCCCGGCGCCGCGCCTGAAACAGGAAGCAGCGCTCGAAGTGCGGGCATTTGAGTCGCGTGCACAGGTCCGACTCTGCCGCCACGGCATCCCACACGTCGCCGCTCGGCTCGTCGGGGAGGTCGGCGAGCGAGCCATCGCTTGTGCGGGCCGCCCATGCCGCGAGTGCCTCCAGCTCCGCGCGGCGCTCATCCTCGAACAGCGCGTCCTCCTCATCGCGGGCCTGCTCGAGGCGCGACAGGCAGATGTAGTTGCGCCACCCCTTGAGCAGCGCGAAGCTGGGAGAGTGCTCGCCCGAGCCGAGGGCGCGCGCCAGGATCGGCAAGTCTTTGCCGACGAGCTGCTCCTGCAAGTTGATCGTGTTGGTCGAGACGACGGTGCGCTCGCCGTTGGCGCGTGCCCAGGCCAGTGCCGGGACGAGGTAGGCGAACGATTTCCCGACGCCGGTCCCCGCCTCGAGCAGGCCTACGCCACTGTCGTTGTAGAGGTCCGCGATATAGGCCGCCATGTCGCGTTGGCTAGGGCGGTCCTCGAAGCTGCCCAGGGCGCGGGCTACGGGCCCGCTCGGCGCCAGCAGGGCCGCGACGTCGATCGGGTCGATGCGCGTGGTCGCGCGCGGGCGCGGGCATTCGACCACCACGTAGCAGTCGCTGACGTCGTTGTTCACGATCCCGAACCCGACCCCGCCGTCGTGCAGGCGCGCGGCAACGCTGAGGTCGGCACCGGAGGGGTCGAGCACGCCGCTCGGGTGGTTGTGCAGCAAGAGCTCGCCGCGGACGGCGATCCCCGGCAGGGCGAGGACCGAGTCCACGGTGCCGCGCGCCACGACGCGCGCCTCGACGAGCAGGCCGTTTGCATCGGGGCGCGCCACGAACGAGACCTCGCGGCCGTGGGCCGCGGCGATCTCGGCGCGCACCAGGTCGCGGACGGCGGGCGCGAGCCGCTCGACGCTCACGTCTTGAGCTCGCGCTTCTTGGCCGCCGGGAACAGCACGTTGTTCAGGATGAGCCGGTAGCCCGGCGAGTGCGGGTGCAGCGACAAGTCGGTCGGCGGGTCGCCGATCTGATGCTGCTGGTCCTCGGGATCGTGGCCGCCATAGAACGTCCACGTCCCCTTCCCGTGGTCGCCATTGATGTACTTGACCCAGGGGGCGCCCTCTTCGTCCCCGAGCACGATGTCGGCTGGCTTCAGGCGCTCCCGCAGGAACGAGGTCGTGAGCCCGTAGAAGTCGGTGATCACCTGGCGGTGGTTCTGCACCAGGATGGTCGGCACGGGATCGATCTTGGCGCTGAAGTTGAACAGCTTGAACGCGCCGAGCGGCTGGCGGCGCGCGAGGGCGTTGACCTGATGCCCATCGATGTCGGAGAAGCTCGCGATCTGGGGATTGGGCTCCAGGTGCGCACCCCGGAAGGCGAGCGCCCGGGACCAGTCCAGTTTGCGGTCGGCGTCGGGATCCATCGGCGTGCCGTCGGCGAACGCCGCGGCGATGTCCACCCGCTCGGCCGCGAGCGCCAAGTCGAGCGTCTCGGTCGCGGTGCACATCGCGAACAGGAACCCGCCATTCGCCACGTAGTCGCGAATGGTACGCGCCACCGCCTTCTTCAGGTCGGGCACGGTCGCGAAGCGCAGCCGCTTCGCGGCATCGGCGTTGAAGCGCACCATTTCGGCGAGCCACGGCGCGCCGGCGGAGATCAGGTAGAACTTGGAGTACTGCCCCGTGAAGTCCTCATGGTGCAGGTGCAGCCAGTCGTAGCGTGCGAGGTTCCCGCCCAGCACTTCGAAGTCCCAGACCGTGTCGAACGGGATGCCGGCGTATTGCAGCACCATGGTGACCGCGTCGTCCCACGGAGGCGTGTTGGGCGGCACGTAGACGGCGACCCTGGGCGCGCGCTCGAGCGGCACCGCGTCCATGTTGCTCGCTTCGATCTCGCCGCGCGCCGCGCTCACCTGGGCGTCGTCCACCGGCTCGAAGGTCACGCCCGCGAGGCTCGCGTCGCGCCGGATCGCGGGCCCGTCGGGAAGCAGGAACGACCCGCCCCGGTAGTTGAGCAACCACTCGGCGCGGATCCCCGCCTGCACGACGCGGTAGGTGACGCCGTAGGCCTTCAAGTGGTCCCCCTGGGACTCATCCATCGGAATGAGGAGGGATGCGGCGGCGGCGGCGTGGATGGCCGGCAGGAAGCTGGCCAGCCGGGCTCCCGCCGCGAGTCCCCCGTAGCGGCCGATCGCTGTGACGAACGCGCGACGCTTCACGACTTCGGAATCGCCCCTTTCGCGCGATCGCGCTCGCGCCGCGCCTCGGGCACGACGGCGCTTCCGGGATAGCTGAGAATCAAGTGCTCGAGATGCTGGATCGCAGCGGCCGGCTCGAGGCGCCGTTCGAGCAACCGGGCCCACTCGAGTTCGGCGGCGGGCGCCGCGGCGCCCGAGCCGTCCGTGCGCACGATCTCGGCGAACATTGCGAGAGCGGCCAACTGCTCGGTGGGCCCGAGCCGGGCAGCGACGCGACCGGCGAGCAGCAGGATGTCGGGGCGGCCGCTCCCGGCCGCCGCCTGCTGGTCGGCCGCGTGGCGCAGCGCCGTCGCCGCCCGGACGGAGTCGCCCCGAGCCAGGGCGAGCAATGCGCCGCCCAGCTCGGCGAAGTCGTCGGCCGCGACGCGATCGAGCAGCGTCGGCCCGATCCAGGTCCCCCTGGGCGATGCGCCCGCGCGCGAGCCGCAGCCGCAGCGTGGCGCGGTCTTCCTCCGTCAACCGATCGTCGCGCGCCAGTCGCTGGGCCGCGTCGTCCAACTGCCCGCCGTCAATCAGTGCCGCGACGAGCGTCGTCTGAGCGAGGGCCTGGGCGTCGGCAGGCGCCGCCGAATCGCGCGCCACGGCCTCGAGCACGCTCCGCGCCGCCACGCGGTCGCCGATTTCGAGCAACGCCCGGGCCGCCTCGGCGCGCCCCCGGACGGCCGCCGGGCCGGACGCGAGCTCGGCGTAGCGCGCGAGCGCCAGGGCGCGCACGCGGCGGGCGGCGGGCGTGGTGCGCCCCGCCGCCACATCGGCGAAGTGGCGTGCCGCGAGCGCCGCGTCGGCGGAGGGCGTGGCGAGGCTCGGCGCGTACACCGCCCAGGCGCGCTCCGGCTGGCCCCAGTTGAGCAGCAACTCGCCCGCGAGGCGTCGCGTGAGCGGCGGCGGGTCGCCCATGGTGAGCGCGAGCGCGATCCGGTCGCGGTGGGACGGGGGCGCCGCGCCGAGCTCACTCGCCGCGTACGGCAGCTGCGCCGGCGACCCGCTCAGCGCCCCCGCCCACTCCCGCGCCGCCCCCTCCCAGTCACCGCTGCGCTCGGCGAGCTCGGCGAGCTCGATGCCGAACGCCTCCGACCGACCGAGTGCGTGCCGCCCGTCGACGAGCACGGCCCGCGCCGCTTCGTGGCGGCGCTGGTCCTCGAGCGCCATCGCCCACTCGCGGTACGGTGCCTCGTCGCGCGGCGCGGCCGCGATCCAGCGTTGCGCTACGGCGCGCGCGCTGTCAGGCTCGCTGAGCCCCACGTAGGTGCGCAGCAGCACACTGCGGAGGGCCACGTTCGTCGGGCTCGCGGCTTGAGCGGCGAGCGAACGCGCGGCGAGCCCCAACAGTGCTAGCGCGCCCACGCGGCCGAGACCCTGACGCAGCGGCCGGAGGCTACGGGCGAGGCGCATTGAGCCTGCGGAAGTATTCGAGCGCCAGCCGTCGCTGCTCCGGCGTTAGCCCCTCGAGCTCGGCCCAGGTGGGGTAGCGCACCCTCGGGCCGGCACCCGTGGCGCCGCGCTTCAAGGCGTCGGGGAGGTGCACGCTGTCGCCCGTCGCCGCCCGGCTGACGCGCTCTTTCGTTTCGTCAGGCTCGTCGTTCGACAGGGTACGCCCGGCCTCGAGCAGGCGATGGTACAGGCGCTGCTGGCGCTCGATCGTCTGGCGGTCGAGGCGACCGGCCTCGATTTGGCGCGCGAGCTCCTTCGCCTCCTGAGCCAACGCGCCGGCGCCGGAGCTCGCGCCCTGCGCCTGCATGCGCTCGAGCTGCTCGGCGAGGGCACGTTGCCGCGCGGCCAGGGCGCGCAGCTGTTCGCGCACCGCGTCCCCGGCGCCCATCAACGGCAAGAGCCCCTGCGCCTGACCGTTCAGCCCTTGCTGGTCGCGGGCGAGGCGCGCCAGCTGCTCGACGGCCTCGGCGAACCCGCTCCCCGAGCGCGCGCTGCTCACCTGGGCGCGGCTCCGCACCAGCGCCAGGGCCGTCGCGTTGAGCGCGTCGACCGCCTCGTCGGCGCGCGCCGCGGCTTCGGACCCGTTCGGGTCCGCTTCCTCGAGCTGGGCGCGGGCCCCTGCCATCTGCCGTTTCGCGTACCCGAGGGCCGCTTCGAGTTGGGGCGAGACGAGCGCGTGCTTGCCGGCGGCTTCGCGGATCTGGCGCGCGACGGCGTCCGTGCCCTCCTCCACCGATCCCTGCTGGGCGCGCGTCGCGGCACTCACATCGCCGCCCCGCAGCGCCTCGGCCACGTGTTGCTGCCGGTCGGCGAGGGCGGCGGTCTCGAACAGCGCGCGGTCAAGGGCGACGAGCGTCTCGCGGCGCCACTCGCGCGCGAGCGAGTCCCGCCGCGCGCGCAGGGCGGCGGCCACGTCGGCAAGTCGCCGCTCGGCTTCGGCTCCGGCCGCAGCCGCTTGCGGCGGTTGCCGTTGGGCCGCAGCCGCGGCGGCACGCTGCATGGCACTGGCGGCGGCGCGCGCCGCGCTTTGGGGCGCCCCGAGGGGCGTGTCCGCGGCGCGCGCCGCGCCCAGATCGCGCGCGACCTGATCGAGCCCGCGTGCCAGCGAATCGACTCGCTCAGCGAGCGCGCGCTGGCGCGCCGCGGCCGCGCTATCGGGTCGCGGAGCGTCGTCCCGGTTCCATTCGGCCTGGCGGAGGCGCAACGCGTCCGCGTCGGCGGCAAGCGAGGCGAGGGCCCCTTCGACCGCCGCCCGCCGGAACAGCTCCTGGCTGCGCTCCAGTTCAGCGCGGAGCTGCTCCTGCGCTTCCGCGAGCCGCGCCAGCGCCTGGCGCGTCGCCTCGGGGTCGAGTTTCGCGAGCGCCGCCTGGAGCTCGCGCAGCCGTTGCTCGAGCTCGGGCGTCACGGCACGCTGGAGCAGCTCCTGGACCTCGCGCAGCCGCGCTTGGAACGCCGTGTCTCCGATGCCCGCGGCCTGCGCGGCCCGGGTGATCTCCTCGACGGTGCGCGCCAGCTCCCGCACCCGTGCTTCGAGCGCCTCCTGCTCTCGGGCCACCGTCTGGGCGCGCTCGGTCGCCTGGAACGGGAGCGCGCCCTCGCGCTCGCTCGCGCCGCTGCGGCGTGGGCTGCCCGGATCGCGCGAGCGCTGCTGGGCGAGATCGCCCGTGCGCTGACCGAGCTCGCGTGCGGCGGTAGCGAGTGCATCCGCCGCACGGGCGACGTCGCGCGCAGCGGCGCGGGTGGCCGCGCGCAACTCATCGAGGCTGGGCAGCCGCAGCGCGAATTCGGCGCTCCGGCCCACGTGCGGCGTCGGGGCGTTATCCCATGCCTCCACCTTGAACCGCAGCGTGTCGCCCGGCACGAGGCCTCGCCGGCTGGCGTCGAGCTCCCCTTCGATGATCGCTCGTTCGCCCGCGTTGGACACGTCGAGCGACTGGCGCAGGACTTCCCCTACCTTCCCCGTCTGGCTCACGCGCCGGCTCACCAGGTCCAGCCGCGCGAGGCCGTGATCGTCCCGCGCGTCGATGACGAGCGGCTGGCGGAGCGACAGCGGCAGGGTGGTGTCTCGCCCCGGCACTGGCACCAGCACGACCGGCGCGGAGTCGGGCACGATCGAGAGCTGCAGCTCGGCCGGGTCACCCTCGAGCGGCGCGCCGCTGGCCGGGGCGAGGTCGAGGAGCCACGTGCCGGAGCTCACCGGCGCAAGCCGGCCCGAGAAGGCCGTGCCCAGCACGGCCAGGCGGGTCGGGGCGCTGCCGCGGCGCCACGCCGCAGCGGTGAGCGGTACGCTCGCCGTGCCGCTCGTGAGGATCACCGTCCCCTCCGGAACCGCGATCGTGTCACCGCCGGGAACGAGCGGCTCGTCGGGGCGCGCCAGGTAGGCCGGATAGCGGGCCGTGAGCTCGAGCCCGGCGAGGAACGCGGGCAGCG
>WNFI01320046.1_pt1 | contig 11418 bp, 11 predicted proteins | sample 5400471 | NCBI WGS metagenome assembly WNFI01 (sample SAMN13153348, study PRJNA577476) | soil metagenome | isolation source: 100 cm saprolite on Douglas fir-dominated hillslope | place: USA:California | collected 2013-09-17
TGTAATCCATCTCGCCGGAGGCGCTTTCGCATCCAGCGTTACGCGCTCAGGCGAGATGCAGGGCAATCCTCTACATGCCGCGTATGTGCTCCGCAGTGTAGGGTAGCAGCGCCATGTGACGTGCCTGTTTGAGAGCTACGCTGAGACGGCGCTGGTGTTTAGCGCAAGTTCCCGTCTTACGGCGGGGTTCAATTTTGCCGCGATCAGAAATGTAGCGTTTCAAGAAACGGCTGGCGTCCTTGTAATCAATTTCACGTACATGATCGTGACAAAACTGGCATACTTTACGGCGAGTTGGACGCTCGCCACGCCCGGCCGATCTATCGCGACGCGGGGCTGTTTCGGTTCGTCTTTGCACGGACTATAATTTCTCCTCTATATTCCTGTGGATTAAAATGGAATTTCCTCAGGATCTTCAGGGTAGGTCGTCCGGGTAGTCGGGAAGAAAGGGATCGCGATCTTCCGCGCTTCCGCTACTTGCCGAATAGCTCTCTGAACTGGTAGACGCTGCTTTCGGAGTGAGCATCTCCATATCGGTAGCATTAACATCTACGGATGTACGCTCCATACCGTTCTTATCGGTATATTTGCGTTGTGTCACACGGCCTTCGATATAGACTTTAGAGCCTTTGTGCAGGTAGCGCTCGCATGTCTCCGCGAGTTGGCGCCAGGCGACAACATTGAACCATTCGGTCTCTTCCCTTTTCTCTCCGCTATTGGTTTTGTATGTTCGACTTACAGCGAGAGAAAATCGTGTGAAAGGGGTGCCATCCGATGTGACTTGCAATTCGGGATCTCTTCCCAGGTTCCCGATCAGCATAATTTTGTTTAGCATGGTCTGTCGATATCCTTTCAGCGTTATTTAGCGCTTAGACAACTCCTCAATTGAGACCGAATTGTGAACTACCCAGACGATTCCTCACTATGCTTCAACGGATTCTTCTTCTTCAATAGCAGGTGGGACATACTCGGCCTCTACAGGGGAGAGTACGGCGGGTATCTCCTCTTCCTGGGGGGTGAGTACTTCCTCCTGTGGCCCTGGGCCTGGCTCAGCGGGTACTTCCACCTCTGGCGCTGGCTCTGGACTAGCAGTAGCTGACGCCTGGGCTTGAGTTGCTGTGGCAGCGGCACGAGCCTCCCGCTCTTCCCGCTCTTCGCGTTCCTTCTGGACAGCTTTAGGATCGCGCCTTGTGATTAAGTGACGTAGGACCTCCTCGGAAACCTTGAGGTTACGATCCAGTTCAAGCACGGTCTCAGGGGTCAAGATCATATCAATAAACACGTAGTAGCCATCACGATGATGCTGTATGGGGTATGCCAGGCGGCGGCGCCCCCACTGGTTTACCTTGACGGTCTGGCCGTCATAGTTTCTGACGATCTGCTCAATGCGCTCCAATATAGCGCGTGTCTGCTCTTCGCTGACTTCGGGGTTGAGAATGAAGCCAAGTTCATAATCACGCCTCACGAAGCCACCTCCTTCCTTTGGGCATGCACCCGGTCAAATCACTCGCGTGCAAACGGGCCTAGTGACTGCCAGGGCAGGTGGAGCATCGATGATTCATCGACGCATTAAACGATTGCCGCGAACCGTTCTAAGCTAGCTGCGGCGTTACCATAATATTACATATGCTTGCTCTCCTATCAGGAGATGCTCAATGCGCTCGGCATCTCGTTGGATAGCCGGGTGGAAGCACCTCGCTATTATAGCACTGTTCCCTACATTTGACAATAAGACGTGTTTAGCGGTTTAGTGCTGTTCTCATCGAGACATTCTTTCTATACTTCTGAAAAATGGAAAAGCGGAAAGTGCAGACCAAAGGAGGTTGATTTTCTGTCTTTTTCGTGCTATATTTCCAGTACGTGCTAAATATACTGTACGTCATGAATTTGCAAATTATGCTGATATCATTGCCTCATGGAAAAGGAGATATTGATGAACGCCTTGAAGAACAATGACGATCTTGAGGCTGTACCAGTATTGCCAGAGAATGTTCCTGTGTCTATGCCGGAACTGCCGGCAAGGCTCCCTATCAACACGGCTCAACAATTCAAAGCCTTCAGCGATCCGATCCGGTCACGCATCCTGGGCATTATTCAGAACCAACCGGCCACTGCCAAACAGATCGCGGATCGCCTTGGAGCTACGCCAGGCGCAATTGGTCACCATCTGCACGTTCTTGAATCAGCGGGGTTGGCCCAAGTAGTCGCACGTCGCCTGGTACGAGGCATCGTCGCGAATTACTATACGCGCACGGCCCGCATCTTCGATTTTGACCTACCGCGCGAGGTGACAGGCGATACATCGATGAATCTCGAGATCATGAGAACGGCTCTTAATGAATTGTCTGAAGCAGATGTGAACATTGATGAAGATACTTATCGATATGACGGATTTCCGCACATTCGTCTTTCGCCTGAGCGTGCAAGGCACTATTCCGAGCGACTTCAATCGCTCGTCAACGATATTCTGAACGAAAGGCCTGATCCCAATGGTAAGGTGTATGGCATCCTTGTCGCCATGTTCATGGGGCCTGCATATTTGCAAGGTCCTGGTACGTCTACACCATCGGAATCGGCAGTAATTGACGAAGAAGAATCTTGACATAAGTTATCAAGAATAGTAGCGCATACTGAATCCTGTGGGTGAGCGTCAAATTTAGCAGATGACCTGGCGGGGGCAAGCCCCGCCAGGTCATCTCATCGGCTTGCCCTACGATTTCTGACATGTAGTGGCGGGGCTTGCCCCCGCCAGGTCATCTGCTAAATTTGCCAAGGAGTTCACGATGCGAGCCAACAATAGTACTTCAAGTAAGCAAGCTAGCAAGTTCAATAGTGACTTTTGGAAATACTGGACGGGGCAGACCATTTCAAATCTCGGTAGCTCGATTACGCTTTTCGCGCTGCCGCTGCTGGTTTATAAGCTCACAGGTTCGGCACTCAACCTGGGTATCGCCACCGCTGCAACCTTTCTCCCTTATCTGCTCTTCGGACTGATTCTTGGTGCATGGACGGACCGGGTGGATCGCAAACGCATGATGATTGGCACCGACATCGGCCGCGCGCTCATCGTTGCTTCGATTCCTTTGCTGGCTGCTCTCGGTTCGCTTTCTGTGTGGTGGATCTACATAGTGTCGTTTGTTCATGCAACATTGACTATCTGCTTCGAGGCTGGACAGTTTGCTGCCATCCCCAGCCTGGTCAACCAGGACGACCTGGTCACGGCTAACGGGCGTATCCAGGCAAGCTACTCAGGGGCTAGCATAATCGGTCCATTGCTTGCCGGTTTGCTGGTAACATTGGTGCCTCTTTCAGCGCTCATGCTGATTGATGCTTTTTCATTCCTGGTTTCGTCATTCTCTCTGGGACTCATCAAGATCAGTTTTAATACGAGTGAGAAGCGAGCGAAAACAAGTATACGCAGCGACGTGGTTGAAGGGCTGCGTTACGTGCTGGGCCACCCGGTACTGCGCAACATCTCGATGATGATGGCCCTGGTGAACTTTGTTGGCACTACAGCCTATGCTCAGCTCATTCTCTTCGCCAAGGTACGGCTTCAGGCCAGTGATCTCCAGGCGAGCCTGCTGTACTCGGCGGGGAGCCTGGGTGTGGTCATCCTCTCGCTGGCTGCGGGTCAATTGCGCAAGCGCTGGAGCTTCAGTACAGTGGCATTGGGCGCATTGATGCTGGAGGGGTTGCTGACGTTCGTTTTTTCGCTTATGCACTGGTATTGGCCCGCTATAGCGCTCTGGACAGTGATAGGGGGACTGGGTATCCTCTTTAATATTAACACGAGCAGCCTGCGACAGGCAATCGTCCCTAATCACATGTTAGGGAGAGTAATAAGCATCGCCAGTGTGCTGGCATGGTCGGCTATTCCCCTGGGCAGCTTGCTTGGTGGTTTTGCAATTTCCTGGACAAAGAACGTGGCACTGGTTTATGGAGTAATCGGAATATTGATCTTCCTGATACCTTTCTGCTTCTCGTTTACAGCTCTCGGGCATGCTGATAGATATATACCTAAGAAGGTGACTGATGGAATATCCTTAGCGGAAGAGGCGAAGGATATTCCATAAGCGTCATTGCCCTGTTCTGACGTACAGGTGTATGACTGACCTCAAGGAGCATCTGCTGTTATATGCTGCATCAAATCCGCCAGATTTTCGTAGACATGGTCGGGTTTAATGGAAGATTTTTCCAGGTCTTCACGTGAGGTACTACCTGATAATAGCAGTATGGTATGAGTTCCGGCATTTTTACCGGCAAGAATATCGACTTGCAAGCCATCGCCGATCATGGCTGTTTCGCCAGGCTGGCTGCCTAACTTGTGCATAGCCTCCTGGAGCAGCATCGGTTCAGGTTTGCCAACCACCTCTGGAGTCACACCACTGGAGACTTCGATAGCGGCTGCCAGGGCACCACAGCCGGGGATGAAACCACCCGCAATTGGCAGTACGGGATCACGATTAATGGTAACGAAAAGCGCTCCTGCGCGTATAGCGTTCATAGCATTGGTCATAATTGCATAATCGAAGTTGCGGTCGAGGCCAACGAGTACTGCATCTGCTTCTCGCGCATCTACACTTGCTGCTTTCAGACCGTATGACTCAACCAGGTCCGTCAAGGGTTGTTCGCCCACGACGTAGACAACAGCTTTAGGTAAGCGACGGGCGATATTCTGAACTGCCGCCTCTCCGGCAGTGAGCAAATGCGCATTATCTGTAGCAATACCGAGGCGTTCGAGTTTTGCCAGTACCTGTGCTCCAGTCGCGAAGGAGTTATTTGTCAGAAAAAGGTATTTCTTTTTATTGGTCTCAAGCCAGGAAATGAATTCTTTTGCCCCGGGCAGCAATTCATTCCCCCGGTAAACTACTCCGTCGAGGTCTATCAAATAGGTGGTGTACGGTAACATAGGGCCCCCTGAATTGAAATACTATGCCACGTGGCGGTGGGCGGATCGTCCATAGCAGCGGCGACCCTCGTGGTCGCCCGGGCACCCCACGCAACAATTCGACGGATACCTGTCATCCCCGCAATAATTGCTCGCGGATGGCGACGATCTCGCGGCGTAATGCGGGGTTAATATTCACCGCTCGATCGATCTTTTCGCATGCATGAAGCACAGTGCTTATCGCGCTGCTTGCCACACATGGCTTCGAGTGAAATGTGATAGTATTCTGCCACTGCCTGGGCAATTTGCTTTATATTCAAGCGTGACTCTTTGTTATCGTTACCAAGTGACGACATGGCGGCACGAGCAACTTCCATGGTCAGGTCGGTGCGATGCAACTGCTGGTATGCCATCAAGCGATTCAGGCAGCCTTCCAACTCGCGAATATTCGTCTGTACGCGACCAGCGATATACGCAATGATGTCATCGGGGACCCAATAGCGCAACAGATCGGCCTTGACGCGCAGAATAGCCATGCGTGTTTCCAGGTCAGGAGGTTGAATATCCGCGATGAGCCCCCATTCGAAGCGCGAACGCAGGCGTTCCTCCAGGCTGACGATCGCCTTGGGAGGTCGATCACTACAGATCACGATCTGTTTGCTCATCTCATACAAACTGTTGAAGGTATGAAAGAACTCTTCCTCCGTGGATTCTTTGCCCGCGATGAATTGGATGTCGTCCACCAGCAAAATATCGACGGAGCGATACTTAGCGCGAAACTCCTCGGTGGTGCGGTAACGGATGGCATTAATAATTTCATTGGTAAATTGCTCAGAGGATACATAGAGTACCGCGAGTCCGGTCTCTACGCCCTGGTGTCCAATGGCATGCAGCAGGTGTGTCTTGCCAAGGCCGACGCCTCCATAGAGGAACAGGGGATTATATGACTCACCGGGAGCTTCCGCTACGGCGAGAGAAGCGGCATGTGCTAGCCGATTACTATTACCGACAATAAATGCATCAAAGGTATAGCGCGGATTGAGGCGGTTATATAACTGAATGTTGGCATGCTGCTCGTTATCCCATTCTTCTGTCAAGTGATCAGCAGGGTACATGCTCCCATACTGGAGGTCTTGCACATCATGTTGGATGGGCGATTTCGCCGGAAAATCATAATAACCAAAATCGCTTGTTTGAGGATATCTTGTTGGTTGGAAGCGATTGAGCATATCTCTGGAAGAAAAAGGCGGTTCATCGAGTGTACTTGTAATGGCTATCGTGACTGGTTGTCCAGTGACATCAGCCAATACATCTTCAATGGAGCGTCGCCAACGAGTATTAATCATGTCACGGGCGAGGATGTTGGGAACCTGAAGCGTGAAATAGAGCGCTTCGTCTTCAGTCAGAGAGCCAGCGTCGATATCGTCAAGCCCGCTATTCGAAGCATTAGACAAAGTAGCAGAAAGGAGCCATGTTTTACATACCGCATCAATAGGGGCTGTATCCAGCCGTTCAAGCGTAGCACGCCAGATAGTTGCAACGTTCACTGCTTTACTCCCATTATTAGCCTTCAGCGAGAGCAACGCACTCAATCTCAACCAGCGCTTTACGAGGTAGTTCGGCTACAGCGACCGTTGAACGAGCAGGGGCTACCCTTCCGGGTCCCTCGAAATATGTCGCGTACACAGCATTCATAGCCTGGAAATCGCTCATGCGAGCGAGAAATACCGTTGTTTTTACGACACTGGCGAGTGATGCTCCTGCATGAGTAAGTATGGCCTGCAGATTTTGCACAACACGATGCGTCTGAGCCTGGACATCATCACCGACAAGTTCTCCATTTGCCGGGTCAAGGGCAATTTGACCAGAGACATAGACGAACTCACCGGTGCGGATAGCTTGACTATATGGACCTATGGCTGCCGGAGCATGACTTGTTGAAATTCTTGTTAGCTGCATAAGTATTTTCCTCGATCGATCATAAGATTGGTAGCGTAAAAGGGTTTCTAACAGTTGCCCCATAGATACAAATATGCTATATTACCCCTAGCTTGTGAAAGGCTCCAGTAACCGGGAACGCCGTTCGCACGCTTCGCGAGGGGGCGCTGGCTCTGGCAAAACTGTTCAGGCATACATGTATCACAGGTCATACACCCTTGTGGTGTAAAGCCGCGTCCTATATGGGTGCGGTTGCCGCGCTACGGTTTCCGCGGCTGGTCCTTCGGGGCCACCTACTGCATGTAGGAGCATGTAAAGCGTGTCTTGCACTGATGGATACCTCCAGAAAGTGCGGATAACTCAACTTGTTAGAAACGGTTGACCACAGGCCAGGGTCACCTCCACCATACGCGGATACGGCCTACCGTACCTAAGAAACCTGCTGTAAGCTATACGTTTTTACGCCTAGCCAGAAATACGAATATTCAGAGAAACGCATTGTAACAGTTACGGTCAGTGCTGTCCATACCCTGGTGAATGGAACTGCCCCTGCCCGCTCGCGCCAGGTTGGAAATTGTGGGGAACCAGCTGGGGCGATGGCACAGTCTGATGTGCACGCGCTTGTAGCTGTAGTTCTTTCGCGCATTGACGCAAAGCCTGCTGCATCTCGGCGGCGGAGAGGAAGCGGTCCTCTGGCTCTTTCTCCAGCGCCTTCATCACAATCTGCTCCAGGGCAGGAGGGACGTTTGCATTGAACTGGTGTAAGGGTGGCGGATAGGTTGATGCATGCTGCATAGCGATAGAGACAGCGGTGGGGCCGATAAAAGGAGGCCGACCGGCAAGCATTTCAAACATCACCACGCCAAGAGAGTAGAGGTCCGAAGAGGCAGTGAGTTTTTCGCCTCGTGCCTGCTCAGGAGAAAGGTAGTCGGCAGTGCCCAGCACAATACCGCTATTGGTTAAACCTGCATCTTCTGCCACCCGTACGATACCAAAATCCGTAAGTTTGACCAGAAGGCTTCCTGCGCTTGTGACCGTTGCACCACTGGAAGCCAGCATAATATTCTGTGGTTTGATATCGCGGTGAATGAAGCCCCGTGTATGCGCGACCTGTAGCACGGCACATACCTGCGCCGCAATCTCGAGTGTCTCGAGTGCATGCAAGTGCCGGCGGTCTAGGATCTCTTTTTTCAGGGTGGGACCATGAATATACTCCATGACGAGGAAATACTGACCGAACTCCTCAACAAAGTCATAGATGGTAACAGCGTTGGGATGAGCAAGTGCGGCAGCAGCACGAGCCTCGCGACGAAAGCGTTCAACGGCTCGCAAGTCATTTTTGTCCAGGGATCGTAGTACCTTCATTGCGACGAGGCGTTCGACGCGATGATCCCAAGTTTTAAATACACTGGCCATGCCACCAGTAGCAATATGTTCACGGATTTCGTAGCGTCCGGCAATTAGAGTACCTTCAAACTGAGTCAATGTCTTACCTCAATGAGCATCCACAGAGATAGCCCTTTAGACTATTCTGTTAAAAACTCAAATCTAAAAATATGGCTCTGCTCAACATTAGGGGCAAAGGGCGATCCCCCATCAACTGCCCTACCCTGCTGCATACCTCTGCCGCCCCTACGCGGTCGGCTATCACCGCTGGCCCCCGATATTTGGTAGAACTTAAAAATACGAAAAGCTTTGCAAGTACCAAAGGCAAGTATACCATCAATGATTCAGGGAGTCCAGAATGAGCGTGAGTCGCCATCAATGCCTCCTGTTGTCAGTTGTACAGGATTGCCTTGCAGGCTGTAAACGCCAGTTTTGGCACTGTAGTTGATATTTGCCAGCCAGAGATCGAACTCACTGTTGTTATAGGAAAGGTAGGCTATCTGCTTGCCATCCGGAGACCAGACGGGCTGGCTCACGTACAGTCCGCTCAGGATGCGAGAAGATTTCTTATAAGGCAGCAGAGCTTGCTGTTCGACCTTGGGATCGTTGGGATTAGCGGTTACCCCCTCCGGTACGGCCATCACATAGAGTCCCATCTGGGTAGGAGACTCTCGCTTGACGTAGACAATGGCGTTGCCATCTGGTGAAAAGGCTGGCTGCAGGTCTTGATCCTTCGGGGCGGTGATGGCTATGCCGGGATCGTAGCCTGGGTGAAATAATCCTGGATGATTGACAATGGCGTTGGCATCCTCCAGGAAGACCTGAATGACTTGCTGGGTACGTGTCGCGGCATCATATGCATAGTGTGTGTAAGCGATTTCGGTAGGATGCCCTGGGCGATAGGTTGGGTCGCGATCTCCACCATCCCCAAAGCTAGCATAAGCCACATCTTGTGGTGGTTGCGCTGAAGGATTATTGAAAGGTATTGAAAATACTTGTAGATCCAATAGAGGAGCATTTATTCCCGTAGCAGCGTACCAATTCTCTTTTTCGAGGTCACTCAGGAAGAGTATATGTGTACTATCCGCCGACCACGCGGGCTGCGAAAACCAGTGATAGGTGTTTTTGATAAATCCGCTATCAGGGTAAAAATGACCATTGCCGGTAAGCAGTTTATGTCCGGGGCCACCGCTGACCGGCATGTAAGCCAGATCGGAATAGTCCTTATAGCGCACGATAAACGCTAACCACTTACCATTCGGAGAGATGGCAGGATCATAGATGTCATTTCCGGGGATTATCTCGCGAGAGTTGCCATTTGGGTCAGTTACCCATAAGTTGTGATCGACGGTGAAATAGATCTTGCCTTTGAAGAGATTTTGGACAACGTTTACTTTGTTGCCATTTGAGTTGGTCGTGATGGTGTTGCCGCTCTGGTTATTTTCACCTATACCGAGACATCCTTGCACGCTTAATGACAGCAGGAGGAACAATAAAAACGAGCCCCAGGATGTATGTCTCTTCATGTGTTTTTTCCTATTGGTCCAAAAGTGTTAGTCCAAACTGATTCCGCATATTATGTTTGTATCGCCTGTGGTGACTCAAACACAACCATCAGCATCAGATCGAGCAGACTATGAAAACCAAATAAGTTATCGCTGCCTCCGGCAAGGTTTAGATTCATTGCACTTACGCTGGCCAGTTGGCTTACTGATTGCCAGCTGGCATTGGTACTGGCAGTGGATAGAGATGATGGTGGTGATGCGGGTGATGCGGAAGCAACCGAACTATTGCTACTGTTTGCCTGGATGTTGCAAGCTGCATTGTTGCCTAAAGCAAACATCTGCGCAATTACGGGCACAATTAAAGCGCAATCCGGGAAAACCACAGACTTCCCACTCCCATCCGTCGCGGTGCCTGAGTGCGAGTATGGCGGGCCCAGGATAACGCGCTGAATAGAATTTGGGTCGAGGCCGCGAGCAAAATTTACCAGTTTGAGAACGTCGGTCAACTGCATATCTGTTCTGACATATCCATCAAGATCGTGTGCGATAGCTGGCAGTTTGCCAACAATATCCGGATTATTCAGTTTTGTTTTGAGCGCACCCAATATCTGCTGTTGGCGAACGGAACGACCAAAGTCGCCTACAAGGTCCGCGTGTCGAGAACGCACGTATTCAAGCGCTGCCGGCCCGGAGAGGTGCTGCGGACCGGGTTGGATATAGAGGCGTTTATAGGCATAGATATCACCAGTTTTGTTGCCGACATCATCAGGGTAATTGTCATCGGTAATGGGATGCAGCACATCGACATCAACGCCACCGACCGTATCGATCACTTTGATGAAGCCATCCAGCCCGACCCATGCATAGTAGTTAATAGGGATGCCGAAATCCTGGAAAATTGCGAGGCGACTGAGCGCGACACCACCAAGGCCATAGGCTTCATCGAGTTTATGCATACCACTGCCAGGTACATTGATCCAGAAATCACGCGGTATCGACAGCATACCTACTTTCCTGGTAGCAGGGTCAATCGTGATCACGATATCTGTCTGTGCCAGGTATTGACCATTAGAGAACTTTACGTCTGTATCGCTGCCGAGCAGGAGTATATTAATACGATGGCCACTTAAGATATCGGCCCCATTGCGATTCATGTTGGGATCCTCGTCTCCTTTTAGACGGGTCACTTGCTGGCCCACAATATGACTAACGGGGGCGGCAAAGAAATAGTTATAGTATCCAGCAGCGCCTCCGACCACAATAAGCAGGAGCAGGAATAGAGATACAACGATACGTGCCCAGATGGGGAAGCGTCTCTGTTTGCGTTCTTTACCCCAGTTGTCTACGTCTACCGGTTGTGGCCTTTCCCAAAATGGCGGAGGACCTCCGGGTCCCGGGTAGTCCATTGGCATGGGTGACAAGGGCGTCGGCGAATATCCAGGCATGGACATGGGCGGCGTGTATTGCTGAGATGGGGTATTTGGCCCGAACGGTGGTGAGAAGGGCTGTATGCCAGGATTCTGAATTGGTGGAGTGTAAGGTGGCTGTGGCGTTTGAGCATTACTGTTCATCGCAGCAGAGAGTGTAATGCCAGACTGAGATGGAGACGGTGGCACCTGACCATAGGCGAGCATTTGTGCCTGCACCGCGTTGTCGTTGCCTGCTGGTCCTTTTACTGGCATTTTGATGGTCTGTTGTTCC
>WNFI01362598.1_pt2 | contig 11418 bp, 7 predicted proteins | sample 5400471 | NCBI WGS metagenome assembly WNFI01 (sample SAMN13153348, study PRJNA577476) | soil metagenome | isolation source: 100 cm saprolite on Douglas fir-dominated hillslope | place: USA:California | collected 2013-09-17
CCCGAGAGCACGACGTCGTGTCCCAGGCTTTCGAGGCCGTACTTGAGCACCAGGAGGAAATCGCGCCGCAGGTGGAAGAGCCGCTCGTGGCCGAAATACGCGACGTTGAATCTCATGCCCTAGAATAGCTCATGGGTGACTTCCAGGCGCTCGAGATCCATCCCACGGCGCGCGTGAGCGCGGATGCCCGGCTACACCCGTCGAGCCGGGGCACGCGGATCGTCATCGGCGCGCACAGCCAGGTCTACGATTTCGTCGTGATCCGCGCGGTCGGGGGCGAAGGCGACATCGTGATCGGCGAGCACTGCCACATCAATCCCCATTGCACGCTCTACTCGGGCGCGGGAATCCGCCTCGGCGATTACGTGCTCGTCGGGCCCGGCTGCTCGATCGTTCCCGCCAACCATGCGTTCGATCGCACCGACGTCGAGATCCGCAAGCAGGGCTTCATGCCGTCGAAGGGCGGCGTGGTGGTGGAGAACGACGTCTGGATCGGCGCGCACTGCGTCCTTCTCGACGGCGCCTATGTCGAAACGGGCGCGGTGATCGCCGCGGGCAGCGTGGTCTCGGGCCGGGTGGGCGGCCGCGCCGTCTGGGGAGGAAACCCGTGCCGTTTCATCCGCGCGCGAGGCGCAGATTCGTAGCCGGCAATCATCGGGCGCCGCGATGACGCTCGAGGCCGCCCGCGACGAGCTCTTCAAGGCGCTCGCCGTGCCCGACGTCGCGCCGCTCGAGACGGTGACGCGCCGGCTCGCCGAGAGCTTCCCACGCGAGTCGATGACGCTGTACGCGCAGGCGGAGCTCCTGCGCCGCCAGGGCGACATCGCGCGTGCGTTCCAGGCGAGTGCGGTCCTTCTTGCCGCGGTGCTGGGTGAGGCGGCGATGACAACGGGGCAGCTGCACCTGAACAAGGTGTTCCAGATCATGGCCACGCTCACGCCGGATCAGGGCGTTCGCTTGGCCCCCTACATCCAGCAGTTCGGCCACCTCCTCTCGCTACGCTCGCCGCACCCGCTCGACGCCGGCCTGCAAGCGCTCGCCGCGCCGATCGCCGCGGAGGCCGTCGCCGCGCGCCTCGAGCCCCTCCAGGCGGTCTCCGTGCTGCGCCTGCTGGGATTCACCGCTCCGTCGCCCACGCCGTGGGCCACGCGCGTGTTCGATACGGTCGTGCTCCCGTGGATGCTCGCGGCGGCGCGCGGCGGCAACTTCGAGACCGCGCTGGTGCTGGAAAGCATCGCGTACGAGGAATACGTGAAGCGCGTCGAGACCCAAGCGTGGTTCAAGGAGAAGACCTCGCGCTGGATCCCGGCGTTCGCCGCAGCCTCCCGCGCCCGCGCGCCCGGCAAGGGTCACGACGCGTGGCGTCCCGAATCGGCCCGGCGCATCGGGCTCTTCGTGCACAACGCGAGCATGCTCGCGCACGTAGCGGTGCTCATCGAAACGCTCGAGGCGGTGCGCGAGATCGGCGCGCGCGACTATCAGTTCACCGTCTTCGTCGGCGCCGGGCGCAGCGAAGAAATGGAGCAGGCGCTCGCGCGCTGCGGGGTCGCGGTGCGCTACCTGCTGCAGCCTCCCGCGCGCGGGCTCTTCAACCAGATCGCGGCCCTCGAACGCATGCTTCGCGAGGGCAATTTCGCGGCGTGCTTCTGGGTCTCGCTCGTCACCATGATGGCGGTGGCGTTCGCGCGGCGCATCGCTCCCGTGCAGGGCTGGTGGGCGATGAAATACCACGCCTGCGACGTCGCCGAGATCGACGTGCACCTGGGAATGGAAAATGCCGTGACCCACAAGAGCATGGAAGGCATCGACTGGAGGGTCCTCGGGACGGCGTCGACGCGCTGGTTCGACGCGGCAGACGCGCTCGTGGCGGCCTCGATCGGACGCAGCGAGAAGCTCGATTCGCCCGAGTTCCTCGCCGTAGTGAGCCGGCTGCTGAAGGCCAATCCCCGGCTCTTCTTCCTCTGGACCGGCAAGACGCAGCGAGCGTCGATCCAGTCGCACTTCGAGCGCGAAGGCGTGGCGGAGCGCGCGCGCTTCGTCGGCTGGGTCGACACCCGGCTCTACGCGCAGGCAATCGACCTCTTCCTCGACTCGTTTCCGTTTCCCTGCGGTTTCACGCTCAAGGAAGCGATGGCCGCGGGAAAGCCGGCCGTCATGTACCGCTGCGCCGAAAGCCTCGAGACGGGCGTTCCGGGCGCCATCTCGCCCGTCGTCGAGGGCTCGAGCGCCGTCTCGCCCGAGGTGCGGGAGGCGATGCGCCCGATCTTCACGCGCGAGCGCGACTTCGACCTCTACTTCTGCGCCGCAACGCCGGACGAGTACTTCGCGCTGGCACAGCGCCTGATCGAGGAACTTCTTCGCCTCGTCGCGCGGCGACGAGAGGAACGCCTCGATGTAGCGGCGGCTGGCGCGACCTGTTCGCCGAGCTCGATCTCGAAATCGACCAGGTGCGCTCGCGCCTCGCGAAACTGTGGGAGCAATGCGAGGCGACGCGCGCGAAGATGGAGTACAACACCGGCTCCATCAGCGCGGCCTCGGGCCTCGCTCTCTACGCGCTCGCGCGCCGCTTCAAGCCGCGCAACGTGTTCGAGGTCGGCACCTTCGTCGGCAAGAGCACCGTGTCCCTGGCGCTCGGGATGGACGCGGCGCGCGCGGAAGGCGGCAACGTGTACACGTGCGATGCGAGCAACGATTTCTTCCTCGCCTACGATGGCGGCGCGACGAAGATCACGGGCTTTCCGCGCCGCACCAGCACCCAGGCGCTGGGAGAGCTCGCGGCGCGGTCCGCCGCGGGCCCGATCGAGCTCTTCCATCTCGACGGGCGCCTCGATCCCGCCGACCTCGCGCCCCTGCAGAAGATCGCGCGCCCCGATGCGATCTTCGCGATCGACGACTTCGAGGGCGCCGAGAAAGGGGTCGCGAACCTCTCGCTCCTGCGCTCGCAGCAATGGCTGCGCGGCCACGTGCTCGCCTATCCGCCCGACCGCGAGCTGCTCGCCGCCCACGGCCTCACGTCGACCTCGACCACCGCGCTGCTCCTGCCCGCGGCGCTCTTCGGGTTCACCAACCAGTAGGCCCATGGTCCCCGACGCCATCAACCTCGCTTCGGTGCGTCGCGCCCTGGTGGTGAAACTGCGCCACCACGGCGATGTCCTGCTCGCCTCCCCCGTCTTCACCGTGCTCAAGAACCACGCGCCGCACGCGGAAGTCGACGCGCTGGTCTATTCCGACACGCGCGACATGCTTTCGGGCCACCCCGCCATCACTCGCATCCACGTCATCGATCGCGCCTGGAAGCGCCAGGGCCTCGCGGTGCAGGCGCGGCACGAATGGGAGCTGCTGAAGGAGATCAAGGAACGGCGCTACCAGGTGCTGGTGCACCTCACGGACCATTGGCGCGGCGCGTGGCTCGCGCAGGCGTTGCGGCCGCGCTGGTCGGTGGCGCCCGCGCGCCAAAGCCGATTCTGGAACTGGAGCTTCTCGCATCGCTATCCGCTCCCACGGAGTACCCCGCGCCACACCGTCGAAGCCAACCTCGACGCGTTGCGCAGGCTGGGCGTGTATCCGGAGGACGGCGAGAAGCCGCTGGTGATGATGCCGGGCCCCGAGGCCGAGGCGCGCGTGGACGCGCTCCTCGCGGAGGCGGGCGTGCCCGCACGCGGCTTCATCCAGGTGCACCCGACCTCGCGCTGGCTCTTCAAGACCTGGACCGAGCGCAAGAACGCCGAGCTGCTGCGCGGGCTCGTGCGCGACGGCCACCAGGTCGTCCTCACCGGCGCGCCCGACCCGCGCGAGCACGCGATCATCGCGCGCATCCTCGCCGAGGCCGCGGTGCCGGTGCACGACTTCTCGGGAAAGCTCACGCTGCGCGAGATGGCCGCACTCTCCGCTCGTGCGCGGCTTTTCTTCGGCGTCGATTCGGCTCCGATGCACATCGCCGCCGCGATGGGCACTCCCGTGGTGGCGTTGTTCGGCCCGAGCAACGAGAAGGAATGGGGCCCGTGGAGAGTCGCGCATCGCATCGTCACGAGCGATCATCCTTGCCGCCCCTGCGGCAACGACGGCTGCGGCGGCGGCAAGGTGAGCGAGTGCATCACGGAGCTCAGCGTGGAGCGCGTGCGCTCCGCGGTGAACGAGCTGCTCTCACGGCGCTAGCCGCAGGTCGGAGGCCAGGCGCTCGAGCGCGCCGCGCCAGTCGCCGTCCCGGGCCTGCCGGTACAGCGTCATGGCGGGATACCAGGGAGAGCGCTCCACATCGCGCAGCCAGCGCCATTCCGGCGGCCAGGGGATGAGGACGTGCGCCCCGCGCCCGGCGGACGCGCGCAGGTGCGTATTGGTGTTGCTGACGCCGGCGTAATCGTCGAGCAGCGCGATCAGTCCAAAGGCATCCTCGAGGCGCTCGTTCACCGCGGAAGCATCGTGGACCGCGGCGCCGAGCTTCGCCGCGAGCCGCTCCGTTTCCCCGGGAAGCGGGGCGCGCTGCAGCGAGATGAACGTCGCGCGTACGCCGGCGAGCGCAGCGCCCAGCGCCTCGGGATCGATCGCCTTGGACAGCACGAGACGCCGGCTCTGCAGTCCCGCGCGCCACGTGAGCCCGATGTACGGGGGCGGTCCGAGGCGCGCGAGCTGTTCGCGGAACGCCTCCTTGCGCCCCGGGTCGAGCGCCAGCCGCAGCGGCGGCGGAAACGCGGCCGGATCCGATGCTCCCAACAGTTTCGGCAGGTCGCCCGCCCATACGACCGTGAGGCCCGCGGCGGGGACCGATTCGCGCGCAATGAAATGCTCGAAGAGCCCGCTCGCGGCAAGGATGCCCTGAAGCTTCGCGTCGCCCCAGAACGCGAGCCTGTGGCCGAGCGCCTTCAGCCGCGGGGCGAAGCGCAGGAAGAAGATCACGTCTCCCAGCCCCTGCTCGCCGTGCACCACGATCGGGGAAGGTGCCGTTGGCAACTCGTCCGCATGGGCGACGACCGCGGGCACGCCGGCGTCGCGCACGCTCACGTCGGGGCGCGGCCTTTCGCAGTACGGCCCCCACGCCTCGGAGAAACGTCCGAGGCAGAGCAGGGCGTTCGACAAGTGGTTGTTCGCCTGCGGCAAGCCCGGGTGCGCCAGGAGCAGCCGGCGCGCGGTGCGCTCGACGCCCTCGAAATCGCCCTCCTCCTTGAGCACCAGGCACCAGTTGATGAGCGCCTCTTTGTAGCCGGGCTCGAGCACGAGCGCGCGCTGCACCTCGGAGCGCGCCTCGGGCTTGCGGCCGAGGATGTAGAGCATCAATCCGAGGTCGTTACGGAACTCGGCATTGCGCGGGTCCATCCCGATCGCGGCGCGGACATCGACGAGCCCTTCGTCGAAACGATCCAGGGCGCACAGCACCATGCCGCGGCGCTCGAGCGGCGCGGCGGACTTCGGGAAGCGGCGCACCAGGGCGTCGAAGACGGCCAGGGCGTCTTGCAGGCGCCCTTCCCTCCTCAGCTGCTGGCCGCGCAGGAACTCGGTCTGCAAATCTTGCATCGTGGCAGGCGATTATACTTTCGGGCCCCATGTCCACTCTGCTCGCGGCCTCTCCGGGCCTGGCTCCCCGCGTCGCCCTGGTTCGCAGTCGCTACGACCCTTCGGGAGGCGCCGAGCGCTTCGTCCAGGATGCGGTCGCGGCGCTCCGCGCGGAGGGCGCCTCGCTCACCATCGTGACGCGCCACTGGCCCGATCACGACGGCTCGGCCCTCGTCCTCGATCCGTTCCACTGGGGCAGCCTGTGGCGCGACTGGAGCTTCGCGCGCGCGGTGTGCGGCGAGCTCGCGCGGCGGCGCTTCGACCTCGTGCAGTCGCACGAGGCCGAGCGCGCGCTCTTCACCTCGGCGCGGCTGAAGGCGGTGATCTGCAACTCCGAGATGGTGCGCAAGGAGATTTCCCATCGCTTCGCGACGCCCGCCGCAAAGCTCGTGTTGATCCGCAACGCCGTCGACAGCTCGGTCTTTCATCCGGGGCTCCGGGGCGAAATGCGCGCCGCGGTGCGCCAGCAGCTCGGCATTCCCCAGAATGCGAATGTCGTCCTGCACGTGGGATCGGGATTCGAGCGCAAGGGCCTCACCGCGCTGTTGGAAGCCCTTGCCCGAGTCACGCCCGCGGCGTGGGCGATCGTGGTCGGCAGGGACAAGAGGGCGCCGCGATACGTGGCGCTGGCGCGCAGGCTCGGCATCGGCGATCGCGTGCGCTTCGTGGGTTCGGTGTCCGATGTGCGGCCGTACTACGCCGCGGCCGACGCCTTCGCCCTCGCGACCCTCTACGATCCGTTTCCCAACGCCGCGCTCGAAGCGATGGCGTGCGGGCTCGCGGTCCTCACCACGACCCGGTGCGGCGCCGCTGAGATCGTGCGCGACGGCGAAAGCGGCTTCGTGCGCGACGCGCTCGACGTCGCCGGGCTGGCCGATGCACTGTCGCGCCTCGATCCCGAGACCGGCGCGCGGCTTGGCGCCAATGCGCGTGACGCCGTGGCGCCCCTCACGCCGCAACGCATGGCGCAGGAGTACCTCGCGCTCTACCGGCGCCTGCTTCACCGATAATGGCGGCATGACGAAGCCCCATCCCTCGAGCCGCGAGCTGTACCTGCGCGAGCTCTTCGTGCACCGCAACCAGGCGCTCGCGGTCCTGCTGCCGCTCGGCATCGTCGCGGTATTCCTGGTGAGCGGGACCGCGAGCTTCGTCTCGGGGTATTCCACGCAATGGGTGAGCCAGAAGGTGATCCTCGACCTGAGGCGCGCGATGTTCGCCAAGGTGCTGCGCCTGCCGCCCGCGTTCTTCGACGAGATCGCCACCGCGCAGCTGGTCACCAAGTTCACCAACGACGTGAACAACCTCGCCGCCGCCTCGACGAGCGTCCTCACGGTCCTGGTTCGCGACACCGTCACCATCGCCGCCCTCATCGCGATCCTGCTCTGGTCGAACTGGAAGCTCACCCTCATCGCCTTCGTGGTGATTCCGCCCATCGCGCTGGTGGTGCGGGCCTTCAGCCAGCGGCTGCGGCAGATGAGCCGCGAGACGCAGCGGGCCATCGGCGGGATCGCGGAAGTGCTCGACGAGTCGATCGCCAACCAGCGCGTGGTGCGCGTCTTCGGCGGGCAGGATTACGAGAGCCGCCGGTTCGAGGAGGCGGGGCAGAGGATCCGGCGCTTCAACATGAAGCACGCCGTCGCCGCGGCGGGCACGGTGCCGGTCACGCAGCTGATCGTCGCATGCGCGATCGCCGCGATCATCTACTTCGCCGCCGGGCAGGCGTTCGCCGGGTCCACGGACGTCGGGCAATTCATCGAGTTCATCGCCGCGACCGGCATGCTGCTGCAGCCGTTGAAGCGCCTGACGAGCCTGAACGAGCAGCTGCAGAAGGGCCTCGCCGCGTGCGAGAGCGTCTTCGAGCTCATTGACCAGCCGCCGGAGGACGACCGCGGCACGATCGAGATCGACAGAGCCCGGGGCGCCATCCGCTTCGACGACGTTTCGCTCTCGTACCTCGGCGGCACGCGCACGGCGCTCACCCATGTCACGCTCGAGATCCAGCCCGGCGAGACGGTGGCGCTCGTGGGCCCCTCGGGGGGCGGCAAGTCGAGCCTGATCCACCTCCTGCCGCGCTTCTACCATCCCGACGCCGGACGCGTGACGCTCGACGGGCACGACCTGGAATCGCTCACGCTCGCGAGCCTGCGGCGCCAGATCTCGCTCGTGAGCCAGAACGTCGTGCTCTTCAACGACACGGTGGCGGCGAACATCGCGTACGGCCGCGGCGAGAACGTGAACCAAGCCGACATCGTGCGCGCCGCGCGCGCCGCGCACGCCATGGAGTTCATCGAGACGCTGCCCGAAGGGCTCGCCACACAGATCGGGGAAAACGGCGCCAAGCTCTCCGGAGGACAGCGCCAGCGCATCGCGATCGCACGCGCGATCCTGAAGGATGCGCCGATCCTGCTCCTCGACGAGGCGACTTCCGCCCTCGACACCGAGAGCGAGAGGGCGGTGCAGGCCGCGCTCGAAGCACTCATGAAGGGGCGCACCACGATCGTCATCGCGCACCGCCTCTCGACCATCGAGAAAGCCGATCGCATCGTGGTGCTCTCGCAGGGGCGCGTCGTGGAGGTCGGCGGCCATCGCGACCTGGTCGCCGCCGGCGGCATGTACGCGGGACTGCATCGCCTGCAATTCGCGGGCGCATGAGCGACGCGGCGCTTCGCATCCTCCACACCGAGTCCTCGCTCGGCTGGGGCGGGCAGGAAATCCGCATCCTCACCGAAGCGCGCGGCGTGGCGCGGCACGGGCACACAGTCGTCATCGCCGCGCCTCCCGAGGCGCGCATCTACGCCGAGGCGAGCGCGTACGGTGTGGAGGTCGTCGGGCTTCCGATTGCGCGCAAGGGCCTCACGGGATTCGCGTCGATGCGCCGTTTCCTCGCATCGCACCCGTTCGACGTCGTCAACACGCACAGCTCGACCGACAGCTGGCTCGTGGCGCTCGCGGGCGCGGCGCCGATCGTGCGCACGCGCCACATCTCGTCTCCGGTTCCGCGCAACGCGGCGACGCGCTGGCTTTACGGCCGCGCCGCTCAAATCGTCACGACCGGCGAAAAGCTGCGCGCGCAGGTGATCGAAGAGGCGGGCGTGGACGCCGCTCGCGTGATCTCGATCCCGACGGGCATCGATCTCGCGCACTTCGCGCCCGGCGACGCTCAAGCCGCGCGCGCGGCACTGGGCTTGCCCGCCGCGGCGCGGATCGTCGGCATCGTCGCCACGCTGCGCGGCTGGAAGGGCCACCGCTTCCTGCTCGAAGCGCTCGCGCGCATGGCGCGCCCCGATGTGCTCCTCCTCGTCGTCGGCGACGGCCCGGTGCGCGAAGCCACCGAGCGCCAGGCGGCCGGGCTTGGCATCGGCGATCGCGTGCGCTTCGTCGGCAACCAGAGGGACGTGGCGCCCTGGCTGCACGCCCTCGACCTCTTCTGCCTGCCCTCCTACGCCAACGAGGGTGTGCCGCAGGCTCTAGCTCAGGCGATGGCTTGCGCGCTGCCGGTGGTGACGACTCCTGTGGGCAGCATCGAGGAACTCATCGCCGATGGGCGCACTGGAATTCTCGTTCCGCCGTCGGATCCGGAGGCGCTCGCGCGCGCGCTGGGCGCGCTCCTCGATGATCCCGCACGCGCGCGGTCGCTGGGCGCGGCGGCGCTGCAACATGCGAGAGAGCACCTCGGCGAGGAAACGATGATCGGCGCGATGATCGAGGTCTTCAGCCGCGCGCGCAAGTCTTGCGCATGACCGCCCACACCGTCTGCACGTGGCGGTTGTGATAGCGCACGCCGGGATAGCAGCGCGCTCCGCCATCGCCTCGCTAGCCCCCGAGCTCGCCTAGCGTCAACGCGGCGCGCTTCGCGCGCGTTGCCGGGAACGCCCCTACGCGAATGGTAGTCGGATTCCTACGGCTCGCCGCGGACGGTCGTGCCCGGCGAGCCGTCGCTCACGCGCAAGGACGCCGCGCCCACGCCGACGCTGCGCCTCGCGCCGAAAGCGGTCGCCGACGTGCGCCTGTCGCCCATCGACGTCACCGAGCTCGCGCAGATGCGCCGCATCAACGGCACGAACCAGAAGCGCCTGGCGGTGGGCGTGGTGCGCCCCATCGCGAGCGCCACGACGCTTCCGGGCGCGCGCGATCTCGCCTGGACGCTCGTCCCCGGCGGCTTCGCCGCGCAGGCCACGATGACCTCGCCCGAAGCCGGAGCGCTGCGCCTGGAGATCGCATTGGCCGGCGTGCCCGAGAACGTCGAGATGGTGTTCTTCGGCTCCGATGCGCCCGATCGCCTCGTGGGCCCGGTGCGCGTGCGCGACATCAAGGACCGCACCGCGCCGTGGTGGTCTCCGGTGACCGACGGCGAGACGCAGACCGTCGAGTTCTTCGTTCCCACGGGCGACGATCCGCGCTCGCTTCCCCTGAGGCTCACCGGCGTTTCGCACCTCTTCACCACGGTTGCGAGCGGTTTCTCCAAACGCGTGGTCGACATCGGGACGTCCGGCTCTTGCAACGTCGACATCAAGTGCTCGACGCTGTCGACGTCAACGCCTTTCCTCAACGTGCGCAACGCCGTCGCGCAGATGGTCTTCAACGACGGCACCTCGCTTTTCCTCTGCACCGGGACGCTCCTGAACGACACGTCCGCGGCGACCCAGCTGCCGTGGTTCTTCGGCGCCAACCACTGCTTCGAGAACAGCTCGCTGCCGTACAAGACCGCATCGCAGATGCAGGCGGTCGCCAATACGCTCAATACGCTCTGGTCCTTCGAGGCCGTCACCTGCAACTCGACCAGCGTGCCGCCCTACACGCAGCTCACCGCGGGCGCGACGTACATCTACAACAACCCCGGCGCCGACGTGCTCCTGCTGCGCCTGAACGACGCCGCTCCCGCCGGCGCGTTCTTCGCCGGCTGGGACCCGAACGCGGTCCCGGTGGGCGCATCGATCATCACGATCCACCATCCGGAGGGCGACCTGAAGAAGGTTTCCCAGGGCTCGGTGCTGCGTTACTCGTCGCCTCCCGTCCTGGGCGGGGCCACGGCGCCGTTTTCCGAGGTTCGCTACGGCTCGGGCACCACCGAAGGCGGCAGCAGCGGAGCGGGCCTCTTCACCTTCGACGGCTCGCAATACCTGCTGCGCGGCGGCTTGTGGGGCGGCTCGGCCCTGTGCTCGAACACCAACGGCACCGACAATTTCTCCCGCTTCGACCAGGTGTACGCGACGCTGCGCACCTATCTCGCTCCGACGGCCGCCCCCGCGACGGACTACACGGACATGTGGTGGAACGCGAACGAGTCGGGATGGGGCATCAACGTGATCCAGCATGCGTCGGGCAACGTCTTCGCCATCTGGTACACCTACGGCTCGGACGGCAAGCGCGTCTGGTATCACATGCCGGGTGGAACCTGGACTTCGACCACGACGGTCTCCGGCAACATCTACGCCACCGCCGGCCCGGGCTTCGACGGCGCGTTCGATCCCAATCGAGTGACGCGCACCCCGGTGGGCACGGGCATGCTCGCCTTCTCCGACGCCAACCATGGCACTTGGTCGTACTCCATCAACGGCGTGACCGGCAGCAAGGCCATCACCCGCCTGCCCTATTAGCGCTTGAGCCGCGCTCGCGGGCGGGCTACGCTCGCGCCATGCCAGTTCCCGGCTTCTCGGCCACCGTCGTCACGTATCGTCCCGACCTCGCGCTCCTCGAGCGCACCGTGGGCTCGCTCGCCGCGAGCGTGGAGCATGCGCGCGCCGCGGGCCTGCTCTCGGAGGCGACCCTCTTCATCGTCGACAACGGACCGCGCGATTCCCTCGAGGGCGTGAGGGGCGCGGCGAACGCGTTCGCGAGCGCGGGCCGCGTCGAGGTGATCCACGGCCACGG
>WNFI01657045.1_pt1 | contig 11418 bp, 7 predicted proteins | sample 5400471 | NCBI WGS metagenome assembly WNFI01 (sample SAMN13153348, study PRJNA577476) | soil metagenome | isolation source: 100 cm saprolite on Douglas fir-dominated hillslope | place: USA:California | collected 2013-09-17
GCCCATCCCCGCAAAAGAGATTGTCGACAGCGTGCTGAGGCAAGCCGACAATGGCAATATCATCCTGCTGCATGACGGCGGCGGCGATCGCACTCAGACAGTTGCGGCTCTTCCCCAAATTATCGACGTGCTACGCGAAAAGGGATATCAGCTCGTCTCCGTTTCTGACTTGATCGGAAAAACGCGCGCCGAGGTGATGCCGACTCTTTCCCCGGAAGAGCGCTTCGAGGCGCGCGCCGACGGATTTATCTTCACGCTGTTTCAATGGTTTCGCTTCTTGATTGGCGCCGTCTTCGTCCTCGGCATTGTGATGGTCAGCGGGCGGGCCGTGATCGTCGGCCTGCTGGCCCTAATCGAAAAGCTTCGCCCCGATCATGCGGTGATGCCCAATCCTCCGCCGAGCGTGACTGTTTTAATCCCAGCGCACAATGAAGAGAGCGTCATCGTGCAGACGGTTAGCTCGGTCCTTCTTTCCGACCTAAAAGACTTGCACATTATCGTCGTCAATGATGGCTCCTCGGATCGAACGGGTGAGCTGCTGGAGACGAACTTCTCGCACGAGCCTCGAGTCCGGATCATTCATCAGGTCAATCGCGGGAAAGCGGCGGCTCTGAATGTGGCCATGTCTTTGGCGGAGACTGAAATCGTCGTAACCATCGATGCGGACACGGAAATTGAGACGGATGCCATCGGCAAACTGGTGCGCCATTTTTCTGATCCCACGGTGGGCGCCGTCGCCGGCAACGTGAAGGTCGGCAACCGCTCGCGCTGGCTCACGCGCTGGCAGGCGCTTGAATATATCACCAGCCAGAACATGGAAAAACGCGCCTTCGACCTGCTGAATTGCATCACTGTGGTGCCCGGTGCGCTCGGTGCCTGGCGCAAGAAAGCCATCGAAGCCGCAGGCGGTATTACAGCGGACACTGTCGCCGAAGACGCCGATCTGACCATTGCCATCCGGCGCCTCGGCTGGCGCGTCAGCTACGACGAAGAGGCCATTGCCTGGACCGAAGCTCCCGAAACAGCCGGCCAACTGATCCGCCAGCGTTTCCGCTGGACCTTTGGCACGTTGCAATCGTTCTGGAAGCACGGCGACACCCTTCTCCGACCGAAATACGGCACTCTCGGTTGGATCGCCCTGCCGAATATTTTTGTGTTCCAGATTGTCCTGCCACTGATTTCGCCCGTGATCGACCTGATGTTTTTCGGCTCAATCCTGCTCTGGTGCTTGGCTGGACTCCGTATCACGCAACTGCCACAAATTTGGAGCACCGCGGATGTCGAGAAGTCCGGGTTCTTCTTCCTGGGCTTTTTGCTGATCGACATTTTCACCTGCGTACTCGCATTTGCCCTGGAACGGAAGGAAGATTGGACCCTGCTGATCCCCGTGTTGTTGCAGCGCTTCTACTACCGCCAGCTGATGTACGTGGTGCTGTTCCGATCCGTCAAGGAAGCGGTGAGTGGGCGTCCCGTGGGTTGGCGCGGCGTCGAGCCGGAGGCCCCGCCACGACCCTCCAAAGCTCCGCCCAAGCCCGCCACCGCCCCGGTCGAGGGCAACTGAATTTGCTCACACCCTGCCTGACGGCGCGCCTGATCCGTGGGGCCACGCGCAGGCCTGGGTGAGTGGCTCGCCGCTCCCTTGTCTATCTTTCTTTTTGCGCCAGCCCTGTACGAGTTTCTTCGGATTTTCATCTAGCCCAAGGTTGTTGTAGGATATCCGTCTGCAAGAGGGGAGGACTCCATGGCCATCAGTTTTACCTTGAACGGCAAACCCAAATCCGTAGATGTCAGCCCGGACATGCCGCTGCTCTGGGTGCTTCGTGACACCCTGAACATGACCGGCACGAAGTTCGGCTGCGGCATGGCGCTCTGCGGAGCGTGTACGGTGCACATCAACGGCGAAGCTACGCGTTCCTGCGTCACCGCGATCTTGTCCGCCGTCGCTCTTCTTTCTAAGAAGCCCAACCCCACCGACACCGACATCGACGATGCCATGAGCGGCAATATCTGCCGCTGCGGCACTTATCAACGCATCCGTAAGGCCATTCATCGCGCCGCTTCCATGCAAGCGGGCAAGGCTAAGTCCGCGGCTTAGGTTGTCTTCAAGCGTGATAGTCGCAACACGTCCCGAGGCGTCCTATGACGAAAAGCTCCGTTGTAAATCGTCGTGATTTTCTGAAGGCCGGCACTGCCGGAGGTGTGGCTCTGGTCATCGGCTTGCATCTCTCTCCCACCGCCTTTGCCGGCCAATCTCAGGAGCAGGAAAAGAAACCTCCCAATCCCTTCGATGCCTGGGTGCGCATTACGCCTGACAATCGCGTGACGCTCATTCTCGGCAAATCGGAAATGGGTCAGGGGATTATGACCGCTCTCCCCATGATCCTCGCGGAAGAGCTATGCCTGGATTGGAAGCAAGTGAAGGTCCAGCAAGCCCCCACCAATCCGAAAATTTATGACCACGGCACGGGAGGCAGCGGCAGCGTCGCTGGATCATGGCTGACCTTGCGCCAAGCCGGCGCGGCGGCTCGCGAAATGCTCGTCGCTGCGGCGGCAAAGAAATGGGAAGTCAGTCCGGACACTTGCAAAGCTCAGAACGGACAAGTGGTTCACGGCCATCCCCAGCGCTATCTGTCTTACGGTGAGCTTGTCGATGCCGCTTCAAAGCTTGCGATTCCCAATCTCAATACCGTTCCGCTCAAAAACTCCGATGATTTTACCATTGTGGGCCACGACACGCGGCGCTTTGAAGGGCGCGACAAAGCCACCGGGGCCGCCAAGTTCGGTATCGATTCCCGCATGCCAGGTATGCTTTTTGCGGTCATCGCGCGCTGCCCGGTCTTTGGCGGCAAAGTCGCCTCGTTTGACGCCACAAAAGCAAAGGCGGTGCCCGGCGTTCGTGAGGTCATTCAATTTGAAACCAGTGGCCGCGGCGCTTCAACTACCGGTGGCGTCGCTATTCTTGCGGACAATTCTTGGGCCGCAATGCAGGGCCGCAACGAGTTGGCAGCAAAATGGGATGAAGGCCCGGCCGCGAAGGAATCGACAGCTGAACTTCAAAAACAATTTCTCTCCAATGCCGCCAAGCCCCGCGGAAGCATGGGTGCCCACCCAAGCTCCGCAGTGGGCGCAAGGCGTCATTGCCGAGGCCGCCAAGCTGCCTCCTGAAAAAGTGATCGTCCACACCACGCTGATGGGCGGCGGCTTTGGGCGCCGGTATCAGGCGGATTTCGTGATGGAAGCCGCGCAAGTGGCCGCCAAGTCCTCAGGCAAACCGGTCATGGTCCTCTGGACCCGTGAAGACGATATGAAGCACGGTTTTTACCGGCCGGCGTCCTATCACAAGCTACAGGGCGCGTTGGACGCCAACGGAAACCTTGCGGCCTGGAAACATTTTCAAACCTCGACCTCTATCGCCGCCAAGTGGAGCCAGAAAGGCGCGGAGGATTCGGGGCTGGGCGAGTTCGGCACCGGCGCCACCCTCCCTTACGTCACGCCGAATCTCCGCATCGAGTACACTCTCGCTGAATCGAGCGTGCCGCGCGCCTGGTGGCGCTCCGTCGAACACTCCAGCAGCGGCTTTGTCGTGGAAAGCTTTATCGATGAGCTTGCGGCTGCCGCTGGCCAGGATCCGTTGGCCTTTCGCCTGAAACTCATTGGCGGTGACCGCAAGATTCCGCAGTTCGGAGGCGAAAAAGAGCCGCCCCTTGATACCGGACGGCTTAAGGGTGTTTTGCAACTCGCCGCAGAGAAAGCTGGCTGGGGAAAGCCGCTGCCAAAGGGCCAGGGACGAGGCATCGCCACGTTTTATTCTTTCAATTCCTACACCGCGGCCGTCGCCGAAGCCAGCGTGAAAGAAGGCGCGGTGAAAGTTCACCGTCTCGTTTATGCCGTGGATTGTGGCCGTCCCATCAATCCAGACGGAATCCGCGCTCAAGTCGAAAGCGCGGCCATTTACGGCCTCTCCGCCGCTTTGCATGACGCCATCACCATCAAGGATGGCCGCGTCGAGCAATCGAATTTCAACGATTATCAGATGCCGCAAATGAAGGAGACTCCCAAAACGGAAGTCCACGTGGTCATGAGCAAAGAAGAGCCGACCGGGATCGGCGAGCCTGGATTGCCGGTGGTTACGCCCGCCGTGTGCAACGCGATTTTCGCCGCGACCGGTAAGCGCCTTCGCCGCCTGCCCATTCGCAGCGAGGATTTGGCCTGAGGGTTCGTGCCTTTTGAATTCGAACTGCGCGCGCCAAAAAAGGTTCACCACACGGAGGTGTGCATGTCCCCTGCTGGAACGCTTGACCGCCGCGAGTTTCTGAAAAAAAGCGCCGCTGGTGGAACGGCGCTCATCATCGGTTTCTATCTTCCTGGGAAACTCGAAGCACTTGCGGCAGCAACGCCGCCAGCGGAACCTTCGGCGCTGAATGCTTGGGTGCGCATCGCGCCAGACGACAGCGTGACTCTCCTCATTGATAAGTCCGAGATGGGCCAGGGCATTGTCACCGCTTTGGCCATGCTGCTCGCAGAAGAACTCGAGTTCGATTGGAAAAGAGTGAAAACGGAGTTTGCTCCGGCTGCGCCGGTTTACTTAAATCCTGTCTTCGGCCTGCAGGGAACCGGCGGCAGCACCAGCGTCCGCGCGTCCTGGGGACCGCTTTCGAAAGCGGGAGCCGCCGCGCGCGAAATGCTGATCGCCGCCGCAGCCCGACAGTGGTACGTGGAGCCGTCAGCGTGCCACGTGGAGAACGGATCGGTGGTGCACAGCGCCACAAACAAGCGGTTGGGTTACGGGGCGTTGGTGGAACAAGCCGCGAAACTGCCTGTGCCTGCGAATCCAGTGCTGAAGGATCCGAAAAACTACAAATACATTGGGAAGCCCGCCAAACGTCTTGACACGCCCTCCAAAGTGAACGGCAAAGCCGGCTTTGGCATCGACGTCCGTCTGCCAAGTATCCAGCACGCCGTCGTGGCGCGCTGTCCTGTCTTCGGCGGCAAAGTGAAAAGCCTTGACGATTCGAAGGCGAAAGCCGTTCGCGGCGTGAAGCACATTCTGCAGATTTCCTCGGGCGTGGCCGTGGTCGCGGACAACACCTGGTCGGCGATGGAAGGCCGCCGCGCGCTGCAGATCACCTGGGACGAAGGCTCGAACGCCGCCAACTCGAGCGAGGCCATTCGAAAGCTTTATCTGGCCGCTGCGGAAAAGCCCGGCGCCATCGCGCGCAAAGATGGCGATGCAGACGCTGCCCTGGCCAGCGCCGCTAAAAAAGTCGAAGCCGCTTACGAAGTTCCCTTCCTCGCGCACGCCACCATGGAACCCATGAATTGCGCGGCGGATGTGCGCGCCGACGACTGCGACATTTATGCTCCCACGCAGTTCCAGACTTTCACCCAAAACACTGGTGCGAAAATCGCCGGGCTGAAGCCGGAACAAGTTCGCGTGCACACTACTTTTCTTGGCGGTGGATTTGGACGCCGCGCGGAGCAGGATTTCATTACTGATGCCGTGGAAATTTCGAAAGTCACCCGCGCGCCCGTGCAGGTCACCTGGTCGCGCGAAGACGACATGCAACACGACTTTTACCGGCCTGCGGCTTACACCAAGCTGGCAGCAGGATTGGACGCGGAAGGCTGGCCGGTGGCCTGGAAGAGCCGCATCGTCGGCCCGTCGATCATGTCGCGGTTTTTCCCCGGTTCCGTCAAGAACGGCATCGATGAAACTTCCGTCGAAGGGCAGGCCAACAGCAAATATGCGATCCCTAATTTTCTCGTCGAGTACGCGCTGACGGAAACGGGCGTGCCCGTGGGCTTCTGGCGCTCGGTCGGAAATTCGCACAACGGCTACATCACGGAATGTTTTGTCGAGGAACTAGCAAAAGCTGGCGGCAAGGATCCCTTCGAGTTCCGGCGGAGATTGCTGGCCGGTGCTCCACGGCATCGTGGCGTGCTAGAACTTGCTGCGGAGAAAGCGGGGTGGGGAAAACCGCTGCCCTCGGGCCGCACTCGCGGCATCGCCGTCGTGGAATCCTTTGGGAGTTTTGTTGCCGAAGTTGCCGAAGTCAGCGTGAACCGCAAATCCGGCGAAGTGCGCGTGCATCGCGTGGTCTGCGCCGTGGACTGCGGCCGCTATGTGAACCCCGATACGATTGCGGCGCAGATGGAAGGCGCGATCGTCTACGGTTTGACGGCCGCCCTCAAGGGCCGGATCACCATTGAAAAAGGGCGCGTGCAGCAGAGCAATTTTCATGATTACGAAATGCTGCGCCTGAACGAAATGCCGGCGGTGGAAGTTCACATCATGCTGAGCAATGAACCTCCGGGCGGCGTCGGCGAGCCCGGCACGCCGCCGATTGCTCCAGCGGTGTGCAACGCGATTTTCGCGGCTACTGGCAAGCCGATCAGGCGGCTTCCCGTTCGCCCGGAAGATCTGGCATAGCGTTTCCCTCCCGGCATATTGCAGAATAGCGCGTGCCCCTTACGCCGACTCTGCTCGCAGCGATTCCTCTGGCCATCTGGATTTATCTCTTTCTCGCGCGCGGCAATTTCTGGCAACTGCGCGAAGACGATGTCCAGCCGAAGCCTCTTGCAAACTGGCCTCGTGTCGTCGCTGTCGTGCCCGCTCGCAACGAAGCTAAGACCATCGCGCAAACCGTCGGGGCTCTTACCAAACAGGATTATCCCGGTGAGTTCTCGATTCTCATCGTGGATGATCACAGCGAAGACGGCACTGCGGCGCTCGCTCGGAATGCGGCACAAGAATCTAGCGCTTTCGAGCGAATCGCGATTCATTCCGCAACCGATCTTCCGCCTGGCTGGACCGGAAAGCTATGGGCGTTGAACGAGGGTGTTTCTGCTGCAGCGGAAAAGGCGCCCGAATTCTTCTGGTTGAGCGATGCGGATATCGCGCACGCGCCGGATACGCTGCGGCGCCTGGTTTTCCGTGCGGGGAGAGACGCGCTCGATCTCACTTCATTGATGGTATTACTTGAGGCGAATACATTTGCTGAACGCTTATTGATTCCGCCGTTTCTCTATTTCTTCCTGCTGCTCTATCCGCCGCGGTGGATTGCGGACCCAAAAGCCCGCACGGCCGGTGCGGCGGGTGGTTGCATTCTGCTGCGCCGCGAATCGCTCGAACGCATCGGCGGTTTCGCGGCGATTCGAAGTGAAGTGATTGATGATTGCGCGCTCGCGCGCGCCGTGAAGAAGGGTGGCGGGAAAATCTGGATGGGTTTGACTCGCGCAAGCGTCAGCCTGCGCGAGTACGGCACTTTCGCGGAAATTCGCGACATGATCGCCCGCGCGGCCTTTACCCAGCTCCACTATTCGTTCTTTTTTCTCTCCGTCGCCCTAGCCGGTTTGTTGGTCACGTTTCTGTTGCCCTGGTTTTCTTTCCTCGCCGGCGAAGATCCCGCCTGGTTCCTCGCCAGCACCGCCATTTGCTTGATGACTGTAACTTTCGGCGTCACCGTCCGGTACTATCGGCTCGCCTGGCCTTGGGCTCTCGCGTTGCCGATCGCCGTCGTGTACTACGGTTACGCCACTTGTGTTTCCGCGGTGCGCTACTGGCTTGGCCGCGGCGGCCAGTGGAAAGGGCGCGCTCAAGCACAGCAAGGCTTGAGAGGTCCGCAAACGTCTCAGGATTCCTAATTAGCGGAGACGGAAGAAGTTCAGCCATTGGATGTTCCAGCGCGCTCACGTTACACTGTGCAATTGATTTTTCGGCGGAGGGTGCATGCGTGCGGTCGTGACAGGTGGGGCAGGATTTCTGGGGTCGCATCTTTGCGACAAGTTGCTCGCCGAAGGGTGGGAAGTGCTGGCACTGGATAATTTCATTACCGGCGCCAAGGGCAATCTGATCCATCTGGCGAGGAATAAGAAATTCAAGTTTCAGAAGGCGGACGTGAGCAAGCCGCTGAAAGTGGCGGGAAGAGTGGGTTACGTGCTGCACTTCGCTTCACCTGCAAGCCCACCCGACTATCTGAAGCACCCGATTGAGACGATGATGGTTGGTTCCGTCGGCACAAAGAATGCGCTGGACCTGGCGCTGGCCAAGAATGCCAAGTTTTTTCTGGCTTCCACGAGCGAATGCTATGGCGATCCCGAAATTTCCCCGCAACACGAAGAGTATTGGGGGAACGTAAATCCCATCGGGCCGCGCGGCGTTTACGACGAAGCCAAGCGCTTTTCCGAAGCGATGACCATGGCCTACCACCGGTATCACAAGGTGGACACGCATATCGTGCGCATCTTCAATACTTATGGGCCGCGGATGCGGTTGAATGACGGCCGAGCGCTGCCAAACTTTGTGTATCAAGCGCTTAGCGGGAAGCCGCTTACGATTTATGGGGACGGAAAGCAGACGCGCAGCTTCTGTTATGTTTCCGATCTGATAGAGGGTATCTGCCGGTTGATGATGTCCGATGAGCATTTGCCGGTGAACATTGGCAACCCGCAAGAGATCACTATTCTGGAATTCGCCGAGCGAATCCGCAAACATTTTGACAATGCGCCGCCCATCGTGTTTGAGCCGCTGCCGCAGGACGATCCCAAACGCCGCTGTCCGGACATTGGCAAAGCGAAGCGGATCCTGAAGTGGGAGCCCAAGGTGGGGTTAGATGAAGGATTGCAGCTGACACTGGCTTACTTCAAGCAAACTTTCAATAACAGATGAGTGGCTAGGGGTAAGGGTTAGGGACTCGGAAAAAGGCAACCGCGGCCCTTCAGACAACACTACTCGCGGCCAAAGGAGTAGTACTCGAAGCCTTTTTCGCGCATGCCCTGTGGCGTATAGAGATTCCGTCCATCGATTACCAGCTTGCGGGCCATAGCTTTTCCAGCGCGATCCCAATCGAGTTTGCGAATAACATCCCACTCCGTGCACACCAGCGCGGCATCGGCGTCCTGCAAAGCCTGGTAGGCATCTTCGTGATAGTGCACTTGGGGAAAGAGGGCCTTAGCGCGCGGCATGCCTTCCGGGTCTGTCGCATGCACGGAGGCGCCTTCTTCGAGCAGGCGCTTGATGACTTCAAGCGCAGGAGCAAAGCGAATGTCGTCGGTGTTGGCCTTGAAGGCCAGCCCAAGGACGGCCACGCGCTTGCCTTTTACAACCCACAACGCTTGATGGATTTTCTCAAAGAACCGGTCGATGCGTTGCTTGTTGACGCGCTCAGTGGCTTTCAAAATCTCGAAGTCCACGCCAACCTTGGAGGACAAATGGATGAACGCTTGTACGTCCTTTGGAAAACAGAAACCACCATAGCCAAGCCCGGCTTTGAGGAACTGGCCACCGATACGCGGATCGAGTCCCATGGCATGGGTCACTTCCTCGACGTTGGCGCCGATTTTTTCGCACAGGTCGGCGATGACGTTTGCATAACTGATCTTCAGCGCAAGGAAAGAATTCGAGGCGTGCTTGATAAGTTCCGCGCTGTTGATGGTGGTGACCAGGAATTCGGCTTTGTGTCCTGGTGGACAGGTCCCGTTGTGAACTGGACAGCGAAAACTTTTTTCGAGAATGGGGCGATAGATTTCGCGGAGTTCATCGGCAGCGGAAGGATCCTCGACGCCGATAACGATGCGATCAGGGTGAAAAAAATCATAAACCGCAGTCCCTTCGCGAAGAAATTCCGGATTGGATGCCACGCGGTGTTTTATGTTGCTGTTTTTGGAATAGGCGGAGAGTGCGCGGCTCAGTTCGAGCCCCGTACGCGCGGGGACGGTGCTTTTCTCGACGACAAGTTTGGGCGTTTTCGCTTCGGCGGCGATTTGGCGAGCTACGTTGTCGATGGCAGATAGGTCCGCTTCACCGGAATCCTTCGGCGGGGTTCCCACACAGATGAAGATGGCGTCGCCGCTACGGATGGCGTCTCCGGCGTCGGCGGTGAAGGAGATCCGTCCGGCCTTGAGAGCCGACCCGAGAATCTGCTCGAGATGATGTTCGTAGATCGGGACGCCGCCTGCATTCAGCTTGGCGATCCGCTCGCCATCGATATCCGTGCAAACCACCTCGTGCCCCGCCTCGGCGAGACAAGCTCCGGTGACGAGACCTACGTACCCACAACCAATGACTGAAAGACGCAAGACGAACTCTCCCTAGAATGAGCTTCGAAGCGCAGGACTCCCGGCAAAGCGAGATCTCAAGCGCTTATTGTGAATAATTTCATAAGAAGAACAAAGCGTTTCATCAAAAAGTTGCTGCCACTCGCGCCCGGTTTCTGTTATCTCGTTTAGACTAGTAGATTCGAAAGTCTCGGCTGGGGCTAACTTCTCTCCGCTTTTCCCATCAACAAGCCGCGCAGACCGAGAAGCACCAGGCGCGGCTGGCGGCGCACCACATTCCACAATAGACGAGTGGACTCATCGCGGTTGATTTCGCCGAGCGATTGCCGCGTCGACGCATCCAACAAATCAACCAGTTGGGAATAATCCTTTTGCTCAAAGTGGTGCAACGCGCGGCGGATTAGCCAGTGGGTTCCCAATTCACGTCGCAGCGCCGCAAGCTCGTGGCTTTTGCCATTCTGTAAAAGAGCCTGCGCAACGCCGAGCGCGCCGCGAAAACCGGTGACGATTCCGCCCACAGTCGAAACTTTTACCTGCGCCGCAGCGTCCCCCACCAGGTAAACCTCGCCGTTCCCGATTTGTCGCCGCACCGGCACCCAGCCGCGATAGACAGGGATGCGCGCGCCTTGCCATTCCAGCGGCTCCAGATGTTTTTTTTCGAGGAAGCGTTCAAAGCAACGCTTCGTATCGCTACCGTGCTCACCGATCACGCCCAGCGCGCCGCGTTCGGCTGATTCAGGGATCAACCAGTAAAAGTAGGGCGTATCATCAGGCACGAACCACACGCGGGTGGTATCGGGAGGGCAATCTTTCGGCAGCCGGACGATGGCTTGAACGAGCGGCACGGTTTCGATGGGGGGCCAGCCGGAAGTTCGCGCCACGCGGCTCGCTGCGCCGTCTGCGCCAACCACGCTATCGGCATGCAACTCCTCGCGCTTCCCGCCGGACTCGACTTCCAGCCGCAAGCCCCGCGCATTCGGCCCGATTCCGAGGAACCGCGTGTCGAATGATAACGTGGCTCCGGCTTGCTCACCCTCGCGAGCCAGCGCCGAAATCAAGCGCGAGCGCTCAATAATGAGGTCAGGCCTAGTCAGAGCGACCTGCGCCGAACGGCCATCAGTAAAGAGCTCGAAGCGGCGAATCTCGTTGATGATGCTTTCGCGCGCGGAAGCTCCCATTTGCCGGCGAAAGTGATCCGTGACGATCAGTGTGCGCCGCGCAGGTTCAAATTGCGGTTTTGATTCCAGCACGCGGACGCGTCGGCCGCCTCGGGCCACGCTTGCGGCGGTGAAGAGTCCCGCAGCGGAGCCGCCAACAACGATGACCTCCCGGTCGCCCCGTTGAGGCTGTGTTTCGATCTTT
>WNFI01704015.1_pt1 | contig 11418 bp, 9 predicted proteins | sample 5400471 | NCBI WGS metagenome assembly WNFI01 (sample SAMN13153348, study PRJNA577476) | soil metagenome | isolation source: 100 cm saprolite on Douglas fir-dominated hillslope | place: USA:California | collected 2013-09-17
CTGACCGAAGGGCCCCAGCACACCGACTTCACCGCCACGGGCCTGACCGCCGGGACCCACACCCTCACGATCCAGGTGCTTGGCAAGAACCCGGCATCGACCGATTTCTGGATTCTGGTGGATGCCTTCAACGTCATGCCGTGAGGAGCCGATTCTGATGCTTGAAATCCTCGAAAAACCGGATATTGCGCTCAGGACGCCTGCCTTGGCGGAAAGCGCCCAGACGGCGGGCACGGTCGCGGTCATCGGCCTGGGCTACGTCGGGCTTCCGCTCGCCGTGGAGTTCGGAAAGCGTCGTCCGACGGTTGGATACGATTTATCGCGCAGGAAAGTCGAGAATCTCCAGCGTCGAGTGGACACGACCGGCGAGCTCTCCGCGGCCGAGCTGGAGAAGGCGGGATTCCTGCGCGTTACGCAGGATCCGGCCGAACTCGCTCGCGCCGATTTCATCATCGTGGCGGTTCCCACTCCGATCAACGCTGCGCGGCAACCCGATCTCGGGCCGCTCGAGTCGGCGAGCGCGACCGTCGGCAGGCACCTGAAACCCGGCGCGATCGTGATCTACGAATCGACGGTCTACCCGGGCGCCACCGAAGAAGTCTGCGTGCCGATACTCGAGCGCCACTCGGGCATGAGATGGCGCCAGGATTTCCATGTCGGCTATTCGCCTGAGCGCATCAACCCCGGGGACCGGGAGCACACCCTGACCAGGATCACCAAGGTCGTGTCGGGGGACGATCCGGAAACGCTCGACAAAGTTGCGGATCTGTACGCGTCGGTGGTCACGGCGGGCGTATATCGGGCCTCCTCGATTCGGGTGGCGGAAGCTGCCAAGGTGATCGAAAACACGCAGCGCGACCTCAACATCGCCTTCGTCAACGAGCTCGCCATCATTTTCGACAGGCTCGGCCTCGACACCGCGGAAGTGCTGGACGCCGCCGCGACCAAGTGGAATTTCCTGCCCTTTCGTCCCGGCCTCGTCGGCGGTCACTGCATCGGCGTCGATCCCTACTATCTGACGCACAAGGCGGAGCTGACCGGCTACCACCCGGAAGTGATAGTCGCGGGGCGCCGCATCAACGACGGCATGGGGCAGCACATTGCGCGCAAGACGGTGCAGGAGATGATCCACGCCGGCCGCAACATCAAGGGCGCCCGCGTCAACGTGCTCGGCCTCACCTTCAAGGAGAACTGCCCGGACATCCGCAACTCGAAGGTAGCCGACATTCTCCGGGAGCTGCATCAGTTCGGCGTCGAGACATTCGTGCATGATCCTGTCGCCGATCCGGGCGAAGCCCGCGACGTGTACGACCTCCGCCTGCGTGCCTGGGACGCTCTCCCTGCAGCCGACGCCCTGATTCTGGCGGTCGCACATCGCCGGTTCGCCGAGCTGCCGCTGTCGGCCTACCTGCACAAGATCGTCCGCAACGGCTGCTTTATCGACGTCAAGTCGGTGTTTGATCCGGCGCCGTTTCGCAAGGAAGGCCTGCGGGTGTGGCGGCTGTGACGCTCGGAGACGGGGAAAAGCTGGTCTTGAAAGGGCGCGACCATGGATAGCATCCTGGCCCAGGAGCGAGTCCGGGCGTATTGGAACGACAAGCCCTGCGATTCGGAGCTGAGCGATCGGGAGCGGCTGTCGAAGGGGTATTTCCTGGACATCGAGCGCCAGCGCTACGAGATTCAGGCGCACATTCCCGAGATACTGTCGAAGATCGATTGGCGCGGGAAGCAGGTTCTCGAGATCGGCACCGGCGTGGGGACTGACGCGCGCAACATCATCGGCAGGGGCGGCGCCTACACGGGCATCAATGTCGATCGGGGATCGACCGAGGCGACGGCGCAGGCCTTGCGCGCCTTCTCGCTTCCCGGTGTCGCGCAGGAATGCAATGCAACCGCAATCGGGTTCCCGGACGGCGCGTTCGACGTGGTGTACTCGTTCGGAGTGCTGCACCACATTCCCGACGTCGAGAAAGCCGTCGCCGAGATCCACAGGGTCCTCAAGCCCGGCGGCGAACTGCTGGTCATGCTTTATAACCGCAGCTCGATCAATTACGTCCTCGAGATCATGTTCCTGCGCAAGCTCGGCGTGCGCCTCCTGTCCATACCGGGCGCGATCGCGGCGCTCCAGTGTCTGGGATTCCCGCGCGACAAGCTCGAACGGCACCGGAAGCTGCGCGGGCAGCTGGCGAAGATGACCGAGGCCGAATGGCTGAGCCGCAACACGAACGGCCCCGACTATCCCTATTGCCGCGGGGTCTACGGCGCAAAACAGGCGGCGGAGCTTTTTCAGGCGTTCCGGATCGTCGGCAACGAGGTCCATTTCTTCGATCACCGGCACTGGGGCGCGCCGGGCCGGCTGCTGCCGCAAGGCGTACGCAGGATACTGGGGCGGCACTGGGGCTGGCACCGTATCGTGTACGCGAGGAAAGATGCCCGCGCATGATTTCGTAGAAGCCGGACGCGAGCTCCGGCCCGGCTCCGCAGCCGCGGGGTTGAAGGAATGGTTCCGATGGCGGCTCAATCGCCTGCGCTGCATGACGCCGGCGGAGGTTTTACATCGCGCCGTTCGCGCGCTGTCGATGCACGCGGAGCGTGCCGGGCTGCTCGGCTCGGAGCAGGTTCCCCGGCCCGAGCTTAAGGCTGCTGCGTCTCGTCCCTGGATATACGCCACGGCAAGAGTCGATCCGGCGCGTTACCTTGCCGCCGCCGACCGCATCGCGGCCGGCAAGCTGGACGTGTTCGCGCTGCGCGAGGCTGATTTCGGCGCGCTGCGCTGGAACCGCGATCCCAAAACCGGGATCGAGGCGCCGCTGGCCTTCGGCAAGCTCCTTGACTATCGCGATTCGCGGCGGGTCGGGGACATCAAATATCTTTGGGAGGTCAACCGGCATCTGCACCTCGTGACGCTGGCGCAGGCCTATGCCCTGAGCGGCGAGAGCCGATACTTCGACGTGATCCGGCTGCACCTGGAAAGCTGGTTCGCCGCCTGTCCCCATCGCATGGGGCCCAACTGGTCGAGCGCGCTCGAAGCGGCAATCCGGTTGATCAACTGGGCGGTGACCTGGCAGCTCCTCGGCGGCGCAGCCTCGCCGCTGTTCGCGAACCCGGGGGGCGCGTGGTTCAGGCGGCGCTGGCTGGATTCCGTCTACCAGCATGCCGAGTTCGTGCGCGGGCATTTCTCCCGCCACTCCTCGGCCAACAACCACCTCATCGGCGAAGCCGCCGGGCTGTTCATCGCGGCGCTAGCCTGGCCCCACTGGCCGCGCACGCGCGCGTGGCTCGCCGAGAGCAAGGCGATCCTCGAACGGGAGGCGCTGGCGCAGATTGCCGCGGACGGCGTCAATCGCGAGCAGGCCGTCTGCTACCAGCAATTCGTGCTCGATTTCCTGCTGCTAGCGCTTCTCGCCGGGCGCGCTAACGGGCAGGAATTTTCGGCCGCGTTCGAGTCGCGCATCGAGGCGATGCTGGAGTACCTGGCCTCGATCATCGACGCGGGGGGCAACATCCCGATGCTCGGCGATTCCGACGACGGTCTTGTAGTGAGCCTGGCGCCGGACAGGGAGCACTGCCGCTACCGGTCGCTGCTCGCGACCGGGGCGATCCTTTTTCGCCGCGGCGATTTCAAGGCGAAGGCGGGCGGGCTCGACGACAAGGCGCGCTGGCTCCTCGGCGCCGACGCCGATTCCGCGTTCCGATCGCTCGACGACGCCGGCGCGCAACTTCCGGCCCGGCGTACGTTTCCCGTCGGCGGTTATTACATTCTCGGCAGCGACTTCGAGACCGGGAGCGAGATCCGGCTGGTTGCGGACGTCGGTCCGCTGGGCTATCGGACGATCGCCGCCCACGGCCATGCGGATGCGCTCGCATTCACGCTGTCGGTCGGGGGCAAGGAGTTTTTGATCGACCCGGGCACCTACGCGTATCACACGCAAGGCCGGTGGCGCGGATACTTTCGGGGTACCGGCGCCCACAACACCTTGCGCGTCGACGAGATGGACCAATCGCAGCCCGGCGGCAGCTTCATGTGGCTTGAGAAGGCTCGCGCCGGCTGCAGCCTCTGGTCGAGCACGCCCGAGCGGGATCTGCTCGAGGGCTGGCAGGACGGCTACCTGCGGCTCGCAGACCCCGTGTTGCATCGACGGCAGATTGCTCTCGACAAGGCGGCAAGACGGGTGGTGATCGAAGACAGCCTGGAGATGCAAGGCGAGCACGAGATCGAGCTGTTTTTCCATTGCAGCGAGCGTTGCCGGGCCGATCCCGCCCCCGACGGCTACCTTCTATGCCGGGAGGAGAAGGCGCTGATGTTGAAGCTGCCTCAGGCGCCGGGCGCGGCCGCGCGGGTTTATCAGGGCAGCCTCGCCCCGATCGCCGGCTGGGTATCGAGGAGGTTCGACGAGAAGCGGCCGGCACCGACGATCAGATGGAACGCGCGCATCCGTGGCGGATGCGTCCTGCGGACCCAGATCGACTGTTGAACTGCCGTCGTCGCCATCTCATGTGCGGATTCGTTCTTGCCTACGCCCAGACGGGCGATCGTTTGCCAGATCAAACCCTGCTGGATCGGATGGACGCCGCCATCCGCCACCGCGGCCCGGACGGGCATGGGCAGAAGCGTGCCGGCCGCGCCGTCATGGGGCACCGCCGGCTCGCGATCATCGATCTCGCCGGCGGGCAGCAGCCGATGTGCGATCCGGACAGGCAGGTCTGGATCGTGTTCAACGGCGAAATCTACAACTTCCGCACAGTCCGGGACGAGCTCGCCGCCGCCGGCCATCCTCTGGAAACGAATTCCGACACCGAGGTTCTGCTGCATGCCTACCTCGCGTGGGGCGAGGAGTGTCTCGCCCGGCTCAACGGCATGTTTGCCTTCGCGATCTACGACGGCCGTACCCAGACGCTGTTTGCCGCGCGTGACCGGTTCGGCGAGAAACCGCTCTACGTGCTCGAGAACAAGGGCACTCTGTATCTCGCATCCGAGCTGAAGGCGCTGGTCGAGACCGGGTTGGTCGAAAAGCGGCTCGACCCGGTCGCGCTGTACAACTATTTCGCCAATTCCTACGTGATGGGCCCGCGCACCATCTTCCGCGGGGTGCGCCGGCTGCAGCCCGGCCACTGGTTGAAGGCAGAGGGCCCTTGTGTGCGTGAGCAGCGCTACTGGGCGCCGCCCGAGCCGACCGACGAGCGCACCGACGCGAGGAGTGTTACCGAGGAGGCGCTCGCGATCCTGAAGGATTCGGTGCGGCTGCGACTTGTCTCCGACGTGCCGGTCGGGTTTTTCCTGTCGGGGGGCGTCGATTCCTCCGCCGTGGTCGCGCTGGCGAGCGAGGCGAGCGGGCGGCGACTCGAGACCTTCTCGATCGGCTTCAATGAAGCGCGCTACGACGAGCGCGAATATGCGCGCTACGTGGCGCGCCGCTTCGGCACCCGCCACCATGAATTCGTACTGGAGCCGGGCGGCCTCGAGGTCATCGAGCAGATCGCTTGGCACACGGATGAGCCGTTCGCGGATTCCTCGGCGCTGCCCACCTGGTACCTCTCCCAGATGACGCGTCGGCACGTGAAGGTGGCGCTGTCGGGAGATGGCGGCGACGAGATGTTCGCCGGTTACGACTCTTATCGCGGCCATTTGCTGAGCGAGCGGCTGCGCAAGCTTCCCGGCTTCATCAGGTCCGCTGCGGCGGCCGCGGCCCGCTGGATGCCCGCGTCCGACACCGGCCGGCGCGTCGCCTGTCTCCGGCTCGCCCGCAACATCGAGGACGCGGAACTGGAAGCGGGCGAGCGCTTTGCCGCCAAGCAGCAGGTGGTATTCCGGCGTGACTATCTCGCCGGCATATCGCCCTACCTTGCTCCGTACGCGACCGCCGCCAACGACCGTGCGCTGTTCGCCGCGATGTTCGACCGCACGCGTTCGCCGCTGGCCGGCATGACGCTCTGGCAACAGACAGTCGGCCTTGCCGACGACATGCTGGTCAAGGTGGATCGCATGACCATGGCGCATAGCCTGGAGGTCCGCGCCCCGTTTCTCGATCATCGCCTCGCCGAGCTGATGAACCGCGTGAAGTTCGAGCTGAAGCTGCCTCGGGGGCGGCAGAAATATCTGCTGCGCGAGGCCATGGTGCGCTATTTTCCCGCGGATTTTCTCTGGCGCAGGAAGCGGGGGTTCTCCGTGCCGCTGAGTTACTGGTTCAAGGACAGCCTGGGCGATTACCTCCGCCAGAAACTGCTGGCGCCGGGCGCCATGGTGGGCCACGTGTTCGGGCGCGATGCGCTGGAGCGCATCATCGGCGAGCATGCGCACCTCGCCCGCGACTGGAGCCTTGCGCTCTGGACGCTTCTGATGTTCGAGACCTGGTGCGACCGTTACCAGGTCGGTCCGGAGGCGTTGTCTGCGTGAGCGCGGCCCGGCCCAGGGTGTTGATGGTCGGGCCGTGGCCGCCGACCAACGGCGGGGTGACCACCTTCATGCGCAACGTGGCCGGCTCGCCGCTCAGGGAGAAATACGACTTCATTCCCTTTACCACCTCGCGCCCCGGGAAGCGCAACCTGAAGGGCGACAACTATGGCTACGTCGCCATCTTCCGCGGCGGCTTCAAGCGCGTGGTTCAGGGAATTCTCATAACGCTCTGGCATCTCGCCATCTATCCCTGGGTCGTTCTGGCGCGCCGACCGACGCTGATCCAGATCCAGGCGAGCGACTTCCAGGCATTCTGGGAAGCATCGCTCTATGTCCTGATGGGAAGAATTCTCCGCCTTCCGATCGTGCTTCGAATCGGCGGCTCGTTCAACCGGTTCTGGGAATCGTCCGGCAAGCACGCGCGCGCCGCGATTCAGTGGACGCTGCGCCAGCCCTCGATGCTGGTGGTGCAGTCGGAGTACTGGAAGAACTACCTGGCCGGCGTGGGGCGCAGCGGCCCCACTCTCATACTGAACAATTTCGTGCCCGAGGTCCTGCTGGAGAGGCGGCTATCGCCGGCGCCGCCGGCGCCGCGCTTCCTCCTGTATTGCGGCGACTCCCCGAAAATCAAAGGCGCTTACGTTTTGCTGGACGCGGTCGCAGCGCTCGTCTCGCGCGCCGCGTGCGTCGACGTCACTTTGATGGCGGTGACCGCGTCTCTGCGCGACGAGATCGCGCGGGCCGGACTCGAGCGGCATCTCAAGACGCTCGATTTTCTGTCTCACGACGAAGCGCTGGCGGCGCTTCGCCGCACCGACGTTTTCCTCCAGGTCTCCAGCAGCGAGGGCTTTCCCAACATGCTGCTCGAGGCGATGGCGCTCGGTTGCGCCGCGATCGTCACCCCGGTCGGCGCGGTGCCGGAAATCGTTGGGGCGGACGGCGAGTGCGCATTCATCGTTCCCGTGGGCGATGCCCTGGCGCTGGCCGATTGCATGCACCGCCTTGCCGCCGACGCCGGCCTGCTCGCCCGCATGGCTGCCGCAGCGCAGGCGCGGATCGCCGAGCGATTCACCGAGCGAACGGTGGCTCAGGTGCTGGACCGCGCCTATCAGTCGGTGATGCGCGGGCAGGGCTGATCCAACCGGACTACGTCGTGCGCGGCCATCGCACCACGGTCGTCACCATGTCCTTCTACGCTGTGATCGGCGCTTGCAATCGGAAGAGGCGGTCATGAAGCTCAGCGTGTGGGGTCTCGGCTATGTCGGGACCGTTTCGGCGGGTTGCCTGGCCCACGAAGGCCATGAGGTCATCGGCGTCGATCCGGAGCCGAGCAAGGTCGACCTCATCAATGCCGGCAGGGCTCCCATCATCGAGAAGGATATCGGCCAGATCATCGAGCGGCAGGTCGCCGCCGGCCGGCTCCGCGCGACGACGGAAATCAGCGCCGCGGTCAGGCGCTGCGACCTGTTTCTGATCTGCGTCGGGACGCCGGGCCTCGGCAACGGCGACATCGACCTGAAATACGTGCGCCGCGTCTGCGAGCAGATCGGCTCGGTGCTGCGTGACCACCAGGGTGCGCCGGTCGTAGTGCTCCGCAGCACCATGCTTCCCGGAACCATGCGCGACGTGGTGATCCCGACTCTTGAAGCGAGCTCCGGCCAGCGCGCCGGCATTGAATTCGGCGTTTGCATCAATCCGGAGTTCCTCAGGGAAGGCGCCGCGGTGCGTGATTACTTCAACCCGTCCAAGACCGTCATTGGCGAGCTCAATCGTGCCAGCGGCGACCTGCTGGCGAGCCTTTATTCGAAGATGCCGGGGGCGCTCGTCCGGACCGACATCGAAACCGCGGAGATGGTGAAGTACGCGGACAACGCGTGGCACGCGCTCAAGGTGGGCTTCGCCAATGAGATCGGCAACATCTGCAAAGGGCTCGAGGTCGACAGCCACCGCGTGATGGATATTTTCTGCCAGGACACCAAACTGAATCTGTCGTCCCGTTATCTGAAGCCGGGCTTCGCGTTCGGCGGCTCCTGCCTGCCGAAGGATCTGCGCGCCCTGCTGTACCGGGCGAAGTCGCTCGATCTGTCGCTTCCGATACTCGGCGCCATTCTGCCGAGCAACGAATTGCAGATCGAGCGCGGCGTGCGGGCGGTGATCGAGCAGGGAAGCAGGAAAGTCGGCATCTTGGGCTTCAGCTTCAAGGCCGGGACCGACGACCTGCGCGAAAGCCCGGTGGTCGAGCTGACCGAGCGCCTGATCGGCAAGGGTTATGACCTGCGCATCTACGACAGCAACGTCCGGCTCGCGAGCATCCACGGCGCCAACCGTGATTACATCCTCAACCACATCCCTCACATATCGCGCCTCATGGCTTCGAGCATCGATGAGGTTCTGGACCACGCCCACACCATCGTCATCGGCAACGCGGCGCCGGAATTCCGGGACGTTCCCAGGCGCCTAAGCGACAACCAGACCGTGATCGACTTCGTGCGCGTCACCGATTCGCGCACCGTGTCCGGCGTCTACGAAGGAATCTGCTGGTAATGCACGAGACGACCGCGAAAGGGGACGCGAGGCGGCCAAGACGCATCCTGATCCTGGTCGAGAACCTCCCCAGCCCGTTCGACCGCCGCGTCTGGCAGGAGGCCTGCGCACTGCGCGACGCCGGTTACGTGGTCTCGATCATCTGCCCCACCGGGCACGGCTGCGAGCGCACGTTCGAGGCGATCGACGCGATTCATATTTATCGCTACGAATTGCCGGTGGAGGCGTCCGGAGCCGCGGGGTACGCAGTGGAGTACGCGGTCGCGCTATTCCGGACCTTCGCGCTCGCCTGGAAGGTGCTCGTCGAGCGCGGCTTCGACGCCATCCACGCCTGCAATCCGCCCGACCTGTTCTTTCTGATCGGCGGGTTCTTCAAGCTTTTCGGCAAAAAATTCGTCTTCGATCATCACGATCTCGGTCCCGAGCTCTACGAGGCGAAGTTCCGCCGGCGGGATTTCTTCCATCGCTTGCTGCTGAAGCTCGAATACTGGACTTTCCGCGCCGCCGACGTGTCGATTGCCACCAACGAGTCCTATAGGCGCGTCGCGATCGGGCGCGGCCGCATGCCTCCGGAGCGGGTATTCGTGGTGCGCAGCGGTCCGAGCCTGGACCGTCTGAAGATCCTGCCGCCCGACGAGCGGCTCAAGCGCGGCCGCCGTTACCTGGTCGGCTACGTCGGGGTGATGGGGAAGCAGGAAGGCCTCGACTATCTGTTGCGCGCGGTGTGGCACATCGTGCGGGATCTCGGGCGCCAGGATATCCATTTCGGCCTCGTGGGGGGCGGCACTTCGCTCGAGCAGCTGAAGGCGCTGGCGCTGGAGCTGGGGATCGCGGAATTCGTCACCTTCACGGGGCGCGTTCCGGACAGCGAGATGCTGGCAATGCTCAACACGGCGGAGGTCTGCGTCAATCCGGACGTCGCCAACGAGATGAACGATAAATCCACCATGAACAAGATCATGGAGTACATGGCGCTCGGCAAGCCGATGGTGCAGTTCGACCTGACGGAAGGGCGTTACTCGGCCGGAAAATCCTCCCTGTACGCGCGCAGAAACGATTCCTTCGACCTCGCGAAGAAGCTCGTTGAGCTGCTCGACGACCCGGGCAGCCGCGCAGAGATGGGCAATGCCGCGCGCCGGCGCATGGAAGACGAGCTCGAATGGCGCCACGAAGCCCCCAAACTGCTCGCCGCCTACGATGCGCTCTGGCACCCGGCACGGGCGCCGTCGGTCGCGGACGGCGCGGCAGCCCGATGAGCTTTGCGCGAGCCGCGAGATGAAGCTGCTGCCCCTACGCGCGCCCGACCATCTCGAGCTGGCCATGGCCTGGCTGGCACAGAAGGAGAATTACCAGTGGCTCGATTTCGGGAACGGGAGACAGATCGTCACGCTCGCGCTTCTCAAGATCATGACGCAGCGCGACAGCCATTTTTTGCGGTTGTATACGTCGAATCTGGACGACACGCCCATCGGGCTCGTCGGACTGAACAACGTGGACCCGGTCTTCAAGACCGCAACGTTCTGGGGGCTGTCAGGCGAAAAATCCTTCCGTAACCGGGGACTTTCAACCTTTGCGAGCTCGAAGCTCATGACCCTCGCCTTCCGCGATCTCGGGCTTCGCGCGGTCAACACCTGGGCTGTCGCCCATAACCCGTCGCTCCGGACCATCGAGCGCCTCGGCTTCCGCTACGTCGGGCGGCAGCGGCAATGCCACTGCATCGACGGCCGGCCGTACGACCGGCTGCTGTTCGACCTTCTGGCGGAGGAGCACCGGGAAATCGAGAACGGTCAGCGGCGTCAGACGGGCGAGGCGGACCGGGAACTCGCCTCCACGCCGTGACGGGGACAGCGGAGGCTGCGGATATGGACGCGCAAGCGAAAAAAAGGACGCTCCGCATGCTCTCCAACGGCGTCTACGTTCTGACGTCGCGCAGCGAAAACCGCTACGGAGCGGCAACCGTGACCTGGGTCTCGCAGGCGTCCTTCAAGCCGCCGCTCATCATGGCGGCGGTGCGCCGCGAGAGCAACGTGTACCGCTGCCTGACCGAGAGCCACAGCGCCGTGCTGCACATCGTCGGCGACCGCCAGCAGGAAATTGCGCGGCGGTTTTTCTTCCCGACCCAGGTGAGGGACGGAAGGATCAACGGCGAGCCGTTTGCCGAAGGCAGAACGACCGCGCCCGTCCTGACCGGCTTGCCCGCGCATATTGAATGCCAGGTGGAGCGCATCGTGGACACGGGCGGCGATCATGCGTTGGTGATTCTGAGGGCAGTCGAAGCCGATTGCGGGGAGCAGGTCCGGCCGTTGACGATCGCCGAGACCCCATGGCAGTACGGTGGATGAAAGCGGGTCGCTGGATCGCCCCGCGATGCACGCTCATCGTTTCGGTGCTGCTGGGGACGGCGCTTAACGCTGGCGCCCAGAGCTCCTCTTCCACGCCGCAATTTTCCTGCAGCTTCGCGAGCGCCCCGACCGACTGCG
>WNFI01026277.1_pt1 | contig 11417 bp, 8 predicted proteins | sample 5400471 | NCBI WGS metagenome assembly WNFI01 (sample SAMN13153348, study PRJNA577476) | soil metagenome | isolation source: 100 cm saprolite on Douglas fir-dominated hillslope | place: USA:California | collected 2013-09-17
TTCTTCGGTGCATTCGCAATCGCACAGTCGACTACCGATGGCGCTATCGGTGGAACGGTTTATGACAGCACCGGCGCTGTGGTCGGCGGTGCAAGCGTCATTGCCCACAATAACGGCACAAATGCCCAGCAGTCGGTTACCGCGGATGGCTCCGGCACTTATCGTATTACCGGTCTTCAGCCCGGCAGCTACACGGTCACCATCAAAGCTGGCAGCGGACTCGGGACTTATAAGGCGGAACGAGTGGTCGTGCAGGTAGGCAGCATCACGGAGCTTTCCCCGCACCTCAAGGCAGGAGCAACATCTGAGACCGTGGATGTCTCGGCAGAAGCGCCCCAGATCAACACTACTACGCCGGATTTCGCCAATACTTTGGATGAGACAGCTATCTCGAACCTGCCGATTAACGGTGGTCGCTGGTCGAACTTCGCGCTCCTCACGCCCGGCGTGGTGAGCACGCCGTCAGGTTTTGGCCTGCTCAGCTTCCGCGGTATTAGTGCCTTGCTGAATAACAATACGGTAGATGGGGCGGACAACAACCAGGCGTTTTTCTCGGAAGAACGCGGACGCACCCGGGCCGGCTACTCCACGCCCAAAGCTGCGGTCGAGGAATTCCAAGTGAACACGTCCAACTACTCGGCAGAATACGGCCGGTCCGCGGGCGGCGTGATCAACACGGTGAGCAAGAGCGGCACCAACCAGTTCCACGGCGAAGGGTATTTCTACGATCGTGATAATGTCTGGGGCGCGGCCAATGCATTTACGCAGCTCAACGTGCAAACCGCCCCCGGCGTGTTTACGAGCCAGAACTTCAAGCCTACCGATTGGCGCAAGATCGCAGGCTTCGGAATCGGCGGGCCTATCTTCAAAGACAAGCTATTTTTCTTCCTCGCCTATGACTGGTATCACCGTAATTTTCCCGGGGTAGCCGTCACCAGCAATCCCAATGTGTTCTTTGCGCCCCCGTCATGTAACGGTACGGCGCCATTTAGCGGCAGTGTGTGCGACGCAAATTCACAAGTCGGCACTCTGGCGACCCGCATTTCGCCCGGCGGAAACACTGTGGCAAATGACGCGGCGATCGCAGGCCCAAGCGGCACTTGGAACAGCGACCTAGCTGGCCTGAACTCCATGCTCGGTCAGGTACAGCGTACGGGGTTGCAGAACATTATCTATCCCAAGCTCGATTGGATGATCAACTCCAAGAACCACGCGTCGTTTTCCTTCAATCGCATGCGCTGGTCGTCGCCGGCCGGAATCCAGACCGCGCCGACGGTCACACGGGGCATCGCCAGCTTTGGCAATGACTTTGTGAAGGACACCTGGGGCGTAGCCAAGCTGGACACCATAATTACAAGCAATTTTGCGAACCAGGTTCGTTTTCAGTACGGGCGTGACTTCGAGTTTGAATTCTCTCAGCCACCGACTCCTTATGAACTAACCAATCTTGTGAACGCGCCTTCATTCACCAACCCATTGGGGCTGCCGCCAACAGTCTCCATCACCAACGGCTTTACGTTTGGCGTTCCCAATTTCCTGCAACGCTCCAGCTTCCCCGATGAGAGCCGCATGCAGGTTGCGGACACCATGACTTGGACGCATGGCAAACACACGGTGAAGTACGGCGCTGACGTCAGCCACGTGAACGACAATTCGCAAAACCTGTTCAACGGATTCGGCAGTTACAGCTACAGCAGCCTCCTGAATTACTTCTCCGACTTCAACAAACCGAACACTTGTTCTGGAAAACCGTGCTATAGCAGCTTCAGTCAGGGCCTTGGTCTTCCCGGACTTGAGTTCACCAGCAACGACTATGCGTTTTTCGTGCAGGACGACTGGAAGATCGTGCCTCGGATCACCCTCTCTCTTGGGCTGCGCTACGAGTACCAGCAGCTACCCAAACCTGTCGCTACCCTGGTCAATCCTGCGATTCCACAGACGGGACACTTCCCCAGGGACCAGAACAACTTTGGTCCGCGGATTGGCTTCGCTGCACAACTCGACCACAGCGGAAAGACAGTGCTTCGAGGCGGTTATGGCATCTACTACGGTCGAATCATCAACTCCACGATTTTCAATGCGCTGATCAATACTGCTGCGCCGGGATCCCAAGTATCGTTGTCGTTCACACCGACTACTGCGGGTGCGCCGGTTTTCCCGGCTATTAAGACCTCCCTCACGGGAGTGGGAAGAAATGCCGTCTTCTTCGATCCTCACTTCCAGAATCCCCAGATTCACCAGGTAGATCTCACGTTGGAGCATCAATTTGGCTGGAATACGGTGGTGAAGGTGAGTTATCTTGGTAGTTTTGGGCGCGAATTGCCTGGCTTTGCTGACACAAACATAGCCCCTTCAGCCCAGAACGTCACCTACACTCTCTTCAACGGCGGTCCGCTCCCAGGCCCCACCTTCACGCAGCCCCTGTTTCTTACGCGGCTTAACCCGGCCTTTGGTTCTCTGACTGATATCTTCAGCGGCATCAATAGCCGGTACGATGCTTTCGTCGTACAAGTGAATCATCGGTTCAGCCACCACCTCCAGTTCTCGGTCAACTACACCCGCTCACGCTCCCAGGACTTTGGCCAGAATGAGAGTACTTTCTCAGACACCAATGACCTCCTGGTTCCTTTCCAGATCGCTCCGGAGAAGGGTCCCAGTATCTATGACACTCCTTATCGCATTGTCGCCAATGCAATAGCGACGTCACCGTGGAAGGTGAACGGCTGGGCTGGATGGCTTGCGAATGACTGGGAGTTCGCGCCGATTTACCAGATACAAAGTGGTCTGCCGTTCAGTCTTACTACTGCTGGCACACCTGGCGTCATCACCGGCACTTCTGGCGTGAATGCCGCTTTGGTGAACGGCATTGGTTCCGGCATCAATGGCTCCGGTGGAGCAAATCGGATTGATGCGATTGGACGCAATAGTTTCCGCAATCCTGGCATATGGGTTAGCGATCTGCGTCTGGGCAAGAGCTTCAAATTCCGGGAGCATTATGAATTGGAAGTGACTGGGGACTTCTTCAATATTGCCAACAAGCAGAATGTAACTGGGATAAACAACACCGGCTACATCGTCTCTAATCCGAGCGTCAATTCAACGACTAAGGTGGTTAGCCCCTGCGCGGTTGGGGTCCCCACCACTAACTCCTGCCTCACGTTCAGCTCAAGCTTTGGATCGATCACCAACTCCAACAGCAACTTCCAATACACGCCCCGGCAAGTGCAGTTGGGTGCGCGCATAAAGTTCTAGTTGCTCTTGAAATCTAACCTAAACGCGGCAGTTTCGGCTGCCGCGTTTTCTTTGAGTGAAACCCGCGAAAGGGACGGTATGTCTAGATTGGCGCGATTCTGTTCTTGCCTGGAGATTTTTGTATTCCTGCTGTTGTGTTGCTCTGTGCCCGCATTCGCTCTCCAGAGTGGCGCTGCGCACCCAACTTCTTCTGAACCCGAGCTCCTGCCTACAGGGATGAGCATCACGCCCTTGGCGGCGCCAGGAGCAGCGTTGCAGGCGCTCAATCCGGGATTGCCAGACCTGCCGCAGTTTACGGCTGATCACCCGGTCTCGAGCGCGGTCAGTCCCGATGGCAGGACGCTTCTGGTGCTCACCAGCGGCTTCAACCGCAACCACGGCGCCGACGGCAAGATCGTCGACGCTCTGTCGAACGAATACGTCTTCGTTTATGACATCAGCCACGCCGCTCCGGTCAAGACACAGGTATTGCAAGTTCCGAACACATTTGTGGGAATCGCCTGGCATCCAGACGGTAAAGAGTTTTACGTTTCCGGCGGCATGAACGATACCGTACATATTTTCGGCAGCAAAGATGGTCAGTGGCTTGAGGCCACTTCGCCTGTTCCACTCGGACACCCTGACGGCCTTGGCCTGAAAGTGAAGCCGATAGTCGCTGGAATCGCCGTCAACGCCAGTGGAACGCGCCTGCTGGCGACGAATTATGAGAATGATTCGGTTTCGCTGATTGATCTCAAGAGCAGAAGCAAGATTGCCGAACTCGATCTTCGCCCCGGAAAGAACAATTCGAAGCAGCATGGCGTTCCCGGAGGCGAGTTCCCGTTTGCAGTTGTGTTCAAGGGTGACGATCGTGCTTACGTTTCCAGCGTCCGCGATCGTGAAATCGTTGTCCTCGACACGCATGACAAGCCGGCCATAGTTGGCCGCATCAAAGTCAAAGGGCAGCCCAACAAGCTGCTGCTGAACAAAGCGCAGACGCTTCTGTTTATCGCCGAGGACAACAGCGATTCTGTGAGCATCATCAACACAGCGCACGACCATGTCGTCGCCACTATCAAGATCACTGCGCCGGAGAGCATCTTCCCTAACAAAGAGACGTTTAAGGGAAGCAATCCCAATAGCCTCGCGCTCTCTCCCGACGAAAAGACACTCTACGTCACCAACGGCGGCACAAATTCTGTAGCCGTAGTTGCACTGGACAAAGACCCTGACGACAGCCGCTTAGTCGGCCTGATTCCTACAGGCTGGTATCCCGAAGCGGTGAGCGTGAGCGCGGATGGTGCGACGCTCTATGTGCTCAACGGAAAAGGAAATGCCGGTCCCAATCCCAGGGGCTGCCGGAATTCATTACAGTCGGACAACGTTGCCGGATGCGAAGCTGCGAACCAATACATCCTGCAGCTTGGCAAGGGAAGTCTGCTCACCATTCCGCTTCCCACGAGAGACCAGCTAGCTGGCCTGACGGCCCAGGTGGCAAAGAACAATCATTTCTCGCAACAACCTGTCGCGCCGGCCGATCCGATTTTTGCGTTTTTGCGCAAGACAACTTTTTCGATAGCGGCGAAGTCAGCGGCAACGGATGGAACTGGACAGTGGGCGCCCGGGCAACTGACTATACGGAGAAGACGATTGCCGTCAACTACGCCCAGCGCGGCTTTACCTACGACTACGAAGGAGACAACCGCTGGATCAACCTGGGCCTGGCCACGCGCGAAGCACGCGAAAAAGCGGAGCCAAAATACAAGAAACTTCCTGACGCTGATGATCTGCTTCCTGGACCTGCCGACGTTGCTGCGCCTGACGGTCCGGAAGACGCCATTGGCGCCGGTCGTCTCTGGGATTCCGCCCTACGCGCCGAGCTGACGGTCCGGAATTATGGCTTCTTTCTCTCCATAGCGTCAGACGACACGCCCGTCTCTCGCAATCCCCGAGCGGAGAAGATTACCGTTGCCATCACGAATTACCCGCGCTTGCAGGGTTTGACGGACATCTATTTCCGCGGATTCGACCAGAACCTTGCCGATTACTGGCGGCTCAAGGAATGGGAATACGAGTTTGACGGCTATGTGAAAGACAATAATCTGCCAAACCTTTCACTGGTTCGCCTGGCACATGATCACTTTGGCCGGTTTGGCAGCGCACTCGATGGCGTAAACACGCTGGAAACCCAGATGGCGGACAACGATTACGCTGTCGGACTGCTGGTCGAAAAAGTCGCGCACAGCAAGTATGCAAAAGACACGCTGATCTTTGTGATTGAAGACGATGCCCAGGGCGGTCCGGACCACGTAGACGCGCACCGCAGCATGGCCTTCATCGTTGGTCCCTATGTGAAGCAAGGGGCCGTCATCTCTGAGCGCTACAACACCGTGGCCATGCTCCGCACCATCGAAGAGGTGCTCGGCATCAAGCCTCTCGGGCTCAATGACGCCGTACAGCCGCCCATGGCTGCTGTGTTTTCGCAGAGCCAGGCAAATTGGACCTACACGGCGAAGGTGCCGGCAGCCCTGCGCTCCACCAAGCTTCCTGTGCCGCCGGCGACGGGCCAGACGGCCGAGTTCAAGCCAGCCCACGATGCTGCCTATTGGGAAGAGCAAACCAGGAGCTTCGACTTCACGGCGGAAGACCGGATTGATTCCGAGCAATTCAATCTTGTGTTGTGGAAGGGACTCATGGGTGACAAGCCTTATCCCTACGAACGCGACGGCCGAGATCTTCGTCACAACCGCAAAGAGCTGTTGAAGCAAGCCGGAGCAGAGTAGTCATTTCTGTTTCCCGTGCGGCAGATGCTAGAATCCCCTGCAATTTCCAAGGGAAGGATCGCTGATGCGCAAATTTGTTTTCTTGACGCTCATATTCGCAGTGTTTGCACTTTCGGCCACCGAACGCCAGAACAGTGCAGACTACAAAGCCCGCAGGGTCAAACTTGCGAAGCTGTTGGACGGCGGAACGCTGGTCCTCTTTGCACCCACAGAGGCCGATGGGCCGAACAACCTGTACGGCTTTCGGCAGGAAGACAATTTTTATTACCTCACCGGCTGGTCGGAGCCGGGAGCAGCCATTCTGATCCAGTCCAACCCGTATTCCGAGGTCCTATTTCTTCCTGACCACAACGTGACCCAGGAAAAGTGGACTGGCCCTAAGCTCGGCCCCAACGACCCCCAGACATCGGAAGTGACGGGCTTCGACAAAGTCGCAAGCCTGGAGAAGATCCACGACGAGTTGCTGAAGGTGCTGCCGCAGACCCGGCCCACAATCTACTCTGACCTGGGCGAGAACGCGCGGACCTCGCCCTCCAGCGGTCCTCTGGATTGGTTGCGCCGCACCAACTCAACGCCGTTCGCCAGCTTTCGTGAAGTCAAAACCTTGATCGCACGTCTCCGCATGGTCAAAGACGCCGGTGAGCTGCAATTGATTACGCGCGCCGTAGAAGCTTCTGAAGCCGCGCACATGGCTGCCTTAAAAGCGATTCGTCCCGGCATCACCGAGAGAGAAATCTCGGCGCTCATGCAATATGAGTTTGGCAAACGGGGCTGCGAGCGGCCCGCGTATGCTCCCATCGTTGGCTCCGGATTCTATTCAACAGTGTTGCATTATTCGGAAGACTCCGGCACCGCGAAAGACGGGGACGTGATCCTCATGGACGTCGCCGGAGAATACTCGATGTATGCCAGCGATATCACGCGCACGGCGCCGGTCAATGGCAAATTCACCGCGCGGCAGCGCGAACTCTATGACATTGTGCTGGGCGCGCAGCAGGCTGCGTTTGACGCGTTCCAAGCGGGAAAGTCGAAGCTGTCGCGAGGTAACGATCCTAATTCTCTCGATCGCATTGCGCGCGAGTACATCAACACGCACGGTAAAGATCTGCATGGCGATTCTCTGGGCAGGTACTTCATCCATGGCGTGGGCCATCACGTTGGCCTCAACGTGCATGACGCCAACGATTCCTCCATCCCTCTAGACAAGGGAATGGTGTTCACGCTCGAGCCGGGCATCTACATTCCCGAGGAAAAGATCGGCATCCGCATTGAAGACATGTATTACGTCGGCCAGGATGGCAAGCCGGTGAAACTCAGCAGGCATTTGCCGCGGACCGCCGACGAGGTCGAACGGGCAATGAAAAAGTAGCGACGACTCAAACATTAGAACATATTCATGCCCTTGTGACGGCGATCACGTTCTTCCATTCGCTTCTGCCGCTATGATTGCGCGGCTACACGCAGGAATGTTAACGTAAAAGGTTTGCTTTACCAGCTCAAGCTCCAACTGTGGAGGAATTCATGCCATCTTCATACAACGGTGTCGCACTTCCGGCGGGCGGCCGCGCCATCACTTTTCGCGACGGCAAATTGCAGGTTCCTGACAACCCCATCATTCCTTACATTGAAGGCGACGGTACCGGCCGTGACATATGGGCGGCCTCTGTCCGCGTCTTTGACGCCGCGGTAGAGCGGGCTTACGGCGGCAAGAGAAAGCTGCACTGGTTTGAAGTGTTCGCCGGCGAAAAGGCCTTCACGAAATTCGGCAACTGGCTGCCTGACGCCACGGTGGACGCAATCCGCGACCTGCACGTCGCTATCAAAGGTCCGTTGACCACGCCGGTGGGCGGCGGCATACGCTCGCTCAACGTCACACTACGCCAGGTGCTCGATCTCTACACCTGCATACGGCCCGTGCGTTACTACAGCGGTGTGCCGTCACCGGTAAAACATCCGGAGCAGCTCAACGTGGTGATCTTCCGCGAAAACACCGAGGACGTCTACGCGGGCATCGAGTGGAAGCAGGGTACGCCGGAAGTCAAGGCGCTGATTGACTTCCTCAACAACAAAATGCTCGCCGGGACAAAGAAGCACATTCGCGAAGACTCCGGCATCGGCATCAAGCCGATCTCCATCACCGGGACCAAGCGCCTCGTTCGTATGGCAGTTCAGCATGCCATCAAGAGCAATCGGCGCTCGGTCACGCTGGTGCATAAGGGCAATATCCAAAAATTTACTGAAGGCGCTTTCCGTGAGTGGGGATACGAGGTTGCCCGCGATGAGTTTCGCGAGCACGTGGTGACTGAACGCGAGAGCTGGATTCTCGATAACGTTGACAAGAACGCCGATCTGTCCATCGAACAAAACGCCGCGATGATCGAGCCTGGGCTTGAATTTGCGCCGGAGAGCTTCAAGAAAGAGCTGTACAGCGAAGTCAAGCAGTGCCTTGATTCCATTTACGCGACGCACGGCAAAGGCGCATGGAAAAAGAAGATCATGATCAATGATCGGATTGCCGATTCCATCTTCCAGCAGGTGATTATTCGACCCGCGGAGTATGACATTCTGGCGACACCGAACCTCAACGGTGACTACATCTCCGATGCCTGTGCCGCGCAGGTCGGCGGCTTGGGGATTGCGCCTGGCGCCAATGTCGGCGACCAGCACGCAATCTTCGAAGCCACGCACGGCACCGCGCCAAAGTATGCGGACAAAGACGTGATCAACCCCGGCTCGGTGATTCTCTCCGGCGTCATGATGCTCGACTACATGGGCTGGAACGAAGCGGCGCGGCTGATCGAGACTTCGCTCGAAGCCACGATCCAGCAGAAGCTGGTGACGTATGACTTCGAGCGCCTGCTGCCGGGATCAACCAAGGTCAAGACCAGCGAGTTTGCCACGCACATCATTGGGAACATGGTCGACCGCCGGAAAAAGTCCGCGGGCGAAAACTAGTTTAGATTTCATTCTTATGAATATGGGAAGGACCGCATGCGTAAAAAAGTAACCATCGTTGGAGCAGGAAACGTGGGCGCCACAGCGGCCCACTGGATCGCCTCAAAAGAACTGGCCGATGTTGTGCTCATAGACGTGCTGGACGGCGTTCCCCAGGGTAAAGGGCTGGATCTTCTCGAGGCCATGCCGATTGAGAAACGCGATTCCTATGTGCTCGGCACCAACGACTATGCCGACACCGCAAACTCTGACATTGTGGTCATCACCGCCGGAATTGCGCGCAAACCGGGCATGAGCCGGGACGACCTTCTGAACACCAATTACAAGATCATGCAGGACGTAGTGGCCAAAGTCGTCACCAACTCGCCAAACTGCATTTTGATCGTCGTCTCCAATCCGCTCGACGCCATGGCCCAGGCCGCCTACAAGCTCAGCAAGTTTTCGCGCAACCGCGTCATTGGCATGGCGGGCGTGCTCGACTCCGCGCGCTTCCGCACCTTCATTGCGCAGGAGTTGAAGGTCAGCGTGGAGAACGTGACCGCATTTGTGCTGGGCGGACATGGCGATACCATGGTCCCGCTGGCAAGATATTCCACCGTCGCCGGTATTCCCATTACCGAGCTGATCGCGAAGGACCGTCTGGACGCAATCATCCAGCGCACCCGCGATGGCGGCGCGGAGATCGTGAAATATCTCAAAACCGGCAGCGCATACTATGCGCCCTCCGCCGCGGCTACTGAAATGGTGGAAGCCATCCTCAAGGACAAGAAGAAGATCATGCCCTGCGCCGTGTATCTCGAAGGCGAGTACGGAATCAGCGGACTGTTTGTCGGCGTGCCGTGCAAGCTGGGCTCCAACGGGTTGGAGCAGATCATCCAGATCAAGCTGACCGACGAAGAACAAGCCGCACTGCGCAAGAGCGCTGACGCGGTGACTGAGCTGGTCAAAGTTATTGGAGTCTAGATCTGAGAGAGAATCCCTCAGACGGCGATATCCATGTGACACAGCCGCCCTCGGCTGTGTCTTCATCTATGAAATCACACCAGCAAGAGCGCCGGTGATTTATTCGATCGGAGCGGCGTCTCGCGGCTCCTGGTCGGAGTCACCCCAGTGCTTTAGAATTTCTTCCACCGCGGCTTGCAAGATAGCCTTCAGCTCCCATTTGGGGACGATGATCACGCCATTTTCGAAATAGAGGGAAGAAGAGGCTTCAGTGTCCAACTCTTTCTGCAGGCCGGCTGGAGTTCCGACCACATATTGCAGGGTCCATGCGTTACCATCTGCCGGATTCTGTATCTCGATGAAGAAATCGTCGCAGAATGATCTGGGATCGGCGGGACCTTGTACCAGATCAACCGTTTTAAAAAAGTAATTCAGAATGTTAGGCCGGTTATATCGCCCATCTTTTCGGCGCTTGACCGGCGGCAGAGGAATCGGAAAAGGCAAGTCGGCGCCGGTGAACGCAGGCCGGCGGGGAGTATTGGGATCTATCGCCAGCATTGCCTGGCGCGGACCATCGTCCGAAGGCTGCGGCGGGGGCGGTTCTGGTGGACCGGGAATGATCGCCGTTTCCGAAGAGGACAGCCTGCGCGCCAGCAACAGCAGCGCCAGAAACACCGCGACAAAGATCGCAATTTTGACCGAGTCCAAAAAATTGCGCCCTATGTTCGCTCAATCGTGATCGATTGCAACACTATGTCTTTCACTGGCTTGTCCTGACGGCCACGCGGCGCATTGGCAATCTTGTCTACGATGTCCTGTCCTTCCACCACTTCTCCAAAGATCGTGTGGTTTCCGGTGAGCCATGGCGTGGGCGCTACGGTGATAAAAAACTGCGATCCGTTCGTGTTGGGCCCTGCATTGGCCATGGCTAGTTTGCCCGCCTTGTCGAACTTGTGCGGGGAGCCCTTGGTTTCGTCCTGAAACTTGTAGCCGGGACCGCCCATGCCGGTGCCGCTGGGGTCGCCGGCCTGGATCATGAAGTTGGGAATCACCCGATGGAAGAGAGTCCCGTGGTAGAGCGGACCGGCGCCGCCTTTGCCGCTGACAGAATCTTTCCACTCGCGTTTGCCCTCGGCGAGGTCGGTGAAGTTCTTGGTGGTGATCGGTGCTTCAGTTTCAAACAGGCGGCAGACAACTTTGCCTTCAGAGGTATTGAACACAGCGTAGGTACCAGCTTGGCGGGCCATGGGAAGTCCTTTCTTATCGGTTGGGAGTCGTGGGTTTCGGCTGCGTCTTTTGATTGCCGGTTCTTGTCGCGGGCTTGGCGCCTGCCGATTTGCCGGCATTCAGAATCTCTATGTGCTGGATCTTTACCGGCTCTGCTGGCTTACTGTTTGCGTTGTCGCAGACCGGGCCTTTGGTGCACGCCTTACGCGCGATCTGCTTAACCAGCTCGACCGATGCTGCGTCGCATTGTCCAAAGATAGTGTAGCCGCTCTTCTCGGG
>WNFI01650378.1_pt1 | contig 11416 bp, 11 predicted proteins | sample 5400471 | NCBI WGS metagenome assembly WNFI01 (sample SAMN13153348, study PRJNA577476) | soil metagenome | isolation source: 100 cm saprolite on Douglas fir-dominated hillslope | place: USA:California | collected 2013-09-17
GGTGTTCCACTTCGGCGCGCAGCCGAACTTCATGCCGCGCAGCCCGTTCGATGTCATGATCCACACGATGCCGTTCGCGACCGGGATCTTCGCCAGCGAGCTGCTCTGGTCGCCGATCCTGCGGAAGTTCCCGACGCTGCGGTTCGCGCTGGCCGAGGGCGGCATCGGCTGGATTCCGTACTGGCTCGAGCGCGCCGACGTCACTTACCAGAAGCACCATGAGTGGACCGGCCAGGATTTCGGCGACATGCTGCCGAGCCAGCTGTTCCGCGAGCGAGTCCTGACCTGCTTCATCGAGGACGAGGTAGGCCTCGAGATGCGCCATCACATCGGCGTCGACCACATTGCCTGGGAGTGCGACTACCCGCACTCAGACAGCACATGGCCGCAGTCGCCCGAGCTGCTGGTGAAGTCGCTCGAGGTGGTGCACCTGCCGGACGAGGAGATCGAGAAGATCACGTGGCGGAACGCGTGTGACTTCTACCGCTTCGACCCGTTCGGCCACATCCCGCGCGAGCAGGCCACGGTCGGCGCGCTCCGTGCGCTGGCATCTGATGTGGACACGACCCCGCGCCCGCTCGCGGCCGAGGAGACGCACGTTAACATCCTCCAGCAGATGCAGGCGATGGCCCGCAGCCGCACCGCCAAGTAGAAATAGCAAAGGCTCCCCGGCCGGTCCGCAACCGGCCGGGGAGCCTTCGTTATAAGTAGGAAAGACCTTTCTTCGTAACGGGCGTGGTGCGACGAGCCTGCACGGCTCGGCGGCACGCGGGGTGTCTAGCCCTTGAATTTCACTGACGGGGAGCAGATCGGCGTGCCCGGCATGACGAAGAACTTCGAGCCCCTGAGCTGGGCCACCCACAGGCAGCCGTTAGCGGGTGTGTAATCGCGGAAGCTGAGCTTCTCCGGAGCCAGCAGGCCGCCGGCGTCGTAGTTCGTGATCTTGCTCATGGCCGCCATGAAGCTCTGCCGGGTGGGGTTGGCGCCCGCGGCCTTGAGCCCGGCGACGAACGCGGTCAGGGTCAGGAAGTCCTCCTGCTCGGCGAACGTCGGGTCGGTAGTCACGCCCACCGCGGCCAGGTCGGCGGCGCGCTGGCGGGTCGCGGGCGTGTTCGCCTCCGCGGCCGGGCCGATGGGCTCGAAGTCGATCCCCTGCCCCGCCGCAATAGCCGCCGGGGAGCCCAGCAGGTCACCGCCGTACCCGGTCGGCAGCAGGGAGGCCTTCAGCTTGACGCCGAGCAGGTGCAGCGCCTCCACGAGCGCGAACGAGGTGCTCGGCACGGTCGGGAAGAACACCCCGTCCACGCCGGCGGCCTTCATGGCCAGCGCGATCGGACCGACGTTGGTGCTGCCGAACGGGAACTGGGTGTTGAGGTACCCCGACTTCAGCCCGACCAGCTCACAGGACTTGACGAACCCCTCCGCGGCCAACGCCGAGCTGGGCGAGCTGGCATAGCCGAGCGAGGCGCACTTGGTCACGCCCTGCGACTTCATGAACTGGCCCGCCGCGACGCTCGTGTAGTTCTCGTTGGTCACCCCGGCCGCGGCGAAGATGTTGGTGTCCTTCGGATCCCCCCAGTAGGGGCCGTCGATCGCGCTGCCCACCACCGGGATGCCGGATGTACTTGATCTTGTAGCCGTCCACGCCGCCGGTGGCGTTGAGATGATTCAGGTACGCGTCGATGCCCAGCTTGCTGGTGAGGAAGCCGGACGACGCGACCCCGGTCAGGTCGGTAACGAAACCAATCGTGATCGTCTTGGTGCTGGCACTTGGCCCCGTGCTCGAGTTCGTGCCGGAACTCCCGGACGAGCTGCACGCCGCCAGGGCGGTGCAGGCCGCGACGAGCAGAGCCGCGCCTCCGTAAAACCGTCGACGCATCGGCGAACCCCCTCCACTATGGGTTAGTTGCAGCGGCACGCCGTTGCCCCCTCCGGGTGTGCGACGAAACGCTACCGAAACACGAACGGTAACGTCAATGAGATGGACCTTTCTGTTACCGAAGCTATGCAGATCAAGCCCTGACCTGGTCAGATACTGGCCGGTCAGCTGGCTCTCGGAACCATGACGGAGCCTCTTGCCTACAGGCAGCCGGCATCGGCAGAATGACCTCGGTGACCGACGCTGAAACACCAGCGGTATCACTCCGAGGCGGCGTCGGGGGCACGGTTCGACAACATCAACCCGGCCACCGAGGAGGTGCTGGGCCAGGTCGCCGACGGCGGGCACGAGGACATGCGGCGCGCGATCGGCGCGGCCCGGCGCGCGTTCGACGAGACGGACTGGCCGGAGAACCGCGCCTTCCGCGCGAAGTGCCTGGAGCAGCTCCAGGAGGCGCTCGAGGCCGATCCCGAGCAGCTTCGCGCCGAGCTCGTGGCGGAGACCGGCACGCCGGTGCTGCTCACCTACGGTCCGCAGCTCGACTCGCCGCTGCAGGACGCGTACCGCTGGCCGGCCAAGAACATCGAGCAGTTCGAGTGGGAGCGCGAGCTGCCCGACTCGGACACGTTCGGGGTCCGGAGCCGGCGCAGGGTGGTCAAGGAGCCCCAGGGCGTCGTCGGCGCGATCGTTCCCTGGAATTTCCCGTTCGAGGTGACCGCGAACAAGCTCGGCCCGATCCTGGCCACCGGCAACACCGTGGTGCTCAAGCCGGCGCCGGACACGCCGTGGAACGCCACGCGCCTGGGACGGCTGGTCGCCGAGAAAACCGACATCCCGGCGGGCGTGGTCAACGTGGTCGCCGCGTCCGACCACCTGGTCGGCGAGGACCTGACCCTCGACCCGCGCGTCGACCTCATCTCGTTCACCGGCTCGACGGTCACCGGCAAGCGGATCATGGAGAAGGGCGCGGCCACGCTCAAGCGGGTGTTCCTCGAGCTCGGCGGCAAGTCGGCGATGATCGTGTGCGACGACGCCGACTTCGGCGCGGTGCTGCCGATGGTCAGCATGTCCACATCCAGGGCCCGCAGATCAGCGCCAGGCAGCGGGACCGGGTGATGTCCTACATCAGCAAGGGCATCGACGAGGGCGCCACCCTGGCGGTCGGCGGCCACCGTCCGGCCCGGTTCGAGAAGGGGTTCTTCGTCGAGCCGACCCTGTTCACCGACGTCGACAACGCGATGACGATCGCCAGGGAGGAGATCTTCGGACCCGTCATCGTCGTGATCCCGTACGCGGACGACGCGGACGCGATCCGGATCGCCAACGACAGCGGGTACGGGCTCTCCGGCGGGGTGTCATCGGCCAGCGAGGACCGCGCCATGGCGATCGCGCGGAAGATCAGGACCGGAACGATGTCCGTCAACGGCGGCGTCTGGTACGGCGCCGACGCTCCGTTCGGCGGCTACAAGGGCTCCGGGATCGGCCGCCAGAACGGGACCGAGGGCTTCAACACCTACCTGGAGACCAAGGCGATCGGCATCGGCGGCTGACTGTGTTGGCCCGGGGGGTAACCCCGGACCCCCAGACCGGGGGGCTTCGCCCCCCCGGACCCCCCTGCCGTCTGCTCGGGCCGGCACAGGGCCGGCCCTCGCATCCGGCACCCAAAGCGACGCTGCGAACTACTCGGTAGCGGTGTGGATCTCGGCCTCCTGGTGCCGCCTGGTGACCGGTTCGGCGAGCCGCTGCTCGTCGCATGCCACCTGGAGCACCTCGAGGGTCTCGTCCAGGGGCATGCCCAGCCGCGGGCCGGGCGTGAAGGTGGCCGGCAGGTGCTGCATCCCCTGGATGACCCCGATCGTCGGGTAGTGCACCGCGCCCGCCGGGTCACAGACGTAGCCGGGCATGCGGTCGAGCACCGCTACGAGCATCCGCTTGAACGTCATCCGGGCCACGTTGGAGCCGATGCAGCGGTGGATGCCCAGGCCGAAAGTGGTGTGGCGGTTGCCGGTGCGCCCCAGGTCGATCGCGTTTGGCTCCGGGAACACCGTCGCGTCGCGGTTGGCCATCGCCCAGGACAACCACAGTCGCTCGCCCTCCCGGAACGAGGTGCCCGCGATCTCGCAGTCCGCGCTGATCGTCCGGCCGTCGCCCGGCGCCGGCGTGAAGAACCGCAGGAACTCCTCGGTCGCCGAGTCCAGCAGCGTGTCGCGCTCCCGGCTCAGCCGCTCGCGCTCGTCCGGATGCTCGGACAGCCACTCCAGCGAGTGGGCGGTCAGTGCGGTGGTGGTGTCGAACCCGCCGCCGATCAGCAGCCCGAGCACCCCGGTGATCTCCGTGTCGTTCGGGGTCTCGCCGTTGATCGTCGCGCGGACCAGCGCGTCGATCATGCCGGGCCGGGGACGCTCGCGGATCTCCGGGATGGCCTGGTACAGCCGATTGCTCATCTCGGCCGACTGCTGCCGCACCCGGGGCATGTCCTGGGAGTCCGGCGGCGTGTAGACCTGGGCGTGGGCCGGCTCGCAGTAGATCGGCCAATCCTTGAGCGGCAGTCCCATCATCGCCAGCGTGAGCACCGCGGGCACGATGTTCGCCAGGTCGTCTACGAAGTCGATCGAGCCGCTCTCGATCTTCTTGTCGAGGCTGGCCCGGACCAGCTCGTCGACCACCGGAGTCCAGCGTGCGACGGCAGCGGGGGACAGGTAGGGGTTCAGCGCCTGGCGGTAGTGCCGCTGCTCGGGCGGGTCCATCTCCAGGAACCCGCCGCGGGTGTCCTGTCCGTCGACGGACGGGATGCTGATGCCCCGGTATCCGCGCCGCTCGTTGTTCACGTCGTGATCGTTGGACAGCACGTCCGCGCGGCGGGCGATGTCGAAGACCTCCTGGTGCCCGCTGGCGACCCAGTGCCCGCCGTAGGTGTCGGTCCACGCGACCGGGCACTGGCGGTGCAGGTCCTCGGTGATCTCCTCGAAGTGGTCCCGGTAATCCGGCGCGTGCCGGTCGTAGTGGTACTGCTTGGCCCTCCGGGCTGTCTCGCCCAGGTCGGCGACTGCCATGTCGTTAGCCCTTTCGTCGCATAGGTCAGGAGAGGCTGATCGCTTGTTCCGGGCAGGAGCGGGCCGCCTCGAGCGCGTCGGGCTCCAGGTCGGCCGGGACTTCGCCGGCCACCGCCGACGAGTGGCCGTCGATCTCGCTCAGCTCGAACAGGCCGGGTGCCCGCATCGCGCACAGCGTGTGCCCCTGGCACTTCTCCGGATCGACATGAACCTTCACGCGCACTCCTCGCTCGGCTCGGTCACGCAGGCGGCCCGGCGGTCGTCATGTGCCCTTTATAGTCATCGGAGTGCGCGCACGCCAGGGGTCGACTGGAAGGGAAACAGTTGCACTCACTGTTGTGCCATCGGTTATGGTAATCAGGCTGCGTCCGTGGACGGCGCGATGAGGGAGTCCCGTATGAAGCGTCCGATGGAAGGCGTGCGGATCGTCGAGGTGGCCCAGTTCACCTTCGTCCCCGCGTCGGGCGGAGTCCTCGCGGAGTGGGGAGCCGACGTCATCAAGGTGGAGCACGCGGTGACCGGTGACGCTCAGCGCGGCCTCGTCACCTCACTCGGGCTGAACCTCGTGGGCGATACGACGTCGTTCTTCCCGATCATGGAGGGGCCGAACCGCGGCAAGCGCAGCGTTGGCATCGCGCTGGAGGTGCCCGAGGGCCGCGCCGTGCTCGACGACCTGATTAGGACCGCCGACGTCTTCGTCACGAACTTCATGCCGAGCGCGCGGGCGAAGCTGAGACTCGACGTCGCCGACGTCCGCGCGGTGAACCCGGACATCATCTACGTCCGCGGCACCGGGTTCGGGGCGAGGGGGCCGGACGCGGACACGGGCGGCTACGACGGCACGGCGTTCTGGGCCCGCGGCGGCAGCGCGGACTGCACCACCCCCGACGACGCCGACCATGTGGTGGGCCAGCCGACCGGAGCGTACGGAGACAACATCGGCGGCATGACGATCGCCGGCGGCATCGCGGCGGCTTTGTACGCGCGAGCGACGACCGGCGAGACGTCGGTGGTCGACGTGTCGCTGCTGGGCGTCGGCGCGTGGACCACCCAGTTCTCGGTAAACCTGGCGCTGCTGGCCGGCGGCCCGCTGCCCAAGCCCCCGCGGGGCGCGGGGCACGGGACGCCTGGCAACCCGCTGATGGGGACGTTCAGGACCGCAGACGGCCGGTGGGTCAATCTCTGCATGCTCCAGCCGACGAGGTACTGGCCTGAGTTCTGCGAGCGAATGCGGCGCCCCGACCTGGTCACAGATCCGCGGTTTGTCGGAGAGGCGATCTTGCGCAGCGGCCTCGAAGGCGGCGAGATCGTCGCGGACATCATCGGCAAGCTCACGCTGGAGCAGTGGCGCAAGCTGATGGACGGCGCCGAGGGCCAGTGGGCCCTGGTTCAGAGCACCTACGAGGTCGGCATGGATCCCGGGCTGCGGGAGAACGGGCTCGTGGCCAAGGTCACCGACTACGAGGGCCAGGAACGCGAGCTGGTCGCCAACCCGGTCCAGTTCGACGAGACGCCCGTCGTCAGCCGGCGCGCGCCCCAGTTCGCCGAGCACACCGACGAGATCCTGCGCGAGCTCGGCAAGACCGACGATGAGCTGATCGCGCTGAAGATCGCCGGGGCCATAACCTGACGCTATGATCTCGCGGGCTACCTGCGGCGAGACTAACCGAATAGGCAACGGGACGATCTACAGTTTGGCTCTTGCCTTACCGGCATGACCTGGGCAGTATGGGGACGACCGTTGGCCGTGGTGGAAGGGACGCAGCGATGACCGATCGGGTAGTGGGCAAGGTTGTGCTGATCACCGGCGCGGCCCGCGGCCAGGGGCGAAGCCACGCGATCCACCTCGCGCGCGAGGGCGCGGACATCATCGCCGTCGACTACTGCACCTCGTTCGACACCATCAGCTATCCGATGGCGACCCCGGCCGACCTCGCGCAGACCGCGAAGGAGGTCGAGGCGCTCGACCGGCGGGTGCTGACCGTCCAGGCCGATGTGCGCGACCCGGATGCCATGCGGCAGGCGGTCGAGCAGGGCATCGCCGAGCTCGGCAGGCTCGATGTCGTCCTGGCCAACGCCGGGATCTGCGCGATGGCGGCCGAGCAGCCGCTGCAGGCCTGGGTCGATGTCAGCGGCGTGAACTTCGGCGGCGTGCTCAACACGCTCAACGCGGCCATTCCGCACCTGAGCGCCGGCGCCTCGATGGTCGTCACCGGCTCGCTCGCGGCTCTGCTGCCGGGCGGGCCGGGCGGGCAGCCCGGGGGAGCGGCGTACTCGTGGGCCAAGCGCTCGCTGATCACGCTGGTCCACGACATGGCGCTGATGCTGGCGCCGCACGAGATCCGGCTCAACGGGGTGCACCCGACCAACTGCAACACCGACATGCTGCAGCACGACGACATGTACCGGCAGTTCCGGCCCGACCTGGAGCACCCGACCAAGGAAGACGCCATGCTCGGCTTCCCTGCCCTGCAGGCCATGCCGGTGGCCTGGGTGGAGCCGGCGGACATCAGCCAGGTGATGGTCTTCCTCGCCTCCGACGAGTCGCGCTATATCACCGGCCAGTTCATCGCGTGCGATGCCGGAGGACACCTGAAGATCTGACGGCGCCTGGCGAGCGCGGGCCGGACCAGCGCCCGGGAAAGGGGCGGGATTGCTCGGATACATCTTCGCCGGGATCGCGCTGGGCTCCATCTACGCGATAGCGGCGTCCGGGATCGTGGTCACGTACGTGTCCTCTGGCGTGCTGAACTTCGCCTTCGGCTCTATGGCGTTCTTCCTGGCCCGCTTCTACTACTTCCTGAACACCCAGCACGGCTGGGATCAGCTACCCGCCGTGGTCGTCTCGGTCTTCCTCGGGGGCCCGGCGCTTGGCGCGTTCCTGTACCTGGTGCTGTTCCGCCACCTGCGGCTGTCCTCATCGCTGATCAAGATCGTGTCCACCATCGGGGTGTCGGTCTCGCTCCCGCCGGCCGCGCTGATCCTGTTCGGGAACGACACGATCACGTCGGCGCCGGGGCTGGCGAGCCAGCCGGAGCCCACCTACAAGATCTTCGGCGCTGTGGCCACCCTCGACCAGATCATCGCCTTCGGATGCGTCCTCGCGGTCGTCGTCATCGGCACGCTGGTCCTCCAGTTCACCGACGTGGGGCTGAAGGTCCGGGCGCTGGTCGACACCGAGGCGATGACCTCCCTGTCGGGAGTAAGCCCGGCCAGGATCTCGATCTGCGTCTGGATGGCGACGACCGCGCTGGCCGGCCTCGTCGGCGTGCTGGCCGCGCCGAGCAGCGGCCTCACCGCGGAGGGCATGACCGTGCTGATGGCATCCGCGTTCGCGGCGGTGGTCGCCGCCCGGCTGCGCAGCCTGACGGCGGCCGTCGGCGTCGCGATGGCCATGGGCCTGGTCACCGACGTCAGCCAGGAATGGCTGCCGGTCAGCAGCTCGCTCACCGCCGCGATCATCACCAGCATCCCGTTCTTCGTGATGGGAGCGTTCCTCCTCGCCTACATCCTCATCAGCGGCCGGATCAACGAGGCGGCATCGACCGGGGGCGCGCTCGACCGCGCGATCCGGCCGATGGGCGGCGGCGACGAGGCCGCGGTGTCGGCAACCAGGTCGGTGGTGGCGACCCGGTCCGGCTGGTCGTGGTACATGCTCGGGCCCGTCGCGGCCATCGCGGTCGTGGCGCTGCTGCCGGTGCTGTTCGGCGGATACTGGCTGACGCTGCTCGCGGGCGGCCTCGCGTTCTCCGTCGTGTTCCTGTCGTTCACGATGGTGATCGGCGAGGGCGGGATGATCTGGCTCTGCCAGGCCACGTTCGCCGGCTGCGGCGCGATCGCCACGGCGCAGCTCGCGACCAACCACGGGATCAACCCGCTGCTCGCCGTGCTCATCGGGGGCCTGATCACCACGCCGATCGGCGTGATCGTAGGCCTGCTCACCATCCGCCTGGGCAACCTGTACGTCGCGCTGGTGACCGTGACCTTCGGCCTGCTCTTCGAGACGCTGATCTTCACGCGCAACGTCTTCTACCAGGACGGCGCCGGCGTCACGGTGAGCCGCCCGGGATTCCTGGTCGGCAACGGGGCGTTCTCGTACTTCTGCCTCGCCGTGTTCGTCGTGATTGCGCTGTTCGTCGTCAACCTGCGCCGCTCCACCACGGGTCTGGCCCTGGCCGCCGTGCGCTACAGCGAGCCGGGCGCGCGCACGACGGGCCTGAGCGTTCTCGGCATGAAGCTGCTGGTCGCGGGCATCGGCACGTTCATCGCGGCCGTCGGGGGCGGGCTGCTCGCGCTGAACTACGGCTACGCCCTCCCGACCTCGTACGCCACGTTCGGGGGGCTGGTGTGGCTGGCCGTCTTCGTGACCGTCGGCCTTCGCTCGATCACGGCGGCGATCATCGCCGGCGTCACCTTCACGCTCCTGCCCGGCATCTTCCAGAGCTATCTGCCTGTCACCTGGGGCAACATCCCCACCCTGCTGTTCGGCCTCGGCGCGGTGGCGGTGGTGGCCAACCCGGACGGGCAGCTCGCGGCGAACATGCGCACGGCGGAGAACCTCGCGCTGAGGCTGATCAAGCGCAGGACAAGCGGCGAGCCGGAGGGTCAGTCCGCGGCGGAGGCTGCCGCCGGCGGCGCCGGCGCCGAGGTACTGGAGACCAGGATATGAGCGAGCCGGAGGGGCGCGGCGCCGCCTGGACTGACGAGCGAGGAGCGCCAGCGACGAGCGAGGAGGGAAGGCGGCGTCCCAAGGGCGCCCCGGAGGCGAGCGGGGAAGCACTGAGCACGGTGCAGAGCGACACGCAGGCCTCGCGCACCGGGTCGCGCCTGGAGTGCCGGGACGTGACCGTGCGCTTCGGCGGCGTGGTCGCCCTGAGCTCGGTCTCGCTGAGCGTCCCGCCCGCGTCGATCGTCGGGCTCGTCGGGCCGAACGGCGCGGGCAAGAGCACGCTGTTCTCCGTGTTGTCCGGGCTGCACCAGCCGAACGAGGGGCAGGTGCTGTTCGAGGGCGGCGACATCACGCGCACCCCGGCCGCGCGCCGGGCCCGGCTGGGCCTGGCACGCACGTTCCAGCATCCGGAGATGTTCGCCGGCCTGACCACGCGTGAGCACATCCAGATCGCGCACCGGGTCAGCACCAGCCGCTCGCGGATCTGGACCGACGTGGTCACCGGCCGGGGGTTCCGGCCCGCCGACAAGGACGAGGCCGAGCGCGTCGATGTCCTTCTCGACGCGCTGAGCCTCACCGAGGTCGCGGATCGCCCCGTCGCCGGGTTGCCGCTCGGCATGACCCGGCTGGTCGAGATCGCGAGGGCGCTCGCCTTGAACCCCAAGGTGCTGCTCTTCGACGAGCCATCCTCGGGACTCGACGCGCAGGAAACCGAGCAGGTCATGCACGTGCTCGAGCGCGCAGTCGAACGACGCGGAGTCTCGCTGCTGCTGGTCGAGCACGACGTCGCGGTGGTGCTGCGCCTGTGCCGTTATGTCTATGTGCTCGACTTCGGCGTGAAGATCGGCGAGGGAACCCCGGAGGAGATCAGCGGCAACCCGGCGGTGCGCGCCGCCTACCTCGGCGACGACAAGGTCCCGAGCGCTGCCGAGCAAGGGGGTCCGGAGGAGGGGGCATCATCGTGACCGTCGGCCAGCCGCTTCTCTCGGTCAAGGACCTCCGCGTCCGGTACGGGCCGGCCCTTGCCCTCGACAACGTGACGTTCGAGATCACGGCCGGGCAGGCGCTCGCGGTGCTCGGACCCAACGGGGCGGGCAAGAGCACGCTCGCCCGGGCTGCCTGTGGCCTGGTACCCGCCGTGGCCGGCGCGGTGCACTTCGACGGTGCCGAGGTGCACCGCAGGCCTGCGCACCACATCCGGCGGTGCGGCCTGGTGTACCTGCCCGAGGGCCGCGGGATCTTTCCGGCGCTCACCGTCGTGGAAAATCTGCGTATGGCTGCGGGGCTGCTGCCCCGAGACGCTCGCAAGGCCGCGATCGAGCGCGGGCTGGAGATCTTCCCGAACCTGGCCGCGCGTCGCGGCCTGAAGGCCGGAATGCTGTCCGGCGGCGAGCAGCAGATGCTCTCGCTGTGCCGGGCGCTCATCCTGCGGCCGAAGCTGATCATCGCGGATGAGCTGTCGCTCGGCCTCGCGCCCAAGCTGGTCGGGCTGGTGTTCCAATCCCTGGACACGCTGAAGCAGGACGGCGTGACGATCCTGCTCGTGGAGCAGTTCGTGCACCGTGCGCTGGAATTCGCCGATCATGCAGTGCTACTCTCGCGCGGGCGCGTTGCCTGGCAGGGCCCGACCGACAGTGCTAAGCACGAGGTGATCGCCCGGTATCTCGGCGAGACCGCGGCCGCCAGCGTGGCCTGAGCATCGAGCCAGGCCGTCGGCCAGGGTGACCCGCAAAGTCGTCTTGCCAGGTCAGCTGCTATTGGGCCGGCAGGCGGCCAGTTGAGGCGCGAGGGGCCTGTCCTGGCGGCTGAGGCTGC
>WNFI01666387.1_pt1 | contig 11415 bp, 21 predicted proteins | sample 5400471 | NCBI WGS metagenome assembly WNFI01 (sample SAMN13153348, study PRJNA577476) | soil metagenome | isolation source: 100 cm saprolite on Douglas fir-dominated hillslope | place: USA:California | collected 2013-09-17
TATCCAAAGAAGACTAAGAAGACCAAGAAGCCTTCCCCTCCACTTTTTTACTACTGTCCTATTGGTAGTGGACATGGAGTGCTGCTATATCAAAGAGAACTTGTTTCTCTGGGTGCGGCTTTTCTCTTGTTACTTTGGGGTACTGGAGATCTAGTCTGATTACATCAGTATGTACAATCTGAAGTATCTGTAGTGGGCAACTGGGGCACACACTTCACCAGTTGCAGCTCTAAAAACCCTCATCTTCAGGGTTCCTCTCACACTCTGGCATGGGCAGAGGTGCCATAGGTGCAGATGGAGTTACTGTCACCCTAATGGATTCCAGGAGGAACTGCAAGTCCTCAGGAGTGAGTCTCAGGGTTGTCATGGCATTGGCCTTCTGGATACTCTGAGCACATGGTCATCAGCAGACCTTTGTGATGTGGTTTGCCACAGTTGAAGCAGAGACTGTGACAAGGGTCCCTCTTCATTGGATGGGTGCAGTCCAGGTCCATGGGTTGGGGGACTGTGGATGCAGTGTGGATGGAGGGTCGGGAGAAGGATGAGGCAGCAGAGGTGGTCAAGATGGCAGTTGGAGAGGAGCAGAATGAGAACATCTGGTTGGTGGTGGCTCTGGGCTGCATGTCTTGGAAATGCCTCCACTGGTTGTCAAGGAGGGAGGCTTTGCATTTCTATTCTGCCCAGGTGGTCAGCATGGGTTCCAGGCAATAAATGCTTTCTTGGAGCCACAGATGTATGGCCTGCTCAAAGCAGTCAATGAGGCCAATGTCACCAAGTCCAGAGATGGGTCTGTGAATCTCAAACTCTTGGATGAGTCCCTCTATGGAGCTGTCACCCTGGCACAGGGTGGCAAGCTTTCTCCTGGCAGTTCAGGTCCACAAACATCTCATCAAGCTCCACTGTGAACTCCAGCCATGTGGTCTTGGCAGGGTTTGCTGCATCCAAGATCCTGTTGATCTTCTGGGTCACCCAGGGGCCTGTGGAGCCTCCTTTCATGTAGGAGAGGACAAACAAGATGCTGCTCTGCTCATCCATGAACTCAGTGGACCTCATGCTGAGGTAGAGGGAGCACTCCACCTTGAAACAGTCCAGGTCACCCTGGGCACCAGAGAATGGAATGGGGGTCACAACCTTAGGTGGCTTCAGAGTGGGAGTGGGGGCAGTGCTAGGCTGAGGTGGAGGAGGAGACCAGCTATGATGAGCAAGTTGGGCCTGGAGGGCTGCAACCTGTGCCATCAGCTGGTTGATGTGCTCTTCTGTGGACATGCTGGCTCAGGGTCTTTGAGGTTGAAGCTTCCTTCTGCTGTCAGGGCACATCCTAGACCAGGAGTGTACTAGATGTCCAGGTGCTTATGGAGCTCTGATGGGTCTACAGTGGTCACTCAATCCTGCTGAATGCCTGAGTAGGAATGTTACATTGTACAAGACATGGTATGTACAAAAGGGGGACTTTACCTGAGTAGGAATGAGAAGGAAGCTACCTTCTCATTCTACTCAAGTCTGGCTATATATAATAGGTGGGCAGCATGGAGAAAGGGGTTAACCAAGGGAAGAAAGTAGTTACCTGTTATTGACAATGAAAGGAGATCAGGCAAATTAGGTAAATGTAACAAAGGCATACATAAAAGGTACCCTTTGGCATGGGAACAGGTCCGGGCATGTCCAGTGTCAGTCCAAGGTTAGTCTGACAGCAAGTGTAGCCTGGGAACAGGTCCAGGCAAGTCCGGCATCAGTCTGAGGTTAGTCTGACAGTGAGTGACTATGCCTTGGAGTGGCTCCAGACAAGGTTGGAGATGGAAAGGGAAGAGGTGGAAAGAGGTGGATGGCTTGGACAGAGTCAGAGATGAACTTGGTACCATGACAGGCAGGAAAATCCATTCCACAGGTATTTCCATCAGATCCAGAACCTTCTTTGTCCTTCCATTTGCCCTCCTCTGAGCTTTGGCCATAGACATGGTCTGTGACTATGATGCTGAGGCAAGGCTGAAGTTCAAGCTTCCCCCTTGCCCCAACCATGAAGACTACACCTCCCTCAATGAGTACAGGGAGAAGTTTTGGGTGTATGAGAGGGCACGTGGTAGAGTGCTCATGAAGAGACAGGACTGGGTGACCAAGGAGGGGCTGGCCAATGAAAGGAGGAGAAGAGAGGAGGAGTGGGAGGTGGAGGCTGAAAGGGAGCAAGAGGCCAAGAGACAGAGAGAGGAGCAAGCATGGGAGGACAAGGCGAGGTGCCCACCTGAGATGGGGTCAGGTAGTTCCCCAAGGCCCTTGGAATGCCTACACTGCATGGGCAAAGGTGAGTAACAATTCCCCTTCTCCTTACCCATGCAATGACCATTCTATCAACAGGTGTCCCTTGCCTCCATGTTGACTCTGCCTGAGGCCCCATGTGCTATGCATGTCATTGTGCAAAGGTTTGATGCAAGTGGGCCTCAGGCATGAATGCATGCCCCATGGTTGTCCACCCTGGCCCTCAGAGGTGGGGCCCTCTGACAACACCCACTTGGCAGGGGTTGTCCCTGGGCACTCAGAGGGCCAGTGTCCTTCACTGGAGATTCTGCAACAGCAGGCAGTCATGGTCCAGGCATTCTTGGAGGAGCTGAAGGCAGGTCAGGTGCAAGACCATTCTGTGCTGGAGAGGTGGCTGGAGGCCCTGGAGGAGGAGATGTTGCAGATGAAGCAGTGGTGGCTGGAATGGTGAGCCAGCTTGGGGGATCTGGATGGGCCAGGGAGAAGTGGTGGTAATGACAATGGGGATGGAGGGATGGAAGAGGATTAGTTTAATTATTGTATTGCTATCCATACTTGAATTGAAGGGGAATGTGGAAGTGGGATGTCATTGCATGCAGGGCTTCAGCTTTAAGGGATATCATAAGTGGAAGGCCCTAAGGAGGTCTGGAGCATGCTCCAGATCCTGTGCCGATATCCAAGAAGTCTCTTCCTCAGTGCCCTCATAGCCTACCCAACTTATGAGGTATTGGAGGGCAAGGTCAGGTCTGAATCAGTGATCCATCTTTGAGTCTAGGATCTCTCTTACCTCAAACTCAATGTTATTGTCAACCTTTATTGGTGGTGGCAGAGGTTGTTTGTGACTGGGGAATGGATTCAGCTCTGCTGGTTCTAGCTGGGAGACATGGAAAACAGGATGGACAGAATGGAGAGTGTTTGGCAATTGGATAGTTATGGAATGGGTTCCTGGTCTACTGATACTGCTCTTGAGCCTTGGTTATGTTCCATTTAAGTTTGGAGTGTAATTTGTCCAAGTCTGCAACAAACTGTTGGGCCCCAATGGATGATGTGGGTACCTGGCCTTCAACCAATAATCTGGGGTGATACCCCTTGTTGGCATAAAATGGGGACAACCCCATTGTTGCACTTGGGGCATTGTTGTAAGCAAACTCAGCCAAGGGCAACAACAAGGCCCAGTTATCCTGCTGATAGTTGGTGTATGCCCAGAGGTACTGCTCCAGGACCTGGTTGACTTGTTCCATCTGTCCATTGCCCTCAGGGTGGTATCTGGAGGTGAAATGCAGTTCCATTCGGAGGAGCTTACCAAGGGAGTGGAAGAAGTGGGAGACAAATTTGGAACCTCTGTCAGACATGACATGAGCTGGTACTCCATGTTTCAAGAAGACATGTTGGAGGAAGAGTTGGGCCAGCTCAGGAGAGTCAATCATGTCATTCATAGGGATGAAAAGGGACTGTTTGGTGAGTCAATCCACAATGATGAGGATGGCAGTGTGTCCATTGGAGGCAGGGAGTTGTTCAATGAAGTCCATGGAGATTGAGTCCCATGGGTGGAGCAGGATCAGGAGCTGTTTGAGCTTCCCATAGGGCTTGTGGCAGTTTGCCTTGGATCAGGAGCAGGTCATGCAGGTCTTCACATACTTCTTTACCATTCCACAGATTCTGGGCCAGTGGTAGGAGCAGTTGACTAGATGGAAAGTTTTGGCTTGTCCAAAGTGTCCAGTGGAAGGGTGGTCATGATGATTCTGAATGATTTGAAGATGGAGTTCCTCATTGTCAGGGATGTACCAACAGCCATTGAAATGTAAGGTTGTGTCTTGGAGGGACCATCCTTGTGGTGGCTCTGAGGTGTCCATCTTTGCTCAGACTTCCTGGAAAAGGGGGTCATCTTGGGAGTGTGTGGAAATCTCAGCCAATATCTTACCATGGTCAATGGTTCTCTGAGGGCAGGTTCCTTCTGAATCTTCAAGGTGACTGGCTAAGGCAGATAGGGTGGACTGGGAGAGTTGGTCAGAGGAGAAGATAGGGCAGAAGTTGGAGGCTGTGGCATTGCTATCCCCCCCTTCAGGGCTGACATCCCAAATTGGGACAGGGCATCAGGCTTGGTACCAAGCCTCCTGGGACAGAAGTGGATTTTAAGATTGAACTGGGAAAGGAATTTGGACCAGCAAGCTTGTTGGCAGGTGAGCTTCTTGGTGGTTGTGAAGTATTCCAGGTTCTTGTGATTGGTGACCATATTGATGACATTGGTGGAGCCTTTGAGGTAGTGGCACCATGACTTATAAGCTTCAAAGATAGCAAGAAGTTCTTTATTGTGGGTGTTATAGTTACACTTGGCGGGTTGGAGGGAGTGGGAGAGGAATGCAACTGGGCAGATTTTGTCATCTGGGGTAGAGACCAATAAGATACTGGCAATGGTGAAGTCAGAGGGGTCCATTTCTATGGTCATGGGCAAGTCTGGGGCCCAGTGGCAAAGTACCAGGGCAGAATTGAATGCCTCTTTCAGCCAATGAAAAGCATCAGCTTCCCTTTCACCAAAATTCCACATAGTATCTTTTCATGCCAATCTGGTGAGGGGGATCATGATGTCTGAGTACTCATGAATAAACCTCCTGTAGAAGTTAGCAAAACCCAAGAAGGATTGGACATCCCTGATGTTGCAGGGTTTGGGCCATGCCTGAATGGCAGATACCTTAGCAGGATCCATTTGGAGGCCATCTGGTGAAAGTATGAAGCTGAGGTACTCTACCATATCCATGTTGAACATGCACTTTTTCACATTGGCATATAGTCCAGCCTCCCAAAGTCTTTGGAGGGCTTCTTGGACATGTCCCCAATGTTGTTCCAGAGAATCCAAATAAATCAAGATGTTGTCAAGATACCCAATCACATGTCAATCCAGGAGATCTCCCAAAACTTTGTTTATGAAGTGCTGGAAGGATGTGGGGGCATTTGAAAGTCCAAAGGGCATGACTTGCCATTTTAATGACCCATACTGAGTTCTGAATGCAGTTTTAGATTCATCCCCTTTGGTGATGCAGACTAGGTGATAGGCATGTTATAGGTCAATTTTTGAGTACACATGAGCCAGAGTGGGAGAGTCTAGGAGGTCAGTGATGAGTGGGAGTGGATATCAGTCCTTCCAGGTGACTTGATTGAGTGCTCAGAAGTCTACACACAAACAGAGGCTCCCATCCTTCTTTTTAACAAATAGGATGGGGGAGCCCCATGGGGACTTGCTGGGATGAATGAATCCATTTTTAGTGTTTCCATCCAGGAAGTCACGAAGGGCTATCAACTCTGGAGGCAAGAGTGAGTAGATGGGTCCTAGGGCTTGGCCCCTTCTTCCAGGTGGATCTCAAGATTGTAAGGGCGATGCAGGGCCAAGGTACTCACCTTATCTTTGGAGAATACATCACTGAACTTGTGATACTCAGGTGGGATCCCATCCAATAATGATGGCTCAGAGAGGCCAGATGGGTGTTCAGGTGTCAGCTTACTTGTGCAGGCTGTGGGGGAGATGGGCAGACAGATGGATAGAGGGTCGTTGATGCAAGCCTCAGACAGACAGATGGATGGAGGGTCATTGATGCAATCCTTGGACAGATGGATGGATGGAGGGTTGTTGATGCAATCCTCAGATGGACATTCGGCTACCAAGACAAAATAGGCAGTGGCTCCTGGTTCCTGACAAAGCTGGTTTAGTTCCTTGGCACTTACATTGCAGATATCCACCTTCATGGGGCTAGGTGCTGCTTCTTCTGGGCCCTTCAGTCAACAGAACAGGATTTTTGTCTCCATCCAGTCAATGATTGGGTTATGTTCAGCCAACCAGTTGTAGCCCAACATGACTGAATAAGCCTTGTCTAACTGAGTGACATAGCATTCAATGATGTAGGTTTTGCCAGTGGCAAAAGTGATGGGGAATTTAGCCTTCTTTGTGATGGAGGACCTGGTGGATCCATTGAGCAGTCTCAGTGGGATGGTGGATGGAATTTCAGAAACAGAAAGTTTATTTTGTAATGCAAATGTTCTGTCTATGAAACAATGGGAAGAACCAGAATCTAACAAGGCACTGAAAGGTCAGAGAGGGTTAGAAATCTCAGGAGAGGAGAGAGAGAGGAGAAATGAGCCAGGAGAGAGAGAGGAGGCATTGAGCTGAAGGGGGTGTACTTCTTCAGTGGCATTTTGGCAACTGTCCAGTAATGCTATGCATGGAAGGTTGCCTCCTAGTTTTCCACCTTGGCATCAGGGGAGCTGCATGCCCCCTCTTCCCCAGAAAGCTGAACAGCTTGCACTTTGTACAAGGAAGGGCACTTGATGGCCCAATGTCCCTCCTTTCTGCACACAAGACAGAGATTATTGTCTCATTGATGTGTGAGTTCCTTGGGCTTCAGGTGGCCATCTGGTCCAATATGTCAGTCATACAGCCATGTGGGATGGGACTGGCCCTGAAGCAGTGGATTTGGGTGATTGGTGCATGAAGGCACTGAAGAGGATGGTTGAGAGTTGGGTTGGCTAGGGGATGAGGTGTTGGAGGGGTGGTTCATTGGAGGGTGAGTGGAGAAGTTGGAATGAGTTTCATTACAATGGGAGAACTTCCTTTCTGCCTGTCACTCCCAGTACAAGGTATCATGGTGCTGGGTTACCCAGCACCAATTCCCAAAGGGTATTGGGCCTTCCTAGTACTGCAAGATGGTCTTTCAGGCGATCTGGGAGGCTGTTGTAAAACTGGTATTGGAGTGCATTGTTGCCCCATCCAATCTGAAAAGTGAGGGTGTTGAAGTGTACCAGGTAGTTGGAGAGGCAAGTATTGTGTGCCATGGAGAGATGGTGGATTTCAGCCTCTGCTGCACCAACAGGGTTAGCTGGTCTGAAATGCATTTGCAGCTCAGTGGTGAACTCATTCCAGTCATATCACCACAACAGAACCAGACACAGGTTGGACTCCATGACTCCATTTTCGAACCATTCCAGGGCAGACTTCTTGAGGTAACTTATTGCAAAAAATACCTTTGCCTCATCCATTGCATATTGCAATTGCTGTGAACTAAAGGTTAGTTGGCACTGGAGCAAGAACACTCAGAGGTCTTTGGGATTTGTCCCATCAAAGGCATCAGGGGCCCTCACACAGGTCTGAGTTGGGCCAAGGCCTGTACAAACTGCTGGAGGAGGTCCATGGTGTCTGCTGGAGTGGCTGGTGGTGTGGGCAATGCATCTGGCTGGTCAGATACTTCTGGGGCATCAGGTTTGGAATTGGAGGGGCAAGCCTTTGGATCTGGCTGGGAGATGTTTGTCAGGTGGTTTGTCAGAGGAAGTCTTTGTTGGCAATGTTGATAGTGGTTTGAACTGGTGTTCACTCCTGAACATGCCTGAAGGTTGCAGCTTGGGTAGGGGATGGTCGGAGAGGGGTTTGGTCTTCAGAACCACTGCCAACGAACGAACCAATCAAGCCATGAAATGTTGAATGGGTTTGAGGAGGCATTTTGATAGCAACTGGTTGTCAGTCTGAAAATACTGTCAAAACTGGGCTTACAGGGTATCTCCAAGTCATCCAATAAGTCTGAATGTGCTCAGCAGGTATATGAAGGTGCAAGCTCAACTTGGGTGTTGGCTCACCAAGTGCTATCACCTTCCAGATGGATGAGGGCATGAGTATCAAGAGGAGCAAGGAGCAAGGCATCCCTGAGGGATGATCCATTATGGACAGTGGGCTCAAGTGTAAAGGAACTTCAGATGGGGGTAGTTTATATTGATTTTCAGACTAAGGCTATAAGACTACAAAATCCCCCGACTTATATACATGAGGGTGGGATAGCCCACAGGGGAAACCAGGGAAAGCTCTGTGCATGTGTTTCACTCATGAAGACCACTGCTCCTCCATTGAACTTAATGCAGGTAGCCTGCAAGGGAAACTGGGAACAGCACCATGCATGGGTTTCACTTATGAGGACTGCCACTCCTTCATTGAACTTATAGTGCAACCCTTGGACCTGTCTCCTAGGTTGTGCCAATCAAGACATTCACCAGGTCCCACTCAGTATTGACTACATGATTTACCAGGCACAGAGAATATCTTTATGGTTGGCCTAGAAGCACAACTCAGGGCATGCCCTGGGAGTCACCGATGTTGGTGTGGGAAGCATCTGTGGGGATTGCCTGAGCATGGTGAAAGATCATGGGAGCCATTGGGAGCTATCGGTGTGGGAAGCATCTGCAGGGATTGCCTGAGCATGGTGAACAGCTGTGGGAGCCATTGGGAGCTATCAGCATGGGAAGTGTCTGTGGGGTTTGCCATTTTCAGGTTATGACAGTAGGAAGCTGGAATTCAGAACTTTTCTGGTTATCATAGATGAGGAATTTGACCATCCAACAAAGAATTGTGGACATTGAGTTTGCTTGGATTATCTGGGACATTAAGCTCTCCTAGATGGAAACCATGGTATGCTGTGAAGCAAATTGAAAGGAAAAGGAGATCATTGTAAGAGTTAGAAGATCCTAACTTGTCTATGAGCCTGTGTAAATGTGTATCATTAAGTGGCAATTTCTGCATGAATGGCTGGCCATCTGTCTTTTCAGATCCACATAAGGTGTCCACCACTAAGGGATGTCTTCTGGCTTCAGACACATTTGGAAAATATGGTTGAAGATGATGGGAAATGCCCAAGAGGTAAGAGTTAATGGTTTGGATTGATATAAGTTGTCCCAAAGGCCCAGTTTGGCATGCCATATATGCTATGAACAAACTAAGGGTATCTGGTGTTGGGTTTAGGTCAAAGCTATGATGTTTGCAAAAGGCCAAATAGGAGTTGCTTTGACAAGGTGTCAATGCAATGGACAAGTCAAGTGCCTGCTGAGACTGCAGGTGATCCTGTGTCCAGACAGCCTTTTGAATTGGTTCATCAGAACCTGCTGCATCAATTTCATCCTGGCTTTCCCCCTAACTTATCCCATGGAGGCATAAATAAAGTCTCATGTTATGTTTCCTCACAACATCAAAAAAGCGTCATGAAAGGGCATCTATGATCACATTTTCTAAACCAGGTATGTGTACAATGCACACACCCACACCAAAGTCCATCATAATATTGACTGTGAATAATAAGCATAGGACATAACCAGGTTGAGGAGCAAGTGAGTGAAATATGTTGACTGTATTCATTGAATCCATTTGGACCAGGATGCAATGTGGGCAGTCTGGTAGATGTGTGGCCCACTTGATAGCAGATACAACTGCCAATGCCTTGTTAAAGAGATATCACCATAACAAACATCTGATTCTTGAGTTAAGGCAACAAATGCTGAGTCAAGGTTCAGTGTCCAAAACACAAGTCCAGAACCAGAAGCATCTGAGAGCAGTGAGATTTCTGCATCCAATTCTTCCCCATGGCATGCATCCAAGATATGAATGGCAATGTTATGAATAATCTAATCTGATCAGCAAACCATGTCAGATCTTGAATGACTTTTTTGCAAAGAGGAGTTTCTTCCATGGATTTTTGCATAGGAGGTCTGGAGAGCTAATCATACAAGGGTGGTATGTGTTTAAAGCCCAACTTCAATACAAGCAAGGCACCCAACAGTGCTTCTGTTCCCATTGTTGATGCAACATTACCACCTGCAAAAACATATCCCACCCCATTTGCACAACAATGCCACCACATCATGTCACCCCACTCTCACCATCATGTCATGCTATCCTGACCCTGTACCACAGTCACACCAGGTGCTAGCATGTTCACCATATGCACCACTATCCCATTCCCACTCACCTGACTGTGCTAATGTGGTAACCACCCCCATGAGCACTAGTGCTTACAGCACCAATGCACCTTCTTCCACTGCATCCCACCTCACCTGGGGCCACTAATGCAACTCATTTGCCAGTGCCCTTGTCAGTGCCATTACCATCATCGAATGCAATAAGTCCTCAATAGGCTTGCCTACCCATTCCATCAACCCACTGCCATCTGTTGGACCTAAATTCTGTCTGGGGTTTTCACCCCCACCTGTCTGTCTGGCTTTCACACATCTTGAGCTCCATAACAAGTGGCAGTGCACTCCTCAGCATAACATCATTGGAAAGGCAAGTGATCTTGTCTGAACTTTGTGTACATCTTGGGAAATCATAAATGCTTGCAGCTGTACCAATGTAGACCTCCAGCATGATTGTGATTCCAATAAACATGTATGTAGCTTGTTTGCAACCTTGGGTCTGATCAGAAGCCTAACTCTCTTACTATGCACATGTGGGTGACATGAGGTCTTCTCCAAGCAGTTTCCAATCCTATGGTAGACATAAATGCTTGTCCTTGAAGCAATGCAAACATCCATTGTACTTGGTGCCCCAAAACATCTAGGTAGTGCTTAATCAAATTTCTAGACATCAACTGCAAAATTCTAGTCCCAGGACCATGATTCAAGTGAACAAACTGAATAGAGTGCTCTTGGTTACAGCTGGCTTGTCCTTTGCTTCTTCCTCATATTGGTAGTCTTGTACATGTGTGGACCAATTCTCATGCATAGTCTGCTCTTGGCAATTCGAACTCTCCATGTAAGCATGTGTGCATGCTCTTGCAAACAGTCCAAGCACTTTCTCCATAATCATCATAGCACAGTGTGTAACATTCAGAGGGGTAGCCAAATGGCTGAGGATTAACATTGTAGTCAGGCCCCAATTCAATTGCACCCTTATCCTTATCTTGGTGTGAGTCAATCTCAATCTGTGGCAGTGACATATTCAATCAACAAGTCCATAATAATGCATTGGGAAGCAGTTTTGTATTCTCCAAATAATCTTGATTTCCATTCCAAATTGCAAAGGTCCATATCTGATCTCTTTATGGCTCAACAACAAAAAGTGCACATGGCCAACAGGCCTAAGCTCTTCTGACTTCTTGTTTTCTCTTCCTAACTCTGATTCACCCACTCTGTTATGCTCTGACAATACAATCAACATATTACATTTATTATCAGATATTACCATGGGTCACCAACTATGGAAATTCTGATCATTTTCATTTTTTCCTTTTTTTCCCCTCAGTTCTCTGTGCAAGTTCTGCTTGAGACTGCATCAGCAAACCTCGAAGGCTGCTTGAGTTGATTGAGATCATTTCTATCTATTGCTAAATCCAATCACTCCAATGTGTTGCCCTGATTGCTATCAGC
>WNFI01063818.1_pt1 | contig 11413 bp, 11 predicted proteins | sample 5400471 | NCBI WGS metagenome assembly WNFI01 (sample SAMN13153348, study PRJNA577476) | soil metagenome | isolation source: 100 cm saprolite on Douglas fir-dominated hillslope | place: USA:California | collected 2013-09-17
TTACGCCAGGCCATGGCGAAGCAGTTGCCTAGAGAGATACTGCGACGCCGCAAAAAGGGTTTTCCGACTCCAATTCGGCCATGGTTGCGACATCAATTGTTCGATAAGCTGCAGAATGTCCTTACGGACGGCCGCGCGGCGGAACGGGGAATCATCCGGCCAGCCTACGTCCGGCAGCTACTGAACGCTCACCAGAATGGGCACTCCGGTGCCACTGAAGGTTGTTGGCGGCTTCTGAATTTTGAGTTATGGAACCGGATCTTTCTGGATCGTGATAGCAGCTCCCTCCGCTCGCAACCCTTTGAGATGAATGCCGCGGTTCTCCGTGCCTGACTCAAGGCTGCAGGTGCTTCCCCTGATTTGGGTCAACACACGAAAACTCTATGAAAATGTTACTGACACTGCCGGCGCCATTGTTTCCCGCTGATACGGGCGGAAAGATACGCACGCTGAACATCTTCTCACGCCTGGTGAAGAGCGCTGAGATTCATGCGCTGTCTTTTGCCGATCCAGCGCTCGATGAGGCCGCTATCTCTACGATGAAAGCGATGTTTGCAAGCTATACGCCGATTTTCAGGAGTGAGGTCAAGAAATACTCCCCCAGGTTTTACCGAGAAGTGATTGCCAATCAGTTCTCTTCTTTACCGTACTTCCTTGCCAAGTGCAGTCATTCTCGCCTTCGTTTAGCGGTGAAAGAGCTCATGCACGGCAAACGCTTCGATCTGCTCTTCTGTGACTTTCTTCAGACCGCTACTCCGCTCCGCAAGCTTGCGTTTGCTCCTAGAGTGGTCTTTGAGCACAACGTTGAATTTCGGCAGAGGACCAGCGAACTCTTGAGCAAGAATTTGGGATCGAAAATGTTTCCGTCGTGCCTACAGGCGTAGATACTGAGTTTTTCCATCCCACCGAGGATCGTACGGACTCAGGCCGACTGGTTTTCGTGGGGTCAATGGATTGGGACCCAAATGAGGACGGTATCGTCTGGTTCCTGCGCGAAATCTACCCACGGATTCGTCAGGAGATGCCAGGGGCTAAGTTCTCGATTGTTGGGCGCTCTCCTTCTTCACGCCTACGCGCGATTGCCGCTCGGGAACCTGGGGTGGAAGTTACCGGGCGGGTGGCTGATGTGCGCCCATCTCTTTCTCGCTCCGAGGTGGTAGTTGTTCCGTTGCGGGCTGGCGGAGGCACACGCATCAAAATTCCAGAAGCCATGGCTATGGGGAAGGCAGTGGTTTCGACTCCGATTGGAGCGGAAGGTTTACCTTTTAGGGATGCTACCGAGATTCGCATCGCAGAGAGCCCCGAACAATTTGCTCAGTCGGTAGTGCAGCTTCTGAGGAATTCATCACTCCGGACTTCGATGGGTACGGCTGCCCGCCAAGCCGCGGTCAGGCACAGCTGGACCCACGTTGCGACCCAGTTGGAAAAGGTGCTGGAGAGGGTGGCCCGGCGCGGCAACCGGGTAGCTGCCTAGGTTGGCAATTCCTGATAAGGCATCATGAGCGAGACAATGGCAATGACGATGAGGGCTGCGGTCCCCAAGGAAGACCTCGTTGATTTGATGGTTCCCGAGCAAGGGGGCAGGTGGGCTTTCTTGTTTCTTTGGCTCTTCACGATTACTGTCTATGCGCGTCCGGAAGACATTGTCCCACCACTGGGGCAACTGCATCTGACTTTCATCTTCGGTTGCTGTTCCGGCGTGGCATACCTTGGAGCGGTTGTTTCCCGTCGCATGCGCCTCATATGGACACAAGAGCTCAAACTCACCCTGCTGCTTACCGCGTGGTACCTCGTTGGGATCCCCTTTGCTTTTTGGAGGAGTGGAAGTTTCCAGATCGTGACACATGTGTGGTTAAAAACACTTTTCGTATTTTTTCTTTTGACCCAAACACTATTGACCCTGAAAAGGATTCGGGGGCTGCTGTGGGCGATCATCCTGAGCGAACTTGCGGTGACGGGCTTCTCGATCATCCAGTCTTCCAGAGTCACCTGGGTTGGAGAACGGATGCTCGGTTTCAGCCAGGGAATCCTTGGATGGAACTTCCTGGGGATTGCCGTAGCCGTCACGTTGCCCTACATCGCTGTAATGCTTGTAATGACGCGGTCAGCTCTTAGGTCGGTCGTGCTAGTCACGGCGGCTCTCTCGATGATGTGGATGCTGATGCTAACGGCGTCGCGCGGCGGAGTTTTGAATGTTGTCTTCTCCGCGGTCTTAACTTGCGTTTTCGTTTTGTTCAGCAGCGTTCGCGGCATCTATGCCGGGCAAGTCGCAGCCTCGGCAGAAGAATCCAAAGAGGACCATCTTTCTGTGCTGGTTCGCTCGATTCAATATACCCTCGAGCACCCGATCTTCGGGCTGGGGTTGGGGAATTTTCAAGTAGCGAGCGGAACCGAACTTGGCCAACCCAGCGCATGGATGGGCACACACAACACGTTCACGGAGATTTCGTCTGAAGCGGGGGTGCCCGCCCTCCTCCTCTTTCTTGGGCTGCTCGTCACCGCAATGCGAAACCTCGGGAAAGTGAGCACCTTGCTGGTCCACAGCCCCGAAGCCGTGGAAATTCAACTAATGGCACGGGCGACAAAAGCAAGTCTATTGTCATTTGCATTTGGAGCGTTCTTTGCGCACTTGGCTTATGAGTATTACTGTTTCTATCCCCTGGCCGTGGCGGTTGGCGTCCAACACGTTGCAGAGCGGTACGCTCCACTTGCTCTGCGCACTTGGCCAATTCAATTGCGCAACAGCCATCTACCGCAAGCTGGGTGATTGATCATGGCGACTCCTGTTCTGGAAGTAATTGTCTGCGTCTGTATGGCCGCGGTGGTTTATCACTATGCAGGCTATCCCCTGTTGCTCTTTGTGATGGCGGAGTTCTCGCAAACAAAGTCAGACGTTTTGTATCTGTTTAATCGCAGGTCGCGCCGCTGCAGGTTTCGGCCTGACTACTCACCGCGGGTTGCGCTCCTGGTATCGGCGTATAACGAAGCACCAGTAATCAAAGCGAAGGTAGCCAATACCCTGCAACTCGATTACCCATCTGACCGTCTGGAATTGCTTTTTGGACTGGATGCCCCAAGCGATTCCACCCCTGAGCTTTTAGCTCAAGTGGAATCGAGCCGATTGTCCGTGCATCACTTTGACCGTCGGCGCGGAAAGCTGGCGGTGTTATGTGATCTGGTACAGCTGACATCGGCGGAAATTCTCGTCCTGACCGATGCCAACACGATGCTCGACCGGAGTTGTATTCGCAACCTGGTACGCCACTTTGCTGATCCAGACGTCGGGGCAGTCAGTGGAGAGGAGATCCGCGTAGCGTCGGCAGGCACGGATCCGGGTGCGGAGTCTCTCTATTGGCGTTACGAATCAGCGGTGAAACTGCTTGAGAGCCGTCTAAATTGTTCCTTGGGAGGGAACGGAGCGGCCTTGGCGGTGCGCCGAGCGCTCTTCAACCCGCAAAAACAGTCGATTGTTGAGGATTTCCAAATTCCGATGGAAATACGATTTAGGGGGCATCGTGTTGTCTATGATCCGGAAGCAGTCGCAGTTGAGGAAATCGCTCCCACATTTTCAGCTCAATTTGGGCGCAGGGTACGCATTGGCGCAGGGAACTACCAAACTTTATTCGATCATCCCGAGTATCTCAACCCGTTGGGAGGCCTTCTGAGTTTTTCGTTTTTCTCGCATAGGTTCCTTCGTTGGCTCGTTCCAATAATGCTGCTGGTTGCTTTCTTGTGCAGTATCCCCTTGGCCACGCGGCTCGATCTCGCCATACCACTTGCGGTTCAGTGCGTTTTCTATGGGATGGCCGGACTGGGGTATTGGCTGAGAAAACACAATAAGCAAGCAGGCTTGTTGACCGCGCCTTTGTACTTTTGCTCAATGAACCTTGCCTTACTCTTGGGTTTGGTCCGATATCTCAGGGGCCGGCAAACTCTTACTTGGAAAGCTACACCTCGAATCGCAGCCGAGGCGATCTGGAACCAGACCAGAGGAGATCGCTGAAATGACTCGGCAAGAACCGCCTACCCAGGCTTTCAAGGAGACGTGAAATGTCCAATATTAATTCCATCGATTACGTTGCCGTGCCGCCATGCTTGGATACGGACAGCAAAAGTCTTCACAGCTATTTCGACGATTCGGCAAGAGCACTCTCACAACTGCCTTACCCGGAGATCGAGAAAGCTGGGGACCTGCTCTACAGGGCGTATCTGGAAGAGCGGAGGGTGTTTCTCTTTGGGAATGGCGGCAGCGCGGCACTGGCTTCGCATTTCGCCTGTGATCTGGGCAAAGGCACGGTAACGCAGGCAAGCAGCAAAAAAAAGCGGCAGCGGATCTTCCCGGAATGTGCTGCTGGCGCTTCAGGCGGCAAAAGAAGCCGGCTCCATCAATATCGGACTGACGGGATTCAAGGGCGGAAAGATGAAAGAGCTTTGCGATGTGTGCATTGTCATCCCTTCTGACAATATGCAGATCATTGAGGATTTTCATCTCAGCACCGCGCATGCTCTGTTCACGGTGATTCGTCAGCGCATCATGAACGCGGTAGTCGATAAGGACACAAGCTCCTTGCAGAGAACGGGACTGCCGGCGGCCTGAGCTGCTGCGAGAGGTTCTGACAACGAGATTGTGATGAGCACGTATTCTTCCCTAGAAAGCAGGATGGCGAGTACAAGACCCTTGCGGTTGCAGCGCTGGGTAAAACATTGCCTGGACTGGCTCGGCGCCTCCGCTCTTATCCTGTTGCTTTCGCCTTTACTTGCTGCCATCGGGTTTGTGATTGCACTGGAGAGCGGCTGGCCAATTATTTACCGTCGGCGCGTCGTAAGCGCTGCGGGCGAGTTTGACGCCTTTAAGTTTCGCACGATGCGACGTGACGCTGATTCCTTTCTGGATGCCAACCCTGCTTTGAAAGTTGAATTTGCGCGTAACTTCAAGCTGAAGAATGATCCTCGGGTGACCAAAATAGGCGGGGTTCTCAGAAAAATGAGTCTGGATGAGTTGCCCCAACTATTCAACGTTTTGCGAGGCCAGATGAGCCTGGTGGGCCCGCGAATGATCACGACGCCGGAGGTTGCGAAGTATGGCCGGCACGCAACGCTCTTGCTTTCCGTGAGGCCTGGTCTCACCGGGTACTGGCAGATTCACGGCAGGCAGACAGTCCCATACGAAGAACGAGTGGCGATGGACGTGCGTTATATCAAGCAATGGAGTCTAGCCCTGGATCTGAAGATTTTGGCAGAGACGCCGTTCAAAGTGTTCAAGCGAGAAGGGGCGTTCTAATGCAACGAATTCTGGTAACAGGAGGGTGCGGATATGTAGGTTCTGCTTGAACAATTTGAACGGCTCACTTCAACGACGTTCGATGTGGTATTCCATTTTGCAGCCAAAGCGCTCATCGCGGAATCGGTGATCAATCCGGGGTTGTTTTTTCAGGCAAACCTAGTCTCTGGTATCACTCTGCTGGAAGCGCTGCGCAAGCACGGAGTTCGCAAGTTCGTTTTTTCCTCTTCAGCTGCAGTTTACGGTTCACCTTCGGTTGTTCCGATCTTTGAAGATCACCCCAAAGAGCCTGTGAACGCGTATGGCGAGAGCAAGCTGATGTTTGAAAGGGTTCTGCAGTGGTATGCCTCGGCTTATGGGTGGAGTGTGGTTGCATTTCGCTATTTCAATGCCTGCGGAGGAGGATCATCCTGGGGAGAAAGACACGACCCAGAGACTCACATCATTCCTCTCCTTTTGCAGGTTGCCTCGGGGCGCCGGGAATTCTTTGAGATGTATGGCGCTGATTACTCGACTCCAGACGGCACATGTCTTCGCGACTATGTGCACGTTATGGACATCGTCAAGGCTCACATTCTCGCTTTGCAGAAGATGGATACACCAGGATTTCACGTCTATAACATCGGCACCGGCTGGAGCTATTCGGTGCGAGAGGTCTGGAGGGCAGTCGAGGAGATTACGCACATGAAGGTCCGGGTTCACCAAGGACCCCGACGACCGGGCGATCCTCCGATTTTGCGCGCCTGCCCGCAAAAACTGGTGAGTGAATTTGGTTGGGAGCCCCAGCATTCAGAGCTCCACGAGATCATCCGTGGGGCATGGGAGTGGGAACAGGTGCAATCAAGTACTTCCAATATGGTTCTGAGTGCGAAAGAGGAAGCATGAATCGTAGACTACAGTATTCAATTCTCGCTGCCGACCTGCTGTGGATTGCCGCCGCATGCGGTCTTACGCACCGGGCACAAAACCAACCCATTGGTAGCTTTTCAGGATTCTTCCAGTGGGTCTACGTGCTAACGGCGCTTTCAATCTGGTCCGTTCTGTACATGAGCAAAAAGCTGGAAGGTTTTCGCGGTGGCTGGCACTTCCCGCGTGTTTGTGCTCAGGTCACCGTTGCCGTCTTTTATCTCGTGGGTTCGCTGCTTATATTGACATTCACCTTTAGACAGTCTTATGGGCTGCGCGCGTTGCTTGAGCTGGGATGTCTGTTGCCGGCCGGATTGATCAGCATACGTTGTCTCGTGCGACAGTTGGTCTCTTCTCAGTCGAACGCCGGGGCAAAGCGGCGCGTGATCATCCTCGGCACCGGTCGTATTGTCCATGAACTGGCCCTTAAGATCACGCGCCATCCTGAGACGTCGATGGAGGTTGCTGGCCTCTTGTCCCCTTCCGATGCTGAGTCAGGGAGGTCGGAGTCAAGTCTGTCCTCAGGAGCAGTTTCCATTCGGACCCTCAACATTTTGGCCTTTTTACAGGAGAAAAGAGTCCAGGAACTTATTGTCGTAGAACCACTGCCGCCAGGAATAGAGACTTCGAAGCTGATTGCGAGCTGCCGCAAGCAGGGAATTCGAGTTCACCTTGTGCCCCAGCGATACGAGCTCTATGTCTCCAAGGCAAGGCTCAGCGAGATCGACGGTATTCCGCTGCTTTCACTCGAGCAACGGCCCCTGCCCGCGCTGGGGATGGAACTGAAGCGAAGAATGGACATGGTTGTGGCCGCGTTGTTCCTCATTCTCTGCGCTCCATTGCTCGCGTGTTTCGCGGCAGCGTTGTATATGAATAAGGGCAGAGTATTCCTGAAAGAACGGCGCTGCGGTAAGAACGGACGTCCCTTCTGGATGTACCGTTTGGATGTCGATCGCGCCGCGGCCAATTTACCCGCATACGAGCGCTTTCTTGTCCAGTTCAGTTTCACGGAATTGCCGCAGCTTTGGAACGTAGTACGAGGTGAAATGAGCCTAGTAGGGCCACGGCCGGAGTCGCCGGACCGGGTGAAACATTATTCAACGTGGCAGCGTGAGCGTCTGGGTGTTGCTCCTGGCCTGACAGGATTGGCGCAGGTTCACGGCCTTCGCGAACGTCATTCCTCCGAGGAAAAAGCGCATTTCGATCTGCAGTACATTTTGCATTGGTCGCTCTTCTTGGACTTTTCACTCGTGATACAGACGGTATGGATACTTGTCGTGCGACTGGCAGAACAAGATGCGTTCCGGGTGGCGTCTGAGTCTCAGCGCAGCCAGATAGCTAATTCCTGATAGCGAAGGACTTTTCATGTTGATCGTACGCAGTCCAGTGCGGATTAGTTTTGGCGGCGGCGGCACCGATCTGCCCGCGTATTACAAAAAATTCGGTGGAGCCGTCCTGAGCACGTCTATCAACAAGTATTTTTATACGGTCTTGCAGAAACGCTCCGACGGCAAGGTTCAGGTGATTTCCTCGGATCTACGTGTCATGGAAACTTGGCAAGACATCTCTCGCATGGATATGACCCGCAGTGAATTGGCCATTCCACTGGCTGTGATAAAGGAATTAGGGTACGATATCTCAGTTGACCTCTTCCTGGCTTCTGAAATCGCTGCCGGTACTGGGCTTGGGTCGTCCGCCAGTGTTTGCGTCGGCGTGTTGAAGACTCTGGCAACTTATCTTGACCTTCCAGTTTCGAAATATGACTTGGCCGAGCGATCCTTTCATATCGCACATGACCTGCTCGGAAAACCGGTTGGGAAACAGGACGAATACGCCGCCGCCTTTGGCGGGCTCAACTTTATTACATTCAATCCCGACGGCGGCGTTCTTGTCGAGCCTGTTATGCCGCGCCATGACTACCTCCGTGAATTGGAGAGCAATCTAATGTTGTTTTTCACCGGCGCGGCCCATAACTCATGGCACCTTCTCCACGAACAAGAAGAGTCCGTGAAGCAGGCTACCGGCCCCACTATCGAGTCGTTGCATCAAATCCGTGAACTTGCCGATCATATGCGCCGAGCACTCATGAAGGGTGACCTTCGCACATTTGGCGAGCTCCTGCATGAAGGCTGGGAAGCGAAGAAGAGGGTCTCTTCCAGGATCTCTAATCCGCTCATCGATGAGGCCTATGCTCTTGCTCGCAAGCATGGAGCCCGGGGCGGCAAGATCACTGGAGCAGGCGGCGGTGGATTCCTGTTGTTGTTTTGTGAAGAGCGTTATCAGGAACGGGTTCGGGAGGCCATCGCAAGCATGGAATTGCGTGAGATGGCGTTTGGTTTAGATAGTCAGGGAGCCGAAGTAGTGGCTAACGATCCGTTTATCGACAATGATGACAAGTGCGGTATGCACTGGACATTTTCTCCAGTCCTTGTCCAATGATCTGAACGAGTGGCTGATTGGCTCGATTGCGGCCCTGCGCATGAATCGTTTTGCAGGATTACAATCCTCTCCGTGGAAAGCACAAGCATACTAATCGATCCGAGCCGGATGGTTACGAAACGAATGCAAAAACCATCACCTGCGTTTGGCGCCGGCGGAGCAGAAGCATCCAGCCGCGCCTGTGGGGTTTTGTTTCGCGTGCCCGAGCAAAGCGAGAAGAGTGTATCGAAGGTCCTGGAGTTGATGGTCAAGCATGCGATCACATCGGCTGCGGGCTCACTTCATCTGCATGGGAGCTTTGCCTTTGCCGTTTGCTCCGCCGCAGACCGGGAGGGCTACTCGCTTCATCTGGGAGAAGAATCCTTTCTATCCGCTCGCGCCTACGAGAAGAAGAAATTGGAGTTCGCCCTTGGGCGGGAGGCTGCGCACATGGCCTTACGGGAGATTGGGATTGAAGGTGGTCCGGCGGTGTTGCGTGGAACAGGCGGGGAACCCTTGTGGCCCTTAGGAGTTGCTGGCTCCATCAGTCATTGCTATCCCTGGAGTGTAGCGGTTGTCGGCCAACACTCGAATGATCTTGCGGTCGGGATTGATTTGGAAAGCGTCGACAGGCTGCACGAGATTGACATCAGAAATTTGATTTGCAGCGACAAAGAACTTCAATGGGTTCAGGCGGGACAGATTCGGGAGCGCCTGTTGATGGTCTTCTCAGCAAAAGAGGCCGTCTACAAGGCCCTCTTTCCGATTTACCAGAGATACATTGATTTCAAAGAGGTCGAGCTGTCCTGGTTGAGCGATCAAGGCTGTTTCCGCGCGAAATTTCTGACCCCGGCGCCTGGGTTTGTGCCTGAGTCTTTCGGCCCAGTCTACTGCCATCACGAAGATGGTCTCATCTTCAGTTGTTTGATTAGTCACCTAAACTGAAAGATTTCTCTGAAATTCGCTTCACCCACTTAGCCTTCCTTACGGCTCACCACAATTATCGCAATTCAAATGAGGGGAAATCCTTATGACTGACACTTCATCAAGTGTGTTCACAAACGGGTCCTCCGTGACAAACGAGGACCAGCATCATTCTTGGGCAGGGAATTGCTCTCCGCGTGAGAGGAGTCTCTGTGTTCACGAGTTGATTGCTGCCCAAACTGCGGCAGCACCCGATGCGCTGGCAGTAACCCAGGGAAAAGTCTCATTGACCTACCAGGACTTGGATCATCGAGCCAGCGAACTGGCTCATCTCCTACAGTCCCTCGGCGTGGGTCCGGATGTCCTTGTGGCTATCTACCTGAATCGTTCTCCTGGGATGATCGTGGCAGCGCTAGCGGTTCTCAAAGCAGGCGGCGCATATCTTCCACTTGATCCAAGCTATCCGATGGAGCGACTAGGATTCATTTTGAAGGACGCTCAGCCCTCAGTACTATTGACTGGTGAATGCATGTTGAACGCCTTGTCTGCCCAAACGGATCACGTTGTCATGGTGGATCCGGAGGGGCGCGTAGCGACCAGACAGCCGTTCAAGGCACATGTGCCAAAAGCGACAACGACGAGTGACCTCGCTTACGTTATCTATACTTCTGGATCGACAGGGCAACCCAAAGGGGTTGAAGTCACGCACGGAAATCTGCTCAATCTGCTTCTTTGGCACCAAAGTGCGTTCCAGGTGGCTCCGGCCGACAGAGCAAGCCAGCTAGCGGCTCTGGGCTTCGATGCTGCCGTGTGGGAGATATGGCCTTATCTCACCGCAGGGGCAAGCATCCATTTGCCTTCTCAGCTTGCCATCAATGAGCCTGAAGCTGTCCGGGACTGGATTGTCTCCCAAGGGATCACGATTAGTTTTCTTCCTACGCCTCTCGCCGAACGAGCTATGACGCTTGAGTGGCCACGGAACGCCGCGCTGCGCATCATGCTGACCGGGGCGGACACTCTCCACCACTATCCGCCACGGAACCTGCGGTTTCAGTTGGTCAATAACTACGGACCTACGGAGTGCACGGTGGTTGCAACTTCGGGCCCGGTGATTCCTGCCGAGCACGCCGGTCAGGTCCCCACCATCGGTCGGCCAATCGATAATGTCCAGATCTACATCCTCGATGAAAACCTTAAGCAAGTTCCGATAGGCGAGTCCGGAGAGATCTACATCGGAGGCGCCGGCGTTGGCCGAGGGTACCGAAATCAACTGGAGCTGACTCGCGAGAGATTTGTTCCCGATCCATTCCGTTCCGACCCAGGCTCACGTATCTACAAGACCGGCGATCTCGCGCGCCGTTTGCCAGATGGTCAGATCACATTTTTGGGACGAGTCGACGAGCAGATCAAAGTCCGCGGGTTTCGCATCGAACCGGCAGAGATCGTGAAAGCCTTAGATGAACACCCGGCTGTCCAGGCCAGTGTCGTTGTAGCCCTGGACAGCGCACCCGGTGACAGGCGCCTGGCCGCATACTTCGTGCCTGCATTCAAAGCTCACGCCACGCACCTGGAACTGCGCAACTTTCTGGCATCGCGGCTGCCGGAGTATATGGTTCCAGCAACATTCGTACAATTGCAAGCGCTGCCGCTGAATGCAAGCGGCAAAGTGGATCGCGCCGTCCTCCCACCGCCAAGCAGAGAAAATACATTGCGGGACAACACATTTGTAGCGCCGCGTACTCCTATCGAGGAGCGGGTTGCTAGCATGCTAGCGCCACTTCTCATGCTGGATCAAGTCAGCATGGAGGACAACTTCTTTCTCCTTGGCGGGCATTCTCTGTTAGGTACGCAGCTGATTGCTCGAGTGCGCGATGCCTTCGGCGT
>WNFI01018606.1_pt1 | contig 11412 bp, 11 predicted proteins | sample 5400471 | NCBI WGS metagenome assembly WNFI01 (sample SAMN13153348, study PRJNA577476) | soil metagenome | isolation source: 100 cm saprolite on Douglas fir-dominated hillslope | place: USA:California | collected 2013-09-17
TCCCAGTTGCCGATAACCATGCCCCACTCATCTGACAGTTACTCCGAGCGCAGCGCTTGCATAATGTCGACCCTCGCAGCCCGTGCTGCGGGCAACACCGACCCGATCGCTGCGACCGTCATCAGCACAGTCGCAGAAACGGCCAAAGGAAATGCGCCCGGCATCTTCACCTCGACGAAGTATCTTCCCGCCAAACGAACCAGTACGAACCCGAATGCCGCACCTGCAAGAATGCCCGCCGCAGCCATCACAGATCCTTCTGCGATGACGCCTCTAAGGAGATTCTGCGGCTTTGATCCGAGCGCCAGCCGGATGCCAAATTCCCGCGTCCGAGTGCTGACCGAAAGCGCCAGGACGCCTGCGACGCCCACCACCGCAATCGCCAACGCGACAGCGGCAAACACGCCGAACACCAGAGAGTTCAACCGGTCCGGCGTGAGCACTTCGGCGCGGATGTCCTCGAGAGTGGCAGCGTGCTCAATGGGCTGATCGGCTGACATCTCGCGAATAACGCGCGTGACGGGCGTGACCAGCGAATAAGGATCTGCACTGGTGTGGATGAAAAGACGACCGCGAAAGACTGGGCCTTGCTCAAAGGTGTTGTAGATAGTGAGCACTGGCTCGGGAACAGGGTGCTCGTCGTCGATATCGGCGGTGACACCGACGATGCGGAACGGCGGGTCGGCTGAGCCCGACCCCACAGATTGCAGGACGGGATCGGTCCAGTAAACGCGGCGATTGATGGGGTCCTGATTGGGGAACATGCGCTGTGCGAGAGTTTCGCTGATGATGGCAACGGGCTCTTTGCCGTTGGCGTCGAGCTCGTTGAAATCGCGGCCGACGATGAGGGGAACACCGAGAGCAGCAAAGAATCCGGGAGAAATGATGCGGAACTGCGCGCGGGGATCCTCTTCCCCGGGGGCGCGAACGTGGCCATCCGCGGAGAATTGCAGGCTGGGACCGAAGCCGGCATCCCGCCAGGGAACGACGATGCTGAAAGCGGTCGTGTTGACGCCCGGAAGCGCGTCAATACGACGTATAGCGTCCTTGTAGAAATCGATCACTTGTTGACGCGTTTTTCCGTAGGACATGGCGGGAACGTTGATGGCGAGGACGTGGCGCGTGTCCATACCGGTTTGTGTCTGTTGCAGCGAAATCAGCGTAGTGATCAGCATGCTTGCGCCGGCCAGAAGCACGAACGACGCGCCGATCTGGGGTGACGACGAAGATGCGCTGGCGGCGGCTGATGCCGCCGGTTATGCGGACGCTGCCGCTCGAAAGATGCAGGCCGCCCGAGGTCTCGGTCGACGGCAGGCGAGGGACAAAAGCGAGAATCACGGCGGCGACGATAGCGAGGGCAGCACCTACCCAGAGAAGGCTGGAATCGACGGTCAGGTCGAGAGCGCGCACTGAGAAGCGCGAAGCATAGCGGGCTAGAACGGCCACCATGGGCTGCGCACTCATCACACCGAGCGCGGCGCCAGCGCCACAGAGCAGAAGGCTTTCGGCGAGAAGCATGCGACGCAGTGCGCCTCTGCTCGCGCCTAGCGCCGCGCGGACGGCCAGCTCGCCTTCCCGGCGAACCGTGCGGGCCAGTATCAGGTTGGCAACGTTCGAACACGCGATGATGAAGATGAGGGCAGACGCTGCGAGCAGAACGAGGAGCATGGTCCGGGCGCCCGAGGTGATCTGTTCGCGAAGGGGGTTGGCCGAGATCTGAAAGTCTGCTTGCTTTGAGTAGGCCTCGGGATGGTCTGTCCTCATCGTGGCGTAAACGGACCGCAATTCCGCGCGAGCCTGGTCGAGAGTGGCTCCGGGAGCGAGGCGGGCAAACAGTTCCGTCATACGATGAACGCGGTTGGTGACCATGGTGGCGGAGAGATGATGCGGGCTGGTGACGATATTGGCGATGATTTCTGTGTCCTGCGGATAGGGGACGCAGGGTTCAAGGACACCGATGATGATGGCGGCGCGATCGCCAAAGCTGCCGAGACGAACGGCCTTGCCGATGACGGAAGGATCTCTATTTAGCGTGTTCGACCAGAAACGATATGTGAGAACAACAACGCCGGAAGCCTTAGGGCCGTCGTCTTGAGGCCCAATGAGGCGGCCGAGAACGGGATGAAGGCCCATTACCTTGAAATACGAACCGCCGACAACGCCCGCGCTGACTTCGCGCGGCGCGCCCAAGCCAACCATGGTGAAACCGATGGTAGAGAAGTCTCCGAATTCGCTCAGAGTCTTGACACCAACCCGCAAGTCCTGGATCTCTGGGACAGAAAACGAAGTGTTTGCGTTGCGTGTGCCGGGGGCGCTCTGCCTCACATAAATCAGCCGGTTTTCGTCGCGGTTGACAAGAGGCTTGAGCAGGACGCCGCGCACCAGGGTGAAAATGGCAGTGTTCGCACCGATGCCGAGCGACAGTGTGAGCACCACGCCGGTCGCCAGCCCCGGCGTACGAGTCAGCGAGTAAACCGCAACTCTCAAATCACGAATGAACGACATGTCCTTACCCCGTTCTGCCTTGGGGTATCAGCATCACAGCTGCCAATACTAAGCGTCACATTGTAAGTCACTTGGATACGAGGGCTTAGTCCGGCCTGTCCGTTTCAGGACAACGCAATCCAAATTCGGACAATCGACGCAACCCCGTTGGCATCCGGACAGTATGTGCCCATCCAATTCGCGATTTTCGACAAACGGAGGTAATCCAGACTGGATTCGGCAGTTGCCACCCTCCTGAGCCCTGCGGCCGAAAGGCGTTCCAAATTCGAGCGACAAGAAGTCAATGTGTGCTGAAAAGGGAATCCGCATAGAGCGCGACAGAGATAAAGCCTTTCTATTCAGTTGCCAAGAATTGGTCAGGAACTTGCCACTAGATCAACCATGATCCTGGTCGTCACCCCCAACCTGGGGCCGGCAGCCTGCGCGAGGCATCTGAGCTCCTCCGTTCCGAGACTTACCTCGCGGTCGTCCTGGACCAATACTTGATCGAAACCGAGCCCGCCGAAGCCGAAACCGTCATGCGCCACCTGGGCACTGCCATCCCCCTTCAGATGAATCTGGCCATCAGTGGAAGCGCGCGGTTGGCACGCGAGGTCAGGGCCGCGGTAAGGCGGCGGCACTACGAAGAGCTGGCTGCCCGGCGTGCCGCGGTCGGTACTCTCCAGTGCGAACTCAACGGAACCGTCACTGCGCTCCTTCTATCCTGTGAGCTGGCGCTCAGTGTACCCGGGCTGTCTACGGCGGCGACTGAAAAGATCGAATCGGCCCACGAGTTAGTCAAGAAACTTCGTTCCCAACTGGAATCCACCCTGGCCGGAGCCTAACCATCGTCGCCGGGCCAGACTCGCAGGTAAGCCCGTCTCTACTCAGGCCAACACCCGGCATTTGACCCGAAAAAAACGACTCGCGCCTGCAAGAAAAGCTTGGCTCCCGGCTTCCCGCCCCATAGACTAGGTTGCAAATGGGGGCGAGGAAAGTCTGCCCCGCATGTTCCCGGGGGTTCTGTGCGCGTTCTGGTCACAACTGACACGTTCAGCGGAGTGTGGACTTACACCCGCGAACTCGTGTCTGGCCTGGTCACACAGGGAGCCCAGGTCGTGCTCGTGAGTTTCGGCGAAATCCCTCTACCCCACCAGACCAGCTGGATGCAGGGCCTGCACGGGCTGGAGTATCATCCCACCGCCTTCCGCCTCGACTGGATGCAGGAAGGAGAACAGGACTTTCATGCTGCCCAGGACTATCTCTGCTCCATCATTCACGACACCCGGCCCCATCTGCTCCACCTGAACCAGCTTAGTTTCGGTGCGCTTCCGGTCGACACGCCGCGCCTGGTGATCGCCCACGGCGACATCGTTACCTGGTGGCTCAGTGTCCACGGACGCGAACCGGCGGCGTCCGCCTGGCTCGATTGGTACCGCCAAACGATTGTGCGCGGACTCGAGCGCGCCGAGGCCGTCGTTTCCACCTCGCGCTGGATGGAAGGTATGCTGCGCCTCGCCTACGGAGACGAATTTGAATCCCATATCGTGGCGCCGGGCAGAAATCCAATTTACTTCAATCCCTTTGTTACTAAGGAAGAATCGATACTGGCGATCGGCCGGCTCTGGGACACCGGCAAACAAGTCGCATTGCTCACGCAACACTCCCATGGGATGCCGGTCTGCATCGTGGGCGCCGATCACACCGTTCCGCCTCCGCCAGTGCCGATCCGGGCCGACGTTCGCGTCTCCACCGGGAAACACGAGATTTCCGTGAAAGGCGCGCAAACGGAATCGCAATTGCGCACGCTCTACAGCAAGTCCACCATCTTCGCCGCGACTTCACGCTACGAACCCGTCGGACTCGCCTCCATCGAAGCCGCTTTTTCGCGGTGCGCGTTGGTGGCCAACGACACTCCTGTTCACCGCGAAATGTGGGGCGATGCCGCCCTCTACTTCGAATGCAACGACGCCGAGAGCCTGACCGCGACCCTCGCCCAGTTACATGAGGATCAGGAAATCGCCCGGCTCTACGGAACCCGCGCCTACAATCGCGCCCGCGAACGCTTCACCGCCCGCCGCATGGTGGACGATTATCTCCGGCTCTACCGCCAGCTGCGCACTTCCAAGGTCGCCGTCGCGTAATGGGCGAAGCGCGCGGAGAACACCCCCAGCATCAAGCGCGAGTGCTGATTGTCACTGGCGGCAGCCGAGGCGTTGGAGCAGCCACGGCTCTTCTTTCTGCGCGCCGGGGTTATGCGGTCTGCGTCAATTACCGGACACATCGACAGAAAGCGGAGGAGGTTGTGCGCGCCATTCAACAGGAGAGTGGACGCGCCATCGCGGTGCAGGCTGATATCAGCGCGGAATCTGATGTAGTGCGGTTATTCGAAACCGTCGACCGCGAACTCGGCCACCTCGCGGCTCTGGTGAATAATGCCGCGACCATCGAGAAGCAGACGCGGCTTGACTCCATGGATGGACCGCGACTGCAACGCATGTTCGCCACCAACGTGATCGGAACATTTCTTTGCTCGCGCGAAGCCGTCCTGCGCATGTCGACTCTCCACGGCGGCTCGGGCGGAGTCATCGTGAATGTCTCGTCGGCCGCGGCCCGCATCGGCGGGTCCGGCGAATATATTGACTACGCCGCCAGCAAAGGCGCGGTGGATACGCTCACTATCGGCCTGGCCAAAGAGGTAGCGGACGAGGGCATTCGCGTCAACGCCGTTCGCCCCGGCCTGATCTATACCGATCTCCACGCTGCCGGCGGAGAACCGGAACGCGTCGACCGACTGAAAGCGATGGTCCCCATGAAACGCGGAGGACAACCGGAAGAAATCGCCGCCGCCATTTTGTGGCTGCTCTCCGACGAAGCTTCCTACGTCACCGGTTCGGTCCTGGACGTCGCCGGCGGACGATGAATCGCCCGGCTCGATTCTTCATCTGGTAACCGATCTCACATGTGTACAACGGAGTTTCCATGAACAAAATTCTGCAGTGCGGAGTTTGTGCCATTGTCCTCGCGGTGCTTGCATTGCCTTCGAACGCGCAGTCGTCCGATCAAGCCATCGCGTCGCAGACCAAGGTCGTTGATGGACTTCAGTTCCACTACCTCAGCGCGGGCCACGGCCCCAGTGTCATCCTCCTCCACGGCTATGCCGAGACCTCGCGGATGTGGCGCCCATTGATCCCACGCCTCGCGGAGCACTTCACGGTAATCGCCCCCGACCTGCCGGGAATTGGCGAATCGGACATCCCGAAGGATGGCCTCGATATGAAGTCGGCCGCCATCCGTATTCATGATCTGGCGCGGGCGCTGGGGATCGAGAAGGCGCGGGTGGTGGGACACGACATCGGGCTGATGGTCGCGTATGCCTACGCCGCGCAGTTTCCGTCCGAAACGGAAAAACTGGTCCTCATGTATGCTTTCCTGCCCGGCGTAGAGGGTTGGGAGGCGATCTACAACAATCCATCAATCTGGCATTTCCGGTTCAACGGCCCAACGCCGGAACTTCTGGTAAAAGGCCGCGAGCGCACGTACTTCGAGCATTATTGGAACGACTTCGCCGCCGACAAGACGCACTCCATCCCGGAAGCTGAGCGTCAGGCTTACACCGCCGCCTACGCGCGTCCGGGGCGAATCCGGTCGAGTTGGGCCTATTTCGTTTCTTTCCCGCAAGCGGCCAAGGACTTCGCACAACTTTCCCAGACCAAACTGACCATGCCCGTACTCTCCATTGGCGGCGAGAAGGCGAACGGAGACGCGCTGGGGCAGCAGGTAAAGCTGGTTGCGACCGATGCAACCGTGGTTGTCCTCAAGAACACCGGACACTGGCTGATGGAAGAGAACCCGAAAGAGACCATGGACGCGCTATTGAAGTTCTTATGAGGAAGCGCGGCGGGCAGCCCATCAGCCGACGCATGTTATACTTTTTAAGCAACTTTCCGTTCTGATCGAACGACGGAGGACAGTATCGACAAACGCTTTATCCGCATGAATGAGCGCATCCGTGCACGCGAAGTGCGTGTGATTGGTGACGAAGGTGAACAGATCGGCATCATGGCCCCCTTCGAAGCGCTCAAGATGGCCCGCGAACGCAACCTCGACCTGGTGGAGATTTCCCCGACTGCGCAACCTCCGGTTTGCCGCATCATGGACTACGGGAAATTCCTGTACCAGAACGAAAAGCGCGAACGCGAAGCCAAAAAGAAACAGAAGACCATTACGGTCAAAGAAGTGAAGTTCCGTATCAACGTGGACGACCATGATTACGATACGAAGAAGAATCACGTGCTCCGCTTCCTCGACGAAGGCGACAAGGTCAAAGCGACCATCTTCTTCCGCGGACGCGAAATGACGCGGCAAAGTCTGGGACGGCAAATCCTGGAACGCCTGATTAAAGACGTGGAACACAAGGGCCTGGTGGAATTCCGCCCCAGACAGGAAGGCAATACGCTTCACCTGATTCTGGCGCCGAAGAAGGAAGCCAGCGGTGGCGGACCGAAAGAAAAACCGGCGCCCCCAAAACCAGTGGCCCCGCCTCCGCCGGCACAGGGCGGCGCACAGACAGCGTAAGACTAGCATTCAGCCGTCAGCACTCAGCCATCAGGAAAATCTCTTGGCCGCCGACTGCGAAACAACCGGTTGTCTCCTCGGCAGCGAACGATCTGCACTGAGAACTGAGAACCGAGAACTGGGAACTGATTTCAATGCCTAAACTGAAAACACACAAAGGCGCTTCCAAGCGCTTCAAGAAAACGGCTACCGGGAAAATCAAGCGTCATAAAACCGGTTTGCGTCATATCCTGAGCTCCAAATCGAAGAAGCGCAAGAAACATCTGGGCAAAGCTACTTTGGTGAGCGACGGTGATTACCAAAAAGCGGCACGCATGATCCCGTACATGTAAGAGTCGGGGCCATCGCTGGCCACAATCAAGTCTGCGGATCGGAAACGAACCGCAGCGGCGTGTGAAGAGGTCAGACTTCAGAAATCCCATAGGGTAGAAGTCTCCTTACCTCCAGCCGCCTGGAGCAACACAAAAAAGGAGAACACTCATGCCTCGTGTAAAACGCGGAACCAAACGCCGCGCCAAGCGCAAAAGAATTCTTGAACGCGCCAGTGGATATTTCCTAACCAAATCAAAACTCTACCGCTCAGCAAAAGAAGCTGTTGACCGCGCGCTGAAGTTTGCCTACTCCGGACGGAAGCAGAAAAAGCGCCAATACCGCTCCATCTGGATCGTCCGCATCGGCGCCGCCGCTCGCCTGCATGGACTGAACTACAACCAGTTCATCAGCGGACTCAAACTGGCCGGCGTAGAACTGGATCGCAAAATTCTTGCCGAGCTCGCCGTCAACGATCCCGCGGGATTTGGGAGTCTGGCGGAGCAGGCGAAGAAGGCGCGGGCCGCGGCGTAGGAGTTCGTCGCTGGTCGTAGTCGTTAGGTCGTCCGCGTTTTTGAAGACTGTCATCCTGAGCGAAGTGGCTGGTTCGCGAAGCGAACCGGCCACGCAGTCGAAGGACCCCAGCGACGCAAGTATTGTCCGCGCCGTTCCAGGGAGTTCCGCCGATGCCGCCAGCAGCACGGGTAGAATTCCCTGATGCGGTCCGGACGCGGCAAACTTCACCGGGGTCCTTCGACTTCGCAAGAACATCCGCTTCGCGTCTGTTTTCGCTTCGCTCAGGATGACAGCGATATTGAGAGTTGATCGTCCGATATGCCGTACACCGTCCCCAAACTGACCGACTTCTCAAAGGCGTCCCTTGACGCGGCCAACCTGGAAGTAACAAACGCGGTTGCCCAGGAGTCGGAAGCAGTTCACTCCGAAGCAGAGTGGAAGGCTTTTCGCGACCGCTGGATGGCGCGCAAGAACGGCATCCTTACTCAACTTAACGAGTTGTGGCTAAAGGTTGCTCCTGGGGCAAGCAAGCGCGAGGTGGGACAACGAGTCAACGCGATAAAGCTACATGTGGAACTGGTTGTTGAAGTGACGCGATGCGGAGCAATTTTCGAATCAGAAGAAGCGAAGCTCTCAGCGGACCGCCTTGACGTCACCCTGCCCGGCATCGGCCGCCCTCTGGGCGCGGAGCATCCCGTCGTCAAAACAATGAACGAAATCGTCGGCGTCTTCCGCAACCTGGGTTACTCCGTTGAAGAGGGCCCGGAGATCGAGACTGACTACTACAATTTTGAAGCGCTGAATTTTCCGCCGAACCATCCCGCGCGTGACACGCAGGACACACTTTTCATTGCCGGACAGGGATCGAAACCACAGCGTGACCGTCTGTTGCTGCGCACGCACACCTCGCCGGTGCAGATTCGGTCGATGCAGAAGATGAAGCCGCCGGTGCGAGTGGTATGTCCCGGCAAAGTCCACCGCAACGACGCTCCCGACGCCACGCACTCGCCAATTTTTCATCAGGTCGAAGGCCTGGCCGTCGATACGAACATTACGTTCTGCGATCTGAAAGGCACGCTCGACCACGCCATGAAGGCGCTCTTCGGATCGAGTGTGAAGACGCGCTTCTATCCGTCGTTTTTTCCTTTCACTGAACCCAGTGCCGATGTACAGATCAGCTGCATCTTCTGCGGTGGCAGAGGCGTTCGCGACGGCGCTCCCTGCCGCAATTGCAAAGCCAGCGGCTGGATCGAGTTGCTCGGCTGCGGCATGGTTGACCCGAATGTCTACGGATTCGTCGACTACGATCCCGCGAAGGTTTCGGGCTTTGCGTTTGGCATGGGTGTGGAACGCATTGCGATTCTGAAGTACGGCGTGGATGATATTCAGTTGTTCTTCAACGGCGATGTAAGGTTCCTGGAGCAGTTTGTATAATGCACCACCTTTAAGATCTGTCATCCCGAGCGAAGCGAGGGATCTGCAGTTCGTGTGCACCCGGCAATACTGCGGATCCCTCGCTTCGCTCGGGATGACAGATCCATAACTCTAGTGGCACGAAAAGCTAGTCCCTAATGAGATTGTCTCCTCACTGGCTCCGCGACTTCGTCGACTTCAACGTCGACTACCGCCGTCTTGCGGACGAACTCACCCTCGCGGGCATCGCGGTGGAAGGCGTCTACGGCGACGGCGACAACACTGTCTTCGAGATGGAGATAACCACCAACCGCCCTGACGCCATGAATCACTACGGCGTAGCGCGGGAGATTTCTGCACTCTACGATCTGCCGCTGCGGCCGATCCAGCCCAAGCTGCCCGCGGCGGTCGGCACTGGCGTTGCTCGATCAGCGCCCAATCAGCAATGCCGTGGACGCCACGAATTATGTTCTGTGGGAGAGCGGCAAGCCGACGCACGTGTTCGACCTCGACTTGCTGGAAGGGCGAAAGCTGGTCATCCGCAAAGCTCGGGCAGGCGAGAAGCTGAAGACTCTTGACGGTGTCGACCGCACGCTCACAAACGAAGATCTGGTCGTGGCCGACGTGGTCAAGCCGGTCGCCCTCGCCGGCGTCATGGGCGGATACGACACCATGATCACCGAGAAGACCCGCAACATCCTGATCGAATCCGCTTGGTGGGACCCAACCACGGTACGCCGGATGTCGAAGCGTCACGCCATTCATACCGACGCCTCCCATCGTTTCGAGCGCGGCGCAGATTTTGAATCGACCGTACCTTCGACGAACCGCGTCGCTGAACTGATCCTCGAGTCCGGCGGCGGAGAACTGGTCGGCGGCATCATCGACGTCATCGCGCGCAAACTCGATCAGGCACCGGTCGAACTCGACCGCCGCGAAGTCCGGCGCATCCTGGGCGAAGAGATCAGCGACCGTGAGATCAGCCGTATTCTGACGCGTCTGGGATTCGTTCTCATCGCGGGCCATGAAGACGCCTACCTGGTCAACATTCCGAGTTGGCGTCTCGACGTCGAACGCGAAATTGACTTGATCGAAGAAATCGCGCGACTGCACGGCTACGACAAGTTTGCCAACACGCTCCCCGCCTACACGGGAGGCGTGATCGATCGTCCGGATGCCGCAAAGGACGCCAGGCTGCGCACTTCTCTGCTGGCACTCGGCTACAACGAATCAATTTCGCTGACCTTCGTTTCCAAAGAGGACGCGCGCTGGTTTTCGCCCGCGCAGCCCGTCGAGCTCGCTAACCCGATCAGCGACGAAGCCTCCGTCATGCGCACGTCGATGCTTCCCGGTATGCTCAACATGCTGGCCCACAACCTGAATCGCGGCAGCGAGAATGTGCGCTTGTTTGAAGCGGGGAACGTGTTCGAGGCCGCTGGCGAAAAAACGGTGGAGCTGAAACGTCTGTGCCTCGGCGCAACCGGTAGCGCCGTCAAAGCCGGAGTGCACCAGTCGGCGCGGCCTCTCACGTTTTTCGATATCAAGGGCGACATCGAAGATCTGCTGGCGCCGTTCGCTTCCTGGGAGGTCCACTACGATTCGAAGACTGCCGACTATTACCATCCCGGCCGCTCGGCGCGCGTAGTCATGGACGGCAAGCCAATCGCACAGTTTGGACACCTTCATCCCGACGTGGCCGCGGCGCGCAAGATTCGTCAGGAGGTTTTCGTCGGAGAAATCTTCCTCGACCATCTCTACCAGCACGACCTGCGGCAAGTTCGCTATGAAGCCCTGCCACGCTTTCCCGCCGTCGAGCGCGACTTCTCGTTCACGTTTGACGACAGCGTGGAGTTTGAGAAGCTTCGCCAGAGCGTTACCGCATTGGGCATTGCCGAACTGCGCAGCTTCGTGCTGGTGGAAATTTTTCGCGGAGAGAAAGTTGGCGCTGGCAGGTACTCGATCCTCATCCGGGCCAGACTCCAGTCCAGTGAGCGCACGCTGCGCGACGACGAAGTGGCGAAGTGGGTGGGGCACATCGCCAAGGCGCTGGAAGGACTCGGCGGCGTGCAGAGGGCGTAGTAGGAACTCGTGCGACGGCTATGGCACCAGCTA
>WNFI01034602.1_pt1 | contig 11412 bp, 7 predicted proteins | sample 5400471 | NCBI WGS metagenome assembly WNFI01 (sample SAMN13153348, study PRJNA577476) | soil metagenome | isolation source: 100 cm saprolite on Douglas fir-dominated hillslope | place: USA:California | collected 2013-09-17
GAGATCACAAGGGTGTTCTAATCGGTAATGGATTCCGTCTGACGCCTCTCGAAGCTCCCGAGCGTCAGCGCCAATTCTCCGATCATGCGACACGAGGGGCAATCAGAAGTCAGTTCTGCTTGCTCCCAACAACCGAACTGTTCAAGGCCGTTTGCGCGGTTCTGGAATTTCCGAAGAATAACAATTTGAAAACCGCCATCCGGGAGTCCCTGTTCGCCACCACCGGACTGTGGACCTTTGAGAGGGAACAATTTATCTCCGACGACCTGGCCGCAGCCGCCGACCAAAAAACAAGCGGGGCCGAACCCGCTGCCCCGCCTCTCTAAATCACTGCTAACTGCCCCTACGTTCCCTCGCTCCAGCCCGACAAATACTCTTCCTGCTCAGGGGTCAGCCGGTCAATCTTAATCCCCATCGACTCCAGCTTCAGTTTGGCGATGCGCTTATCGAGCTCGTCGGGGACGCGGTACACGCGCTTCTCCAGCGTCTTGAAATTCTTGACCATGTACTCGACCGAGAGCGCCTGGTCGGCAAAGCTCATATCCATCACCGACGCGGGATGCCCTTCCGCCGATGCCAGATTGATCAGCCGGCCTTCGCCGAGCAGGTTGATCTTGCGGCCGTCTTTCAATGAGTATTCGTCAACGAAGGTGCGCGTCGTGCGCTTCGACGATGACATATTCTCGAGCGCCGGGATATCGATCTCGACGTTGAAGTGTCCGGAGTTCGAAATGATCGCGCCATCTTTCATCAGGCCGAAATGTTCTTTGGTGAGCACGCTCTTGTTGCCGGTCACCGTGCAGAACACGTCGCCAATTTTGGCCGCTTCGGTCATCGACATCACCCGGAAGCCGTCCATCACCGCTTCCAGCGCTTTCGTCGGATCGACTTCCGTCACGATTACTTCCGCGCCGGCGCCGCGCGCGCGACTGGCCAGCCCGCGTCCGCACCATCCGTAGCCAGCCACCACGAACTTCGAACCGGCCAGCAGGAAATTCGTCGCGCGAATGATTCCGTCAATCGTCGATTGTCCGGTGCCGTAGCGGTTGTCGAAAAGATGCTTCGTGTCGGCATCGTTCACCGCGACAATGGGAAACTTCAGCACACCTTCCTTCGCCATTGCCCGCAACCGGATCACGCCCGTGGTCGTCTCTTCCGTTCCGCCAATCACGCCGTCAAGATTGTCGGTGCGCTTGGTGTGCAGAATCGTGACCAAGTCGGCGCCATCATCCATGGTGATCTGCGGCTTGTGATCGATCGCCGCCATGATGTGCTGGTAGTAGGTGTCGTTATCCTCGCCCTTGATGGCGAAAACCGGAATGCCCTGATCACGCACCAGGCTGGCCGAAACATCGTCCTGCGTGGAGAGCGGGTTCGACGCGCAGAGAACAACATCAGCGCCGCCGTCGCGGAGGCAGATCGCCAGGTTCGCGGTCTCCGCCGTAACGTGCAGGCAGGCAGAGATGCGAATGCCCTGCAGTGGCTGGTTCTTGATGAATTCCTTGCGGATAATTTGCAGCACCTTCATGGACTGGTTCGCCCACTCGATGCGTTTCTTGCCCAGTTCGGCCAGTTCCAGGCTCTTGATATCGGAATTGATCTGTGCTGCTGTCGACATACGCCTCCTGTGGCGCCTTCATTCTGAACTTTTTATTGTTTATGCTGAATAATCGGGTACGAGTGCTCTATCAGAATACACGAATCAATCCTGAGGGCGCCGTACCAAAATACTCTTAGGGGAATGGCACTCTAGGCTCATGTAGCGCGGGCGCCTTCGCCCGCGAAATGCCTCCGCCCCCACAACAGGATTTGGCTTTTGGGTGGCGCAGCGCTTGCGGCGCAGCGATTGACCCCTCCCGAAATCGCGGGCTTTAGCCCCGAGGTACCTTGAGTAAAGTCTACTTCCTCGCCGCCACCGGCTCCCGCACTCCCGCTTCACTGGCCAGCTTCGCCGCTTTATCGGTCGCTTCCCAGGTGAAGTCAGGATCGTTGCGCCCGAAGTGTCCGTAGGCCGCGGTCTTCTTATATATCGGACGCCGCAAATTCAGCGAGTCGATAATCCCCCGTGGGGTCAGCTTGAAGTTGGCGCGAATCAAATCCGGAAGAATCGCAGGATCCACTTTCTCCGTGCCAAACGTATCCACGCGCACGCTCACTGGATCAGCCACGCCGATGGCATAAGCTAACTGCACTTCGCAACGGTCGGCGAGTTTCGCTGCCACAATATTCTTTGCAATGTAGCGCGCCATGTAAGCCGCCGAACGATCGACCTTCGTCGGATCCTTCCCGCTGAATGCACCGCCGCCATGGCGACCCATGCCGCCGTAGGTATCGACAATGATCTTGCGTCCCGTCAGCCCGGTATCACCCATCGGCCCGCCGATTACAAACCGTCCGGTCGGATTAATGTGGTATTTGCTGTCTTCATCAAGCAAATGGGCTGGCACCACAGCCTGAATCACATGCTTCAAAATTCCCGCACGCAGTTCGTCGTTAGTGACCGTCTCGGCATGCTGCGTGGAGATCACAACCGCATCCACCCGCAGAACCTTGCCGTTCGCGTCATATTCAACTGTTACTTGGGATTTTCCGTCTGGCCGGAGAAAAGGAAGGGTTCCATTCTTGCGCACCTGCGAGAGCCGCATGGTGAGTTTGTGCGCCAGAGAGATGGGGGTTGGCATCAACTCCTCATTCTCATTACACGCATACCCAAACATCATTCCCTGGTCGCCGGCGCCGCCGGTGTCCACGCCCATGGCGATGTCGCCGGACTGTTTGTTGATGCTGGAGATGACGGCGCAGGTGTTGGAGTCGAATCCGTAGAGCGCGTTGTTGTAGCCGATGGAAAGGTGAACAAGATGCGGTTCTTTGCGTTTGAGGATGCTGCCAAGATTATTTCTCCTTAAAGAAACTGCGTTGGACTCAGCTAGCTCTGGTGGGGGCGCTGCACGCGGTCAACGATCACGCGCAACTGCGATTAACCATCATACTATTCCGTTTCGGACCAAGGCAAGCACATGGTGCGTGCGCAAGATGCATCGAAAAGATGTCCATGAAAAGGCTAGCAGAGGGGTGGGAGCGGAGCAACGATTCTCAGGCTAAATGCCTGAGGATGAATTTAATAGCGGAAAGTAGGGGGTGGATGGGAAATACAGGAGGATCGGCTTTGGTTGAGCCCTTTAAAACTGTTCGTGTTCACGGTTACTCCGACGAGCGTGAGCCATGCTCCGGGGTCGCCGCATGCCATTACGCATCCGCAGAATATTATCGTTCTGCCGAAGAGCTAGAAGGACTCCCATTGCTGCAATAAAAGCAGGAATGGGTGCCTTTTATTTTCGAGCGCGCAAAAGATCCGAAACCAGATGGAGCTGAGGAATCCCACCCTTGCAAGAGGCGCAAGGGTGGGCCAGCCATCGAGATTGGCGCGTCGGGGTTCCCTTAGAGCAGTTCCGGGATCGTCGTTTCCAGGGTGATGCGAGTCGCTGAGATCACACCGACGATATGGGCCGTGGGGTTTCCTGAAGTATCGGTGGCATCGAGGGTAAACCTCCCGACATAATGGTTCCGGTCTGGACTTAGGGTAACCGTTTCAACGATACGAGTCGGCCCCTGCGGGTTCCCGATCCCGCTCGGCGCGTTGGCCGTATCGCTGCCTCCCAGCCAAGCGAAGTGATTGAGCCTGTATTTGGATCTACCCGACTTTTTCCAAACGCCCATGCAGAAATCCCCATCCTGCGCCGGCCGCGCAGAATTCATGATTTCGGTGTGGTCGCTATGCCAGACGACGAGGGCGTTGTCGATTGGAGTCCCGTTCGGTGGTCCTTCACTGTTGCCCTCGGCAGTGAACGTTACATGCCACATCCCCACGATTGGTTCTTCTTCCATGTCGGAAGCTTGAGTCAGTGACGCCGTCGGATCGCCCGCCCGCCATGCCTGCTGATGAAGCTTTGCCGTCGGAGTGCCACACTGGGCGGCGGCCACCGCGGTCAAAAAGGCTCCGGTCAGAACGAAGCCGAGACCTGCACGGAGTGTCCTGGAAATTGTTTTCATAAATCATCTCCTTGTAATTTTGTTCGAAGAGTTCGCTGGACGAGCATCTCTTCGAACTCCGGGCCGCATCCTGTCGCGGATGTTCAAAAATCACAAGGACGGCGAGGTGAAGATTGGGTGAAGAAACCTGAAGCCGTAACGAGTTGACGCCAAAAGTCCTTACCCCGCGCAGCCCCCGGCAATGCTATAGTTTGTGCCTCAGGTCTGGGCGCTCCCGCCAAGAAATCGTCGAACGCCTTTGGGGCAAGGATGTTTTCATTGACACCGAGCACGGGATCAACACGGCGATCCGCAAGATCCGAACGGTGTTGCGGGAAGATGTCGAAAAGCCGCGGTTTATACAGACGGTGTCGGGGAAAGGATACAGGTTTGTTCCCGAGACAGTGAGCATAAACGGGGGGTCGACAGTTCCAGCTGCGGCAAGCCCGATGCCGGCAGGTCCAACACCTCTGCCGATCCAAGTTAGGTGGAGGGTGAGCGGCCGGGACGGGCTACTGGCGGTAACTGCAATACTCCTGGCCGCCGGAGCTACGCTGTGGTTCAACGTTGGCGGACTACGCGATCGCGTTTTCGCGAGAAACCAGATCGGCCCGATCCACTCGATCGCGGTGCTTCCGTTGGCAAATCTTTCGGGCGACCCATCGCAGGACTATTACGCCGACGGGATGACGGATGAGTTGATCACCGCGCTCGCCCGTAACCGGTCGTTGCGCGTGGTTTCCCGCACGTCGGCAATGCAGTACAAGGGCGTGAACAAGCCATTGCGCGACATCGCGCAGGCGCTTGGGGTGGACGGCATCCTTGAAGGCTCGGTGAATCGAAGCACAAACCACGTGCACATAAATCTTCAGCTGATCTATGCGCGCACGGACACGCACGTTTGGGCACAGAGTTACGACCGTGATTTGCGCAACGCCCTATCGCTCCCTGAGGAACTCTCTGAGACCATTGCCCGCGAAGCGAAGGTCTCTTCCACACCAGCGCGGCAGCAGCACTACGTCAATCCTGAAGCGCATGATGACTATCTCAAGGGCCGCAATTTGTGGGTTGCTGGAAATTTTGGCGAAAGCCGGAAGTATTTTGAGAAGGCCATTCAACTGCAACCTGACTATCCCCCAAGCTGGAGTGGTCTTTCCATGAACATTATCGAGGACGCGCCTCGCGGGGCAGCGACGCGTGAAGTTGTGGACAGAGCGGAGGCCGCAGCGCGCAAGGCAATAGAACTGGATGACTCCTCAGCTGAAGGCCACCATGCTCTGGCAGCAGTGTACTTTTTCTGCAAGTGGGACTGGGAGCGAGCGGATGTGGAATCGCGGCGTTCTCTGGAGCTGGATCCGAATTTCTCCGAGGCCCGCCACTTGCATTCTTACATTCTTTTCGCGATGAATCGGGTACCGGAGGGGCTGCAGGAACAGAAGCGAGCCACGGAGATCGATCCGTTTCTGAGACCCTGGGCCCTAGGGAGAGCATATTACAGAGTGCGGCAATACGATGCTGCACTTGAAGAATTTCGCATGCGCGCCGGTGCTTACTCGGCAACCGGGTGGGTACATTTCTACCTCGCCAAAGTTTACGGTTTCAAAGGCATGGATAAGGAAAGCGTGCATGAACTCGAAGAGGACACCCGAATTAACCGGGGCGAGAAAGCAGCATCCGAGATCGAGCGCGCCTACCAGGGCGGCGGCAGAAGAGCGGTTTTGCAATTACGGCTAAACAATCTTAAGATGCGCAGCCGCAAAGAGTACGTCTCCTCTTTTGAGTTGGCAGAAGACTACGCGGACCTTGGAATGAAAGACGAAACGATCCAAAAGCTGGAAGACGCTTATCGCGATCGCATGATGAACCTGGTGTTTCTGCAACAGGAGCCAGACTTCGATTTCCTGCATTCAGATGAGCGCTATCGGGGACTTGTGCGGAATATCGGACTGGCGCCGGCTTATTGAGTAGATTCAGACGGGCGGGTTCTATAAAGGAATCCCAAACTAGATAGAGCTGGGGAATCCCGCCGCCCAGCCCCCAATTCCCCGCTTACGCTAAACTCGTAGGGCTCAAGCCTCTTAAATATGAACCCTCGAATCCTGTCGAAATGGAAATTTCCTTTCTTCTTCTGCGTAACTCAGGCAGTCCTCTTGCTTTCCATTTCACCTCGCAACGGCTATGCCGATGAATGGAAGCCGCGGCATGACCTGGTGTCTCATACCGGGGTGTTGAATCTCACGGAGCCGCCCGCGCCTGGCGAGGTATTTTTCCCGGGGCCGTCCTCGCCGGGGGAGCAGGCAGGCTGGCTAGAGGGATTAAAAAGCTGGCGGCGTGACCGGCGCACGCTTCTGCGCTTCGACGATTCGCAGTACAACCGCGCCGACCTGCAATGGGCTCAGCGGATTTTCTCGCAGGTCCAGGTGCTGATCTGGGATCGCAGCTTCTACGATCCCGAAAAAAAGGAATATACGGTGCAGCGCTTTCTCGACGAAACCGAAAGCCGCATCGGCACGATCGATGCTGTGCTCATCTGGCACGTTTATCCGAATCTTGGAGTGGATGACCGGAACCAGTTTGATCTGCTGCGTGACCTGCCCGGCGGAATTCCCGGTCTGCGAAAAATGGTGGCGCAATTTCACCAGCGCGGGGTGAGAGTGTTTTTTCCCTATATCGCGTGGGACAGCGGCACTCGCGAGGAGGATGCGTCCGGATGGACGCGAATGTCGGAGTTGCTTGCGGAGATTGGCGCTGACGGAATCAATTTCGATACGCTGGAGAGCGTTCCGGCACAGTTCCGCCAGGCTTCGGACGCCATCGGGCATCCGCTTGTGCTTGAGCCTCAGTTTCAACCGCGGGATGAATCGCTTGCCTGGACGAATCTCAGTTGGAATGACTGGGTCACCTGGGAAGGAAAGCAGTATCCATTCATTCCGATGGTTAACAAGAACAAGTGGATGGAACCACGCCACGCGGTAAACGTAACCGACCGGTTCACGCGCGACAAGACCGACAGTTTGCAACATGCCTTCTTCAACGGGGAGGGCTATGCCACGCTCGAAAATTTATGGGGATTCTGGTACGGAGACACTCCGCGCGATGCAGAGGCTCTGCAGCGGTTCACGCGCATCGAGCGCGCCACGGCGGATTATTTGAGCAGCCCGGAGTGGGAACCGCACGCTGCAGTTTTGAAATCCGGAGTGTTCGCCAGCCGCTTCCCTGCTCCGACCGGGACGCTGTGGACCATCGTCAATCGTAACGAGTACGACGTGAGCGGTTCTCAACTAACGGTGGGTCACGAAACTGGAACGCGTTATTTCGACTTGTGGCATGGGCGGGAGCTAACTCCGATCCTGAAGGACGGAAAAGCGACGGTGGCTTTTGATATCGAGGGCCTTGGCTACGGCGCGGTTCTTGCCACTCACGAGCAGCCGGCAGAAGGCGTGCAGAAGCTGCTGAAGTATATGGCAGAGCGCTCCGCGCGGCCGCTAAGCAGTTATTCGCGCGAATGGAAGAGTGTGCCACAAGCTCCGGTCGATATTCATCCCACGCAAGCGGTTCAATCGGCGCCTCCCGGCATGCTGCGCATTCCGGAGGGCGACTATGATTTCCAGGTCAGCGGCATTGAAATTGAAGGCGGCAATGATCCGGGAGTCGATGTGCAGTATCCCTGGGAAGATTCGGCGAGGCGTTTTCATCAGCACCAGATGCACGTTCACAGTTTCTACATCGACCGGACGCCGGTGACCAATGCTGAATTCAAGAAATTTCTTGACGCGACGCACTACCATCCCAGCGACGATCACAATTTCCTGCGTGCATGGAAAAACGGCAACTATCCTGAGGGCTGGGCGAACAAGCCTGTCACGTGGGTGTCGATTGAGGATGCCCGGGCCTACGGGGACTGGAGCGGGAAGCGGCTTCCGCACGAGTGGGAGTGGCAGTACGCGGCGCAGTCCGCCGATGGCCGGTCCTTTCCTTGGGGAACGGAATGGAATACGCGAGCAGTTCCGCCGGTGGATTCCGGTCCTGCGATGCATCCACTGGCGGACGTTGCTACATTTCCCGAGGGTGCAAGTCCGTTTGGTGTCTTAGACCTGATCGGCAATGTCTCTCAATGGACCGACGAGTACCGTGACGCTCATACTCGCGCCGCAATCGTGCGCGGAGGCGCATCGTATCAACCGCGCGGTTCCATCTGGTACTTCCCGCAAACTTATAAGCTCAATGAGCACCAGAAGTATCTTCTGATGTCTCCTGGCCACGACCGTGCGGGGACGATTAGCTTTCGCTGCGTTGTCGATGCACCGTAGCACTGCCTTCTTCGCCACTCTGCTGGTATGAGGGTGGGTGCTCACTTCAGAAGGACAATTCCGCAAGAAGATCCTCTCTCTTATGGGCGGCAACTCTTTGGACGGGACGCAGAATCATAGATGACGAATATTCTTTCGGGAGGACCTATGGAGAGCGTGGTGGGGATTTTTCGTTCGTTGAGTGCCGCGGAGGATGCGGTGGAGGAGTTGCTGGGGAGCGGGATGACCGAGCAGTCCATTATTTTCTTGAGCAATGAGGCGCCAGTAAGAGGAGAGTTGCGCCCGGGTTCTGAACAAGAGCTCGACGAGTTGCCGACCACGGACGCTGAATCCGATGGCATGGGAAAGACCATGGGCGCGGTGGTTGGCGGAGCCATGGGTGCGAGCGCCGGATTGGCAGGCGGCGCAGCGGTAGCGAGCTTGATGGTGCCAGGCGTGGGAACGATTTTTGCGATTGGCGTGGGAGCGGCTGCGGCTTTAGGACTGGGCGGTGCGGCGGCCGGAGCGAAGGCCGGGAATGCGGCCGAGCACGCGATGGACGTTGGCGTTCCGAAGGACGATGTCCGGTTCTATCACGAGCTATTGCGGCGCGGAAATTCCATAGTAATCGCACAGGTGGACAGCGAAGAGCACGCCGCGAAGGCGCAAGCAATATTCAAGCAGGCAGGCAGCGAAGATGTTCAGGCAGCGCGCAAGGAGTTGCGGAAGGCGGCGTAGGAACGAAGCCATCGCCTTCGACACCTAAAAGGACTGCCACTCTCGAGTCGGCAGCGGTCTAAATCGCGGGGTATCGGGCCTTCGGCCCGACGGACAGCCGAGGGCGGCTGTCCCCACATATTCCGCGTCGTGGTTTTCGAGCGGCCTCCGTCTAATGCATAGGCGGCATGTAGGGTAGGTAGCGGGCGAAGAGCCAGCACAAGAAGAAGACCACGGGCACGTGGACGATCAGTTGTAGAACGCCATAGCCGACGATATCGCGGGCCTTCAGTTTCAGGATGCCGAGGAGCGGCAGCATCCAAAAGGGATTGATCAGATTCGGCAAGGCCTCCGAGGCGTTGTAGATTTGGACAACCCATCCGAGGTGCACTCGATGCAGATTCGCCGCTTGCAGAACATACGGGGCTTCGATGACCCACTTACTGCCTCCGGACGGAATAAATACTCCAAGAACCGCGGAATAGACCGCGACTAATAACGGATATGTATTGTGAGTGCTGATGGAGACGAAGACTTTCGCGAGCGCGTCGGCAATGCCTGTGCCGACAATCATGCCGAAGATCACGGCATAGAACGGAAACTGAATCAGCACACCGCCGGTCGCAGGAACGCATTGCGAAACCGCCCGCATGAAGCTTTTGGGACGCCAGTGCAAGAGCAGGCCAATCGTGATGAACATCAGGTTGTAGGTGTTCAGGTCGAGGGCGGCGAGCGCGCCTTGCGGTGACGTGCGGAAGAGGTCGAAGAGGTACCAGCAGAGGAGCGCTGCCACGAAGATGTTCAGCAGAGGGCTGTATTCGAGCCACTCGCCTGGTTTGCCGCGGACTTCGAGGGTGGAGCGAATCGGTTCGTACTGGATGCCGTAGGATTCGGCGGTGCGCGCTCTCTCTGGCGAGGGGGTTGAGAGATAAGCAATCAGGACGGAGAGAACTATTAATATGGCCGTAGTCGCGATGCTCTGCCAGAGGAAGAGAGTTTGAGTGAGCGGGATGAGGCCGCTGATGTTGTACAACGATGGCGGCATCGCGGACTTGGTGGCCATCAGCATGGCGGCGGAGGATGAGAGTCCCATGGCCCAAACCGCTCCAAGCCCGAGGTAGGCGGCTGCGCCGGCGGCGCGGTAGTCCATGCCTTTGACGCGGTGGGCCAGCTCACGAACGAAGAGACCGCTGAAGATGAGACTCAAACCCCAGGAGATGAGCGAGGTCAGCATGGAAAATAATGCGATCAGAGCGACGGCTTGTCTCGGCGTCTTGGGAATTCCTGCCAAGGCTTGGATGGCGCGATAGACGAGCGGGGTGGAGGCGACGACGTAGCCTCCGACGATGATCATCACCATCTGCATGGTGAAGGGGACCAAAGCCCAGAAACTTTTTCCTCCCTGAAGGGCGAGCTTCGCGGCAGGCTGGTGAAGCAGAAGGCCTACCACGAAAACCACAACGATTCCCAGCAGGGCGAAGACTAAAGGATCGGGAAACCAGCGTTCGCTCCAGTTGGCAAGGCCGAGGCCGAAACGGACCAGGGCGTGCTCTTTGGTTGCCGGCTGGGACGCAGGTTGCGGATTCGGTGGCATGTGCATGTGCGATCCTTTGGCGTATCTAAACGAATAAAGAAATCATCGAGCTTCGCTCGATCAGACAACCGAGGCCGGCTGTCCCCACACTTGAATGTCTCGGCATATGAAAAAATAATCCGCAAAGATGCCCGACATTGTAGCGCGTGTTGTGGGCAACAAAAGTGTTTGTGCCGCATTCTAAATTAGGTGTAGGATGCCTTCGAGGCGCACAACTCCGGCGCATGCTTATCCCAATGGCCACAATTATGTGGCTTCTCCAAAGTGGGTTTTATTCGGTCATCACTTCGCGGCGATCGCAGGAGCCGGGCCGCTGGTTGGGCCGACGCTGGCCGCTCAGTTCGGATTTGCTCCGGGTTTTCTGTGGATCCTGGTCGGCGCGGTGCTGGCCGGGTGCGTGCAGGATTTCACTGTGCTGGTAGCGTCGGTGCGGCACAAGGGGCGCTCGATCGCGGATGTGGCGAGGACGGAGATCAGTCCATTTGCCGGGCTGGTAGCCATGATTGCGGTTCTCTTTATTCTTCTGGTCACGCTCGCGGGACTCGGCATTGTGGTGGTGAACGCGCTTTCAAACAGTCCATGGGGAGTGTTTACGATTGGAATGACGATTCCGATCGCCATCGTCATGGGATGGTGGATGTTCAAGAGCCATGCGGGAAAGATCACAGTCGTGGGGCCGAGCATTTTTGGGGTAGCGTTATTGCTCGCCAGCGTGATCGCCGGGCACTGGGTGGCACAGACATCGTGGGCTGGAGCCCTTACTTTTACGCCCCATCAGATCAC
>WNFI01462164.1_pt1 | contig 11412 bp, 15 predicted proteins | sample 5400471 | NCBI WGS metagenome assembly WNFI01 (sample SAMN13153348, study PRJNA577476) | soil metagenome | isolation source: 100 cm saprolite on Douglas fir-dominated hillslope | place: USA:California | collected 2013-09-17
ATTCTTCCCAGGATCTTTATCGCGATAACCCACCGATTGACATCGGCGGACAACAGTTCTTCTTTCGTCTCGATCTCTATCGTACATTGCTCACTCGCGGCATTGTACTCTCTCTGCTTGTCTTTCATATTGGTCAGGGCTTGATAACTTCCCATTACCTGGTCGCGCCGCTGGCTGGTTCGGTTGCTGTGGTGTTTTATTTCGCCGGATTAATGATTGCCCTATGGAGAGTTCGTCGCAGTCGCTTCTTACTGCTGGTCATATGGTTTGGCTCTGGCGTAATCCTTTTGAGCATGATTAATACTTTTCCCCCGCGATACCAGCATCTGATCCCTATTATCCCGGTCATCGCGATTCTGACCGGTATGGGTATCGTCGCCTGTGCCGATTTCCTGCAGAAGAGGTTGCGAATAAAAAATATTAATTCAGCGATCATCATTATCGCGGTTTGTGTCTGTGCCGTATCTGGCTTGAACAGTTATTTTTTGGAGGCACCGTACATCTACCGGCCTGAGAAAGAAGACATTCTCTTTTTTCATGCAATACATCTTGAGCAGCCAGAAAGTATGATTTACATAAATCCAGACAAAAATTTTGCGCCTTATCTGCTCCGGTTCTTCCGCTCCAAAGCGTCCTTTCATAGCACTGATTTGGATGGGCTACAAACTGGTAGATTTTCTGGCGTTCCTGCTGATCGGTGCACATTTTTCTTCTTGCCGGATGACTATGACGCGGTTACAGCCAGCCTCAAAAAGATGTTTCGGCGTGACAATATTACGGCAGTTAATTACTTGAATTTCGAAGGCCAGATAATCCTGGAATCCTGGGCTTCAGACTGCTCTCGCACTAGCAACGACTTCTGAAATCAATGCACCGTCCATTCATAGCCATCGATCCAATATCCTCGATAATGTGCCATCCTGTTGCATTTCGCCGATTGCTTTGCTAATTGCACCAGCAAGGTCGTAGCTGGAAATGCGCGTCGCAATGGCGTAATGATCGTGAGTGACCATCTGCGGGCTGATCATCAGACCAGTGTGTTTACGAGTATAGAGCCGCGCCGTTACCCAATCGCACAGGGCAGCATCAGCCGCGCCAGTCAGGGCCGTATTCAAAGCGTCATCCGCCAGTGTGAAGCGTTCAATGGTCAACTTGTGCAGCCGCCGCTCCCAGACTCGTGCTGCCTCATCGCCGCCGCTGCCATATTCCACCGCGACGGTATGTCCATCCAGTGCTGGCATGTCACCAAAGCTGCCATTCCGGGAAAGCAGCACCTGACCTGCATCTACATAACTGGCTGTATATAACACTCGATCAATCTTTGTCGGGTCAAACGATAGCGCCGATATCAGAGCATCTACCTGATCAGTTCTGAGCGCTTCATACAGACCATCAAAGCCCAGGTTTGCGATCTCTACTTTCAGACCCAGCCGCCGCCCGATCTCGTTGGCAACATCGACATCCAGTCCTACGGGTGTGCCCGCTGGCGTATCGCTGAATGGCGGATAACTGGCATCCATCCCGACTCGCAGCACCCCGGTTTTGCGTACCCGATCCCACGTTCCATCATTGTAAGGCTGAGAGGATCGCCAATCCAGGAACAATAAGATGATCAGCGTGGCGCTAAGAAAGCCCAGTAGCCACGTTCCATCATTGTAAGGCTGAGAGGATCGCCAATCCAGGAACAATAAGATGATCAGCGTGGCGCTAAGAAAGCCCAGTAGCAGACGACGCCAGCCAACCCGGCGTAGGCGGCTCACCTGCCCTCCATACCCTGAGCATAAGCCTGAACCGCTGTGTAGATTGGTTTAACTCGAAAGTCAGTAGTAACGAAGGCAAAATAATCGGTATAGTTCAACAGCGGCAAGGGCACGCGGAAATACCAGATGCACAGGTTCTTAATGTTGGGCCATTTCTGCTCTATGAAGCGGTAGCTATCAAGCGTGTACTGGATGCGCTGACCGGGCCGCACTGCCTTATTCCAGCGCGGGTTATCGTTCCAGCCACTCTCCGTGATATAGATGGGTTTGTTACCATCACCATAATGCTGCATGATTGCCATTTGCAGTTCAAATCGCCGGAAGTTTAGCTTGTCTGGTGCCGGTGCATCATCCGGCGGTTCGGTAAATCCATAGGTATGAATTGCCAGTGCGTCAAAGTATGGGGCGGCCCCCGCCTCATACATGCGTTGCAGGAAGTCCAGATCGTTCAGACCATTCGGGCTTGTGTCCGGTTCCAATGTCGGGGCCAACGCCCCGGCCATCACGACGACATCCGGATTAGCGGCATGGGCGGCTGCATAGACGAGTTTCAGCAGTTGGGTATATTCTTCGGGCGACGCGTTGCGATAGCCCCATTCGAGGCTCAGGTTAGGTTCATTCCAGATGATAATATGATCGACCTGGCCCTTGAAATGGGCGACAAATGCGCCGACGAACTTTGCATAATCCTCAAAGTGATCGGGCGACATATAACTTTGGGCACGATCCTGTTTAATGCGATCCGGGTGCATCCAGTCTGGTGTCGCGCCGAGAACCGTCCCCAATCGCGCGATGACGGTCAGCCCTTCGTGTCGCGCCATTTCAATAATGCGATCCGGGTGGTGCCAGTCATACTGATCTTTGCCCATTTCCATGTAAGGCCACGGAAAAAAATCGACAATGGTGCTTGCTCCCATTTCACGCACGAGTTGCAGCGTTCGCTGGACTTTGATGTCCTCTACCTCATCGGTTAATCGTGTATGAACACACACGACTGGATGCTGCGTCTCGACTGTTTGTGGCGGATAGGGCAGGAGTCGCGCAGGGGTTGGCGTAAGCGGAATTAAGAAATACGCTATCACGAGGAGTCTGCCCCAGAAGCGCCAGCGATTCAATAACCAGCGCGTGCCGCTCCCTGCGAGAAAAGCGTAATCTGCCAGCGGGTGAAAATGATTTAAGCGGACCACGGAGAGGTTCTAGCGAGCATCGTCTTCGAGGATGCCGTACAGTAGAAGATCGGTTGCGCCGTCGAGCCAGGCACGCTGCGGAAACAAGCGCATTGCCATACGAGCGACCTGTGGCATAGCCTGTTCGGAAAGTACAAAGCCCATGAGCAGCGACACGATAGTTCGGGCCAGAATCAGGTCCGAGACGGGACGCAGTTGCCCCGTCGATTTCAAACGTTCGAGCATTTCCAGCGCTTTGGGGAGTATCTGCATACTGATCCCGGCAAGAAAATTGCCGTTATTGACCTGTAAATCAATCGCGGCAAGTTCAATAAATTGTTCGTGTTGTTGGATAGCTTTAACGGTTCGGCGCATCGCGTCGCGAACAATTTCTTCGGCGCTGTCACCCTCGACGCTATCCAGGGCGTGAAGCAGCGAGGCCAACGGACTATAGGTTGAGAGCAGCGCAGCAAGTAACTTGTCTTTATCGGCGTACTGCTGACGAACTTGGTCAAGGGGTGTTTTTGAACGCTGTGCAACCAATTCCAGCGTCGTGCTGCCGTAGCCATATTCCCGGAAAACTTCCAGCGCCGCTGCCATCAGTTGCGGATCTACATCAGGCATCGATCAGCGAGAGTCTTCTGGTTTTTTCGCGCCGAGCGCCGAGATCTGCCGAACTAATGCTACGGCGGCCAACCCAATCTTAAAGGCATCGCCTGTCTCAATCCGTGCAGGAACGCCTGCATCACCATTTTCCTCCGCAGCACGCGTGTAGAAGTGTGCCGCCGCCAGACCCACGACCAATCCTATAGTTGCACCTGTCAAATAGGTTACAGTTTTCCAATTGTTGTCGTTACTGTTCATTCTCGTTCACGCTCCTCGGTAACAAAGGTACTGATTTTGGTATTCGACTGGACACAACATGCTCTAGCCACGCATATCGCTGATGAATCCAGATAATCGGACTGGCGACTCGCCGGGCCAGTTGATAGATCGCCACATTGACAGAGTGAACGGCGGATAGTACATACACGAAGCGTCCAGGCAACCAACGATTGAATTTTGACAGGAGCGCTGCCAGGGCGACCAACAGCGCATAGGGGACCAGGCAAACGATCACCGCAGGGATGAGCACCAATAGCGACATGAAGGCCGAAACAGTGCCGATTTGATAGGGCTTCAGGGCAATAACGATCCCGACCATGACCAAAATCAGCACCAGGACAGTGATTGCCAGCGGCAAATAAACCTGCTGAGCCATCTCACGCTGGTGTTTTGCGAAGGCCGTGTCTCTAGAACGCTTCATGCTCACCTATTTCTCCTCGTGCTAATTTTAGCAAAGTATCGGTTCCGAGAAGCGAATGATATGCCAGACACGATAGCTGGCTAACTCCCAATTGCTAACCGGAAGAAGTAATCGACCTTCCCCTGCGGATAGACGATCTGAATATCCAGCACGAAGTTGCCATTCACAGAAGGTAGGGTATACAGCACCAGGTTATCACCCTGGATGGTCTGTTTGCCAATGGTCTTCGTGCCGTCGCTGCTTAACTGCGTTACGGTGATGCTTGTCGGGCGCGGCCCCTTGAAGCTGATCTGAGCGACATCTCCCGGAGCGGCGAATACACGCTGGACTGTGGTGTTTGTCGGGCGATTGATGCAGACTGTTTCGCCACCGCTGCCCTGTACACATGTATTCACGGCGATTGGATCAAACGTGCGCCCATTGACGATCAGCTCGACGGGCGGGACGTTGATCTCCGGAACGGTTACATTAGTCCCTGTGTTGGACGCCGCAGTCGGCGGTACAGGTGTGGAAGCCACTGTTGGCGGAGCAATCGTCGGAGTCGGGGGTTCAGTCGTAGGCGCGATGGTGGCGGTTGGTGCAACGGTTGGCGGTACCGCCGTTGCGGTTTCAACTGCTACAGTCGGCGGCGCGGCAGTGTCAGTTGCCGAAGGCTGAGCTACTGTCGGTTGCACCGCTGCCTCGGTATTCGTTGGCTCAATCGTGGGCGGTTCGGCGGAAGCAGTAGCGGCCTGTTCAACTGTCGGAAGGACAGCAACAACAGCCGTCGCCGGAGCGGTTGCGTTTGCAGCTTCTGCTCCAACGGTTAGCAGGAAAACGTCGCTGACAAAGGGCTGATTACCCTCGACATCACCGGGATAGACAGCCGTAACTTGCAGACGATGGGGGCCAGCATCCAGGCTGTCAACCGTAAAGATGCCGCCTGTCGCCGTCAAATCGATCTGGGGCTGCTCGCCGTCGGCATTTTTATCATCAAGGAGTATGCCTTTAAAACTGGCCGGTCCAGGCGCAGCAGGATCGGTTGTAAATAGAATACCATCCCCATTATTCACTGTGACGGCTGTAGTCGGCTGCGGATTATCAATCACGTCGCATTCCGGAGTCGAAGCGTTGGCTTGAGGCCAGCAGTATGAACCTGGGACGCCTGTTACCTGAGTCTGCGAGCCATTGACAATGCCACGAATGACAGGCTGCGCGGCGGGCAGGTTCGCATTCGCGGCTGGAGTTGCCGCAGGCGTTGCCTGGCTGCTATCCTGGGCCTGGGTGCGTCCCCCATTGATGATAAACACGAGCGTCAAGCCCGCCAGCGCGAGAACAGATAGTCTTTTTACGATTGTAATCATTCATTCCCCCTGAGGATGGGTAGGTTCCGCCATAACAGCACAGGCCGCGCAGCCGCAAGGGTGCGTTCCAGCCAGATTAGCAAAATCCGCCCGCATTGTAGCATTGGCAATGCCGTCCTGCCAAACTAGGTAAATAGACTCCAGGTGCCAACATTGCCATTCATATTCAGGCGGTACGTTGTTCCAGTCGGCCCTTTGATATAAATTTCGTTGCTTGGGCCGACCTGCAAGGTGCCGTTGTAATTCTGCGAAGGGTCGGTAGCCCAGCCAACCACCGACTGCAAACTGCGGCCATCGGACCACGTTTGGTTATGCCAGACGTAACCTATCGGGCCAGTTGGATCGAACATTCCGCTGGGTGGCACACTGGTAGGAATGATAATGCTGGAATTCCACAGATTCTGGAATGCATTTACTGCACCGCCGCCCGCCAGGAAAAACACCTGGTTCGTGTTAGGCACATAAAAAGCGATTCCCTGCTGAAAGGTTTGGTAGGTGAAAGCGCCAACCTGTGCCGCCTGTGGGCAGCCTGCGGGCGCTGGCGAAATTGCCCACGGTAACGGGCATGTTACTATGACCATAGCCGTACTAATGACGGTATTGCCGCCCTTAACGGCGGTTAGCCTGAATGTTATGTCTGTGCCGTTTGCCGTCGTAACGACAAAAGTGTGCGAACCGCTAGGCCCAACGGGAACACTTTCGATCAGCGCATTCCCGGCGGTCAACTCGTCGAGCGTTGCACTATCCGCGTCGGCATCCCAGCGGGCCACGACCTGCCCCCCGGATTGAACAGTTGGCGGATCGACAGTGAACGATTTGATGGTGGGTGCAGAGGTTGCCGCTGGTGTGTTGCTTGGTGTACGCGTTGCCGTTGGCAAGGGCGTATTGCTCGGTGTCAACGTAAAGGTTGGTGTAAAGGTCGGTGTATCTGTATTTGTCGGCGTTAGCGTAAGGGTGGGTGTGTCACTGGGTGTGGACGTAATGCTCGGAGTCAGCGTGAACGTCGATGTTGGCGTGGGCGTGTAGCTTGGCGTAAATGTCGCCGTTGAGGTGGGCGTGGGCGTAATACTCGGAGTCAGCGTTATTGTGCTGCTCGGAATCACTGCTATGGTAGGCAGCGGGGGAGTCGGTGTGGGAGTACAGGCAACCAGTGCAAGCATCGGGATAAAGACCCAGATCGTGAATCTCAATAGTGGCTTCACGTGTTGCCTCCAAGATGATATAAAGAAATTAAGTCATTGAACTAATGTTAAGGGGCAGTGCGATATCCGTCAAGAATACCGGGGTACTTGAATAGTACAACCACATGAGCGGACTAAATTGTCACTTGAATTTCTATTCCGCAGATTCTGTGCGATATCTCAAAGTGCGCTCAAGCGCCAACGTAAGACCGGCTGTGCCAATCCCGTTGCAAGTGCCAGAGGGCAGCGATCAGCGAAGTCACCCATAGGCCCGCACCAAGCCACACCCATTGGGGACCCAGTAGCAAAGGGCACAAGGGTCGTATCGGATTACCCGACTGCGCATCCCACAGCTTCGCCGTGCCATCACGACTCCCGGTAAGCACGGTCTTGCCATCGGGCGAGAAGGCCACGCTTGTCACCGGACGGGTATGACCGTGCAGAGTGACCAGGAGCGCACCCGACTGCTCGTCCCATAACTTTGCTGTGGAGTCACCGCTGCCGGTGAGCACTGTCTTGCTGTCTGGCGAATACGCCACGCTCGTCACTGCAAAGGTATGTCCTTGTAGGGTGTGCAGAAGCGCACCTGACTGCGTATCCCACAGCTTTGCCGTGCCGTCACGACTTCCCGTGAGCACAGTCTTGCCATCCGGCGAATACGTCACGCTCGTTACCTGACCGATATGGCCGTGCAGGGTGTGCAGGAGCGCACCTGACTGCGCGTCCCATAGGTTAGCTGCATCGTCATAGCCGCCCGTGAGCACAATCTTGCTATCTGGCGAGAAAGCCACGCTCGTCACTTCTGCCGGAGAGCCGTGCAGGGTACGCAGGAGCGCGCCCGACTGCGCGTTCCACAGCTTGATTTGGCAATCAGCGCCGCCCGTGAGCACAATCTTGCCATCTAGCGAGAAAGCCACACCCCACACAGCAAGAGTATGTCCTCGCAAGGTATGCAGGAGTGTGCCAGACTGTACATCCCACAACTTGACTAGTTTGTCATCAGCGATGAGCACAGTCTGTCCGTCCGGTGAAAAGGCGATGGGCATCACGGCAGCGATATGGCCCACCCCAAAGGTGCTCACCGGTTGCTCACTATTACCGTTCCAGATTTGTATATCACTCCCGCCCGCATGTTCCAGCAAAATCGCCGACGATTGCGGGTTGAAGATCGCTGCATCGACTGCGCCCGCCGTACACTGCCAACTGTACGGCGCATAGATTATCAAGATCAGCCCCGTCCCACCCCATATCAGCCAGGTCGTTAGCACGAATAATTTTCGCATCGGTGCGGTTCTCCACGATGAACCATGGTCCCTCTTGGGCCAACGTGAAAAAAGTTCCACTGTTCAGTGCCTAGCCTACTCCTGTTTAGCAACTAGATCAATACTGCATGGTTTTAATACGTTTGAGTAATCCACTCAGGGGAGAAAAACCTTGACAGGTCGCCACCGTTCATCTACTGCTGAGAGAATGGCGATAAACTGCCCTGTGGATGAATAGGCGCGGCTCAACTTGTCGTCGGGGTTAGATTCTGCGCGAGGTATGGAATGTCCTTGCAAAATATCTTGCGTTTGGTCGTGGTCCAGGTGCAAAGCCGGAATACGGAACAATGCGACACGTTCATCCAGTAGATAACGTCGCCACGTTCCGTCTGCCATTGCCGCGATCAGTGCATCCCATTGAATAGGATTGTTCAACCTTCCGCTGGCATCACGGCGCAACGCCGTAAGATGTCCGCCGACGCCAAGCAATGCGCCAAGATCGTGGGCAATGCTGCGAATATAGGTCCCGGCTGAACAGGTTACTTTTATTTTGAGGAATGGCAGGTCAAGCTCAAGGAGTTCGGTTTGCAGATGGACACGCCGCGATGCGCGTTCGACCTCTTTGCCCTGACGCGCGAGTTCGTAGAGTTTCTTGCCGCCCTGTTTGATGGCACTATACATTGGTGGAATCTGCTCAACGTCGCCCTGAAAGTTGGCTAAAGCGTGAGCAATATCATTTGCGGCTAGATGGCGGATATCAGCCGTGGAAATAACTTGCCCGTCGGCATCATAAGTATCGGTTTCGATGCCTAATCGTACCGTCGCCGTGTATATTTTCTCTGAGTCCATGACATACTCGCTCAGGCGGGTTGCTGTGCCAATACACAACACCAACACACCTGTCGCCATGGGGTCCAACGTCCCGGCGTGACCAATCCGTTTGATGCCGATGCCGCGCCGCACCTTCGCGACGACATCGTGACTGGTCATGCCCTGCGGCTTATCGACGACCAGAAAGCCGAATGGTTCCATCAAGCAAACGCCGGAGTTCCGATCCTCGCAGCTTCCTTGAGCAGCGGAATTACACGGGCCTCGACGTCGGTTAATGACCCCTCAACTGTCGCCCCGGAGGCCAGCTTATGCCCGCCACCGCCAATTGCTGTCGCAACGGCTGACACGTCAAAGCCCGGCACAGCACGAAAACTGAGTTCAACCTTGTTGCCCTCTTTTTCGTGGAACACGCATGAAATGTACGCTTCGTCGGCCTGCACCAGCAAACTCACCAGCCCGCCGTCCTTAAGATCAGAGTTACCCCCGCCACCAACAATCTTCCGCGCGGCGAGATCAACTTTTGCCCAGATCACATGATCTTCAATGCGCACTGTGGGCATAACCTCCGCCCACAGGCGGATTGTGCTGGTCGCCATGCGACCAACCGTATGCTGTACGATAAAGGTCAGGTTGCCGCCGCACTCCATCAGCCGCTGTGCTTTAGCCAGTGTATCAACAGTAGTGCTGTCAGTGCGGAAACAGAGTGTATCCGTGACGATTCCGCACAGCAGACATTGTGCCGCGTTGGAGGAAATGGGAAGGTGCATCGCGTCGAGCCAATCCAGTACACCCTCAGAGGCGGCAGCCCAATGCGAGTTGACGAGATTCACATCGCCGAATTTCGTGTTGCTCCAATGATGATCGAGATTGATTAGCGGCTTGGTGAGCTGGCGGGCCTGCTTGCCTGCATTGCCCATGCGCGATTCGTCGCCGCAATCCACGGCAATGATCAGATCAGCTTCCACGCCGCTAATCTGAGATTGGACGGTATTTGCAGCAGGCAAAAAAGCCAATGTGTTGGGCACGCCTTCATCAACTGCTAGCGTGACCGTTTTGCCAAGCTCTCGCAACGCGTGGCCCAATCCAAGGAGCGTACCAATCGCGTCTCCGTCGGGCGAAATATGCGTGATGATAATGATGTTATGTGCCGAACTGACCAGAGCCGTGGCGTTATTCCACTCCATTTTTGTCCTCGGCGGGTGGAACGGGCGGTAAGTCGAGACGATCCAGGGCTTGTTCAATCGCCTCACCACGTGTCAAAGTCGTATCCCAATGAAAACGCAGCATCGGAGCGCGACGTAATTTCACTCGCTTGGCTACCTCGCGGCGCAAAAAGCCATTCGCTCGTGTCAGGCCAGCCATCACGTCGCGTTCGCGCAAGTCATCGCCGAGCGCGTTGACGAACACATTGGCGTACTCAAGCTCCTGGTCGAGGCGCACATCTGTCACCGTAACGCCTTGCAGCGCCGGGTCGGTGACTTCAAGGAGCAGCAAACTGCTCAATATTTCGCGGATACGATCCGCCATCCGTTCTTGCTTGACGGTCATTAGATTCACCTACTGGCTTATGGTAGTAGTTCAAGATATTCGCAATGGCGCGGACGAAATATACTAAAATCCCGACGATCATAAGTACATACTTGCCTGATATTCAATATTTCCGCCAATGACATGATACAACAGTCAACCAGTTCAAAACGAGCACTGGAATAAGCGAGCATGATTTCGCGCGCGCTTCAACATCGGTATCGTCACAGGTTCAAAAGTTGGCTGTGCAAGTATAAACTTCTCTATGAACATCGCTACCGCAGGTACACCGCCTGCCCTTTTGAAAAGAAACGCAACTTCTGGCAGCACAACGTCAGGGATTAACGCCACTGCTGCGTTGGTTGCGGCAAAAGCTTGTGAAAGTTGGTAATTATTATCGCTCGGACTGTAGAGAGCATATAAATAGCTGCTATCGACCAGCACCCTATCCATTAAGAGGTGAGTCCGTGTGCCGTGTCAGATGATCCGCCAATTCCTGGTCCAAAATTTCTCGACTACGGTTTGAGATATCGGATTCTTCCGCCTGGAAGTCCATCTCTCGGCCTTTTTCAGCCAATTTTGTTAGAGAATTTGGATGCAGAATGACCTTATCCTGTTCGGATTTTAAGTGTGGAACACCTTCGTCATCGATGAGCCAAAATTGAGCGTCGAGTTCATCATCAGTCAGCTTTAATCGCTCCTGATCGTTCGTCTGTTGCCAATATTGGCGGGCTTGCTTATACAGGCGGGAGCGCAGTTTCTTTAGGGACGCTTCAGGGTTCCCAGGACCGATGGATGAGGTGGGTAATTCATAGTGACTAAGCAGCGTTTCAAGTACCTCATCAACGGCACGATTTTCACGCTGTGCAATCTCATTGAGCTTTTCTGCCAGATCGCTGCGTACCGTTAACTCTGCCATTTCCCCACCTCAACTTTGGTAGGGACACGATATATTGTGCCCCTACATTTTCAGTCGATTAGTTCACGCGCTCGCGCACCGTGAATTCGATCAGGTCACCTGTGTGGAAGTCGTCGA
>WNFI01263675.1_pt3 | contig 11411 bp, 11 predicted proteins | sample 5400471 | NCBI WGS metagenome assembly WNFI01 (sample SAMN13153348, study PRJNA577476) | soil metagenome | isolation source: 100 cm saprolite on Douglas fir-dominated hillslope | place: USA:California | collected 2013-09-17
AGAAAACCAGAGGGGTTCGGCAGCAGGATTTTTTACCTGGTAGGTGGTGGAGAGACCCGCCGGGGTAAGCCGGTAAATGACCCGGAGCTCGAAGTCGAAGGGAAAGACGGCCCGGGTAGTTTCGTTGCTGTGCAGTAAAAAAGTGATCGAGCCGGCGGTCTGCGTTTCCACGGCAAACTCCTGGTCGCGGGCAAAGCCGTGGCGGGGAAGGGAATAAGGCTTACCCTGGTAGTAATAGGTGTTTGCTTTCAGGGTGCCGACGATGGGAAATAGCAGGGGTGAATGTTTACCCCAGATGGCCGGGTCGCCGCCCCACATATACTCGATATCGTGGGTTTTGTGGATAATACTTGTCAATTCTGCGCCTTTCGGATGGATGCTTATTTTGAGCTGTTGGTCTTCAATAAAGAACATGGCCTGTAATTTTACTTGCAATTTAGTACTTTCGGGGTATGTTACGCTACCTGGAAATTGTCTGGACCAGCTTTAAAATGGCTTTGCAGGAATTCCGTTCCAACAAGCTGCGGACTTTTTTGTCCCTGCTGGGGATTACGTTCGGCATCTTCTGTATCATCAGCGTACTCTCGACGATCAGCAGCATGCAGCTGGCAGTCAACAATGACCTGAAGGCGCTGGGCAATAAGACTATCTACATCGATAAGTGGCAGTACAGCGGCGGCCCGGATTTTCCCTGGTGGAAATACATTAAAAGACCCACCCCGAAATACGAGGAGATGAAACTGCTGAAGCTAAAGGTGCCGGATGCGGCGCATATTTCCTTTGGTATTGAAGGTCAATCCAACATAGACTATGGGGATAATTCCCTGACCGGGGTCGCCTACTACGGCTACTCCGAGGACTTTGACAAGATCCAGCAGGTAAATGTAAATATTGGCCGCTATTTCCAGCAGTCGGATTATGATCGCGCCACACCCTATGTGGTACTGGGTTACCTTATCTCGGAAAGATTGTTTGGCAAGGCCGCAAACGGCGTGGGCAAGACGGTGAAGCTAAAAGACGGGAAGAACGCCATTGTCGTAGGCATCATCGAAAAGCAGGGGCAGAGCCTCATCGGTGGCTGGGATTATGACAACAGCATTTTACTGACCTACAATTTCATGCGGCAGATGTTCAAGGAAGAATTTGCCAACCCGAAGATACTGGCGCAGGCGGGTGGAACCATCACCACAGAGGCGCTGAAGAATGAGCTGGAAGGAGCTATGCGGTCAATCCGCAAGCTAAGTCCGACCCAGGAGAATAATTTTGCCCTGAATGATATCGACAGCCTGAGTAAATTCTTCGACCCTATTTTTTCGGGGATGAATATCGGCGGCTGGTCCATTGCGGCCTTGTCCCTGATCGTCGGGATGTTTGGGGTCGCCAACATCATGTTCGTGACGGTAAGGGAAAGGACCAGCCAGATCGGGCTCAAAAAAGCCATTGGCGCAAAACGCGGGGTTATCCTGATAGAATTCCTGCTGGAGTCGGCCTTTCTTTGTATCATCGGGGGGTTGATCGGGCTGGTGGCTGTGTTTGTGTTGACGATAATATTCTCTGCCTTCCTGGGTTTTCACGTTTTTATTCCACTGAATATTATATTGCTGGCCATTTTTATCTGCCTGGCGTTTTGAGCTACCTTTGCGCCCATGTTGACCATTCTGGCGATAGAATCTTCATGCGACGAGACCAGCTGCGCCATCAGCCGTGACGGGGTTATTCTTGCCAATATCATTGCCGGTCAGGCCGTACATGAACAGTACGGCGGAGTTGTGCCCGAACTGGCCAGCCGCGCGCATATGCAGAATATCGTGCCGGTGGTGGATGCGGCCATGAAGAAGGCTGGTTTTGCGATGGCAGAATTGAGTGCGATAGCCTTTACCCATTCGCCGGGATTGATCGGGTCACTGCTGGTCGGATCGCAGTTTGCCAAGTCGCTGGCGATGTCGCTGGGTATTCCGCTCCTGGCGGTGCATCATATGCAGGCGCATGTGCTGGCCAATCTGATACCGGGGGCAGCGACGACCGGGGCCACGCAGACCGATGCAACAGCCGGGGTTGCCCTACCCTCTTTTCCTTTTCTTTGTCTGACGGTAAGCGGTGGTCATACGCAGATCGTAATTTGTCACTCCCCCCTGCAGCTGGAGGTCATCGGTCAAACGCTGGATGACGCGGCTGGCGAAGCTTTCGACAAATCGGCCAAATTGCTGGGGTTGCCTTACCCGGGTGGTCCGCTCATCGATAAATATGCCAGGGAAGGCAATAGTACACGTTTTGCCTTTCCCGAGCCGCAGATACCGGGACTGAACTTCAGCTTCAGCGGGCTGAAGACCGCTATCCTGTATTTTTTGCAGGAACAGAAAGGAAGGGATCCGGATTTTGTTGCCCGTAACCTGCCTGATATCTGTGCGTCGATACAAGGACGCATTATCTCCATCCTGCTGAACAAGCTGAAAAAGGCTGCCCGCGACACCGGGATCAGGGACCTCTGTATTGCCGGCGGCGTGTCTGCCAACAGCGGGTTACGCAAGGCCTTCCGGGACATGGGTGAAAACCTGGGCTGGCGGACTTTTATTCCCGCTTTTGAATATTGTACAGACAATGCGGCGATGATCGCGATAACGGGCCATTACCATTACCTCGCCGGACATTATTCCCCGTTGTCGACTTCCGCCAGTGCCAGGGCGGAGTGGTAAGTTTTTGCGGTATTTTTGCAGTAATGCCCAACACCTATTTCCAATTCAAGCAGTTTACCATCCACCAGGACCAATGCGCCATGAAGGTATGTACGGATGCCTGTATCCTGGGCGCCTGGTTTGCCCAGAAGGCGCCCGCTTATTCCCAGGTGCTGGACATCGGCAGCGGCACGGGTTTGCTGATGCTGATGCTGGCGCAGAAACACAAGGGAGAAATAAGGGGTATCGAACTCGACCTGGCCGCCTACCGGCAGCTGCGGGATAATATCGGGCAAAGTCCGTGGAAAAACATGCTGAAGGTATTTCCGGGGGATGTGCGCTCATTTTCCTTTCCCGGCAAATTTGATTTTATCATCACCAACCCTCCTTTCTTCGAGGGGGACCTACCCTCGGTCTCAGAAACCGCCAACCTGGCCAAACACAGCAAAGAGCTGACCCTCGCAGAGCTGCTGTCAGTCATTGATGCCAATCTTTCGCCGGAAGGCTCATTCGGTATCCTCCTCCCCTATCACCGGACGGCCTGGTTTGCAGAACAGGCAATAAGTCGTTATGGTTTTTCCCTCCGGGAGAAGCTGCTGGTGCGACAGACGCCGGGACATGATTTCTTCCGGAGCATTCTCTACTTCTCCCGTCACCGGGAGGTTTTTACCCCGACGACGGAGTTGACGATACAGGATGGTGAAGGCGGGTATACACCGGATTTTGTGGAGCTGATGAAGGACTATTATTTGTATTTATAGGCGTAGCCTTCCAGGTACCGGTAAGGTCCCGTCAAAAGGCCGCCCCGCACCATTGTCGCTCTTTCGATGATGGGTGACCCACCCCGCACCAGGGGATCCAGCACGTGTTTGATCAGCTGTTCGCCGAAATAACGGGAGGCATCGCGGGGCAGCTCATTGGGCAGGTTGCCAACGGCCATGATGTCAATGGAGTCCGGCAAATAAGGAGCTGTGCGGGCCCGGCTGATCCTCTCCACACCATATATGGGGTCTGACATAGAAGCATCACCCAGGTTACAGGGGATAGAGCCATCGCGGTCGTCGGTAATATCGGCGATGGTCTGTATCCGGCAGCCGGGCTGAGCCAGGTCCTCCCATTCAAAGAAGGTTTTGTTCTGCGCATGCTCGTACAGCGCAGCCCCTTTCAGCTGGGTGAACACGGGATAGGAAAAACTACGTTCCAGGAATTCGTCCGGTTCGACTTCGACGATCTCCAGCAGGTTCATGATTTCGAGCACGCCATGCGCAACGCGGCCCGAGCCGGTGACGGCCACTTTTATCTCCGGCAGGCGGAGACCGAAATAAGTATGAATGAGCTCGCGCAAGCTCTGTTGCTGAAACACCCGGCCCAACTGGTATTGACCGGTTCGCCTGCCATAGGCCATGATGCCGTTGTGAGCGCCGACGATACCCGCAAAAAAGCCAAAACCCAGGATGCGCTGGCCGTCGTCGTGCTCCAGGCATTCGTAATCGATGAGGGTGATCTTCTTGTCGAGGATGGCCCGGAACATACGTTGATTATAGGGTTGTTCCTTTTTGGTATGGGAAAAGAAAAGATAGGTTTTGTTTTCGATGAGGGCATCCACCGGCACTTCCTTAATCCCGAAGAGGACGTCACTGCCGGAGATGTCTTCCGCCACTTCGATGCCGGCGGACCGGTATTCCCGGTCGGAGAAACAACGATCCGAAGAAGACTCTACCAGGACCCGGATACCGGGAGCATTCTTTTGTATCCATTTGCATTGGGCCGGGGTCAGCGCCACTCTATTATCAGGGGGAATTTGTCCTTCGCGGAGTAAGCCTATCGTTAGCATTCTTAATTGTTTACGAACGACCGAAGATAGAATTTTTTATTCCTTTTTTGGCTGGGAAAGGCTAATTGCGTTATATTTGCGTCCCGCTTTCAGCACCGGTGTTGGAGCGGAAAGCCCAGATGGCGGAATTGGTAGACGCGTCAGACTCAAAATCTGGTTATCGCAAGGTAGTGCAGGTTCGATTCCTGTTCTGGGCACAATGTAGCCTTGTAAATGTCTGATTTACAAGGCTTTTTTATTTCCTGAGTGTCATTTTTTCTCGCTTTTCTCCCCTTTTCTACCACTATTTCTGACACTCAAATGACACTCACCATGACACTCAGTCAACGAATCGCATTCCGGATGGATCATCCGCGTTATGCGCTTAAAAGCGCCCAAAACAGCATGGGTAAACGCAGCAATTTGCACATTGGATTTTCAATCAGTTTTATCTCCTCTTCAAAACAGTTAAGCACATCACCGGCACTTACATCTGACACTGAATTGACACCCACTTTTGACACCCATTTAAGAGCCGAAATGTCAGTCCTGACAAGGTTTGCATCCTTACGACGCAAATTATTTCCAGGGTTCTTCTTCACGTATTTTCTCACAATTTCCCGTAACGTTTTTGGTGTGATTCCAAACGACTGCCAGTTTACCGGCATGGCATATCCTTTGACCACTTCTGTTTTCACCTCTAAAAATCCACACCTATGAACATCGGACAAAAACTAAGCAGGAAAGGCGATAAGATTCATTTCTACTTCGACATGGGTCGGGGAAAGGGACAGCGTCCTTCCACTGGGATCTTCATTTATACAAAACCCCAAAACCAGGAACAAAAGAACTTCAATAAAGAGGCATTGAAGATTTTAGAAACGAAGAAAAGCCAGTCAATTATAGAACAGCAGGTTATTGGTACGTCTATTATTCCAGCCCATAAATTCAAAGAGAACTTTCTCGATTATTTTGAAGAGTATATAAAATTGAATGGCAGGGATGGTAACAGACACCTACCCTGCTGTCTTTCCAAATTAAAATTATTTATCGAAACCGATTTTCTGGCCCCGGTGGACATTACTTACAATTTCTGCAAACGCTTCCGTCGCTATCTGCTGGATAAACTCACCGGCGAAACTCCGGCAAACTACTATGCGCGTTTTAAGTGGGTGATCAATGACGCAACAAGGGATGGATATTTCAGGGTAAACCCTACGGAAGATATTCCTGCAGTACGCAATCCAAGTGTCGCGCTTAAAGAAAACCTGGAAGCGGAAGAATATATTGCCTTACTTAACACCCCTTGTCTTAACGAGCAGGTAAAAGATGCCTTTATATTTTCCTGCTATACCGGTTTGCGATGGGTAGACGTAAAGAAAATGCAATGGCAGGATATTCAGGGGAACACCTTAACAACGAGGATAATCCAAAAAAAGACGGGAAGACCAGTAATTCTTACCCTCCATCCGATAGCTGAGGCAATTATAGAAAGAAGAAGAAAGGCGTTCTTTGGCAAATTCGATCCCAAAAGGACAGTATTTGATCTACCTACAGCCAATGGAGCCAACAAAGTGCTTGGTCTATGGGTCAAAGCTGCAGGAATTCTCAAGCATGTAACCTGGTCATGCGCCCGCTTAAGTTTCTCCATTCTGCTGAAAGATAAAAATGTGGACGACGCTACCATTGCCTATCTCATGGGACATGCCACTACCCGGCAAGTTCAAATAACCTATAAGAGGCATCGACCTAAGGATCAGGTGGCGGCTATTAGCAATTTACCTTCTAATTGATCTAAACTATAAATAGCAACAAATGATGACAAAAACAAAGGAGGGACGGGGAATTACCCCACCCTCTTTCATTCGCTCCCCAGATCAAAAATGGTTATATTTGCCCTGCATGAAAGTCAATGTTACCATAAAACCGGATATGCTTGAGTGGGCGATACAGCGTGCAGGCCATGTTGTACAGACCTACATTGAAGAGCATCCGAGAGTTGGTCAGTGGCTATCGGGAGAAAAGATGCCTACCGTCAAGCAATTGGAAGATTTTGCGCAAAAGGTCCATGTCCCTTTCGGTTATCTTTTCCTTCCGCAACCACCTAAGGAACATTTGCCTATTCCGTTTTTCCGCACCGGAACCAAACAGCAGGCTGAACCCGGACTGAATGTATTTGATACTGTACTACTCATTCAACAGCGCCAGGAGTGGCTCACCGAGTACCTCACGGAAAACGGGAGTGAACCATTACGCTTCGTTAGCAAATTCAAAGTAAGCGACAGCTGCCGGGCAATTGTCAACGATATACGCAAAACGCTCAACCTACCAGAAGAATGGGCGGCGACCTGTCAAAGCTGGGAAAAAGCGCTCGATCATCTCACCCACCATATCGAAGATGCCGGAGTGATTGTGAACTTTAACAGCATAGTCGAAAATAATACTCATAGAGCCATTCCCGTAGACGAATGCAGGGGATTCGTTCTAGTTAATAACCTGGCGCCGTTTATGTTTGTCAATTCGGCTGATGCAAAGGGAGCCCAATTATTTACCATTGTTCATGAGCTTGCGCATATATGGCTGGGTGCAAGCGCTGGCTTTGATAACAAAAGGATGTTACCTGCTAATGACCCCATCGAACTCCTTTGCGACCAAGTTGCAGCGGAATTCTTAGTTCCCGAGAACGCTTTTGGCCGCATATGGACACGACAGCCTAATATTGGAGCCGCTGCCCGGTACTTCAAAGTCAGTCGAATTGTTATCGCCAGAAGGGCCTTCGATCTTGGCAAAATGACACGGGCAGAATTTTTTGCCTTTTACAACGACTACATCACAGAAGTAAGAAGCCGAAAGGAAAGCCAGGAAGGGGGCGGAGATTTTTATCTTACGCAAAAGAAAAGGCTAAGTCTGCGATTTACTGCTTACGTGAACCAGGCGGTACGGGAAAATCGGCTTTTATACCGGGATGCTTATCGAATAACAGGTCTGAAAGGCAATACCTACGACCAATTCATCAATAAACACTTGAATTGATCGAATGCATCAACCCTATCTCCTCGACTCCAATTTCTTCTTGCAAGCCTCGAAAATGCACTATCCCATGGATGTCATGCCGGGGTTTTGGGCAAAAGTCAGCCAATTAGCCGGACAGGGAAAAATTATTAGTATTGACAAGGTCAAACAGGAACTTTATACCAACCCGGACGTGCTAACACAATGGATGGACGGCAACCTACCAGCAGACTTCTTTAAAGACACATCCACAGTCCTCAATGAATACGGGCAAGTGTGTGCATGGGCAGAATCCAGGGCCAACCATTATACCCAGGGGGCTCTGGCAACCTTTTTGGACGCCGATGAAGCCGACGCCTGGCTAGTCTGTTATGCGCTGGCTCATCAACTCACCATCATCACCCATGAGCTAAGCGATCCCAATCGAAAATCATCCATAAAGATACCGGATGCCTGCCAGCCGTTTAACATCCCTTCTTTGAAAACCGTCGATATGTTCAGGCAGCTGGGTGAAACTTTTTGATCAGATTTCTCCACAGTGGTAAACTCGACGATCACATATCTTCCGAGCTGCCGATTACCTATACGTGTTATAAAAATGCAATCGAAAACTCAGGTTTTCGATTGCATTTTTATGCCAGGAAGGCATGTCCAACCGCTGTACCTCGATTCATAGAGACAATATTTATTCATCAAACACCCCAGGTATGCCAATCTTTTCCAAAATGATTCTGACTTGTACTACCGTATAATAACGACCGACCTTTTTGCCAATTTGTGGCTCAAATGGCATAAGCCATTTTTTGAATGTCTTGTCGCATACGCCATAATAGCCGGATAGTTCTTTGTGTGTGTAAGGTTTAACTTGACGGATAACGGGTTTCATAAGGGTTTAAGAGATTAAAATGAAATTAAAATTTAAGCCAAATTAACCAGTAAGTAACAAAAGAAACAGTCCCTAAAGGGTTCCGGAACCCTTTATTATGCTGGAAATTAATTAATTGCATAAATATTTATATAGAACAAATTCTATACTTCCCTAATTAATCCTATTACTTTGGTCAAAACACTTCTCAAATGCAGATAAGCAGCTGGCGGCGTCTTATTATACTTACCTTTTAAGCTATCATAGGATATACTCTGCGATTTAAGGGTGGTAAAATTCTCAGCGATTCCCCTGAATACTTCTGCCTTATTTTCATTGATGATAATCCCTGCTTTAATAAGGACCTTAATAAATAGTGCTAAGACAGGAACAGAAACGGCCAGTCTTATTTTTTCGTTCTTCGGTTTGGCTCTTTGATTGATTTGTTCCACTACTGAATGGATCAAGCCCTGATCTTCCGCGAATAGATACCGATAGGTTGTTTTGATCGAATCCAGTAATTGCTCTGTTACAGAGGGAACTCCCGGGGTAAACATAAAACCACTCTTAAATCTTACTTGTTCGATTGCATGAATATACCATGAAAGTTTATCTAGCCGTTGTGCGCCATCAGGAATATCCAGCAGCTTTGCATCCAGCCAATAGCTGTAATGCAAGACATATCGGGGATGATTAAAATTTAATTGAAAAAGAGTGAGGTGCATTTCATATGTAATATCTGCGTTGTCGTCAAAATCTAATAACCCTTTAAGACCACTTACCAATTCTTTCAGATATGCAAGCTGCCGGTAACTTATTTTTTTCTCTTCGCCGATAAACTCCCGGAAAGGTCGGGATATCATCCGTAACAGAGTTTTATCCATACCTGGGTTTTGATACAACGGCTGAAGGGCCTCCAATTGTTTGCCTAAGTCCAGCCGGGACTGCTCTGCATTGCTATAGGTGATAGGAATATCCTCATTAAATAAGTCGGGAAGATGTTGAATTAGGAACTTTATAATTTCTTCAATGATCTGACATACCTTAAAATAAAAGACTCTCAGTTCCGGAGGCAATTCAAATTCTTTTGACCGGGTAAACTCGATAATTACTTCCGTTATTGTCGCAATTCCTACCTGGTGCGCCTCTATAAATTTGGCAGTCGGAACTGGCGGTTCTCCTTTAATTGCCTGGTCTCTAAAATAGTTACAAATCCTATCCTTGTCGCTGGTGACAAAATCCAGGCATTCTTTCAAATAATTTTCCGGGATAGCTTTTAATAGTGTTTCCGGATGGATATTTGTTCTTATCCATTTTTCTAGTACTTCGAGCTGATAGGTCATAGGTTGCGGTTAGGGTCAAAACATACTGCAGTGTATCGGCGATGTCATAAGTGCTTTCATGTATTTGCGGAAGTCACGTACAATACCTTTCAAATATAATTTTAAGGTAAGATGTTCCCTCAATCAATGTAGTTAAGAATTATATAATACCGTTAGTAAATGAAAGAATTCCCGGTTGGGACAGCCTTTAAGCTAAAAAAACTCCTGGCGGAGCTTTCAAAAAAAGTATGTGTAGAGCATCTTAGAATCGAAAAAGAGGTATTTGATTCACGGACATTGAAAAATGTCTCATGCTTTCAGCTTAAGATGACCGTAAAGGTCTTTCTGCATATCAGATGGTTCAACACCTATGGCCAGAGCAATTAAAACTAACTCTTCTGCTCGCAAGTAACTTCTTGCCTTCATCGAAAGGCTATTAATCCTTGCTTTGCTTATTCCAGTCTTTCTGGATACTTCTGACTTGTTCACGCTTTTTGCCGCCAGATAAAGCCCAAGTTTTGTCATTCGTTGAAATTTCTATGTAAAGCGGCTGAAAATTAAAGAATTATGCAAGAGGCATAAAAAAGTTTGGATTTTGTATACATATTCTATACATTTGATTATTCTATGTATACAAATACAAACAATTTTTATAAAAACCGGCTGTTTTTATGAACTATGATACTTCATAACGCATAACTTGCGTGTTCAAAAATATTAAGCGCGTTTGCTTTATTCTCGTTCTCCGAAACTGCAACTTCACAAGAACTCGGGAAGATAAGGTAAATCGCTCACGTTACGGCGTGGGCGTTCTTATTCCAGTTCAGGGTGTTGCAGCCCTCGGAGGACGGTAAGGACTAACCCACGTCTCTTTTTTGGGGGATAGTCGTCAGATCAATTGTATTTCCTCTTAAAGTTTTCAACCATGAAAATACAGGATTTGTTTTCTCCTTCCCCAAGGATGCGGAACTTCTTTGTAATGCCTGGTCATCGTCCAGTTTCCCCAAAGGCTGTCTTCCCCACCCCTAACTTAAACCAGTTAATACAGCCAGAGCCGCTTCAGGGCATTAATATAAACAGCAAGGAAACATTTGCAGCCGACTTAAAACATCAGATAATTTACTGGGTCTCTTACTACACTGAATGCTCCGATGATGCTGTGTTAGGACCAATACTGGTAGAAATTTTGGAAAGTTTGTGGGAACGCAAGGAAGAAATTAATGCTAAAGGACGAGGGGTCCTTATTATAAGAACCATGTTGCAGAAAGTATGCCAGCATTTAAAAACGAATGCGGATGAAGAACGCATTTCATATCTGCGCTCACTGTTCAAGAATACTGTATTTGATTCCGTTTTCTATTCAATGATCAATTAGTCATTATTAACCACTATAAAATCTATTTACGATGCGAAACATTATGATGAGCTATTGCCGGCAAACTCAAAACCTCCCAGTAGATTCAATTTCTGAGCACTTAAATATTACGGTTGACGAATATTTTCAAATAGAGCGAGGCGAGCGACCGTTGTCCAATCAAAATGCAAAAAAAATGGAAGCGTTATTTAGAGTTCCCGCCAAGTTTTTCCACCAAGCAGCCGATCAACTGAAGCTAATTCTCGAAAACACTACTATCACCAAAAACGTAACGCAAGAAACGGTCTCAACACATGAGGTTTTCGAAATTCATATCTCAACTGATTTCTAATGAATATATTAATGATCTACT
>WNFI01647391.1_pt1 | contig 11411 bp, 25 predicted proteins | sample 5400471 | NCBI WGS metagenome assembly WNFI01 (sample SAMN13153348, study PRJNA577476) | soil metagenome | isolation source: 100 cm saprolite on Douglas fir-dominated hillslope | place: USA:California | collected 2013-09-17
CCAGTCTCAACACACATTACTAGACACTCCTTCCCCGCTGGTTTGCCAATTAGCCTACGCCCGCCTAAGTAATTGTGCCTATTTAGTTTGCCATATTTTCTACTGTTTGTCAAGTGTCTCAGGGTATGTTATTATAGTGCGTTATACCCAAAAGTACTAGTCTGTTGAAAGCGGGCAAGCTCCGAGCTATACTTTATGCGATATATTCAACAACTTTTAATGCTCTGACTCGCATGTACCGCGCTTCCTGGTCGGCCTTCTGCTCCGATGTTCTCGTATTGGTGCAGTCTCCTATTTGTCCCAGTGCTCTCCTTTCTTTACACCCCCCGTATAAGCGATAAAACGCAAGGGCTTCATCAGCTTGTGGTGCCTTCTCACGCAGGTAAGAATACACTTGGATAAGAAAGTTATAAGCAACAAATCCAGAAGCCTGCCACCTCCACGCTTGTCTCCACTTACTACTTCCCTTAAATGCTCTACTCACCACACCGCCAAAATTTTCGTGTAGCCACTCCACAGTCGGTTTGTACGTATTGGATAAAGCAACACGAATACCATAGCTCCCTACGCTCTTGCTAATAGTAACCATACCCTCGCCATCAAAGTAGCCAGCGGCATAAGCCAATTCTACCCTATCCATCAAATCACCCATCCCAATTTCTCAGCGCCCAATACGTCATGCCTACTACCCATACTAATATAATAAACTCAGCAAGACGGGCGGGCACAAAAACAAGAACGACAACCAGCCCGCCGATTAAGGGAAGGCCGAGCAATGCAGACGGTATGATCCATTGTTGCCATTGTCCGTAGTAGAACATCCTCTGCTGCCACCAAAGCAAGCGAGCAGGCAACCAACGCATGTAGAGCCTGACGGACTCGCGCAGTTGTTTGTCATCTCGAAAGAAGAAGCCGCCATTAGGAGGGGGCAGCTTGTATTTGGGTTCTTGGTATGGCATAGTCAAATCCTCCTCAGTTTAGTGCTATACTTATAAGGGGTGGTTATCGTCTACGTTGCGGCCCACGACTGATCGTTTCTGCGGCCTCGTCTAATTCTCGCTTTTCCCTACTACGCTCACTAGTCAACCGCGCCCGCTCTCTCTCATTGGCCTCCTCCTGGGTCTCGCGCTCAGGTTGGTCTTTAGGGCGGTAGTTTGGGTTCCTCGGCAGCTTGTCGAACTCTTCCATATCCGTCTCTTCATCGTTGGACGTTCTCTTATACCACATTTAGTATCCCCCCTCTCTCTCTCTAATCCATGTCCTCTATTTTTGTGTGTTTCAGTGCCTCGAATAATTGTCGCGTGTGTTCTACGCTATCTGTTGTCAGCGAGATGTAGTAACCAAAATTGATCCACGTGATACTATGCTGTGTAACTCGGTTACCTTGCTCGTCCTCACCATCTGGATCAATATACAGCGAAATCTCATTGCCATCCAGGTCCAGCGCATCTAACCTCTCTGTCCCACCGCTCAACGACTGCTCAAATGTTGTAAGTTTATTCCAATCCATAGAAAGCTCTCCTCATGCCTAGAATTACAGGACAACCCGCAAAAGATATCGGCCCTCAAGCAGACCATCAGGCAATGCACGCTCGTCCACTAGAGGCTGCCCCGCAAAAATCAGGGCGCCCCGTTGGTAGACCGGCCAAGATGGAGATGCCCGCGCTGCCCGAACTGGCTCTGAACCCAGTAGAGCAGGACTTATTCGACTACTTCCTTTGGGCTTACCATACAGAATTTCCTGACCTGAAACCCACCGACAACCTCATCCTATTCCTCGCGGCGGTGGAATGGATCAAGTATCTCAGAATGATCCGCGAAGAATTAGAGACTGGCAAACTTGTGACCATGAGCCGACAGCATCCCGGCGTCTCACTCAGAGGGCTTTTAGATCAACTCAGCGTCACGAGGAAGGCGCGCACCTCACACTCTACGCCACCTGAGTCGGACGAGGCACGCGAGCTAAGAGACTTCTTCCTTAGCTCCGGCAAGTCCGGCAAGAGACACACCTAACCCCGCGTACAACTCTCGCTCTCCCGCTGTACATGACGCAAAGTATGCCTCCCTCTCTGCCCCATTCAGTTCGTATACGCTTGTCTCATAGTCTGGGTGGACGTGGTTGGCTACATCGCGCATTTCGTTTGCCTGCCCCTCTACCACCCACTCCGCCAGCGTCTTACCCTGCACAACCACACCCATCTCACCGTTTGTAGCCTCGCTGTCAATAACCGGCATGGCAATAGCAGCAACCTGTCGCTCTAGTTCCTCCAATGCCTTAACCATCTCTACCTCAACAGGATCAGTTGACAGCGACGTTGGCATAAGCTCAGCAGTTCGGTTGGCATCGTACTTGAAGCCCCTCGCCGCCATCTTGTCCTGGGCGTCCTTCAAGAGAGGGCTGCGGCTATAGTCTGTGCCATCGGCAGTGTAGACGCTGTAGTAGTCGTCGTACTCGTAACTAGCAAAAGTGGTGTGTGCGTGCATCAGCAGTGCCATCTTTGCTCGCTTGCCCTTTCCTTTAACATAAGCACCCTCCAAGGTATATGTCGTCGGCCTGCTTTGCTTTCCAATACTATCCAAGTAATCCTGTTGTGTCGTTACCCAACAGCCCATTGCTTCTCTCCTTTTCCTAGGGGTGTACTTTAACCCCGTTTACACTCACATAAGAACCGTCTTCTTTTGGCATCACAATAATTATTTGTTGGCTCACCCTTGTACCACCCACGAGGCGATACAACGGCCCCTCGTCATAACGTTTTCCCCCTATCTCAGCGTATCGCTCCTGGTCGTTCCACACCCGCACCGCGCTCTCCAATGGCACCCTCTCCACCCGCTCCCCCTCCGCATATCTCCGCACATCCTCCTCGCGCAAGGCCCATATCACCCGCTCAGGCTCATCATCAGGCCCGCCGATTAAGATGAGTCGCCAGGGTCTATAGTTTGCTGCGACCAGGGCTTTCGTGAACGCCACGGCATCAAAGGTGTATGTATACTTGTCTATTTGCGACTGGAGAATACCGGCTGGGTACAATTTAGCACTCCTTATCTGTTATAAATGCCAGTAGTCTTGTTCTGGTTCATCACGCACACCCCTTACCGTACTCCCTAATACGATGGCAGTTGCTACATAATAGTATGCACTTGTCCAGTTCTGTTTGTATTTCCTCCCAGGGCCGTGCGGTAAAAGCGCTACCTATCTCAAAGTGCTTAGTACTAGGATCAAGATGATGGAAATCATATACAACAACATCACAGGCTACCAAACCGCAATCAACGCAGACCCCACCCAAGTACTCTACTGCGCGGCTCTTAAAAGCATTGCGTCTTTTAGTTGCCCACGCCCGTACTGTTTCTTTACCCTTGCCGGATTGCATGTACTTGTTATGGTGCGCGTAGTATTTTCTATTAGAGGCGCGCCTATCCTCTGATGTCTTGTATTCCACCATTCTGTGTTACCTACCTACCTACCTGCCATATATACTACGAAGACTTCCTTGATTAAGAATACGATATAGGTGCATACGACAGGCGACCTCAGTAGTAAAGCGCAGTGGTTTGCCCTCATCGCCCGCGTAGTTGTGCCAGTTGCCTTTTGCTGCGTATTGAGGGTAATACCACCAAAGACCAGGCTTATCCTCGATGCCAAAGTAACCGTGGTTCTCATCAATGTATTTTCTAAACAGCGTCCTGGGTACATGAGTCTTCTGTTTCATCAGCGAACTCCTTTATAGTGCGAATACCCCCCTGATTGTTGCCGCTCACGCACCCGACGAATGCGCTTTAGCTCAGCAACATGTGCCTTATTGCCCTGGAACCAGTCAACTGCATATTCCTTGCACTGGCGACACTGAGTGAACCCGTGCTCGACTTCTCTTTGGCCGCATGACACACACAAGCCTAACTCATTGCGGCGCTGGACTTGATCGCTTCGTGGCATATCAGACCCCGATCCGAGGCCGACAATGTAAGTGGAGCGGTTGCCTCTTATCATTGTCCCAGTAGTGCGGCTGACGGGGTTCGATTGGGTTGCCGCAAACACTACAGGTCTCCACTTTCGCACTGGTCACTTTTCGGTAGCGGTTCCATTCTGGCTCACGTTCTGCTTCGGCTATCAACAGCGCAGCCTCCCTTTCCCTCTCAATAATGGGAATTGGATACTGGCGATGCCATTGTGCAGGCCAGTTCTCCCTATTAGACATACTCTGTTCTCCACTCGGCCACAGACTCATCTGGCATATAGTCTCGTGACGCCTGCCTTATGTACTCCTTTATATTCTTCTGCACCACCTCCCTGGCCGGTGCAGGCAAGGCGTTATAGCGGTACAGGTCATCACCATCGAGCGGGCTGGACATAGGGGGTTCGTGTATTGGACGGGGTATGTCTTTCTGCTCACCAGGATCATCCACTACCGGCCAAAAACCTAATGCCTCCCACGCACTATATGGGTGAGGGCCGTCATCGTATGGGTCGTCGTCGTCGTCATCCTCGTAGTATTCCGTCTTCCACGAACCCATAGGCAAACGCTCTAATCCCGGCTCCGTGAAAGTGTGTGTGGTAAACAGCGGATATCCACGCGCCTTTGTTTCAGCCTCTAAGCCAAGCTCACTCACTTTCACCCTGTATGCATCCATTACTGCATCAATCAGACTCTTCTTCATATCTTCGGTTATAGTAAAGTTAATCTCAGCCATTCCTCACCTCCTGTGGCATTCGTCTTATTGCCTCCCATATGTTCGCCAACTCGTGCTCAATTTGCTTCAGTCTTGCATTGCGCTCAGGATCATATTTGCTTCAGTCTTGCATTGCGCTCAGGATCATAGATACCTAGTGACACCTGATGTAACCCTGATCTCTCTTCTATAAGGGTCGCTACCTGGTCGAGCAGTGCATTTCTCTTAGTGTCCAGCATGTCATACCCCCAATCCCAGGCGTCTATCGAAGTCAGCCACCTCATTCGCCTGTATCTCTGCATCCGTCAAGCAAGTAAGCCGTGTACCGCGTGATCGCAACAGCCCCTTCTTCTCATTGAAGTCTATCGGGTAGTCGCTGTCATACCACCTGGGATGCTCGGTTGGCAAGTAGTGGTAGCCCTCCTCCACAATGATATGTAACACTTCCGGCTCATCTATGTACCAGTGGTTAATCTTCCGTGCCATCTCAATCTCCTAACTCTCGCTTACGTGGCCGGTGCCTCATCAGCCAGTCCGCATACCGTACCTCGAACTCTGTCTCCGCCGCTTTGCCATACCAGCCGTCGCGTAATACTTCAGCACGTATGACCTTTGCTGCCAGTTGACACGTGCGGGCCATTGCAGGGTTGCCGATTGCCGAGTCGTCTGTGTCCTTTTTCCACATTAGGTACACCACGTCGATGTGTAGGTATACCCAAGCACATTGTTATTGTCCTGAACAATAGAGTCAGCATAGTAGCACTTGCCTGTCCACTGACCTACCATGAGCGAGGGCCATGAGTGACCTTGACACAATATGCCCCACCCACTACCTTTAGTATTGAGAGTGAGTTGTGCTGAGCCATCGCCGCCTGCTCCGTTAGCGTTTTCAACAACCTCCTCATAGTATGTATAGCAACCTGGGGCTGTTATGGTTATACGACTCCACCAGGATGCACACCCATAACCAGGATTATCGAGACTCTGCCATATCTGTAGGGTGCCAATTGTCGCACCATAGGACGATCCGATGGCCTTGGTCTGCACTGTAAACTGATTTCCAGAAGGCCCACAGTTAGAACCATACCCAGGCGGTGCATAAGAAACTTCTCCTACTGGTGGCCCGTATGTTGTATCACACGAGTCCTCCACTGGGTCACCATGTGGGAGTCCATACCCATAACATGTGGTAGACGGCAACGACATCTGATGATGAGCGGACATCGAGACAACGGACTTTGCCTGTGTGCTGGCGGGGACAAAAACGAATAAACCCAGCAGTAAGAACACGACCATAATAAGTTTGATCTTCATTGCGAACTCCTCAGAAAGTAAACAAGCACCGATTAACAAGGGTCTTATAGCTCCCCGGCGATAAACTCTGAAAGCACCTGGGGCGTGGCACTATCAAAGCCAACGACATCTAACATGCCTGGGTCGTTGTCGCCCGCGATACTAAAGCCATTCGAGACCATCCCGACCACAACCAACTTCGCGGGGATGCCTGTATACCGCCGATACTCCGCCAACGCCTGTACGGGATGAACACGTCCCGCCCAGGTTTCTTGGTCTGTATAGACCACGAAAGCATCGGCCTGGACGTTGTTTTTTGTTGCCCATATCATCGGCAGAGCACAATCTGTCCCACCCATCGGGATAGCGTCGATTACTTTCAGCACATCATCAAGGCGCTGACGGGGAGAGATAGGCGCGGGTACAAGCTGGTGACTGAAGGCCATGATGGTATAGGTCGGCTCTGTTGCGGCAGTCACCAACGCCATAGCCGCCGACCCCACACGAGGAGTCAGACCAGGCACACCAGCGACCACACCACTGCCCATAGAACCAGAGACATCAAGGGCCAGTAAGGTTCGCTTGTTAGACGGCTCAACATACTTGAAAGACAGGTAGAAGGCGTCGTTCAGGGCGTCGGTAATCTGTGGGAGCGGAGTCCAGGTAGCATCACCCCTCACACTCTTGCCGGATTGGTAGGTCATGAGCGCGGCCAACAGTTTGATTGGGTGTAGGCGTGCTTTCTGGATGGCCTCCCCGTTGTGCAGACGACCAATAACCCTGGCTGTCATCTCTCCCATAGGAACGAGGACGCCATGCTTCGTCATCGTGGCAAGGTTGCGGGTCATTGCTTCTAGTGGCATATCCTCCAGCAGCGCCCTCCACACCTTGACTGACTTCAGACTCTCGGTCGGAACGGCTTCGCGGGGCAGGTTGTACTTGATAATCAGGTCGGCTATCTCGTTCGGGTCGGTGATATGCCTGGCACGCTCGAACGCCCATATCATGCTCATTGCTTCCTCAGACGGCACGGTGTCGGACGCGCCATCCCAGCCCTTTGTCACCCAATGATAGACGGCATTGTGCTCAGGACTAACGGGCTTGGGGCGGGCGAGACGCAACACATCGCGCTGGCTCCAACCATCACGCGACTGGTACTTGAGGACTTGATATGCCAGGCGAGAGGGCTGCTTGTCGTTGTACCACCCACGGATAGCACGACGATGCATCCGTCCGCGCCCACGGAACTGCTTTACGTACTCCATGAAGTGCAGGAGGTGTGTTCCAGTGCGTGCTACCTTCGGCAATGCATCATAGGCCGCTCGCTTGGTCTCTACGTCGTTAGCAGCGCAACAGCGGGCGAGGGCGAAGATGGAGGGATCATTCGATGGAGCACGGCCCTCGTCGGATATCTTCACTATGGTATCAACGACTTCCCTACCCCGCCCGGCTTTCAGTAGGCGCTCGACGGCATCCAGGTTCTCCTTAGTTAGCTTACGGGCGGTGGTGTAGTAAGTGTTCGATGCACTCCCCAGGATGAGGAAGCGATTAAGGCGTGTCATGTCATCAACGGCAAACGAGTATCCACCTGCGCTATTCGGAACTTGATTGCTACCAGGGATCGGCTCGGTCTGCGGGGTTGCCTGTGAGCGTGAGCCATAGCCGGTGTAGTTTGTCATAGGTTTTCTCATTTTACACTCTCTCCTTATTTATAAATCTAGATGTGGTGACGGATGGCAGCCGAGTCTCATTTCCCTCGTTGGGACTTAGCCTACTGCCCCTTACCCGTTGTTCTGCATCGACTAGTACAGCAGAACAGCTATCCATGATGAATAGCCTGGTACGTAGTGCTGCTGACCTGCTCTTACACTACCCCGGCACCAGATAAGCGGATCAGACAAAGAATTGATCTAGGAAAATGTGCCTACCAATTTAGGCTGCGGCCCCAATAGGAACCACCAAGAGTCGAACTTGATAACCTAGGTACAGTCAGCCCGATCCACTTGATAAATAGTACTGGACAAGTTTGTGACAGTAGGGTAACAATCGACGATAACCTACTATCTCCAGCCCAGTACAGATATGAGTCAGACGAGGGACGAACCTGGGTAAAGGTGCGCTACCAACTGCGCTACAAACACTTTCGTGCCTGACAGGACTCGAACCTGCGACCACCCCGTTAAAAGCGGATAACCCAAATTCTACAGCCCGACTCATCAAAATCCTCTCAAAAATTGAACCAACCCAGCGAACTCAACGGGTCACTCATTGACAGGGGGGTGTATACTAGGGTCTAGGGCATGGAGAAAGTACCAGATGGATGTTCTCCCTATCTACCTGCGTTATCAATTAATTATTTAACTGTTTATTTTTTATACCGTGCTCGCTTCTCCTCCTACGTCGTCGTCACTGCGCTAACGAGGCTGGCTCTCAGCCAGCCGAGTCCACCACTGGATAATTAATTAGGAGCGTAGTGCCAAAAATAAATGTACCCACTGTACCCACCGCCACATTATCGGTCTCTGGGTACAATGGGTACACTACTGGGTACATTGGGTACAATCTATGGGTACAACGGGTACATTTAATGGGTACACTGGGTACACTATGCCCTGGTGATGTACCCCTTCTCGATTAGCTCCTTCATGTTCTCAGGGTGTGTGATAAGAGCCAGATCGTACTCATTCGCCGGTAATGCCAGTGGTTTACCAGCAAGCAGACCATCAATGATTTGTCCTGTTTCGGGCCACACACCCACACTAATTCGCTTTATTGTCTTCAGTGTAGCCTCCATATCTGTGGTGCCATCTGGTGCCTGCATAGACCATCCCTTGTGACTCTTGCGTAAGCCTTGGATAAGCTCATGCATATGCCGCCGCTGTAGATGGTTGACCTTGCAGAATTGGGCGAGGTTGTCGGTCTTGTGCTCTACCCCGGTGTGATAGAAGACATAGTTCTTCATTCGTGCCACCCAATCCAAGGTAAATTCGACTTGTCCAACACCTCGGCAAGACTGTCCCCATAGTATACCGCCCCCGCTGTGCCAGCATACCACCGCTTGCTATCATTGCCAATCCATGCTTCATACCGTCCAGACCCTTGCTGTAACTCCCTGCGCTGGCTGCCTAATATCTGCCGCTCTAACCTCCGCAACATACGTACCTCGCTATCATTCATTGTTCCATCATCTGTATATTCCTCGTAGTTCATAGCTCGTCCTCCTCTCCCTCGAACCAGGCTCTCCACTTGCTAACGTTTTCATATTCACCTCGTCCAGTAAAGTAGTCGCGTGGATCGGCTGGTGAGTCGGATATGATGCCGTACAGACTTGTATATGCCGCCCCAAGCTCATCAATTTCTTGCTTCGTCAGCGTCACATCACCGTTTGTGTGCTCTATCATTAGTCCCCTCCCTTTTCATACCACCAGGCTGGCTATCATCGCCATGAAGTACCCGCTCTCCTCCATTGTTAGTTCTACCTGAGTGCTAGGATATATTTGACCGTCTATCATCAGAAGCAAGCGGCCTGTTTTCTCGTCATATTCAGTCTCCACTACTACTTCTCCCCCGCCCTCCCTCTCGTGATCTATGCGAAACCCGCCCTCTATCTCCTTCATGCTCATATCGCCACCTCCTCTTCCTTTCCTGCCAGGCCCTTCCACGGACTCGCACCGGCTAACTTCTTCTTGTAGTTCCGCACCGTGCTCCTGCTCGCCAGTGTAGCAGCCATCACAGTCAAATCATCTGCGTTCGGGTTGATCGTTAGGTACTCTAGCACGCGCACCCCTTTCTCCCCCCGCCCGTTGCCGTTAGATGTCGCCTTTTTATTGGTCGGTTGCTTAAGAAGAGGGGCGGGTAGCGAGTCTTCCTTAATCGGTGTGGGGGCTGGGGGTGCCATAATGTCTATACCTGAGACTGCAACCAGACCAACGCTCACAATGGATCTCACCACGGTTAGTATCAGCAGTGGTACATAGATCAATGCCGAGGCCGCTTGTATGCTGATGCCGAACACCTGCCTGATGGACTCGATACTTGTGATGGTGATGGCAACGAAAGCCAACATCCCCCCTATCACACCATATGACCACGTTTTCGGCTTATTCCTGGCTGCAATGGCCTCAAAAAGTCGAACAAAAACGAGCGCCAATCCTGAGTCTACGGCTATGCTTTGGCTCCATGCCCACCACGCCTGCAACCACGGGGCAGTGCGGAATACTGAGTCATCTTGTAGCAGGTTGGCCATTGCAACAATTAGGCCGAGCATTAGCAACAAGCCGGATATGCGGGCGATAGCGGTCTGTATGTAACTGATGCCGTCTGATAGTATGTCCAGTGATTTAAATTTCATGGGTACACCTGCGTAAATCCGTTTGGGCCACGCGGGTCATCTATAACCACGATCCCGCTGCCGTCATTGTGATGCCAGGCGTAGTAACCTGACGTAAAGTAGACATATGTTATTGTAACACCATGCCAATCGACAGTCGTTGTATCGCCCATTGGTGTTCCAACGACTATGTTCTTTTTGCGGGCAAGGTCGATCACCTGACGATAAACCGACGGACAGCAGTTCATCACGGCTCCCGTCACTTTGTTAGTTGAGCAGAAAAGCATATTCTCCTGTAAGGCCGCACCTGTCAGCCCTGTCTCAGTGCATACAGAAGTAGCAGGTATATTAGCGTGTGTTGTGTCCGTATTAAGTGATGCACACGCACTGATAAGAATAACTATGCACGCCGCGATAACTAGTAACCTCTTCATTGAAAACCTCCTAAAATTTACCGCTTATTCCGCATTCTGTCTACCACGGATATAGCTGTCTTCCGTGCCTGCAACTCGTTCATTGCACGCACATAAATCTTCGTACTCTCCAACGTTGTATGCCCCATAAGTCTCATCAATACAAGGTCTGATGTGCCCGCCAGCAATTGATTGACGGCGAACGTATGGCGAAATAGGTGGGGGTGTACCTGGCGCTCTATCCCCGCACTCTCACCCAATTCGTCCAACATCTGCTGTAACATCCTCACTGATAGCGGGTCGCCGTCCTTGGTAAGAAAGACATAGGTTCCCTCCCTGCATGAGTAAGTACGCCCCCTGTTGATATAACGCCTCACTGCCATTGTAGTCTCCTGCCCCAACCCAATAGTCCTCGGCTTGAGACCCTTGCCCATAACCCTAATGAACGACTCCCCGCCCCTCCCTAGTATCAGGTTCTCTATGCGCAACCCTGTCTCCTCCATCGGCCTGTCATTATCCACACAGCACTCAGCCGCCCTTATGCCAGTGTCGAGCAGCAACAGCACGATGGCGCGATTACGATGGGGTTGGGTCGTCTTCTCACAGGCTCTCAGCAGTTTACCCACATCTACCTCTGTAAGCAGACTGATATCGCTCTGTACCAACTTTGGCATCTCTATCCGCTCCACCATCCTCCTCCTCAC
>WNFI01002482.1_pt1 | contig 11410 bp, 5 predicted proteins | sample 5400471 | NCBI WGS metagenome assembly WNFI01 (sample SAMN13153348, study PRJNA577476) | soil metagenome | isolation source: 100 cm saprolite on Douglas fir-dominated hillslope | place: USA:California | collected 2013-09-17
CAAAGGATAAAAAGTAGAGGCGTACTCATACTTCGACATGCGTTTCGTCTGGAAATTGAAATCGAAGAACAGTCCTTGCTCGTCGTTCCATAGATAATGCGCGATGAGCTTCTTGCGTTCTGCGGCGCGCTTGCTCCACTTATCTGTATCGCCGGTTCGCCCCAGCCAGCGGCTGATCTGCTCCAGATCTTTTTCGGTCTTGTACAGCAGACTATTCAGGCAGACCGGGGCATAATGATGTGTCGCCGATCCGTAAGCTCCAAAGCGCGAACTCACATCAAAGCCAGACTCGCGCATCGAACGGTCGCCCTTGTAGTAGTCGGCGCTGAGCTTGAACTGATGCGCATTGTCGCATCCCGGAGTCGCCATAATCGTAGCCGCATCGCACACCTGCAAAGTGTAGGCAGCCCCTGCGACTGGCTGACTCCCTGCCGAACCTGATTCGACCAGGTAATCGTCGGCTTCAGCTGGATGAAAGAAGAAGTATCCCGCGACCTTGCGGTAGAAGCCGCTTTCATCCTGAACCGCCTCTGCGGGCGGCCCGTCGCCAAAATCGTAATAACGTGAAAGCCCGGTGTCGCCCGCCAGGTGCGGATCGTGCGTCCACATACGGTAATCTTTTTCGAGATCTGCGTAAGCCCGCTCCAGCCAGACTTTATCGACCTCGCCCTCTTTGTGCGAGGCCCGGTAGACATCGACAAACATAGAGCTTAGAAAAGGAGGCTGCGAGCGCGTCAGATAATATGTGCGATTCGCATTGAGCATCGCCCCGTAGTTTTCAATCTCAAAAAAGAAGTTGTCTACCATCCCACGCGCCAACTCGACTCGCCCCGCCTGCAGCAGCCCGTGAATAATGAAATAACTATCCCAGCCATACATTTCGTTGAAGCGTCCGCCCGGCACTACATATTTGTTCTCGAGATAGAGCAGACCGTGAGGCTGAAACTTGCTGGTATCGATCTCCCCGAGATGCTCAATCTTTATCGGCAAGTGTTCGACGCGCACATTGCAGTCTGTGGCGAGCTTTTGCACCGCGGCGGACTCGGCGAATCCCGCCGGAAGATACAACACGGGGGCCGCCTTTAGCTTGGGATCAACAACGCTCTGGCAGTCCTTCATCGAACGCGTCAGCGTGTCCCACGCCGTGGAAATGTATTCGAGAATCGGCTTGAGGCCTGCTGGGTTCGTAGTAGACGAAGCGGCTTGGGCGTGAGCCACCGCTCCACACAGAACAGCAGCAATCATGAAATATCGAGGGCAAATATCGAGAAGAAGTCGAAGAGTTTTGAACAACTGATTCCTCATGGATGCGACGCCATCATAAATGGCGCGCCGGACCCCATCCAATTGAAATCGAAACTAACGGCCGACACAACTTCAAAAATCGCCATTGATTCCGACCGTCGAGTGATTTTGGTTTATGCTGTGTGGTTTGCCGTTTGTTGAAGGGGGCCAAAGTGACTCGATTTAAGCAAACTCTCTGTGCGCTGGCGTACTTATCCACTTCTTTTGCGGCTGGTTTTGCTCAGGTTCCCGAATCAACCTATCAGGAATTGCATTGGCGGATGATCGGCCCGTTTCGCGGCGGACGCACGCGTGCCGCAACGGGTGTTCCGAGCCAGCCCAATGTCTTTTATGTTGCGCAGGTGAACGGCGGCGTCTGGAAGTCGGACGACTACGGCCGCACATGGAACCCGATCTTTGATCATGAGTCCACACAGTCAGTCGGAGCAATCGCAGTAGCATCGTCAGATCCCAACGTCATTTATGTAGGCAGTGGCGAGGGCCTGCATCGCCCCGATCTCTCCGTCGGTAATGGCGTCTACAAGTCGACTGACGCCGGCAAGACTTGGACGCATCTGGGCTTGGTCGACGGCCAGCAAATTCCAGCCATCGCCGTCGATCCACGTGATCCGAACCGAGTCTTCGCCGCTGTGCTCGGCCACCCTTACGGGCCGAGCAAGGAGCGCGGACTTTTCCGTTCCACCGATGGCGGGCAAACCTGGCAGAAGGCAATTTTTAAAGATGAGAATACCGGCGCATCGGACGTTCAGTTCGATCCCTCAAACCCGGACGTAGTTTACGCCTCGATGTGGGAGGCGCGCGAAGGACCGTGGGAGGATAACAATACCTTCAACGGCACAAACGGAGGCCTCTTCAAGTCCACCGATGGCGGCAAGACCTGGAATCCGCTGACCAACGGACTGCCAAAGGATCTGTCGCAAATCTACGTCTCTATTGCGCCCAGTGAGCCGAAACGCCTTTTCGCAACTGTGGGCATGAGTTCCGGAAAATTGGGTATGTATCGCTCCGATGATGGAGGCGAAAATTGGGCGCAGATCACGACCGACCCTCGGCCCTCCGGACGCATCGGCGGCGGAGATCTGGCAGTGCCCAAAGTCGATCCAAAAAATCCGGACATCGTTTACACCGCCAGCACTGTGACCATGCGTTCCACTGACGGCGGCAAGACTTGGTCCGGCTTTCGCGGAGCGCCCGGAGGCGACGACTACCAGAATCTTTGGATCAATCCCAACAACGGGAATGTGATTCTTCTGGTCAGCGATCAGGGTGCGATCGTGACAGTGAACGGCGGAGCGACCTGGAGTTCCTGGTACAACCAGCCGACCGCGCAGCTTTACCACGTCACCACCGATAATAGTTTCCCCTATCGCGTCTGCGGAGCGCAACAGGAGAGCGGTTCGGTGTGCACGTCCAGCCGCGGCAACGACGGCGCCATCACGTTCCGCGAGTGGCATCCCGTGGGCGTGATCGAGTACGGATACGTTGCGCCCGATCCACTCGATCCCGATGTCGTCTACGGCGGTGGCCGCACGGAAGTGTCCAAGTTTCACTGGTCCACGGGACAAGTGCAGAACATCACGCCCATTCCCTTGCGCAATCCCAAATTCCGCGCCAACCGAAGCGAGCCTCTAATGTTTTCGCCGGTGGATCCGCACACGCTCTACTATGCGGCGAATTTTTTATTCAAGACCATTGACGGCGGAAATACGTGGCAAACCATCAGTCCCGACCTCACCCGCGAAAATCCAGGCGCGCCGGAGAGCGTAGGCACCATGATCCCGAAAGGTGCCGAAAAACAGCGCGGTGTTATTTACGCCCTCGCGCCATCGTTCAAGAACCTGAATACTCTCTGGGCGGGAACCGACGACGGTCTGGTCTGGATCACTCGCGACGCCGGCAAGAACTGGGCTGACATCACTCCGAAGGAACTCACGCCCTGGAGTAAAGTCACACAGATTTCCGCCTCGCACTTCGACGAGCAAACGGCCTTCGTTTCTGTCAGCCGCTTCCGTATCAACGACACTCATCCTTACATCTACCGCACGCGTGACAGCGGCAAGACGTGGAAGCTGATCACTTCTGGCTTACCGGACTTCGGACCCGCGGACACCGTGCGCGAAGATCCAGTGCGCAAAGGCTTGCTGTTTGCCGGCACTGAAAATGCGGTCTGGGTTTCTTTCGATGACGGCGATCACTGGCAATCGCTGCAACTGAACTTGCCGCACACTTCAATGCGTGATCTTTGGATTCACGATGACGATCTGATCGTGGCAACCCATGGGCGATCCTTATGGATTCTCGACGACATGACACCACTGCGCGAAGTCACAGCATCGCTCAGCTCTCCGCATTTGTTTACGCCTGCGCCGGCTTACCGCGTGCAACGCGACACCAACACCGACACGCCTCTGCCGCCCGATGAGCCCGCCGCCGCGAATCCGCCCGACGGAGCGATCCTCGATTATTACTTGCCCAGCGCCGCCTCTGGTCCGATCACACTGGAAATTCTCGACGCCAGGGACAAACTCGTTCGCCGGTACTCCAGCGCGGACAAGCCGGACGTTACCGACGGAGATTTGCAGAAGCAACTTATCCCGCTCTACTGGCTGCGTAAGCCGCAGCAGCTTTCAACCGAAGCCGGGATGCACCGCTGGGTCTGGGGACTGCGCTATCCGCCACCGACTTCAACGCAGCACGAGTATCCTATCGCCGCGATTCCGCACGATACACCTCGATACCCCCGCGGCCCCTCGGTTCTGCCGGGCCGTTACACCGTTCGCTTTACCGTTGACGGAAAGAGTTTCACTGCGCCGCTTACTGTAAAGATGGATCCCCGTGTCAAAACCAGCGCCGCAGGGTTGGAGAAAAAGTTGGGGGCGGAACTACATCTCGCTTCCACCGTCACGGAGTCATCCCAAGCAATGATTCAAGGCAACTCGATTCGCGATCAGTTGCAGAAAGTCGGCGAGCAAGCTACGGCCGCCGCGAAGGAAAGCTTGCAAAGCTTGCAGAAAAAACTGAATGATCTTCTGGGCGGTCCAGGCGGATTCCCCGCACCGACCGCGAATGACGCAACTGTTAGCCGAGTAAATGGTCAGGCTATCACGCTCTATCAACAGCTTTGGCAGGTCGATGCCGAACCCACGTTACCTCAAATGGAAGCTCTGTCAAACGTCGAACGCGATCAGGCTGATATTTCCAAGCGGTGGAATGAATTCAAGAATTCCGATCTGCCCACACTCAATCGCCTTTTACACGACGCCAATGTGCCCGAAATAAATTTGAACACGGAAGCGAAATACGATGAGTCGCAAGGTGACGAAGAATAGTCGCCAATCTCAATCTTGAGCGTGGAATAGAAACTTCAGACTCCAGTAGTTCGACTCTGAAAGGCATAACAAAACTGCAATATTTTGCAGAATTCCTGCATCGATTCTGCATTTTTTCTCCGATCCCAAAAAAACTTGTCAATTTTGCGTTACAAACATTTTCCTTGGCACTAACACGGGTTATAATCCGGCGACTTTGGGATTTCGTTTTGGGCTGCGTGTAGATTTTTTCCCAATCTGTGCCAGGCAAAAACCATTCGAGGTCCGCGTCCGAAGCCACGTTTCGAACAATCGAAAAAAATGCGAGGTCAAAATATGAAGTCATTCCGAACATTCGGAATCGCTCTGATTGCGCTTCTGGCTTTTGCCAGTATCGCCAGCTCCCAGGAACCATTCACCGCAGGAACTTGGACGAAAACCACCAACCCACCCCCGTCCGCCGTCGCTCACGCCTTGCTGCTCACCGATGGCTCAGTTCTTGTGAACAGCTTCTTCTTCTCCTCCCACACCGACGCTTGGTACCGCCTGGTTCCGGATAGCACCGGAAGCTACATCAACGGCACCTGGGTCAACGCCGGCAGTCTGCCAACCGGATACAACCCTCTCTACTTCGGTTCGTCCACTCTTCCCAACGGTGAAGTGACCGTCATGGGTGGCGAATACAACAACGGCAGTGCCGTCTGGACCACCAAGGGCGCACTCTACAATCCGGCCACCAGTGCGTGGACGACCCTGGCCGCTCCGACGGGCTGGACCACAATAGGCGATGCGCAGAGCATCGTGCTGCCGAATGGTCATATGATGCAGGCCAATTGCTGCACCAAGGACTCGGCCATCCTGACCCTCACCGGCGGCGTTGCGAGCTGGGCTGCGACAGGCACCGGCAAGTTCGATGACTTCGACGAAGAAGGCTGGACCCTCTTGCCCGGCGGCAAGGTTCTCACCGTCGATGCCTACGTGCCCAGCGGTGGTTTCGCCAAGGGATATCAGCTCTACGATCCTACGACTGGAGCGTGGACCACACCGACCAACAACACCGTGGTGGATCTGGTTGACCATGGATCGTTCGAGATTGGGCCGGCCGTTCTGCTACCCAATGGCACGGTGTTCAACGCTGGCGCAAGCACTAACAACGCGATCTACACCGTCTCCACCGGAACCTGGGCTGCGGCTCCGCAGTTCGGTGGCACGCTCGACATCGCGGACGGACCGGCTGCTGTACTGCCGAACGGCAACGCACTGTTTGATACCAGCCCTGGCGTTTTCAAGACCGGCAGCAAGTTCTTCGAGTGGGATGGAACCACGCTGAACCCAACGTCGGCTCCGTTGAACGCCGCCATCGATAGCTCTTACGTCGGCGGGTTCGTCGTGCTGCCTACCGGCCAGGTTCTTTTCACGGATTTCAGCAGCACTGTTGAGATCTACACTCCTGCCTCCCTAACTGGCTGCACCGGTTGCGCACCCAAAATCGGTTCGGTCAAAGCCTCGCTGACTCATGGCACCAAGAACAACCTGATTCGCGGGACTCAGTTCAACGGTCTGGATCAGGGCGCTGCGTACGGCGACGATAACCAGAGTGCCACGAACTTCCCGATCGTCCGCATCACCGATTCGACCGGAAAAGTAGTGTATTGCAAGACGCACGGCTGGTTGGGCGGCGTAGCAACGGGAACCACCTCTGTGACCACGATGTTCGACATTCCGTCGACCATCGCTCTCGGAACGGCCCAAATCGTAGTAGTCGCGAACGGTATTCCGTCCGCGCCCAAGACTGTAACCATCATCTAGGAGTCACTGTGTAGTGGCTTTAAGGGAAGTATTTGTGTTTGCTTACTCAGGCGCTGTGTCTCTCGTCACCTAGACCGGACGCACAGCGCCTGTTATTTTTTGCAATTGCCACATTTGTAAAGGAAGATGACCATGACGTTCACACGGTTTCTTGTACTAATAGCTTTAAGCACTGGATTGGCGGGGGTTGCACAAGCCGGTGGCCCTGCGTCGACTCCAGCTGGCGTAACTCCTTATCTCATTACCAATGACGATCTGCCGCCGAAAATCCCCACGTCCGGCACTTTCTTCACTTTCGCGGCGGACGGCACGCCGCAAAATCCGACCCGGGTCAGTCTGGGTGGAGTGGGTTCCGGCGGTGGCTACTTCGCGGCCAGCCACGTGAGCGTACTGAACAGCAGCACGCAGCAGTGCGCCTATCTTTCTATGGGCGCCAGCGCTGAAATCGGCGCGGTCGATATACAAGCCCTGCAAGATGTAGGCAACTTTACAGCTTCCACCACCGACGACGGCTTCGATAGCGGCATCGGCCTGGTTAATAACGGAAGCTATCTTTATGCCGCTTTCTCCACATCCGGTACTCTCGCCTCCTTCTCGATCCAGCCGGGATGCCAGTTGCAATTTCTCGGCAGCATGGCTGCCCCAGGTTTGCATGGCAGCGACGTGAAGGGGATGGCGGTACACGGCAACCTGATGGTGCTCGCCTACGGGGATGGTTCCATACAATCGTTCAACATCTCCGCCGGACTGCCGGTTTCAAATGGTGATCTCCAGAACGCCACCGGCTACACCAGCGATAATTTTCCTGTCGGCATCGACATCACCCAAGACGGCCACTTTGCCATCTTCGGCGACGCTTCGAACACAACGACTATTGAGGTCTCCGATATTTCGTCTGGCAAGCTGACCAAAACCGTTCTCTACAAAGTTGGCCCGAACTTCAATTCCAACAACGTGCTGCTCAGCCCCGATGAGACGCTTCTCTACATCACCAATACTACGTACGGGCGTGTCAGCGCAGCATTCTTTGACAAAACCACGGGCAAGGTTACTCCGGGCTGCACCTCGGCCAAGCTAAGGGGTTTCGACAACAACTGGGCCTACCTGTCCAGCCCGGTAACCGAACTAGCCTCAGGCACCGGATCGGTGCTGTACGTCGCCGAGTTCGGCACAGGTATCGCCGTGATCAACGTAACCTCCAGCGGCGGCAAGTGCACCCTGACGGAAGCCTCCACATCACCAATTTTGGCTCCGAACACTACCGTCCTTACGTCGATTGGGGTTTATCCGCCGCGGTCGTTTTAGTTAGCCGCGGCTCTCTTTGGCCGCCGATTGAAAGCAAATTCTAAGGAGTTGGTATGCGCAAGTTTATAAAGTGGGCTATTGCAATACAAGTTGTTGGACTGGCTTTCCTCACGGCTTCGGCGCAATTACCGGAGTGTCCGCTGCGGCCGAGTCCAGGCACCGTCGTGCTCGACCCCTTAAGTCTCTCCAGCCAGAATGGTTCATTGCAGCTCGCGATCACGGAGCGCAGTGGTGTCGATTCATTGGGTTTCACTCACTATTGCCTTAACTACGCGACCAGCAACGGCGATGTGGAGTCACCGACGTTGCGGCTCAACCCCGGCGACACTCTTACCATGGATTTCACCAACGATCTCCATGTCACACCGGGAGCGGTAGCCTTGCCGAGAATCCCTTCGATGAAGGGCATGGAGCACATGGCTGGCATGGAGCACATGGCTGGCTCCGCGTCGACGGATCCTTGCAAGAACACTTTCATGAACATCAATACGACCAACGTGCACTTTCACGGGCTGAGTGTCCCGCCAGTGTGCCATCAGGACGACGTGGTCAATACGCTGATCCCGCCCAGCACTACGCCCTTCCGCTATCAGATTCAGATCCCCGCTAATGAGCCGCCGGATTTGTATTGGTACCATCGACTCACGGAACGGGTCTTTATTTTTCGCCAGCAGTTCTTGAATCCCGGCTCATGGGTACCTGGGCCCAACCAACTAAGCCTCAATTACCAGACATCCATAACGCCTGCGTTTCCGGCGCCCATCATTCAGATGAAGCCTGGCGAAAAGCAATTCTGGCGCGTAGCAAATGCTTCCATTCAAGCTTTTCTTGACCTGCAGGTTTTGTTCGGAGCCGCCGCTCAATCGCTCGAAGTGATCTCGCTCGACGGAGTTCCAGTTACCGGCGACCCGAGTGTGACTGACATTGTCCTGTCTCCCGCGGGGCGTGCCGAATTCATCGTCACCGGGCCTCCTGCCGGCACTGCGGCCACCTTTAACACCGCTGGCTTCAGCACTGGCTCGGTGGGCAACCCCAACCCGCCACAGATCCTCGCCAACATCGTGACCACCACGGCACCGTCGGCCTCTACGCGTTCATTCGTCATACCCCCAGCATCTTCTGGACCGATAGGGCCACAACGTTTTACTGGTCTTCTCGGGATGAAGCCCACGACTGAGCGGAAACTTTATTTCTCGGAGGCGGCGGAGGGTACCAATGGACCGGTAGGGTTCTTTCTTACCGTGGATGGGCAGACACCAAAATTATTCAAAATGAATGAACCTCCCGCCATTGTTACAAAGGTGGGCGCGGTGGAGGACTGGACCATCGAGAACCACAGCTCCGAGCAACACGCGTTCCACATGCACCAGATCCATTTTCTGCTTATGGAAGTGAATGGCGTACCGGTGCAGAATCCGTCGTTACAAGACACCTTCGACGTCGATTTTTGGAACGGGAAGCTTCCTTATCCCAGCATCAAGGTCCGCATGGATTTTCGCGATGCTAATATCGCTGGGACGTTCGTTTATCACTGCCATGTCCTGCTCCACGAAGACGGGGGCATGATGCAGAAGATTCGTGTCGACCCGTAATTACGAATCTTCGCCGCGCCATGTAGTTCGTGATCCAGGCTCGATTCGTATCAGGGTATGCCTTCTTGGGCGGCGGAGAAATCCGCCGCCCACAATTTTTTGGAAGAGATGAGTTCTCGGCAATCCTGTTCACGCATGCCGTAAGCACACTCGATGCGAGTTAGGTTCGTATCAGGACACGCCTTCAGGCGTGTCGTAAGCCGTATCCATGATTGCGCCTTTAGGCGCTGCATGCGCGCTCGATTTTTCACCACAGCCACCCACACGATGAGTACCCTCGACAATCTTGTGACCAGCGGAAAAGTCCGCTACATCGCGTGCTCGAATTTTTCCGGCTGGCACTTGATGAAGTCCCTAGCGGCCGCTGACAAACATGGATGGGCACGCTACGCCGGCCATCAGGTTTATTACTCGCTGATTGGCAGAGAATACGAATGGGAGTTGATGCCGCTCGGTCTGGATCAAGGAGTGGGCGCCATCGTCTGGAGTCCGCTGGGGTGGGGCCGTTTAACCGGCAAAATTCGACGCGGACAGCCGCTGCCCAAAGAAAGCCGCCTGCACCAAACTTCCGAGCAAGGCCCGCCGGTAGAAGATGAGTATCTCTACAAAGTGGTAGACGCCCTCGACGCCGTCGCCAAAGAAACGGGAAAGAGCGTGCCCCAAATCGCGCTGAATTGGCTGCTTCAACGTCCCACAGTTTCCACGGTCATCATGGGCGCGAGAAATGAAGATCAGCTTCGCCAGAACCTGGCCGCAGCCGGATGGCATCTCTCGTCCGAGCAAGTTTAGAAGGCTTGTCATTCCGACCGCCGCGGAGCGATAGCGAGCGGAGTGGAGGAACCTGCTGTTCGCATCCACCACCGTGCTCCCGCCTTAGACCTTCTCCGCCACCGACTTCGCCTGCGTGAACACGCGGGCCGCCTTGTTTTCTGCTCGATGATTACTCGGTCCTCAAAGCTCTTGCCGGATCGATCGATGCAGCGCGGCGCGCGGGAATAAAAGCAGCCACCGATGCGGCCAACGCCAGTGTCACGATTGATGCCAGAAGCACGGCGGCATCAACTCCTTTCACTTCATAGAGTTGCGCTTGCACGAATCGCACGCAGAGCCACGCGACCGGAAGGCCAATCGCCAAGCCCACGGCCGCCTGGATCGCCACACCGCGCATGATCATTGCCGCAACGTTGGAGCGTTCCGCGCCCAGCGCCATGCGAATTCCGATCTCCGAGGTTCGGCGCGCCACCGTATAAGAGCTCACGCCGTAGAGTCCGAGCGTGGCCAGCAGCAGGGCCAACACGCCGAACAACATCGTCAAGCGCGCCAGCATGCGATCGTCGGTGAATTGGTCGGCGATCTGCTGATCGAATGTCTGGAACTTAACGACCGCCAGGCTGGGATTGATGCTGGAAAGGGTTTGGCGCGCCAGGGCTTCCATGTTGTTGATCGGATGAGCGGTCTTCAGCACGAACGCTCCCACGTACATGCTCTCGTCTTTCTCGATGGGACTCTTGTCGCTTGCGGGACGTTGCGGCAGCGGCACGAAGTACATCAAATGGTCCTTCCAACGCACGTCCTGATAAACCGTGTCCTGGACAACTCCGACGATCTCATAGTCGTGAGTCGAATGTTCCCCCTGGCCGAAGTAGTGACCGATAGGATTCTCTCCCGGATTGAAGAATTTCTTCACAAAGGATTCGTTCACCACCGCTACGGCCGCGGAGGTCGAAGTGTCCTGCACACCGATGCCGCGGCCTGTCAAGACGCGGGTCCCCACGGAATCGAAATACTCCGCGTTCGCTCTTAGATTCGTGGTGGAATTGGGTTGATATTCCTTCCCCTCCACCAGGATGTCCGAGCCATTGTTGTTGTCTTCCATCGGTGTGTAGCTGGCAACGCCCACTTTTTCTATGCTCGGTATGGCATGAAATTGCTCTTCGATGGAGCGGTACAGGTCGCCGACCTGCCCCTCCGAATAACCCGCGGCCTGAGGGTTGAAGTGCACGATGTAGCGATTTGTGGATTCGAGCTTGAGGTCGGAGTGCTGGAGTTTGCTCAGACTCTGGGAAAACAATCCCGCGCCCACCAGCAGCA
>WNFI01426196.1_pt1 | contig 11409 bp, 10 predicted proteins | sample 5400471 | NCBI WGS metagenome assembly WNFI01 (sample SAMN13153348, study PRJNA577476) | soil metagenome | isolation source: 100 cm saprolite on Douglas fir-dominated hillslope | place: USA:California | collected 2013-09-17
GTATCCAAGCTGGCCTCCAGCGACGCGCAGCCTGCAGATTCGGTGTACCTGACGATCGATAAGAACATGCAGTATTGGGCACAGCAGTCGCTGGTGGGATATAACGGCGCCATTGTGGTTATGGAGCGCGATACCGGCCGCGTCCTGGCCATGGCCTCCTCCCCCGAATATGACCAGAATCTGTTCGACCCCAACAATTTCAACAGCAGCTATTTGATCAGTAACCTGGTCAACAGCCAGGATCAGCCGCTCGTGAACCGCGCGGCCCAGGGCCAGTTTCCACTCGGCTCCGTTTTCAAGATCATCACGATGGCCGCGGCCCTCGAGAGCGGTTTATACCTGCCGCAAACCACCTATGATTGTCCTTACCACTTCACCGAGCTCAACGGGATCGTCCTGAACGATTGGACCTGGGACTACTGTCAGAATGCATTGAAAGCGGGCAAGCAGTGTAATACGACCTCCACCACCCCCTCGGGGGTGCTCACGCTGGAAGAGGGCCTGATGCGCTCCTGCGATCCGTACTTCTGGCATATCGGGCTGGACTTGTTTAATAATAACCGGGCAGGTGATATTTCCAATATGGCGCATGCTTTCGGCCTGGCAGCCCCGACCGGCATTAATGCGGTAGCGGAAGCGACAGGCACTATCGGTATTCCACCCAGTCCGTTGGATGCAACCAATCAGGCAATTGGCCAGGGCGATGTGTTAGTGACACCCCTGCAGGTCGCAAGATTCGTCGCGGCGGTGGGCAACGGCGGGACGCTCTATCAGCCTCAGCTGATCGAAAAAATCCAACCGGTGAACGGCAACCCCACCAGCATCTTCAAACCCAACGCCACAGGAACGCTGCCGCTTCGCCCGGTGAATCTGGCTGCCATCCAGGAAGCCATGGGCTGGGTGATCACCAACTCGAGGGGTACCGCTTATTATCGGTTATTCGGTTTATCCGTTCCGATGGCCGGCAAGACCGGTACCGCTCAGGCGGGTACCGCTCAGCCGGATGCCTGGTTCGCCGGTTATACGATGGATGCGCAGAATTCCAGTAAACCCGACATTGCCATCGCGGTCCTCGTGGAAAATGCAGGGGAAGGCTCCGATTATGCTGCGCCACTCTTCAAGGCGATGGTCGAAACGTATTATTTCGGTCAGCCGCAAACCCAGCCCTGGTTCGGCCCGATTGGAAATCCCTACACTCCTACCCCTCTTGGCGGCATTCCGACCAAAACCCCAAAGGGCCCGAACCCATGAGAGCCCCCTTTCGGCTAATCGCGTGACCCCTCCCGTATCAAAGAGTTTGCTCACATGCTGATGAGCCGGGTTGTGCAATCATGACACGGGAAAACTGGGGACTGCTCGGACATGAATGGGCGGTGGAAATGCTCCGCGAACAGCTGGTCCATGGCGCGACGCGCTGCACGCAGAGCGTTAAACCGGGAGTGCCCTGCGGAAAATGCCGTGACTGCATCCAGATCGAAGCAATGCAGCATCCAGATCTGGCCATCATCCAGGCGGATTCCGAAGGCGGGACCTTGAAGGTCGAACAGGTCCGTGATCTGCGCAGGTCATTGACGCTCAAGCCCTATCAATCCGCGTACCGGGTGGCGATCTTCCTCCGCTTTCAAGAGGCCACGGCCAATGCCGCGAATGCCCTTCTGAAGACCCTGGAAGAAGCACCCTCGTACGCGGTGTTGATCCTGACCGCAAATCATCTCGAAGAACTTCCCTCCACCATTGTCTCGCGATGTGAGGTCCTGCATTTGCAGCCTCTGCCCCCCTCGATGATCGAGTCGTTTCTCACCGAACATGGAGCGGACCTGGACCGGGCCCGCGTTATCTCACACATCAGTGGAGGTCGCCCGGGTTACGCCCTGCATTTGCTGGGGGACCCATCGCTGCTGGCCTTTCGGGAAGAGAAGCTGAACGAATTACGCTCCCTGCTTCCCGCAACGCGCGTGGACAAATTCGCGTATGCGGAAAAGCTTGCGAAAGATAAAGACCGCATGCGGAATGTGATCCTGATATGGCTTTCGTTCTGGCGGGATGTATTGCTCCGGGTTGGTGGAGCATCAACCCCCTTGGCTAACGTAGATCGTACCGAGGAAATTGATACCCTGGCCGGGCGTCTCAACCTGGCGCAGGCGCGCCGCGTGGTATCTGATCTGGAAAAGGCGATCACCCAGCTGGAAAACAACATCAATGCGCGGTTACTGGCAGAGGTTCTGCTCCTCGATTGGCCTCGCAGCACATGATCTTCGGTACATATAAGAGTGGGGGAATTGGCTTTCTAGAGAGTCGAGACGTTCGCGACTAGGACAATTGGCACCCTCTCATTTCCCAGTCTAACTTTATAATCGCTGCTTATGACCGAGCCTACCCCTACTTCCGCTTCAATTGACAAAAAGAACCTGAAACAACCACCTCTCTTATTTGATCAGACGCAGGCCCTGGTCACCTCCCTCGAAAAGCAGCTGGGGTCCAAACTACTGGTGTATTGGACATCCGACCGCGGTTCCATATGCGACAACGATGTCGTGGCACTCTATGAGATCTTCAAGCATATCGGGCCGAACGAGGAAATCGCCCTGTTTATCAAATCGAACGGAGGCGATGTCGAAGCTTCGCTGCGGCTGGTCAACCTGATGCGCGAGTACAACCAGCGGGTCCAGGCACTCGTCGCGCTGGAAAGCGCCTCTGCTGCAACCATGATCGCCCTGGGTGCGGACTCGATCCAAATGGGACCGCTGGCCCATCTGACCGCCATCGACTCCTCGCTGATACATGACATGTCACCCATCGATGAGCGCAATAATCGCCGCGTGAGTGTCAGCCAGGATGAACTGGCCCGCATCGTCGCACTCTGGAACTCCAATTCCCGGGAACATCACGGCAATCCTTATTCGGACATCTTCCACTATATTCACCCGTTGGTCGTGGGCGCGATCGACCGCTCCAGCTCGCTCTCAATCAAGATCTGCAAGGAGATCCTGTCGTTTCATATCAAGGATGAGGCGGAATGCGACCGGATCAGCAAAATGCTCAACTCGGATTATCCTTCGCACTCCTATCCCATTACCACCCGGGAAGCGAAGCGGATCGGATTGAAAGTTTCGGCCCTGGATCCCAAGGTCAATGACCTGCTGCTCGACCTGAACGGACTGTATTCCGAAATGGCGCAGAAGGCGATCACCGATTTCAATGAATTTAATTATCACGACAACGAGATCTTGAACATTCACGAAGCCCGGGGTATCCAGATCTATTATCAGAATGAGAAGGACTGGAACTATATTCAAGCTGAGCGCCGCTGGCAAACCCTGAATGATGAGAGCTCATGGCGCGTGACGAAGCGTGCTAAGGGCAAGAATGAACTTTCCACTCTGTACATACGGTAGGGGGACGCCCCTCACAGCACGATCGGATCGATAATCCCCAAGCCGGAACCCCAAAAGAAAGTGGCGCCAGATATGGCCGAAGCATCTCTTACGAAAAAAATGAAACGCAAAATAGGCGGTCGGGCCGCGATCATCAACCCGCCCTCAGGTTATAAGGCCATTTCTTTTCCCGAGCTGGAAAAAGCCACAAGCTCGCTGAACGGAAAATTTGATTGGATCCAGATCTTCGCGAAAAACCGGGCCGAACTGAAGGCCTATCTTCCCAAAGCCGTCCGCGCGCTCAAGAGTGAGTCTCTGCTCTGGGTTTCCTTTCCGAAGGGTTCCTCAAAGATCCAGACCGACTTGAATCGGGATAATGGCTGGGAGGTGATCAGTAAGACCAGCTTGAAATTCATCAGTCTCATCTCCGTGAACGAGACCTGGTCCGTCTTCTCGCCTCGGCCTTATCGAGAGGCCGAGGCGAAGCAAGACTTACGATAAATGAGGTGCAATTATGTGCAGAAGTATTAAGCCTTTGCGGATGGCAGATCGTCCGCCCACCCAGCAGGAGATCAACGAGGCATCCTTGCAGTACGTGCGCAAGGTGAGCGGATACCGCAAACCATCCCGAGCCAATCAAGCTGCATTTGATACGGCAGTTGCTGAGATCGCAGAGGCGACGAAAAAGATGCTGGAGGGATTGAATTTTCTCCAAACTGCCTAGAACAGTATCAAGCATCGATGAGGAAAGCCGATTGAGTTTGATGCGGGCATCTTTCGAAGCGAACGTCAAGTAGGCGCCCTCGCCCATATCCTTTCGGATGTAAACAACAAACTCATGCGATTTCCCAAACTCCAATCTTTCGCGTACTTCTATTATTTCTAGTTGGCTGCGCCAAGCGATCATCTGCCTGCAACTAAGCCGTTTGCCAGAGCAGATACCTGGATATTGATTCTGCTCGTGGCCGCGGGCCTCGTCCGCCTGGCCTGGTTTGCTCATACCCATTACACCGAAGAAGATGCATTTATCACCTTCCGCTATTCACGCCAGCTTTCGGAGGGGTTCGGATTTGTCTACAACCCCGGCGAGAGGCTCTATGGAACTACAACCCCGCTTTTCACGCTCCTGCTTGTTCCCTGGTTCAAAATGTCTCAAAATGTAGTCCCGGCTGCAACAGCGCTGGACCTGTTCGCAGCGGTGGGTTCGATATTTTTTGTTGGGAAGACTCTTCAGGGACGGGCTGGACCGCTCCTGCTAATGCCTCTCGGCATCCTTGCGGTCTCGCCGAAACTCATTGCCATGGATATGCAGGGAATGGAAACTCCTATGCTGCTTTTTTTCATGGCAGCCTCCTGGTATGCATTCACCCGCGAAAAAACAGCCTGGACCGGAATATTTCTGGGATTGCTGCTCTGGACCCGGGTTGATCTATTGTTGTGGCCATTTACGATCTGCTTGACCCTGTCGTTCTCCCACCCGAAAAGAGCTCTTCAGATCGCCGTCCTTTCCGGCCTTGTCTATCTTCCCTGGCTGGCCTTCTCAACTCTCTATTTTGGTTCACCGATCCCTTTTACTGCAATCGCAAAATGGGTGGCCTATGTTCAAAATAACCAGGATCCGCTCACATCCCATTTATCGCTTTTCCTGAATTACCTTTCACCCTTTGATTTTCCCCAAGGCTATTCCCTCGCAGCTACGATTGCCGCCTCCATCTCCCTGGGACTAGCCACCTGGATGGCAATTCAATCCATCCGGGATAAGACCATCACGATTCTCGCGGTCTTTGCCGTGTTGGAAATTGGCAGCCTCGTCCTGACCCGAACGACCTTCTTCAATCGTTATTTTGTACCGACCCTGTGGGCGGTCTTAATTTTGATGGGATTGGAACTCGGTACGCTCTGGCAGCAGCTTCAGACCCGAAAGGCACTCCTATGGGGTTACCGAGCTGTTTTATCCAGTGCGCTAATAACAGCTCTCTTTTTCGGACTCCAACGAGCGCAGGAATACGAGGATAAACAATATTATCGCCAGGAAGAATCGCTCGAGGCGATCGGGGTGTGGCTCAATCAGAACACGCCTGTCGGAGCGAGCGTTCTTCTCGAACCGCTCGGTTATGTTGGCTATTATTCGAACCGTATGATGATCGATGAGGTCGGATTGGTCACGCCCGCAGTGGTCGAACTAAAGCGTCAGCATGTGGATCCGGATCTCTATTTTTCCATCTTTCACCCGGATTATTATGTTCTCCATTGTGACGATGCGGCCCGCTTGCTGGGACTGACGGGAGAGGGGGACCTGGGATTTTCGAATCAATATCTGTTGATCCGAACGTACAATCCGCTCAACTTTGATCCACTCACTGCGATGAACAGTTCCACGAGAGGCGCGCTGGCGCGCAATTCATGCTATCAGATATGGAAGCGCAGTGTTCAGTGAATGTGTTACTGTTGTGATCACAACATCCCACCAGAAAATTCCAAGGAGAGTGAAGTATGAGCATTCCCGATCTGCCGACCGTCCCTGAAGTAAGCGCACAATCCAAAAGCGGATTGAAATACCATATTCTGGGCACCATCCAGCAAACCCTGGCGATCGAACTCCAGGGAGACCAGGCCGTGTATTCGGACACCGGGGCGATGTCCTGGATGACTTCCACCATCAACATGAACACCACCTCCAAGGGGGGACTGGGCGGTTTGCTGAAGCGCGCCGTCGCCGGCGGAACAGCCTTTATCATCGAATTCATCGCGCAGGGCGCTCCCGGGCAGGTTGCCTTTACCACCGACTTCCCTGGCAAGATCCTGCCGGTGGAACTCGAAAACGCACAGTCGATCATCATGCACAAGCATGCCTTCCTGTGTGCGGAGAAAACGGTAGGACTGGGGGTGTTCTTTACCCGGAAATTGGGTGCGGGAATGTTTGGAGGCGAGGGATTTATCCTGCAAAAACTGACGGGTCCCGGCATCGCCTTTGCCGAGCTCGACGGAGATGCGGTCGAATACCATCTCCAACCGAATCAGGTCATGCGCGTGGAACCCGGACACGTGGCCATGTTCGAGGATACGGTGGGATTTGATATTGAGATGATCAAAGGCATGACCAACATCTTCCTGGGTGGCGAAGGATTATTCCTTGCGACCCTTAAGGGTCCGGGAAGGATCTGGCTGCACTCGATGACGGAAAGCAAAATGGCGCTGCGCCTGGCCCAGTATCTTCCGGCCAAACCCGACTGATCAGGGGCCTTGATAACAAAAATGCTGCGGAGGTCCATCTTACGCAGCATTTTTCATTTAGCCGTTTAACCGATCGCGGCTTTCAACTTCTTTGCCAATTTCCCGAAGTGGGAGGTATAACGCATTTCATCCTTGCGGGGTCGTGGGAGGTCCACGGTCAAATCCAATTTGATCCTGCCTGGTCTCTGTGTCAATACCAGTACGCGATCGGCCAAAAAGAGCGACTCCTCGATGGAATGGGTCACCATGATGACGGTCTTACGGCGTACCTGCCAGATCCGCGAGAGCTCCATCCACATGCGTTCGCGACTCAAGGCGTCCAGGGATCCGAATGGCTCATCCAACAGGAGCAGGTCCGGATCATGGATGAGTGCCCGCGCCAGCGCGACGCGCTGCGCCATACCACCGGATAGGTCGCGCGGCAGGGCGGATTCGAAACCCTGCAGTCCAACCAGATCGATCAGCTCCTGGGCGCGCACTTGCCGCGTATTTGGATCCGTTTCTTCTAATTCCAGCGGAAGCATGATGTTCTGAATCGCGGTCCGCCACGGCATGAGTGTCGCCTCTTGAAACACCATGCCGACGCGCGGCTGATGGGAATCACGAAAGTCAACTTTGCCAGAGGTGGGTTGCAGCAGGCCAGCCAGGATCATGAGCAATGTGCTCTTGCCGCCTCCGGAGGGTCCCAGGACACAAATAAATTCCCGCGGGCGGATCTCAAACGAAACATCCTCCAGCGCGGTCAGGCCGCCACTGTTATCGTGAAACACGGCGCTCAGGTCTTGAACCCGGAGAATAGGAGCTGTCTTACTCATGGGGCCCCTGCATCATGGGATAAACTGGTTCGTATATGCCTGGCTGAGATCCAGGGGTTGTTTCAGCAAACCCATCTTGATCAGGGTCGACTGCATGTTCTGCCAGGCCTGCGGATCGGAAATGCCTAATTTGGCGGCCTTCCATAGATCGATCGAGCGCGCCAGGATCTGCTTTTGGGTGGCGGGATCCGCTTGAGCCAGATTGGGAACATATTTTTCACTGATGGTATATGCCTCACTCGGATTTGCGATCGTATCCGCCAGGCCCTTCAGAAAAGCCGATGTCATACGGCGAACCAGGTCTGGGTTTTTCGCAATGGTGTCCGCATTGGTGATCAAGCCATTCGACGCCAGCTGAACATAGTCCGCGACCCGGATCTCATTGAGTTTGATTCCCTGTGCCTCGAGCTGTACCGGTTCATTCGTGGTGTATACGGAGACAGCCTGCTCCTGATCTGCAGAAAGAGATGCAACTTGATTGAAGCCGATCGAATCAAGGGTGACATCCTTCTCGCTCAATCCACCCGCGAAGAGAAGGGCGTCCAATCCGATGTAATTCGCGCCGTATAAACCAGGCAGCCCGATCTTCTTGCCCCTCAGATCGGATGGTTTTGTGATCCCTTGGGATGCTTTTGAGGCGACCGAAACGGGATACTGTTGATACCAGGCGGCAACATAGACGATCGGTAATCCCTGCGCACGCGCTAGGAGCACCTGTTCTCCGGAGATCACGGCAAATTGAACATTGTTCGCTCCCACCAGGGCAGTTGCGTCCGTCTCCAGTGAATAATCAAACTCGATCTCGATCCCGTTATCTTTGAAGTATCCTTTTTCGATCGCAACATAGAGCGGTGCGAACTGGATATTGGGAATATACCCCACAGGCAATTTCACGTGAACGGGGCCCTGGACCGCAGTTGGGGTCGTGCCGCTGCAACCCGACAGGCCGATCGCGAACACAACCATCAGCAAAGCTAATTTGCGAAACATTTCTTCACCTCTTTCAGCATATCTATTTTTCTCGCCACTCCTGCCAATCCAGGGCGCGATCCTCTACCCACCCGACGGTACCATATAAGACGAGGGCCAACACGATCAGCATGAATACCGCCACAAAGACCAGTGCCGTATCATATTGTCCGCGGCCAATGTTGATCAGAAAGCCCAGACCTTGATCGGAGCCGACCAGTTCCCCAACCACGGCGGCAATGACCGACAGGGTCGCGCCGATACGGAGTCCGCCCAGGAAGACAGGCAGCGCGGCCGGAATCTCAAGCTTGACAAGCGTCTGCCAGCGCGTGGCGTGCAGGGAACCCATCAGATCGTGCAGAGCGGATGGAACTGCGCGTACTCCCACAATCGTATTTACCAACACAGGGAAAAATACGATCAAGGCGCAGATCAATACTTTGGAGAACATCCCCGGTCCAAACCAGATGACCAGGAGGGGTGCGATTGCAACCAGCGGCACAGCCTGGCTGGCGACCAGATAGGGGGAAAGTATCCGTTCCAGTATGGTCGATCTGGCGATCAGATAGCCGAGAACGGTAGCGAGAGCCGCACCGGAGAATAACCCAAGGAGGATTTCCAATAAGGTCACTCCCGTGTGGAAGGCTAGGCTGCCATCACCGAGCGCCCGCAAAAATCGCGCAAAAACCTCCCCTGGAGATGGAAGGATGAATGCAGGTAGGTGGGCGCCCTTCGCTACAAGCCACCAGGCAGCGAGACCAATGAGCAGAGAGAATACTCCCAGCCATCGGGGATCGGCCCAAATTTTGTACGGAACTTTCTGAACAGGATTTGTATCCATGATGTGATCAGCTGCAAACGAGCCGCGCTCCTCATGCGCCGGGAATCAAAACGCCTCGCGGCGGTTTCCTGCGGGGCGCGGAAGAGGGATAACGACTCGGAGCGAGACGCCAAAATAAAATCCCGAAAACGGATCGTTTTCGGGGCGTCAAAGCTCACCAATCCGATTGTCTCAGACTGGCCAATATCCTTCTTTTATCCAGACTTTTACTGTCGGCCCCGAAATTTCACCGGGTCATGCCAAAATGCGGCTCGTGGGCTCTACCACCGATCGGGAATTTCACCCTGCCCCGAAGGTCAATATATTGTACCGAAGATTATAACGAGAGCTTCAGGAACTGTCAATTCAAAAACGGGGATGGGCGAGCACGGCCCACCGATCTGAAAAGGTTGGCTTATTTATGAGACGATCTGTCAGAATCTTTTCTGCGGATCGATTTGACCTGCTGATAAACCATTTTTACATCATCAATCATCTCAAAACTCGGGGTAACATGGTATATGCCCATGTTTGGCCAGCCGCTGCTTGCGTACATCCAAGCCACCGGGTTTGAGGACCCAAAAGTTATGGTTCCTTTGCCGTTTCGTCTGATAGTGACACTGATTTCGGCCAAAGACTTTATGGCCAATATGATCCTTACGGGCATTTCGTATAAATGCCTAAATTACGTTAGGCGAATAGGGCGCGTTAGATTAAGATCAGCAGCGCGGCTGCTTGCCATTGACATCACACTACAGCGTACAAACTCCACTCCCCCGGCACACCCTTGAGTGCATGCATACCCCGGCCCTCAAACTGAATTCCTGAACCGGCGACAAGGTCCTTGACGGTATTGGAGGCAAGTACTTCACCCGGCCCTGCTTCCGACAAGATCCGCGCACCGATATGCACCGCAATCCCTCCTACATTGTCACCCACCAATTCGCATTCGCCTGTATGCAATCCCGCCCGGATTTCAATCCCCAATTGCCGAACGCCATCCCGGATCTCACACGCGCAGCGGATGGCCCGAGCTGGGCCGTCAAATGTGGCCAGGAAGCCATCGCCGGCCGTATCAATCTCGCGGCCGCGAAAATTGGAGAGTTCCTTTCGCACGAGTTCGTGATGGCGTTCCAGGAGTTGACTCCAGCGCCGATCCCCAAGTTCCACGGCTTTCTCTGTGGAACCCACGATGTCGGTAAACATCACAGTGGCAAGGACGCGATCCAACTGTGGTGCAGGTCGTCCACCGGTCAGGAATTCCTCCACATGATCCAGCACCTTATCCCCTTCCGGACCGACCAATATGTGGGCACTGCCGGGCAATTCGATTAGTTTGGCACCTGGAATATGCTGCGCCATATAACGGGATGCTCCGCTGTCAACATCGTAATCATCCACATGGTGCAACAACAGGGTCGGTATGTGGATCGCTGGCAGGACATGACGCACATCGATCTGTGAGTTCATCTTTGCAAGAGCAAGAGCTGCGCCAGGGCTGGCGCACAGGCGTTCGTACCTCGCCGTCACCAGTCTCATGGAGAGATCATTTGTTAATTGTGGGTCGACCTTCAGATCCTCCCGGTCGCGTCCCCAATTTTTTTCGATCTCTTGATACCATTTCTCCCGCTCTTCGATTGTCGGTCCCCAGGGATAATCCGGGGCGCGCAGCCGCCGCGGAAATCCCCCGTAGAGAACGAGTGCGCTGGTTCGTTCCGGATAGGTCGCAGCAAAAAGGAGAGACATCGCGCCTCCTTCAGAGACCCCGAACAGCGCCGACCGTTGGACACCCGCCGCATCCATGACCGCGCGCACATCGTCCATGCGTTGTTCAAGGCCGGGCAGAGCCTGATCGGGCACGCGATCCGACATGCCGGTTCCTCGCTTATCGAAGGTGATCACCCTGGCGAATGTAGCCAATCGCTGGCGGGAGTGCGCGACGGCCGGTTCTTCCCACGCGAGTTCAAGGTGGGACACAAACCCCGGAACGTATACTAGATCAATGGAGCCGCTCCCGAATACCTGATAGGCAACGTGCACGTCACCGCTACGCGCGTATTTCGTCTCAGGTATCATCCAAATTACTCCACATAAGGTGATAAGTATAGCATCACGGCCGACGTGACCGAGCTCGCGCACTCCGCCCAATTTAGGACCATTGCTCAAGACTTCAGCGTGCTTTTTTTTCGACGCCGTA
>WNFI01592959.1_pt1 | contig 11408 bp, 9 predicted proteins | sample 5400471 | NCBI WGS metagenome assembly WNFI01 (sample SAMN13153348, study PRJNA577476) | soil metagenome | isolation source: 100 cm saprolite on Douglas fir-dominated hillslope | place: USA:California | collected 2013-09-17
GGTTTTGGTGCTGGCCGGGATTGTAGGAACTTGGGCCTGTACGAGTCGTATCAAATGTATTCTGGCACTTGCCAATGTTTCAGGAATTTCATCCTTCTGAAAGATTTAGTCTGTGGGCTCGTACAGGCACACAAGACTAATTGAATCTCGCACCTCAATTAAGTACCGTATAGCGTTGATCCCTGCAGAAACCGAGCCAGAAATGAAAGTAATAATGTGATCGACGGACGTTTATCTTTCCGATCGAGAGTTTTCAATGACGATATTGAATCGTGACGATTTCTGATGCTGCGATATTTGATGAGCAGTGACCCAGATAACATCCGTCGCCTGGTGGGAAATAAACGGCAGAGAACAGGAACCCTGCCGTGTGCATGCTTAGACGATGCATGCACATCCGAACCCACTCTTTCAACCTTCCCATCGGAGCGGAATGTTGCTGGGCGCATTATTTAATATATAGGAAGACTCTTTTGCCCGACCAGAAAGATAAGTGTCCGTCCATGGCATTGTTACTTTTATTCTTGCTCGGTGTCTGCAGGAATCCTCATGGAGCCTAATCATGGATATTAATATCCCTCTGACGTACTGTACAGTACGAGGTGCAAGGAGGCGGAACATCGAGTTGGGGATCCTTGACTAGGTGACCAGATAACAATGTATAGAACTTGGGGGTTGAGCATCGCGCATGAGCAAGCAAAATCAAGCCAGGACGGGTCACGGGTAGTGGTGGGGTTAACGAAACAAGTAATGAATGGAATAGATCTGGAAGGATGAATGGAACCGAAGGAGGGAAGGGAATACCTAACTGGCAATCAGGCATAAATCGTCTGAAGAAAATGCCTATCAATCCCACACATCCTCAAGAACTGTTCGCCGTAGGTAATTATGAAAGGTAACTGTTTGGAGGGAAGTCCGGAAACATGATGGACCTGATGGTATTACAGAGCGTGGTCGAGGTTGAACATCGTTCGAGGTAGAGCCTTTTAAGAAGGATCGTGTATGCCATTTATGTCACTACTACCAGCTGCCAGCACGCAACGCTGCTGATCCACGCTCCAAGATCTTTTCCGGTAGCACTGTCACAAATACCACTGGGCTCTATGCCTCCAGGAGATCGGTCTCCATTATTCAAAAAGCGAAGGTTATGCGGCTCAAGCAAATCAAACGCTTTTTATCGAGTGGGATGGGATGCCATGCGCATTAGAGTCAAGAAGATGGAGGAAAACATCCAGTGGGACTGACCCCACGCGTTCGCCTTCAGTTGGCTTGACGTCATTTCAGGAAAGAATAAATTTGGCCTGAAGCCAACTAGGTCGAAGCACCTGTCATATTGGATAAAGCTCCACAAGCGCTTGATTCGCCAGTAACACGAAAGTGAGAGCCATGAGAACAAACTGGTTGTAAGGCCTCGAACTTAGATGCAATAGACGTCAACAGCATTTGACGTAGAAGGCGTAAGCGACGGGACCGACAGCCCCACACTCATTGACCCCATAGCCTGTGTGTTGTGACACGAGTTAAGGCGCCAATCAAGATCTTAGGAGGGGGATAACGAATGTACTGCGCAAAAAAATCTGGAATGATGCCAACACTAGCATTTTACTAACTAGGCCATGATAGTACAATATGCTTTTCAAGGAGCCGCCTCGAGCAGCCCTGGAAGAGGCGTGACCTGTTCTGTATTTACGCCAGTTGCCTCATTGCACTGGGGAGTTGTCCCAAGCTTGAAATTCACGATCACCGTTCCGGTATTGTGCTCGCGTAGGTCCGCTCGATCCGCTTCTTGCTGCCCACCGGCGATATGAAAGCTGTAGCAGGGACTGCCAATGAAATAGCAGCACACGAGGCTAACGCGCAACCAGTGTCAGGTTAAAGAAAAGGGTCAGTTTCAGATCGAAACATCTGTCACGTGAGGCGGGGTTGAATAATAATGATTGCGTAAGGATTCTACAAGAGAGGCTGGTTACTTGTCTTCGATTTCATTGCGTCGTCGAGGCCCACGCAGGTGACAATGAAGCCAAGCCAACCTAGGAAAGATGTCGAGGAGAGACTGGCCTTTCATGATTACGCATCCAAGTTGGAAGCGGAACTCGATGAGGGATTGAGTCAAGAAAATCTCTTCATCCATCGGGGTACGTTGGCTCAATACGCAGTATGTCTTCTTTCAAGTTTCATTGGGCTTCTCTGACTCTGACGGATTTTATGTCGTCACAGCCTGATATTGAGTTGGACGATGATTGGATCACTTGGATTCGCCTGGACGGCACCATCATCGCGCAGCTGGACGGGTTGAAGAAGAGGGAAGTTAAGTCCAAGAAATCACGATCGAAACCCCCTCGCTCTTCGAAGCTATTGAAGCCTCAAGCAAGGAAACAGGTAAGAGAATTGAATCATTCTAAACCCAAGCCTCGTGCGTTATACGCTTATCGTCTTGTTTCAAATTTCCAGAAGTACACCGACTCTTCATATCTTTCGTCTCCCCCTCCCCGGTTTCTCGGGAGTCGCTCGATTCAAAAATCCCGCCAACATTCTGATCAAGTGGACATCTCCGCTGACTCGAACCGTGGAGCGGACAGTGACGAGTTTCTCCCACCCAAAGAGAGACACACAGCCCTCACTAAGTCGAATAAAGTATCCAAATATTCTTCACGTCGAGTTACCCGGTCTTCCCTGAGATACATCCCCATTGTCGAAATCCCCTATTCCCCCCGCAAACGATCGGCTCCCCGTTTCTCGGGTCGCATTCACTCCAGACAATGCACCAGAATCAACTCTTCGAGAGCACCACCAAGTATGTACCTTCTCTTGGTATCTCGAACCTCTCGTGTACTAATGCTAATGTAAACTTCTCAGTTTCAACCTCCAATTCAACCACCCCACCCAGTCTGCTCACTGGATTTGCATCTCCAAAAAGCCCGGAAGCTCCTCAACCCTTGCATCCCCCTCTCCACAGTGATGAATTTGCACTCGAGACTGCGTTTCATGAATGGTGTGGGACAACTCTAAGAGCCGTGAAACATTTTGCCAACGAGACGTCCGGCACACACGCGAGCTGCTCGCGTGGCGTGGAGAATATGATTGTATCTCAAAGATTGCTCCTCGAGCAGGAGATGAAGCACCTTGAGATGAAGCATTTTGACAAGAAGCGATCCTTCCTCGAGCTGGTGGGTCAGGAATGGGATCGGGTTCTCCGTCGCAGCCCTGATGGCGTTGACGGGTGATCGGTCATGAGCGCTTGTCCATTTCACTTGTCCATCTCGGATTTTTCTATTCCTCGTCCTCTTGCCTTGTAACGTATTGTATCCCCACATTTTACCGCACACGAGAGGTGCGGGATTAGCAACAGTGGAGATGATCCCTGGGCTGAACGATATCGCTCGAGAAACGAATCACTCGTCTGCTAGCTCGGGTGGCAATTTCCTCCCCCCGTTCTCAAATAGTGTTTCTCCCTGCTCTTATTGTTGTCATCACTGTAGGTTAGCCCGATTGTATATACTAGTCGCTCGGTGATGTTTCGGATGAATGTAGGAAGTTTTCGAGAGCGAGTCTGCTATTCACCGTATATATCAGGTTCCTGCCTACCGATCGTGCGCTGACTTCTTGGGCTACAGTTCAGCTAGCCAGCCCCGTTACACCACCCACCGCCCGATTAGCAATGTGGAGCGAGAGCATCTGCACGGACAGCCTTGGGATTTCACCTGTGCCAAACAAAGAAAGAAGATACAAATAGTACCATTGGGGAAGTCTCGCTCTATGAATCCTTCTACAGATGAAGCGGTAGGAACCTCTACAGAATCAGCCAATCAGAACAAGATTTGTTGACGAAGTTCTCGGTTATCAGAACATCGAATTTAAAGCTCGGCTGGCGAGCTCGAATCCCAGAAAAGTGAAGCCATTTGCCAGGGGCGATCTATCAAGTACAAGGTAGAATATAAGCTGGACGAAGCAAAGCCGATACTGGAGACAATGGCTCACCGGACAAGAGTCGGACCAAGACCCCGAGCAAGTGCCGCAGGTCCTTCAGTGCGCAATACGATCCGAACACAATCCAACGTGGATGCATACTTTCTTGAGGGGCCTGAGAATCCGTCCGTCTGTATACGAGACTTTATTACATCGATCGGGTATATCAACGCCCAGAGCTAGATGGAAATTTATTTTGATGGCAGAACGGACGAGCTTTCGTGTCTAGGACTTACGGCATAGCCTGCAATAGCACCGTACAGTACAGCCAAAGGAGATGGCAACGCTTCCCGGGGCACCTGGTGGATGCGCAGGTATCTCTGAACGAGAGCTTCGTACGTGCAGAAGTATGCACCGTAGCCTAAAGCTTCACGCGCAAACGTCGGCACCTGTCCTTTGTACAATCCCAAGATCCCATGGCTCCGCGAGATTTTTTTGATCGCATCCCACGGACCTGAATAGAGGCGATTCTTATCCGATTGTGTCTGTAGTCCTTACGGAATGAAGTGTCAAAGGGATTGGATAGGATAAACGAATCAACTCACGAATACGAATGTGCTCGACTGGCCCGGAAACGAATCCATTTGTGATGCCAGCGAAGGCGCCCGCTGCAGCAAGTTGAGGTAGAGTAAGAGTCTTGCCATCTGGTCCACCCTGACCTCTTGCTACGTTGCTCCGAGCAAAATATCTTTTCGAAGACTCGAGGGCAGCAAACTGGATGGAGACGCACACACCGATTCCAAGTAATGGCGTGAGCGTCCCCTGTGAGAGAACGTCAGAGCACTAAGTAAGACGAGCAGCGTCCAATGGTACAAACACACCTTGTAGAACGCAAACGGTCCCTCATTGACTAAGATATTCTTCGCACAGCCGAGCATACCTGCATATGTTCCTTTAGGGGAGGTTTGCATGCGCTAGCCAAACAAATGACACGTCAACAGTGCGTGCTGGATGCCACAGGCACTTCGGAAAAAATGACATACCACTTTGACTATCCGATACAACAACACCAGCAAAATCGCACCGCATAGAGTCAGAGATAGGTATTTTGAGTCCTACTAACCAAATACCCACCAATATCGAATGGTTGGCCCACGAGGACCTTCAAGACTACGATAAGCGAACATGGGAAACGGCAACAGCAGAGAATTCACCTGCAGGATGCCACCTGACGTCCCTGCTGTAAGGTCTTTGACTGTGTTCAAAGCCATGCGCAGTACAACAACTGGGAAAAGAGCGCAACAAAATCTGTGATGCGGGATGACTTTTTTGAAGCGCTATTTTTGAATAGATTAGTGTCTCGGTTGACGCCATACCGTGGGAAACTTTGGTGATTCCATTCATCCATTTAAGCGCCAGAAGGATGACAGGAATGTTGGATTTCGCAAGAACGACAACAATGCTTTCTAGAAGTGATGACACAGAGAATATTGCGCCTCAAAAATGTACGTAGCCATACTGTTGACATCCCTACTGAGCTCATTCGTCCATTTCTACTCAACCATCATCGCAGAAAGCAGCTGTGCTCCTATTAGCGCGCTTGATGACCAAAAGCCCCCACGGAGGGGGTGGTTTGTTACTCAGGCCTTTTTTCAATGAGCGACATTGTCCAACCGTGACTGGCGAGCATGCAGAGTGGCAGTGTTTGCCCGGGATTTCCCCGCAGTCCACCATCGCAGGAACATAATCGCCCAATTTCAGTAAAAATGGACTGGGGACGGTTGTAGTTAGTTCGATCCTCCGTGTCGACGTTCTCGCTTGCTGCGACCCAGCATACAGACCCAGTCCCGGCAGTCTGGGACGCACTAGTAATAGGCAGGCATCCATCAAACATAAGGGACGCCCTTCAGGGTCCCCCGTAGTTCATTCTTAATGGTTCAGATAGGGGTGTCCAGCCCCAGGTGACCAAATGCCGAAAGTAGAGGATATTACGCTTGCAGTTATTGTACCAAAACTAGAGCTTTATTGATAATCCGCATGAAAAAGAATGGTATGAATGTTAAAATGAGCTCACATCCCAAAGGAATAGGAATCAACAACTAGAATTTACGCAGAGGGAAGGGGGGCTTGTTTCCATCTGCTGAATGCACCAAGGTGGCAAAGTGGCAGGGAATTCTAATTGAAGCGAGTAGGTTGCGAAACAATGGAAAATTGCGGAAATAAATTGACGCTTTGGCACTTTCAGTTATATCGGGTGTATCCACTGGATACACCACTATCCGCCACTGCCCTGACCCCTCTTTAATTTCCCTCTACATCCTCCTCCCTTTCCCCAACTGACCAAACCATTCTCTCGCGATCCGTGACGGTCGTCACGTCCCACACGCTACAGTCAACATGATGTTCTCTCTACCACTTTCATATTCGACTCTCAGCTCGCAGGAGGACATTGACTACGATGGCCCAGCCATAACCACATGCGACGATGAAAACGGCGAATCAACGCAGGAGATGACTCAGACACAGCCCGTGGATTATGTGCCGCCTGCTGCTGAACGTTTCGACCATCTATGGGGGCGTCTCGTACCTGCGTCTCCACAAGTCAAAAGGCTAGACTTCGATCGCTCTAAGAGCGAATACACTATAGGCCGTGGCTTCAACGTCGACTACACGCTTACTGGCTCAAACAGAATCAGTACCATACATGTTCGGTTTCACTATCACGACGACACAGTGTTTTTGACGGATCTCTCGATGAACGGAACCTTCGTCTGTGATTCTATGCTCCCGTGGGAGGCGCTTCGCTAATCACGGATATCTGGACCTTAGGTTAATGGACAGCGTATTAAGAAGGATGTTAGGCACATTCTTTGCGACCGAGACGAGATTTCGATGGGGTCACCGTCCGACATTGACGGACTCGACTATCGGTTTATTTTCAAATGTAATAGCGGCCCAGATGTGTGTTCTCTCTTCCCTTTAGTCTCTTTTTACGTTGCTAAACCTTAATACTCGCCAGCCCTTGGTTGGCGGTGGCATTCACGAGAGGTATCAAGTGGGCGACAGAATAGGGAGCGGCGCATTCGCAATAGTCCGAAAAGGAGTCAATTTATCGACGTCGGAGTTAGTAGCAATAAAAGTTATTGTGAAGTCGAAATTCGCGAGGGACAAGGATCGAAACTTGTTAATGTTTGAGCGGGAGCGAAAGATTGTTTCCCGCTTGCAACATGTGAGCTTCGGTGCATTGCGTCAGATCGTGTCTGATGTGTTTTGATAGCCGGGGATTGTGAATTACCTCGATTACTTTGAGGATGACATGTCAATATGTAAGTTCTTGCATTGATCTTGTGTACTAACATACTAATCCGACCTTTAGTCTTAGTGATGGAGCTCGTATCAGGCGGCGATCTCATGGAGTATATCAACGTCCTTGCTCATAATGACGCGTGCATGGGTGTGTTCTGACTTCTGTCCGTCGAAGTCGGTTCCATGTTGACTTTTAATGACAGAAGAGGCTGAGGCACAGCGTCTGACTGGAGAGATGTGTGGTGCTTTGGCTGTAAGGAATCACAGGGCTGTTCAGTCGGCAATACTGACGCTTTGTATATAGTATCTACATCAACAGGGCGTGGTTCATCGCGACCTCAAGCCTGAAGTGAGTGTGCTGTCCTCGTGCCTTGACACCAGAAGAGCTCAGTTCCCCTCCAGAATGTTTTATTGACAAGTGACAACCCACCCAGGGCAAAGATAGCCGATTTTGGGCTCTCCAAGGCCATTGATAGTCAAACATTCCTTAGAGTACGTCACTCATTATTCGCCACGCCTCGGTCTCACACTGGAACGATAGACCATGTGTGGAACCCCAGCTTATCTAGCGCCTGAAGTCCTACTAAATAATGGCGGATACACTGCCCTCGTGGACAGCTGGAGCTTAGGTGTTATTGTGTTTGCCATGTGCGTGTATGGTTGTGACCTTGTAGATGAATTTCTCATGTGATCTTCGAATTAGGTTGAGTGCCACAATGCCTTTTGTGACCAACGAGTCGCATGACCTCAGGACTAGCCTTAAACTGAGAGTGGTGACGTGGGAATGTCTCCCTAGCTACGTCTCTGACCTCTGTGAGATCACCCATTCTTTCCACTGTTACGCACTGATACCCATACCTCCCTAGGTCGTCACTGGATCAGTATGATGATCAACCGGGATACAAATGTCAGAATGAACATGGTATTGGCGTTGCAACACGAGTGGCTCCGGAATGAGGAGCATGCGATGGAACAGTCCTACTCTGAAGAACCTTATTCTCAATTGTATCCCAGTGAAGCTGCTGATATTCGGAACCCACCGAGCGCATCATCGTCATCCGCATGTATTTCTTTGGACACCAGAGGTGTCACACCTGAAACTCCGTCCCAATGTGCCAGCGGTCTCGATGACTGCTCGCAAGACCTAGGAAATCTGTGCATCGACTCTGAGGACCCGAGCCACTGGGCTTCGGACGCTGCTTCCCTGAATGTTTGTCGAGGAGCAGCTGATTATTTCCCAAGCGTTCCCAGTCTGAATATTCGTATCCCTTATCCTATACCTTCCTCGAAGGAGTCAGAGAATGGTTTGAATGGCATGAATGCTCTTCGATCAGCTTGGTTTCCGGGCCCGATTGGGGGTGCTTCAGCTCCTGCTCGCGAAGACTCAGACATTATCACACCTGATGGGAAGCGAAGGCTCCGTTCCCCACCCCCACGTCCCTTATCTCCGATGTCAGAACGATCCTCTTCTTCACTGTCGTCCGTACCATCCGAATTCGAACAGACAGTTACTCCCCGGAATGAGAAGAAGAAGAAAGTCGTGCACGACCCACTAGTGAACGGTCGGCGCGTGTCAATCCGTATCATGAACAGGAATGCTAAACCAGGGGCAAACACTATGGCCCCCCATACTTCTCCTGCACCTATCAGGGCTAAACGACGACGGTTGACTTCGGCAGGTAATGCTGCTGGGCAGCCGTCTTCTTCGACCCGTGGCCGTCAACGTTCGTCTTCTGCAGAAACAACGAAGTCCCACCCAGCTACACGAAGAGCCCGTCGTTCCTAGCATGTAAAAGCTTTCATTTTATCAGCGTTCCGATTTTTTTGGAGGGTATCCAAATTTAAAATCATTATTCTCAACTCCTATCTGATATTCCAAACAAATTGCTTCCGTTTCTAACAATCTTTTACACACATGAAGGATCAAGTTCATCTAATCTCACTCTTTTGCCGTATGCATATGGGAGTTTGTTATCTTGTTTCCATATTCCTTCCGCCACTGTACATTTTTCTCCGGTAACTGCACGCCGTCATCCCGATCCCATCTATTACTCTTGGTACTCGCACGTCTCAAGCCCTCCTAACTTAGGCCACTCTTTTTGAAAAATCTGCTTCACTTGCTGTGTTGCGCTAGCTCGAATTCCCATTGACTCAACTTGTATATACCGCCCTAGCTTGCATACTTTTCCAAATGGTAGAGGATAGTATAATGCAGCACAACAGCCCGTTATATCTAGCGTATGCATATGGGGAATGTGGAGGTAGAATGGTAACGACGATGCTCTTGCATCGAGGAGTCAAGGTGGTTGGAGCAAACTCTTGAGTTTTTCGATATCGTCTGGTTTCGTCTGACAACACCCTGTTGTAGGATAACCGCGGTTACCGAATAATGATAATCAGGAGCGAGGCACACGTTGAGGACATACCTCCAACGATGAAACCACCAAAGGGACTATCATTATCTGAAGCTGATAGGTAAGGTTCTAACGCCTTAGCGATCTCCTCCGCCCATCCACGTCTAGATTTATCGTCCTCGTCGATCATGAAACCAGTTTCAGTTTTGTGCCACGTTTTCTTCTCGCTGTGGTACCAGAAACCTCCGTTGGGATACAGTACGAGCCAAGGACGAGATTCACGGTCAGACCTCTTCACCTCTCTGTGCCGTTTCAAGGCTGATGAGAGTTGGGCTAGGACTGAAGGGACGTATTTTGGTGCGGTACAGTTGATCCCAATTGCGATTGGAGGTGGCATTTGCCTCTCACCCTCACATTCTTTCTCTTCGAAGAGTGCGTCAACGATGTCCTCGGCCTGCAACTTTGACCGCCAATATAAGATGCTTCGGGGAGTTCACCATCAGGGAAGGTAAAGCTTATCCACCATGGCTTAGGCTCAATCTTGCGGGAGTCATCAAGAGTGGTGGCGTATAGATCGGAGACTGCTTGACGAATAGCCTTCGCCTCCCGAATCAGGGGGACCGTTTCGAACGCCAGGTAGTCAATTTCACTCCATATGTCCACGTGGGATGCGTATACTAAGCAACGAGTGAAATGCCACTTCGAGAGTGCCTCTATCGAGGCCTCATAGGCAAGGTACTCCAGCGAGTGGCGAGTTTCGCGGGAAATAGGTGTGGTGAAGAACGTGTTACTCGGGGGAGTGTACTGGGTATCGGTGTCCGAGTCGGCGGTTTGCTCGCTATCAGAAACCACTAGCAATTCTGAAGCCGTCGTCTCCTGAGGGTGGTCAGGTCGGAGTCTCGGTAGAGGATACAATCCTGTATATTCTGCTAACGAGGGCAGGATTGCACCATATGGTCCGAGTGATAAAGCTAAAAGGGGTCGTCGCTGGTTCGGGAGACCACTTTGACCTTGCACGAACGTTTTTCGAGCAGCAGCAGCAAGATGGATTCCAGTTCGAAAGAACTCGGGTATTTCACTATGTGTGAGTCCAGCCTTCAGAGCAGTCTCGAACGATGCTTGATATCTTTGAGTACATATGGGTCTAGATCATTTTCTTAATAATTTTCGTCTCTAGAACGTACGTATTCGAAAGAATGATGTCTGCCCCCACTTTCAGGAATTTGAGATGAGTGTCGATGACCGCCTTGGGGACAGGTCAAATTCGCTGAAGAAGACCAGAGGGACCCTATGAATTGCGCCCCAGAAGATTCCAAAGTCGTGCCCATTCCACCATCAAGGATGCGGATGGGGACATGAATATTGCTAGGCATTTCTAGTTCCCGAATTGAAGGCCGGACCCAAGTCACCCAACAAATCCCGGGCCGGAATACGTCCTATGATGGAAAGGGCTTTGAATATGAAATTATCTGAGATGAAAATTAATGGACAGAACTAGTCTTTCAAGCGATCATGTGTGGTAGGCAGCTCATACACCTTGCAACTCAAAAAAATTAATTATTCACAAAGTCCCAGAATGGCAGGGGCGGGACTGCATCATGAAATACGTTGCCAAATTGTTGGGAAGTCGCATCATCGGACGGCTCATCCCAAGCCCTTCTTCTGCTACCCTCAAGCTGCTTTGCAAGTATCCATCCCAGCAGAGCCTCCGCGATAGACCAAACTTCCACATAAGGGGGGTTGGGTTCACTGAGAAAAGTGATTCCATGACAAAATCATGTAATGTAGCATGACTTCCTGGAAAATCATGTTGGGCTGCCAGATTTTTGCTAACAGGACTTT
>WNFI01648778.1_pt1 | contig 11408 bp, 8 predicted proteins | sample 5400471 | NCBI WGS metagenome assembly WNFI01 (sample SAMN13153348, study PRJNA577476) | soil metagenome | isolation source: 100 cm saprolite on Douglas fir-dominated hillslope | place: USA:California | collected 2013-09-17
GGGTGAGCTCGGCAGCAACGAGCCGGACGCGCCCTCAGCCTGGCGTTTCAGCATCGACGTAGCATCGAGCTGGGAGCGGGAATTCTTCGCGGCAGCCACGCCGCGCACAAGAAAAATCGCTCTCCGCAGCGCGATAATCATGAGTCCCGATCGGGGCGGGGCGTTCTCTATTCTCTCACTGCTGGTGCGAGCGGGACTGGGAGGCAAAGCGGGGTCGGGGGACCAGTTCGTCTCCTGGATCCATGACGCGGACTTCGTTCGCGCCATTGATTTCCTGATCGCGCAGGAACGACTGGATGGCTGTATCAACCTGTGCGCTCCCGGGCCGTTGCCCAACCGCGAATTTATGCGCGCCCTCCGTCAGGCGTGGCATGCCCGCTTCGGCCTTCCCGCAACAGAAATGATGCTGGAAATCGGGGCTTTTTTCCTGCGCACGGAAACAGAGTTGATCCTTAAGAGCCGGCGTGTCGTGCCACAACGGCTGACCGATGCCGGATTCGAGTTTCTGTTCTCGGACTGGCCTGGTGCGGCGCGCGAACTGGCGGACCGCCGGCGCAAACAAGGAGCCTGACTTCGATCCGCATCCGCCATACCCGGAAGTTTGAGAATAATTGACCGTAGAGACGCAGCTTGCCCGAACGAGGCGCGAGCCGACGCCACCGTGGGCCTCCTCCGGTCTCAGGCCGCTCTGGAAGACTGCCGCTTTTCAACGATCGTCAGGGATTGCTCACATTCGAGCACATGGGTGAACTCCGCTCCAAAAAGAAAAATCATCGCGGAGTAATAGACCCAGACAATGACCGCGACAAAGGGTGCCGCCGCGCCGTACGCCTTGCCGACTGCCGCCTTTCCCAGATACAGACCGATCAGATACTTTCCTAAGGTGAAGAATACAGCCGTGGCGATCGCCCCGATCCAGACATGCTTCCATTCGATTCTTCGGTCAGGCACGTATCTAAAGATCAATGCGCAGAGAAACCCAATACCCGCCAGAGAAATGAGAATATTGATGGCGCTCAGCATCAGGTGAGGAAGAGGCAGAAATTCATCCCCGAACTTTCCGACAGCGGCGAGCCCCGCGCTGAAAACCAGGGAGACGAGCAACAGAAAGCCGATCGCCAGTACCATTCCAACGGAAAGAAGCCGGTCCTTCACCAGCGCCCAAAGGCCCCCGCTTCCCGGAGGAAATCTGACATCCCACATCAGATTCAGCGCGGCCCTTAACTCACCGAAAACCGAGGATGCGCCAAACAGCAGAATGGCAATGCCGGCTATGGGCGCAATAGCGCCCGTTATCGGCTTTTGGGCCTGTGTAAGTATCGTCCGTACGGTATTCCCGCCCGCTTCCCCGATCAGCCCCTGGACCTGGCTGATGACATAATCCTGGGCGGTGGTGTGCCCTACAATTTTCGCAATGAGAGTAACCGTGAAAATCGCAAGCGGCGCGAGCGACAGAATCGAATAAAAAGCCAGTGACGCGCCCAGCCGGGGCGCCTGATGGTCATTCCACGCTGAAAACGTTTTACGAAGAAGGGACCATGCGTAGTTCATACGTCCGCCGGCGCGCGGATCTAGTTGGGGTGGGTCTTGTCCTCAACCTTTTCCGCGCCCTGTTTCACTTTGTGGGCCGCTTTCTTTGTGACCCTCTTCACCGCATGTCCGGTCTTTTTTGCGGCTTTTTTGGTCGCGCGCCCGGTGTCCTGAGCGGCCTCTTTGGTGGCGTGGCCAGCGTCTTTCATGTCCTGTTTGGCGCCCTGGTCCTGCGGAGTTGCGCAGGCCAGACCGGCCATTGAAACAAACAGGAGTGCGGCGGGCACGAGTTTTCGAATGCCAATTTTCATGAATTCGCCCTTAGGGTGTTCTGCTCATCGGAACGCCGATTCCATTCCCATGTGTCCACCATAGCATCGCGGGGAAACGGTCACTGATCTAAATTGAACTCTGCAACAAAACCAAAATCATCTCCGTCCATCTCCCGCCCGATCACTTTCCGTCGAAGGCGGCCTGCAGCGCGGCAATGTCGAATTTGACCATCTTCATCATGGCGTCGGCGGCCCGTTTGGCCCTGGCCCGGTCGGGGCTCGACATCATCTCGCTGAGAACATTCGGAACGATCTGCCAGCAAAGGCCGAAACGATCTTTCAGCCAGCCGCACTGCTCCGCCGCGCCGCCCTGGAGAAGAGCATTCCAATAGCGATCGACCTCGGCCTGGTCCGCGCAGTTCACGACAAATGAGATGGCATGGTTGAAGGGATCAAGAGGGCCCGCGCTCATCGCGGTGAAAGGCTGACCGAAGAGAACAAATTCCACAATCTTCACCGAACCCGCGGGGCCGCTCGGCGATTCGCTCGGCATGGACGTTACAGAAATGGGACGATCTTTTGCATCGTACTCTCCTTGCAGGGATGTAAATTGGATTTTTTTCGGTGAATTAACCTTAGCAAACATTGAAATGGATCGGTGGGCGAAATTGGTCGCTGAAACACTGGGTTCTGAAAGGAGTGTTTCTCGGGGAATAAAATGTAGAAATTGCCGGAAGCGTGCAGTTTAGACCACCGGGCCGCCTTCTCGCGCCCTATTCTGTATAAGTCGAGGAGACAAAAAACTCACACGAAGAATGCCACCGTGACCCGTCACTTCCTCAGAGGGAATATTGAAGGCTATGACCGTCAGAGCTTCGATCCGCGCGGGGACCGGTGCGCCCGGCGGGTGATGAAAGTGACTTTCGCACTGCTGTCACTCATCGCGGCGGCGGCCTTTGCGCAACTTGCGCCGCAGACTCCCCAGGCCGCCTATGAAGGGCAGCCGGTCAGCGCGGTGTCGATGATTGCCAACCCGCATCGCGATCTTGAGCCGTTGCGTCCGTATATCGCCCAGAAACGGGGCGAACCCTATTCTCAGGCAAAGATTCAGGCCACGGCCGAGGCGCTGCAAAAAGCGGGCGGCTTTGAAAAAGTCCAGGTCAGCGTAGTGCCCGACGTCTCGGGGCTTCGAATCAACTTTCTGCTGGAGCCGGCCTTCTATCTCGGGGTCGTGGATTTCCCCGGGGTGGGAAAATATTTCTCCTATACCAGGCTCTTACAGGTAGTGGACCTTCCGGATGAAGATCCATACGACGCGTCTCGCATTCCGATCGCCGAAGAAGCGCTTAAGACTTTTCTGCACCGCAACGGCTACTTCCTCGCAAAAGTCCATGCGGAAGCAAAAATCGACGACGCCCACGAACTGGTCAGCGTCAACTTTCTGGTAGAGATGGGAAAACAGGCGCGAATCGGGGCCGTCGCTATCCAGGGACCCGACCACTCCGAAGATGCGCGATTGCTGCATACCGTGAAGTCGCTGCGCGCGCGGCTTTCGGGCGGCCTTCTGAAATCGGGCAGGCCCTACGCTCCCGAACGAATCAAGACGGCGACGGCGCTCATGAAGCGGACCCTCACGCGGGAACGTCGGCTGGCCGGCAGAATCCGCGAGAACCCGCCGGAGTATCATGCCGAGAACAATCGCGTGGATGTATCGTTCACGGTTGAACTGGGCCCGGTGGTCACCGTCCGCATGGTCGGCGCCCGGCTTTCATCGGTTCCCTTCCTCGCCGGACGACAGGCGAAAAAACTTATCCCCATCTATTCGGAAGGAACCATCGACCAGGACCTGGTCGACGAAGGACAACGCAACCTGACCGACTTCTTCCAGAAAAAGGGATTTTCCGACGTCAGGGTCACAGCCAGCCTTCAAAAACAGCCGGACCAGATTCTGGTCGAATACCAGATCGATCCGGGAAAGAAACACAAGATCGACCAGATTGCCTTCCGCGGAAATCATGAGATCTCGCGAAAGGAACTGCTGGCCCTGGTCACCGTGAAGAAATCGCACATCTGGACGCACGGAAGCGTGAGTCAGAAACTGGTAAAGCAGAGCGCAAACAACATACAGGCGTTATATCGGGACCGCGGGTACGAGGATGTGAAGGTCACTTCGAAGGTGGTGGACCACGAATCGGAGACCGGCGCATCGAAGATCGACGTTGAATTCGAAATTGCCGAGGGCGTCAGGACGGTGGTCGATGACATTCATGTCGAAGGAAACCGAAACGTTCCCTATGAGCAGCTTACCGCGCCGAAAGGTTTCGAGCTTCGCGTCGGCGGGCCTTATTCTCCGCGAAAGCTGACCGACGACCGAAATCGTATCTCGGCGACCTACCTGAATCGCGGATACCTCAACGCCGAAGTCAAGGCGACGGTTGAGCCGAACTCCGGCGATGTACACCATGTCAACGTCGTCTATGCGATTACCGAGCATCAGCTGGTGCGGGTCGACGACGTTGTATATCTCGGCCGGAAACGCACGCGGCTGCCTCTCATTGTCCGCACCGCACAGATTCCGCCCGAGGCCCCCATGCAGCGCGGAGTATTGCTGGAAGCCGAGAGCCGGCTGTATGACCTGAATATTTTCGACTGGTCGAGCGCCGGTCCGCGAAGGCCCATTACCGATCAGAAGAATGAGGATGCGCTGGTCAAGGTACACGAGGCCAAAAGAAACGAAATTACCTATGGCTTCGGGTTTGAGGTGTCGCATCGCGGAGGGAATATACCGTCGGGAACGGTGGCCCTGCCAGGCGGCGGGCCGGGAGGCATCAACCTCGGGGGCAACCAGATCGCGCCGAGCCAGTCGACCTTCGCCAGTCCGCGGGGCCTGGTGGAATTCAGCAGGCGCAACATGCGGGGCATGGCGGAAACAGCCGGCACATCCATTCTGCTGTCACGCCTCGATCAAAGGTTCCTGGCGAGCTACGCTCAGCCGCATTTCATCGGCTCAAACTGGCTGTCGCTGACCAGCCTTTCGATCGAACGCAACAGCGAGAATCCGCTCTTTACCGCCGGTCTGGGGGATTTGTCATTCCAGGTGGAGCGACTGATCAGCCGAAAAACCAATACGCGGCTGCAGCTTCGCTACAATCTCAACAGAACAACCCTTTCTCATCTTCTCGTTCCCGATCTGGTCCTCGACCGGGACCGCCATGTGCAGCTTTCAACTTTATCGAGTTCGCTGATCCGCGATACGCGCGACAAGCCGCTCGATGCCCACCGCGGTGTCCTGGGAACTGTCAACCTGGGCATAACGCCCGTCGCCCTCGGTTCCAGCGCGAATTTTGCAAAACTTTTCGGCCAGTACGCCTGGTACAGGACGGTTCGCTCGGTGGTATTTGCGAACAGCGTCCGGCTGGGACTGGCCACGCCCTTTGCGGGAAGCTTCGTGCCGACCAGCCAGCTGTTCTTTTCCGGTGGCGGCACTTCTCTGCGCGGCTTTCCCATCGACGAGGCCGGGCCGCAACGGCTGGTTCCGTTCTGCGATGTGCTGAAAAACCAGACAGGATGCGTGAACGTGACCGTTCCCGTCGGCGGACGGCAGATCTTCATTTTCAACTCCGAGGCGCGCTTCCCCCTGGGCATCAACAAGTCGCTGGGCGGCGTGGTCTTTTATGACGGTGGAAATGTCTCGAGCGCAATCAGCTTCCGCAGCCTGCTTGACGATTACACCAACACGGTAGGCATCGGATTGCGTTACTCAACCCCGATCGGCCCCATCCGCCTCGATTTCGCGCGCAATTTGAATCCGGTGCCCGGGATCAAACCGAATCAGTTTTACATCACCGTCGGCCAGGCATTTTAGCCGGGAAGCCAGGAAGAGTCATGAAGTGGAAACGTATCATCGGCCGGACGCTGGGAGGACTTGCGGCGCTGCTCATCGTGGCCGCGATCGCCGGATATATCTATCTCAGGAGCAGCGGCTTTCAGCAATACGCCCTGCATAAGATCGTGGAACAGGCCGACTCCGCCACCGGCGGCCGAACGCAGATCGGTTCGCTGGATTTCAGCTTGTCGACGCTGACCGCCCATCTCTACAACATCACCGTGCACGGTACGGAAGGCCCGGATCAGCCTCCGCTGCTGCACGTCGACAAGCTCACGGTTCGCCTGAAGATCATTTCGGCGCTGCGGCGCGACTTCGGGTTGCGCGAACTTCTGATCGAGCATCCCGTCGTTCATCTCCAGGTCGGGCGCGATGGAAGAAATAACCTTCCGGCGGCTCCTCCGGCCCAAAGCGGCGGCGGCAGCAGCGCGAGTGTGTTCGATATGGCAATCGAACACGCTCAGTTAACGAATGGCGAGATCGACTATAACGACCGCAAGACCCCGCTCGAAGCCGACCTGTACGATCTTGGCGCAGACATTCATTTTGCGGCCCTCGCGAAACGCTATGAGGGAGAGCTGTCGTACCGGAACGGCCGGCTGAGTTACGCCCGATATGCGGCGCTTCCTCACAGCCTGAATCTCAGGTTCGCCGCTTCACCGGATCGTTTCGGAGTGGACTCAGCGACTTTCAGACTCGGATCCTCGACGGTAACACTCCATGCCCAGGCCTCAAACTACGCAAACCCGGTGGCCGACGGGGACTATCGGATTCAGCTTCATGCCCAGGATTTTGCGGGAATGTCGGCGGGCGCCGCGCCTGCGGGCGACGTCATGCTCGATGGAAAGCTGCACTATCAGGCGGCGACTCAATCCATGCTTCGGGACATCCAGGTCAGCGGAAGACTGGCAAGCGAGGCGCTGACAGCCTTAGCTTCCGGAAACCGGATCGAGTTGCGCCGGCTTCAGGGAACCTATCAGCTTGCCGGAGGCAGGCTGCAATTAAACGATCTCAGCATGGAATCATTCGGCGGACGCATCACCGCCACCGCCGATATTCAGCATCTGGACACAACCCCGGAATCGCGGATCAGGGCCGCGTTGCATGATATTTCATTGCGGGCATTGCAGCAGTCTCTGGCCAGGCAACAAATCAAAACCGCCGCACTCTCCGGCCGGCTCAATGGCGCCGCCGACGCCACCTGGAAGGGCAGCCTCGACAATCTGCGCGCGAATTCAGATCTGACCGTGCGCGGGACCGCGAGCGGCAAATCCGGTCCTTCGGGAAATGAAGTTCCGGTCAATGGAGCGATCCATGCCGCATGGAACGGTCCGACGCAAACGATCACGCTGCGCGACACGTCGCTGCGAACTCCTTCGGCCACACTGACGGCGCAGGGAGAGATCGGCGATCATTCCAACCTGACGGTCCAGTTGGCCGCAAACGATCTGCATCAGCTGGTCGCCGTGGCTTCATCGTTTAATCCCGCGCAGTCGGCGCCACCCGCAATATCGGGCTCCGCGACGCTGAACGCGGTCGTGCATGGGTCAATCAGGAAGCCGACGATTACCGGACGGCTGAATGCCCAGAACCTCAGGGTCGAAGGGAGCGAATGGAAAAATGCGGGGTTTGAGATGCAGGCTGACGCATCTGCGTATGGGGACCTGACGGCCAAATTGTCCCTCCAGGGTTCGCAGCTCAACCCCGTCGGCTCGGGGACAGCCCAGCTCACGAACGCGAGCATCTATGATGAGCCGGTCCGAAACCTCGCCCTCCAATTCGAGGCCCGCAACGGTACGATCGTTTCGACAATAAATATCGCGGCGCCCGCCGGGGCCATCGACGCAAGTCTTTCCTATACTCCGAAAACGAAAGCGTATAAGGTCCGGCTCAATGCGCCCTCGGTGGACCTGCGAAAGCTGCAGACTGCGCAGGCCAGGAACCTCGATGTCACGGGCGCTGTGAGCGCGTCGGCGAGCGGCGAAGGGACGCTCGATAATCCGCAACTGCTTGCCACCGTACAGGTGCCGCGAATTCAGATTCGGCAAAGCTCGATTTCCTCGCTGAAGGCGGAGGTTCGTGTCGCCGATCGCTCCGCCAATTTCACGCTCGATTCGAAAGTCTCCGGGGCTCCCGTGCGCGGGCACGGCCGCATCGCTCTGAGCGGCGACTATGACACCGAGGCGGCCATCGACACCGGCGCCGTTCCCCTGGATGTGCTGATGGCGACGTACGCGAACGGCGTGCCCAGGGGATTTTCGGGGCAGACCGAGTTCCATGCGACGTTGAAAGGCCCGTTGAAAGAGCCGTCACGGATCGAGGCTCACCTGTCGATCCCGGTCCTCAAAGCCGGATATCAGTCCCTGGAGATCGGGATCGCCGGACCAGTGAAGGCTGACTATGCAAATTCCGTCGTCACGCTCCAGCCCGCGGAAATTCGAGGCACCGGCACCTCGCTTCGCATACAAGGCAGAATACCGATCGACGGCAAATCCTCCTCGACACTGACGGCAAAGGGATCGGTCGATGCCCGCATTCTTCAGATCGTGTCTCCCGACGTGAAGAGCTCGGGCATGGTGACACTGGATGTCCGCGCCTCGGGAACGCCGGCAAGTCCTGCAATCCAGGGACAGGTCCGGCTCCAGGAAATCGCGCTCTCTACCGCCGATGCTCCCGTCGGAGTCGAAAAGCTGAACGGCGTCATGGACATCACCAGCGACCATTTGCAAATCTCGAACATGACCGGCCAGGTGGGGGGCGGACAGGTTTCAGTCGGAGGGTCGATCGCCTACCGACCGGATTTGCAATTCAACCTCGCCCTCCAGGGAAAGGCGGTTCGTCTGCGCTATCCGGACGGCCTCAGGTCGGTGCTCGACGCCAATCTTGCCTTCAGCGGAACTTCGCAGGACTCGACCCTGAGCGGGCGCGTGCTGATCGACAACCTGGCGTTCACGTCCGACTTCGATCTGGTGAAATTCGGCGATCAGTTCAGCACCGGAAACACCGCGCCGTCTCAGCCCGGCTTCGCCGACACTGTGAGCCTTGCGATCGGCGTGCAATCGCAGGAAAACCTGAACGCGACCAGTTCGCAGATCAGCATCGCCGGAAGGGTCGCATTGCAGGTGGGAGGAACGGCAGCCAATCCGGTGATCACCGGCCGCACCAGCCTGAGTTCCGGCGAGCTGTTCTACCGGAACGTCCGCTATCAACTCCAAAAGGGCGTAATCACGTTTGACAATCCCAACGAAACTCATCCGGTGATGAACGTTTCGGTCACCACCACGGTGCAGCAGTACAACCTCACCCTCAGTCTGCGCGGCCCGCTCGACAAACTCACAACGTCCTACGTCTCCGACCCGCCCCTGTCTACGGCGGACGTGATCAATCTGGTCGCTCGCGGAAAGACCACGCAGGAGGCCGGCGCTTCGAGTCAAAGCACCGATTCCATGATTGCGTCCCAGGCCGCGGGCCAGGTGAGCAACAGCGTGCAAAAGCTGGCGGGGATATCGAGCCTGCAGATCGATCCGACCCTCGGCGGTAACGGCCAAAACCCCTCGGCGCGAGTGGCGATTCAGCAGCGCGTCACGAAAAATCTGCTGTTCACGTTCTCCACGGACGTTTCTCAGCCAGGAAGCGAAATGGTCCAGGGCGAGTACCAGATCAACAAGCACTGGTCGGTCAGCATGTCCCGCGATCAGCTCGGAGGCGTTTCGGTGGATGGGAAGTATCACACCCGGTTCTGAATTGCGGGAAGACAAAGGCGGAGGGACGACAAGTGCGCCGATTCTAGTCGTTTCCCGTTTTGTGCGACCGCTGCCGTTCGCTTCGGGAGACCGGGCTCTTAGCTTTAACACTGGCTTTTTTAAGCTGACGAAACTGGTTGATCTCGACGGCTCCCTCCGGGAACACTGCCTCGATTTTCAACCTGCCGCCCATCGCCTTTACAAACGACTGAAGAGTGCTTAAGTACATATCGGTACGGCGCTCCATCTTCGAGATTGCGGCCTGCTTTGTGCCCAGCAGATTTGCCAGATGCTCCTGAGTCATCTGCCGCGCAGCGCGCAATTCGTCCAGCGGCATTTCCTCGGAGTATTTATGAGCAAGCACCCGGGACTTTTCTTGCGCCTCGGGGGACATTTTTTGTCGAAGTTCACTAAATTTTTTGGCCACGTTTTTTGTCCTCTCGTTCGATCTGCTTCAGGTGATCGTCAAAAAGTCGATCGGCAACAGGCACATACTTCTCATACCATCCTGGTTTGCCCGTCTTGTCTCCTCCGATGAGTAATACAGCGTTGCGGCGCGGATCGAAAGCATACAGGACCCGCAACGCGGCGCGATGATGCGGAAAAACGACCCTGCACCGCAGTTCTTTCATGTTTGCGTGTTTCGATGTGGCAATCACATCCGAATGAGGTCTGGGGAAGGACCGGGCCGTGTTGCTCGAGCAGACGCACCTTCGCAGCGAGTTCAATTTGTTCTTCTGAGGTAAGTCCGTTCCACCAGTCGCCGAATTCGTCGGTATATTCGACCTCCCATGCCATTCTTCAAAACATAACTCCGGTGGAATATATTGTCAATGGAATGATAAAGGATCGCATTGAACATTCTTGTTTTCCGGGGGGGTTGCCGCCCCCCCAATGCAATCCGGCAAGCTGCATCCTGACGCGGAGGGGACCGATTCACTCCTTTTGAAACTGTTATGCTATGAGGGAATCGTTCCATCCCGCCGGGAATCCCCGGCTTTTCTCCGAGGAGTTCATGGCCGCACTGATCGACGCGATCGACATCAAGCGCAAGATGTTCTTTGAATTCGAAAACACTCCGTTCCACTGCCTGGAAGCGGAGGTCTCCACTCCCACCGCCCGGGGCGGCCAGACTCTGGTGCGCCTGAAGATGCGCAATCTTCTCACCCGGGCCGTCTTTGACAAGACATTCAAAGCCAGCGACAAGTTTAAGGAGCCGGACCTGGAAATGGTCCCCGCATCCTTCTTATATAGCGACGGAGACGGATTTTACTTCATGGACCAGGAGAGCTTCGAAACCCACACCCTCTCCGACGAGATGATCGGCGACGCCCGGGACTTCATTACGGAGGGGCTCGTCATCCAGCTGCATAAATACAACGGCAACCCCATCGGCCTGCAGATGCCGCCTCATGTCGAGCTGGCGGTCGCCCATACCGAGCCTGGCGTCCGCGGCGATTCGTCGGGCGGCAACGTGACCAAGCCGGCCACGCTGGAGACCGGCCTCGAAATTCGCGTTCCCCTCTTTATTAAGGAAGGCGAAAAAGTCAAAGTGTCCACCGAGACGCGGGAGTTCGCGGGCCGCGCCTGAGTTTTGCGGTCCGCACTTATTTTGCGTCGCTTCGCGACTCTTTTCGTATTTTTCTTCGCGGTTCCGGACTTTCCAAATAGTTGTCTGTCTTCACCATTTTCAGGCATCATGAACCGGTCGATGGCCAACTCCGACCACATCGTGATGCTTAAGCAGGTCGTCGCAGCCTGGAACCAGTGGCGCAACGCGCATCCGAAAGTTCGTGCGGATCTGAGCATGGCCGATCTCCGCGGAATGGACCTCGGCGATGTGGACTTCTCCGGGGGCCAACCTCAGCGCGGTCGATCTTCGCGAAGCAAATCTCAGCCAGGCAAATCTGCGTGCGGCGGACCTTAGCAGCGGAGCGGACCTCACTGGTGTGGCTTCCCTGCCTCCATACACTCTGT
>WNFI01006449.1_pt1 | contig 11407 bp, 12 predicted proteins | sample 5400471 | NCBI WGS metagenome assembly WNFI01 (sample SAMN13153348, study PRJNA577476) | soil metagenome | isolation source: 100 cm saprolite on Douglas fir-dominated hillslope | place: USA:California | collected 2013-09-17
ATGGCCCAGCGGGCGGATGTGATCGTCTATACGATCAGCACGAACCTGAGCAATATTCAGGACTCTGGCGACAAAAACCTCAAGATGCTGGCGGACGCCACAGGCGGACAGGCTTTCTTTCCCTTCAAAATCCAGGACCTGGCGGACGACTTCTATTCAATCCAGGGCGAGCTTCGCAGCCAATACACGCTTCATTACAAGCCAGAGGGCATTGTGGCCGGACAGTTCCGCGCTGTCCTGATCAAGCCTGACGATACGAAATTCCGGGTACGGGTAAAGAAGGGCTACTACGCCAGGTAACGTAGCACAGGCGAGGGCGCCTGTGGTCTACATGTTCAACTAGCTGGCCGGCGCGTAATAACCCTTGCGCGCCTGGACCTTGTGACCGGACTTCGACTTGACCTCAATCTTGCGGAAGGTGCCATCGCGCTTGTCGTTGTCCGAGCTGTAGCCAATGTAGTATTCGCTGCGCAACTCGTTTGAAATCTGGGTAAAGGCGTCTCCAATTTTGTCGGGCCGGTTGATCACAATCATGCGGCCTCCTGTCTGCTCGGCCAAGTCGTGCATATCGCGCGGGTTGGACATGTACTGCGGATCGCTGATGAGCAGCACGTAACAGACGGCGTCCGCCTTCTGGGCCGCTTCAATCGCGTCGCGCAGTTTCAGGGTGCTGCCTTCGTCCTCGCCGTCGGTCAAAATGACCATGGCTTTGCGTCCGACCTGTTTGCTCAGGATTTCGTCCGCCGCCAGGTAAACACCGTCGAACAGTACCGTCCCTTTGGGATGGGAAATAGGAACGGGCCCCTGTCCCAGGCCGGGAACACCGCCACTACCACCGCCAACATTGATACGGGCTCTTTCCAGGCCTGCGCGCAGCAAGCGGACATCGGAAGTCAGGTCTTGCAACAGGTCAGCGCGGATATCAAAGCTCATGACAAAAGCCAGGTCCTTCTGGCTGATGACCTGGCGGACAAAATCGCTGGCCACCACTTTCTCCGTCGCTAGCATGCGCTGCATGCTTCCGCTACTGTCAATCAGCAGGCCGAGCGTCAGGGGTTGGTTCGACTCCATGGAGAAGTACTTGATGGTCTGCGGTTTGCCATTCTCCAATAGCTCAAAGTTCTCCTTGGTCAGGTTGGGAACCAGGGCGCCGTGGTGATCCTTCACCGTGAAAAAGATGTTGACATGCCGCGCGGAGAATTGGAATTCGCATAGAGCCCTGGGCCCTGCCTTTCGTTCCCGCTAACTGGTGGAAATCAATTAATATCTATTGTAGTAGTTTTCTGCCGGGATTTCCGGCCACTGGGTTTTTACGGGAGGGACAAATGTCTGGTTTTGGGTCTGGCGCAAAGAAGCTGATCTGGGTGGTGGCGTTGGCTGGCCTTCCGCTGCTGGCACAGCAGGATTTACCGGACGCTCCCAAACCCAAGGTCCCTACGCAGCAGTTCCCCGCGGACACGCCTCCCGCTCCGAAGAACAATCACGACCAGCAGCCCGAAGCGCCTGCTACCGGGACGCCGGCCAATCCCGGCCAGGCGACGCAAACTCCGCCACGGCAGGAAGGCGTCCTCACCGATATTGGGGCCCTGGAGACGCTCAAGGTAAATGTCAACTTTGTGGAGATCCCGGTTTCCGTCAAGGACCACAACGGCCGTCTGGTGGAAGGACTCACCCAGCGCGACTTCGCCGTCTTTGAGGACGGCGTGCAGCAACGGCTCAGCTTCTTCAACAGCCAGGCGTTCCCTCTTTCTGTGGCCGTGGTCGTGGACACCGACTTGCCTTCAGAAACGATGAAGAAGATCAACGATAGCTTGCATGCCCTGATTGGCGCCTTCAGTGATTTTGACGAAGTGGCCCTCTATCGTTACTCAGCCACGGTTCAGCAGGTTTCCGGCTTCACTGGCGTCTCGTCCATATCCGAGACCACTCTGGCGCGGGTCAAGCGCACCGGACGCGAAGGCGGCCCGGCAGCGGCCGGCGGCACCATCAGCCAGGTTCCCATGATCAATGGCCATCCCGCCGACCCTGGGGCCATTAACCCGGTGTACACAACGGCGCCGCGGGAACTGCACGTGCTCAACGACGCAATCCTGCGCGCGGCCAATGACCTGGCCCGGCGCCCGGGTGTGGCGCGGCGGCGCATCATCTTTGTGATCAGTGACGGCCGGGAAAGCGGCAGCACCGCGCACTATGATGAAGTCAAAAGAGTGCTGCTGGCGCGGAACATCTCTGTCTATGGCGTCGGCGTGGATACCTCCGCCATGCCCATCTATGACAAGCTTAATCGCATTCGTATTCCTGGCCAGGGCTACGGCAATATCCTGCCGAAATATGTAGTGGAGACAGCTGGAGATTGGTCCGCCGAATTCAGCCGCGACGCCATTGAGCGGGCCTACGCCAGGATCACGGAAGTAGCGCGCAATCAGTACACCCTGGGGTTCAATACCAGGGTCACGCCGGCCAGCAACTGCCGGGAGCTCGTAGTCAACGTTCACCGCCCGGACTTGATCGTACGGGCAAGGCCCAGCTATTGCCCGCTGCCTCCGCAAAAACAGTAACGGGGACAGACTCGTAAATTTACCAACCAGATACATGTGGCCTCGTTCCCGGGGCCCGGGCCAAGTACGGCAACTCGGCTGCGGTCTGGTGTGATATAAAAAACGTTTTGCAGTATGAGGACGTTCGCATCCTGCTCGTGCGGTTCCTTAGCCGGGAAATCAGCGCCGCGCGATCTGAATATGAGGAAGAGGAATAGGTTTTGAGTTTTATCAACTTTGCGGCCCGGGAGATTAACTGCAAGATCGTCTATTACGGCGCTGGTCTGGGCGGTAAGACCACCAACCTGCAGCATATCTTCGACAAAGCGGCCGACAAGCAGAAAAGCAAAATGATCTCGCTGGCCACAGAGACCGACCGCACGCTTTTCTTCGATTTCCTGCCGCTCGATCTGGGGACCGTTCGCGGCTTCAAGACCCGCTTCCATCTCTATACCGTCCCCGGTCAGGTGTTTTACGATGCCAGCCGCAAGCTGATCCTGCGCGGCGTGGACGGAGTGGTCTTCGTGGCCGACTCCCAGGAAGAACGCATGGATGCCAACCTGGAAGCCCTGGACAATCTTCAGGAAAACCTGAAAGAGCACGGCTATGACTTCGCCAGGATGCCTTATGTGCTCCAACTGAACAAGCGCGACCTGCCCAGCGCCATGCCTGTCGAAGACCTGAAACGGGAATTGCTCAGGAAGGGCGAGCCAACTTTTGAGGCCGTTGCTTTCCAGGGCAAGGGCGTTTTTGAGACCCTCAAGGAAATCGCCCGCCAGGTACTGACAGAACTGCAAAAAGGCGGGTGAGAACCGAAGCCATTAGCAATTAGCAGTCAGCATTCAGCCCTGCACAGTATCGAAGAGTTCGGGAATATCACACGATAAGGCAGCAGGCATATTCATATGGGCCCGTTGTCGAGAGAATGGTTAGGGGCTGAATGCTGAGTGCTTCTGTCCAGTTAGACACTTGGTTCGTGACCAAAGACCAGCCCCTGGCGTTACACCTGCGCAACCCAGATCGTGCTAAGATGCATCCACACTCTGGGGAAAGAAGTTCTGATGTCGTCCAAGATGTTCCGCACCATTTCCTTTCTCGCCTTTCTGCTGGCGGGAATCGTCTTCACGATTGTTTTTTTTGCCGGGCACGGACAACTGAATTCACAAACGCGCCCCACGCCGCCTGTCGCTGCTACGACGCCAGACAAAACAGCGCCAGCTCCGGCAAAACCATTGCCTCCGGGCACGGTTGCATACACGCCCAAAGCGAACACGACGGCATTGGCCATTGCGCGGATTTACCTTACAGAATCGTCTTACATGACGGCTCTGGAGTTGGAAGCCGCCATCCGCAAAGCCAATGACGGTAAAGCCCTGTTCCATAAAGGAGACACAGTCCTGGTTCCGGGAATCGAACCGCAGCCGGTCGTGGAAAAGAGCCGTCCTTTTCCAAAAGACGGCGAGGTGCGCGCGATCTACCTGACCGGTTCAAGCGCTGGCAGCCCCCACGGAATTGAGTTGGTGCGCCGGTGGCATCAGAGCGGCGGAAACGCCGTGGTGTTCGATATCAAAGACAGCGATGGCACCGTCAACGTCCCGTTCAATCATCCCCTGGCGCGCAAGCTGACGAATTATCCCATCGGCAATCTGCCCAAGTACGTGCGCTTCCTGCACTCGCTCGACATACACGCCATTGCCCGCCAGGCCCTCTTCCGCGACGACAACATTGCGCGCAACCACGGCGCGCTGGCTGTGCAGTCGCGTAAGACCCACCAGCCATGGCGGGAGAACGGCAAGCTCGTGTGGTCCGATCCTTCGCGCACCGAGGTGCAGGATTACAATCTCGCGCTGGCCAAATATGTGGCCCAGTCGGGAGTTGACGAAGTTCAGTTTGACTACGTGCGCTTCCCTGCCGAAGGCGACCAGAAAGATGCGCAGTTCGCTTTCCAGGTCAACCCGAAGATTCAGCGTGACGAAGTAATTGCGAATTTCCTGAAGAAGGCATATGGCGAATTGCACGCTCAAGGCGTTCTGCTTTCGCTTGATGTTTTCGGCGTGATGGCCTGGCAGCGTCAGATCGACATCAGCCACACCGGGCAGGACATTGTGAAGATGGCGCAGTACTGCGACGTGCTCTCGCCCATGATTTATCCATCACATTTCTTTGGCATGGATGGCTACGCTCATCCCGGGGATGAGCCGGCGCATTTCATCAGCACGTCGATGGACCGCTATCAAAAGGTGACCGCCGGCACCGGCGTCACGCTGCGCCCCTGGTTGCAGGCCTTCGCCTGGAAAACGAAAACGTATTCACCGCAATACATCCTGACGCAAGTGAGCACGTCGAAAGTCCACGGAGGCACGGGTTTCCTCTTTTGGAATGCGGGCAACAATTACTCCAAACCGTTCGTTGCCATGCCGGTGATCATGGCCAATCCGAAAACATATTTGCAAACCCCGCGGACTGCAGCTGCACCGGGAGGCGGCGGGCCTTCGGGAAGCGCAACCAAAGTCGTACCTCAGCCCGATTCGCATCGCTAGCTTCGCTCGCCGAAAATCTGTGCGGTAGCCTGGCCACATCGTCAGATATAATTGCCAGTTCGCCCAAGAATTCAACTCCGGGAAGGAATTGGCATGGCCCTCCAACCAACCGAGAACATCTGGCACAACGGAAAACTGATTCCCTGGAAAGACGCCACCATCCACATCATGTCTCATGTGGTGAACTACGGTTCATCGGTCTTTGAAGGTATTCGTTGCTACGCCCTTCCGGACGGGCCAGCCATTTTCCGCTTGCAGGAACACATGCAGCGGCTTGTGGACTCCGCCAAAATTTATCGCATTGAAGTCCCCTACAACGCGGACCAACTCTGCGATTCCGCCGTGGAATTGGTGCAGGCAAACGGCCTCTGGCCCTGCTACCTGCGTCCCGTCGTCATGCGCGGATACGGCGAAGCTGGCGTCAATCCCGGCAATTCCCCCATCGAGGTCTACATGGTCAACTACCCGTGGGGAAAATATCTGGGCCATGGCGACGTGAGTGAAGGCGTGGACGCCTGCGTTTCTTCCTGGACCCGTATTGCTCCCAACACCATGCCGGCCATGTCCAAAGCCGGGGCGAATTACATGAACTCGCAACTCATCAAGATGGAAGCCATTGCCAACGGATACGTCGAAGGCATCGCTCTCGACGTGAATGGCTACGTCAGCGAAGCCTCCGGCGCAAATATTTTTGTGGTGCGCCAGGGCAAGCTGCTGACGCCTCCGCTGGGCAATTCGGTACTGCCGGGAATCACGCGCGACGCGATTCTTTCGCTAGCCGAAGACATTGGCGTGCCGGTGGTCGAGCAAATGGTCCCGCGCGAAATGCTGTACATCGCCGATGAAGTCTTCTTCTGCGGCACCGCATCAGAAATCACTCCGGTCCGCTCAATCGACAAAATCAAAGTCAACAACGGCGTCACCGGACGCATCACCCTGGCCCTGCAGCGCGAGTTCTTCGGCATTGTGAACGGCACTATGGCCGACCGTCACCACTGGTTCACCAAAGTCCCGGTCAAAAGTCGCGCTAAACAACCGGTAGCAGTGTAGTGGTATTCTGGAGTCGTTATGACCGCTAAACAAGAAGCACAGACACTCTTGGAGAAGCTGCCGGATAACTGCTCGTTTGAGGACATCCAATATCATCTCTACGTACTCGAAAAAGTCCGGCGGGGATTAGAGGATGCTAGCGAGCACGGTACCGTTTCGCAAGACGACGCAGAGGCACGGTTGAGCAAGTGGCTGGCCGAGTAGTCTGGTCCTCTCGCGCCCTATCTGATGTAGAGGCAATCGCCGAGTACATCGCAGCCGACTCGATAACCTACGCGAGAAATGTGGTAAGAAAAGATCGTCACAGCCACGCGTATTCTCTCTCGTTTTCCTAACACAGGCCGGCAAGTTCCCGAGTACCAGAACCCGAGAGTCCGGGAGTTGTTTGTGTACAGCTATCGTATTATCTACAAGATCGAAGACAAAGAAGTTCTGATTGTCACGGTAATCCATGGGAAACGCGATCTGAGTTAATACGGAGGAGCTGAAAAATGAAACCCTGTGGCTTGTGGTGTATCGTCCTGATGATCGCATGCGCAACAGCGCAGACACCTAAAAAGCCAAAGAGCGCACCGGCTACGAAAGCAAGTGGCCCCGTACAACCCGAGAAAAGCAAAATCGCCGCAACCGCTCTCAATGACTTCGGACTCCAACTCATCGGCCGCGTAGCCGCACACAAGCACGAAAACCTGTTTGTCTCGCCGCTGAGCGTTTTTGTGGCACTCACCATGGCAGAGACCGGTTCAGACGGCCAAACCCGCGCTGCCATGCGCCACGCGCTTTCAGTACCCGCGAGCGTGAGCGAAGATACTCTGCACCAGGCAACTGCGGCGTTGTTGAAGTCACTCCATTCGCAGCAAGACGTTGAACTTTCCATCGCTAATGCTTTGTGGTCGGACCCCAGTCTGCCATTGTCTTCTCGCTTCGTCCAGGAGAGCAAGGATTTGTATGAAGCCGATGCGCGGACACTCGATTTCCGCGGCGCGGGCGCCGCAGACGTGATCAACGACTGGGTCAAGCAAAAAACGCATGACAAAATACCCAGCATCGTTACGCCGGACGTTGTCCGGGCGTCCAAGGCCATCCTGACCAACGCTGTTTATTTTCGCGGCAAGTGGAGTGTCCCGTTTCCCAAGGATGATACCCAGCCTGCAACGTTCCACCTGGCAGGCGGACGCGAGAAGCAGACGCCGATGATGCACGTCAGATCGCTGGAAGGAGCGTACCGCAGCGGTCACGGCTATGAAGCCGCTGGGCTTGGGTACGGGTCGTCAACCATCAAGCTTTTCGCGATTCTTCCGGCCACGGGCAAGGCCCCGGAAGATGTCCTGGCAAAACTCTCAGTCCAGGATCTGCTCTCGCCTGCCGGCTCCGCTGAACTGAATCTGTCGCTGCCGCGATTTACGTTTGATTTCAGCTACCAGCTCAAGGGCCCGCTTGAGCAGATGGGCATGAGCGTGGCGTTCCGTCCCGGCGCGCAGTTTACGCCGATGGGGTCGCCCAAATTCTTCATCGGCGACGTTCTGCACAAGACGCGCGTGGAAGTAGATGAAGAAGGCACGGTAGCCGCCGCAGCCACAGCTATCACCATGAAGGCGACCGCCGTAATGCGTCAGCCCAACACCAAGACCCTGGTATTCGACCGGCCATTCGCCGTCGTGCTCTGCGACACCGCGAGCGGAGCAATCCTGTTCGCCGGCGTTGTTTACGATCCCGCACCGTAGCTGGCAGTCGGGAAACCGGCGGGCAAGGGAGCAACGCAGAATGGGAATGTCTGTCCCGATTTGGGAAACCAGACGGACCAAACGCGCGGTTTTTGTTGCGCCGGGCCGGGGGATTATTGTAAGCTACCGCGTGATCGGCTTTATAGATTGTCCATGATTTGGCTTCCTTCTGTTCATTGCGTTTCAACAGATCGAGCACGAACCCAAAAATGAAAGAGATGTATCCATGGTGTCCGCTCCCGGAAAAGTCAGGTTTGCTTTAGCGTTTCTGTTTGCTATTTTGTCGGTCAACCTCCTGCTGGCGCAAAAGGTGCGCGAGCCGCAGCCCAATCCAGGCGAGAAAATGGTCCCCAACGGCGATGGTACGGCTTCGTCGGTCCCTGTGGCCGACAACGAAGCTCGCCCCACCGGTGGAGCTGTGGTCACCGGCAATGGCATCAACTACAACGGCGGCCCGGTCCTGAAGGGCAACCCGGTGCCGATTTATTTGATCTGGTACGGCAATTGGAACGGTACGGGATCGAATACGGCGCACCGGCAATGTCAGCGGCAATGTCACCCTGGGCGGCGCGATTTTCGATACTGATTCGCAGGGCACCCGCCTGTCCAACAACAAGCTTTCGGCGATTGTCACCCGGTCGTTCAGCAACGGCTTGCCCACGGACCCCAACGGGGTGTACATGGTCCTGACTTCCTCCGACGTCAGCGAACGCGGGTTCTGCAGTTCTTTTTGCGGATTTCACACCAAGCAAACCTTGAATGGCGCCGATATCAAGTGGGCCTTCGTCGGCAACCCGGACCGCTGCCCTTCAGGCTGCGAAATCCAGACCACCGGTCCGAACAGTCCGGCAACGAATGTCGGAGGCGCGGACGGACTGATCAACGTCCTGTCCCACGAACAGGAAGAAGCCATCTCCGATCCGGACCTGAACGCCTGGTTTGACTCAAGCGGCCAGGAAAACGCCGATAAATGCAACTTCAATTTTGGCGCAACCAATACTTGTACCACCGGGTCCCTTTGCACCGCTGCGGGTGACGCCGCGGGAGCAAAATACAACCAATCCTTTGGCAACAATTTCTGGATGATCCAGCAGAATTGGGAAAACGCCAACGGCGGCAAGTGCGTCCAGCACTTGTAATCCGACAAACTGGAGAGGGCCGGCTTCGCCTGGCGGCCCTTGTTTTTCCCCCCTCGGCGCCTCGCGACATTCCTTCGATTAAAATCATGGCATCATTCCAGGAGGGATCTGCTATGCCGGGCCATTTCTTGCTCCGCTTCTGGTTGACCGTACTGGCCACCGCCCTGTTCGCCGCGGCCCAGGAACCGGTCCAACCCAAACTCACGCCGCAGATCAGCACGGCCACGCGGCAGGTCACTGTATTTACGGCGTTGGAGAAGCAATGTCTGGCAGCCGTGCAGAAAAAAGACCAGGCCGGTTTGACCAGTTTGCTGGCCGGCGACTTTACGATTGAGTCGCCCAACTCCGATCCGATCGCCGGGGAAGACTGGGTCCCGCAAGTGATGGCGGCGAATTACAAACTCAAATCCTTCATCATTCGCCAAATGTCGGTGGCCGACCTCGGAGACGCCGCGGTGGTGAAGTTCGACCGGATTCAGCAGGCGACATTCAAAGGCAAAGACGCGAGCGGTGAGTTCTTCGTGGTGGACCTGTGGCGGAAAGACGGCGACACGTGGAAAATTGCCAACCGCTACGTCGCCAAAGTTGCAGGAACACTGCCCGCTTCCTATCGCAAAGTGAAGCCGAGCGGCAAAGACTGACTCCGGCTCCCCAGTGACACGTGGCAGTGCCACGTCTCTGGGCCAGCGTTTTTCCGGTCCGCAGTAAGGTTTTTCCCAGCAATCATGTAAACTCCAGACCGACACTCATGACTTCTCACGGCTTTACGCCCAAAGAGTTGCGCAAGCTGCGCAGCCTGAAAGACCCGCACGGCATCCAGAAGTTTCTGGACGCTATGCCCTACCACCTGGCCGACACCGCCTGGTCGCCGCGCGTGGTGCTGCGGGAGAACACGTCCCATTGTTTTGAAGGCGCCATGCTGGCCGCGGCCGCGTTGCGCGCGAACGGTTATCCGCCGCTAGTGATCGACTTTGAGGCGGAACGCGATACCGACCACGTGCTGGCCATCTACAAAACGCGCGGCCACTGGGGCGCGGTTGCCAAATCCAACTACACCGGATGCCGTTATCGCGAGCCTGTCTACCGTACTCTGCGCGAGCTGGCTTTGAGTTATTTTGAAGTCTATTTCAACCTGGCGAAGGAGCGCTCTCTGCGGACTTTTTCCCGGCCTGTGAACATGGCCCGCTTCGATCATCTCAACTGGATGACCACCGACAAACCTCTATGGTTCGTGGCGGATTACCTGTTCACGATCAGCCATACTCCGCTGCTGCGTCCGGGGATGTCCAAACGTCTGCACCGGCTCGACGACCGCTCGTATCGCGCCGGCTGCGTCGACCGCGCGGAAAAGTAGGTGGTGGAAGAACGGCCTTTTCAAGGCGTCACACGTCCTTTGCAAGGCTCTTACTTTGGTGTATCTTGAATCGCGCGCCGGTTTTTTGGGCCGCGTGTTGGGCCTGTTTAAGGAGGTGCGAAATGCGCAAAGCAATCCGTTCACGCGTGGTGGCCGTACTACTTCCCCTGGCCTTGCCAGTACTGCTGGTGGCCTTTGGAAACGCTGCTGCGGCCGACGATGAACCGACCATCGCCAAGGACTCGATTCGGATCACCTTCCAGACAGGGGAGGTGAGAGGTGGTTTTGAGAAACCCGGCTGGGTGCCGGCCATTGAGTATCGCGTTAACGGTCCCATCGCGAGCGGCAGTCAGCTTTCAGTGGAATTTACTCTGCCCGGCAAGAGTCCCTGGGTGAGCTTCGATTGCCGCGTGGAGGAGACCACAAAGGGTCGTTGGTGGAAGACGCAGTGTGGTGGCGATGCTGTTTCCAACGACAAGGCCGTCGTTTATACGGGCCCGGTCGGGTTTACCATACGCCTCCGCAACGAGCTTTCGGGCACGAACCTGACCCTGTTCACCGGAAAGGCCAAGGTGGAGAAGAATCCCCCGCCTCCCAGAACCGGCCCCAATTATCATTGGACCGCGAGTGAGTTTTATGCGGACGATGATTGGAGAATCCCGATCGGTTACGTCTTCTTCGAGAGAGACAGCGGTCATATGAATCAATCGTTCCTGCATGTTGGCTTTTGGTATCGCGGCAACCCGGCAGAGGTCGAATCCCACCTGTATTACAAAGGCAAGGACATTGCCAGGTGCACAACCTCCGGCAATGGTCCAGCGGATTGGAACCCGAAGAAGAACCAGTGGGGCTTTGCGGATTGCAAGTTCCTTGGAGTTTATCCGACAGCTCCACCCCAGCGCCAGGGGTATGATCCCAATTTTGCGTTGACCAACAATCCCGGCGACTACGAGGTGAAGGCGCTGGTCGTCGGTCACCTGGCGCGGTCGATCAAATTCACGGTGGATGCCGACGGGAAATTCGACAACGGAATCGCCACGGCCAACAAGCTCGGAAGTGATCG
>WNFI01030908.1_pt1 | contig 11407 bp, 14 predicted proteins | sample 5400471 | NCBI WGS metagenome assembly WNFI01 (sample SAMN13153348, study PRJNA577476) | soil metagenome | isolation source: 100 cm saprolite on Douglas fir-dominated hillslope | place: USA:California | collected 2013-09-17
AAGGCGCGGCCCGAACAGGTCATCCTGTTCAAGATCGCGGCGTGGGACACCAATTGCCCGCAGCATATCCCGCAGAAGTTCGACGCGGCCGATGTCGCGGCCGCGCTAGCGCAGCGCGACGCGCGCATTGCTGAGCTGGAAGCGCAGCTCGCCGCATTAAAGGGCGAGCCTGCTCCTGCGTATTGATAGTTGGAGTGCGATGACTTCATCATCGCACTCCAACTTGTCATCTGAGCATGATCTTTTCGGGAAACCGGTACCCACTTTCCCGGATCATGCTCTATGCCGCCTGCCGCAACGGCGCCCAGGCGAACTCGGGATAATATTGTTCCATCATGCGGTCGACATAGGCGGTGAGGTTTTCAAACGCCTCCGCCTTCGACCGCAATTTGGATTCGAAGAACGGCGTCAGGATTCCGGCCAGCGCGCCGAACGCGGTGGCGTCGGTGCCGCAGGGTTTGTCTCCCATCAGATATGGCTTGTCGCCGATCTGGAGCGAGAGCGCATAGAGCGAGCGCACCGCGAGTTCGATATCGTCGTCGGGAGCGTGGCGGCCGAGGCCGCTCAGCAGATAGTTCTCGGCAACACGGAACTGCGCGTCTTCCCTGAGCTTTTCGCGACGCTCTTCCGGCGCGCCGTCGAAGAAATGCGCCGGTCCCTTGGCAAAATTGTCCGCATCCACCCAGCGCGCGCCGACCAGGCCCCAATAGACGTGGTGTTCGATCATGCGTTCGAACGCCCAGGCCTGCGCGCGCTGGCCCTGGTCGAGGCCGATGTCGAAATCGAAACCGTGTTTCTGCTCGATATGGGCTCGGATAAAGGTCGAATCGGCGATGCTTTGCCCATCATCGTCGATATAAGGCAATTGGCCCTTGGGAGAGGCCGGCGGCATCGCCCGCTGCTTGCGATAGGCGAGCCCGGTCATCTTGAGCTGGACCTCGGTTTTGGTCACGAACGGGCTGATTTCGGGCAGGCCGAAGCCCGGCCCGAAGCCATAAAGGGTGATCATGTCAGCGCTCCAATTTCTTCAACACGCGCCGCAGGCTAGCCCGGTGCTGCTGCCACCATGGTGTCAGCAGTGGCAGGATTGTCGACCACAGGCCGACGCCATAAAGGATCAACATGGACAAATTCCCTTCAATTGGAGTGTTGTCCCGTTATAAGAAATGCCTGCTGCCAACATGCTGTCAGCAGCGACGAGCGCCTTTCAAAGAGATTTTCGAGAGTATTTCCAAGCGACCTTCAAAGAGACTTTTCCATGAGACGCGCCGACCGGCTGTTTCAGATCATCCAGGTGCTCCGGCGCAGCCGCAATCCGCTGACCGCGGATGCGATCGCCGAGGAACTTGAGACCTCGAAGCGCACGATCTATCGCGACATCGCAACCTTGATCGGCCAGCGCGTACCGATCCGTGGCGAAGCCGGCATGGGCTACATCCTGGAGAAGGGTTTTGACCTGCCGCCCCTGATGCTGACGCCCGATGAGATCGAGGCGGCGGTGCTCGGCGCGCAATGGGTGATCGGGAACGCCGACCCGGTGCTGGCGCGCGCGGCGGAAGACCTGATGGCGAAGATCGCCGATACCGTGCCGGAGCGGCTGCGGCCCTTCGTGCTCGAACCGGCAAGCCGCGCGCGGCGCGACTGGCGCAGAGAGCCCGACCGCATCGACATGGCGCGGACGCGGTCGCAGATTCACGAGGGCAAGAAGATCGCGCTGCGCTACCGCGACGAGCATGGCCGTGACTCCGAGCGCACGATATGGCCGATCGCGATCGGCTATCACGAGGCGGTGCGGATTCTCGCAGCCTGGTGCGAATTGCGGCGGGACTTTCGCAGCTTCCGCACCGACCGCGTGGTCGATGCCGATTATCTCGACGAGAAATATCCGGAGCGGCGCGAAGCTTTGCGCGCGAAATGGCGGCGAAGCCTGGTGTGGGAGCAGCCCAAGGATGTCTGATCTCTCGGAGCCTGCCACAGCAGTAGCCGATCCCGACAATCCCTGTCAGGCCTGCGGCGCCTGCTGTTCGTATTCGTCGAATTGGCCGCGTTGACCTGCATGCCCGGCGACGCCGAATGCGCGATGGCAAGGAAGCGGCACGGATTACCGGTGCTTTGATGGGTCGTCCCGGCGCAGGCCGGGAACCATACCGCGCTATTTATCTGTGGGATGAGTTGGTAGACGCCGCCCGTAAGAAGAACGGCCGGTGGTCATGGGCGCCCGCCTTCGCGGGGGCGACGCGGAGAAAGATTACGCCGTGACGGCTTCGGCGAGCTCTTCATCGTCGAATTCGTCATCGAGCGGGGCGATGGCCGAAAGCGGCTTGGTCGACAGCGTGATCGGCTTGCGACCGTTATGCGATGACGACACGGCGCGCGCGGCCGGGGCTTCGCGGGACAACGCGTAGAGGGTCGAGCCGACACGGCCGCCGAACTCGATCAGGTCGCGTTCCCGGCAGCTTGCGGCGATCGCGAGCGCCAGCGTGTGCAGATGGCTCTTGCGGTAGCAGAACAGCGCGAGCCGCGCCCGGACGTCGGCAGAGACGCTTTCGACCAGTCTGGGCAGACCGCTTTCGCTGGCCCGGTACATCTCACCGAGCAGCTCGTCGCGGACCGGGCAGAAATCGCCTTCGTAGGCATCGCGGCTTGAAAACATTGCGGTTCTCCCTCGGGATGGGAAGATGCAGCGCAATTCTCTAACGAAGGGTTAACCACGGACGGGGGTAGTGTTACGGATGACTTGATCGCCGCGTCCGAATCGGAATGAAAAAATTTGTCAACGGCGTCAGCGCGAATGCGCTGTCATTTGAGTGTTCGCGGGAGTGCTCGCGCAAGTATTTCGCGGACTCAACCGTTCGCGGCCATGAAGATCGACAGCCCGAAGCCGGTGAGATGGTGCAGCGCCTGATCGACGCCGATCAGTGTCCAGAACCAGGGGTGCTCCGGCGTCATGCAGAAGGTCGACGAACAAAGACCCTTGGCGCGATCGATCGTGATGTGGATGGCGAAGTCGATCACCGCGACGAACCAGAATTTCGGCGCGATGATCAGGATCAGCGCCATCGCGACCGCCAGATGAACCAGGCAATGCACCAGGAGAGGCAACGCCCATCCATGTTTCTGATCCTTGCCGTGGGCCATCCAGGAATTTTGCAACACGAAGTCGGCGATGACATGCTTGACGGTGAGCAACGACATCCATGCCACCAGCGCACCAACAGGAACCGACGACGACATGGGGGGAAATGACAAGCTGACGCCCTCGCTGGAACAAACCCTGGACCGCACGGGAACTCGAGGCGCTCAGCACAACTTCTTTCCAAACCCGGTCGGCCCGTATTGACCTTTTATGACATCTCCGGGCCGGGAATGCACCTCCATGGAACCCGAAAAACGCCGGGTGTGGCAGCGCCGCGCCATCCGAATCGGGAATAGCCGATAGGGCTACCACTGCAGATCAATTTGCAATCGTCCGGGCGGCGGATATTGTCGCAGATCTGAAAATTATCGTTTTTTTTGAAACGGTTACGATTTTGTCGGGCGATCCAGAGCTGCCATTGGCATTGCAGCACGGGCCGGCCCGGACGAGGCTCGCATGCTCAACCTAACCATAGCACCATAGATATTAGCGTTCATAGGTTGTGAACAACAATCGCGCGCAGCCGCTGCTTTTCGCCGCGTTGACTCCCGTCCTGACGGTTGCAGACCGCCCTGCGGCGATCGTCTGACGCGCCATGCGCCAGACCGTTCCACTGATGATCAAAGTGCATGAATAGAGCCTGAACGAGCTCGCGTTTCTCACAGTTCCATTTCACCAGCAAGCCGGTCGCGCCGGGAACCGAAGCGCGCCTTTGAGGGTTGGCAGGCGGGCAAAGGGGCTACCCGAAGGAGAACTGAATGAGACTGTTGAGCAAGGCACTCGCAAGTGCGGCGATCGGCGCCGGGCTTCTGGCGGCGTCCGCGATGAGCGCGTCGGCGGCGATCGTCTGCACCGGCAATGTCTGCTGGCATGCGCACGATGCCTACGACTATCCGCACGGCGCGAAGGTCGTCGTGCACGAGGACGATTGGAAGTGGGGTCCGCACGAGCACTTTGCGTTCCGTGAGCATGAAGGCCGCGGCTACTGGCGTGGCAGCCGCTGGATCGGCTGGTAGGTTTCAGCTCCTGTCAGCGCAGAGGCCGCCTGATCGGGCGGCCTCTTTCATTTCGGGTTCAAGATTGCATTTCGGTTTCAAGATTGCGTTCGGTCATATCTCTCAGATCACCGGCACGCCGTAATAGTCGTTGAGTTCGCGGTTGCGTGAGGCATCGCTCCAATTCCAGTCGGTGTCGACCCTGCCGCTGATCTTATCGATCATGACCCGTTCGATCGAACCGATCTTGCTGTCGTCGGCGCCGAACACCGCGGTGCCCTCGACCTTGTCGCTACCGATCAGATTGCCAAACTCTCTGTCGTCCATAGCCATTGATTTCCTCCGTACAAACGATGAGCGGGGGAAACAGACGCCGGCGGCAATGGTTCCTCAATGGTTCCTCAATGGTTCTTGGCGCGGGCGCGTCACTCCGCCGCCGCACTGGCGCCGGCTGCGAGTGCGCGGGCCCTGATCTGGGCGATGGCGCGCTTGAGCGCGACCTGGCGCGGATCGGGCAACGCGGCGGCGCGCGCCTCCGCGATCGCACTGGCGAGGTCGGATAACGGCAGCAGACCGTCAAAGGTCGGCTTGGCGAGATTGTCGATGATCGCATGCCAGTCGGCCAAGCCCTGGCGATAGGCGTCGCCATAGCCTTGGATCATCGTCGCCGTCGCCACGACCGCAATCGCGGAAGCGGGCTGTTTGGCGAGACTGCGGGCGATCATGTGCAGCCAGCGCTCGACCCAGACACGTTCTTCTTCATAACGGGTTGAAAACAGCCGCCACCGCCTTAAGCCCGCCTCGAATTTGAGCCGGCGAATGCCCCAGCGGCTCGCGGTCGAAAACGGGATCGCGACCCGCCTGTGCCGCCACCCGACCATGTCGAGCGTGTCGAGCACCGGTTCGGCCGCGTTCGCCGGCAGCGAACCGATCAATTCATCGAGGCGGAATTTCTTGACATCGGTCGACGGCGCATGTGCGGCTCCCGCGCCGCCCTCCAGCTCGGCGAGTTTCAGTTGCGCGATGCGGATCGGATCCTCGTAGCTCATGCGGATCGCCATCAGGCGGGCGATCTCGCAGAACGTCGCGGCATCGACATCCTGCCGGCCGACGAACCGGCTCAGCCGGTCGACATAGAGCTGGGCGTAACTTGCGCCCTGGTAGTCGATCAAGAGATCGATGGCGTCACTGACGATCGCGGTCACCTCGTCAGGCAAGCACTCGGGCAGGAATGGGGGCGCAGCATCGTCCTCGCCGATGACATCGGCGAGCAGATAACGAAGCGAGGACAGGAAACTAGCCACCGACCCTCTTGCGCTCTAGGCGGGATTCGCCGCCGCCGCGGTCAGCTGCGCGATCCGCTTCTCCAGCGTGTCTAGGTTCTGGAACAGGCGGGCGCTGGCGAGGCGCAAAAAGTAGAAACCGAAGGCGGGATTCTGCACGTAAAGCTCCTCGACCTGGGCATAGCTCACGCTCAGGATCATGCCGCCTTCGACGCATTCCAGGGTCTGGGTTCGCACGTTGCGCGCATTTGCGCTCGGTCATGAACGGCCGCAACCATTCCATCGACAGGTCGCTGTTGACGGATCGCTTCACGTCCCGCACCAGCTGCAGCATCTGGTGCAGCCGGTAGCTGTTGAGCGGCAACAGCACCGCATGCAGGATCATGGTAGGGTAATTATGGGTCGGTATCGCCGTCGAGATCAGCAGGATATTGGTCAGAATGGCAAACACCCGCAGCGGGATCATCGTTCGCATCGAGAGCGTCGCGACCACGAAGATCGAGGCAAAGAAGCTGCCGGCGGCGCCTGCGTGCTCTGCGAGATGTGAGGTATCCATAGGGGTCAACCAATTCCTAAGCTACGTCGCTATGAAGGATACGCGGGATCCAGCACGGTCATCATAACGCTCACGGGACACCCTCGATATACGCAGAAAAGGCGACGTTTTGTCGGGGATTTGGAGCAATCCCGCGCAAAAATTCTCGTTTGCGGCACGTTCGCCCCCTCAACGCCCGGTGACCACAGCGCTCGCCCAGTGTCGTTGACGGCCCCGCCCGGGGCAGGCACTTTGTCCGACACGGCCAAGCCAGAACCGGGTGTTCAGAATAATGCGCGAAGCCTCGAAAATGTCCAAGCCGCTGGTTTTTCCAGGCCTTGCGCAGTTTGTGGCCGCGACCGCTGGTCGCAATATGACCAAGCTGGCCTATGTGGCGGTGTTCATCGGCGTCGGCGCCATGGTGCTGGTCACGGTCGACCCTGCCTTCGACACCGCGCATCGCTCCATCAGCGTCGTCCTGTGGGCCTGCCAGGCCTATTTCGCGTTCGAATGGGTGGTCCGGCTTCGCCACGCCGTGAGGGCGGATCGGGGATTGACCTATCTGACGTCCGTGCAGGGGATGGTGGACGCGGCCGGCGCGGTCGCGGTCCCGCTCACCCTGCTCTCCGGCGTGGATCCCAAAACCGCATGGCTGCTTTCCATATTGTGGATCGTCAAGGTGCTGCCCGGCATTCCCGGATTGCGGCAGTTGCGGCGGGTGCTGGTGCTGGAATCCGGGCCGCTGCTCAGCGTGCTGGTGATTTTCCTGATGGTCCTGTTCCTGGGCTCGGTCGCGGTCTATTTCTTCGAACGCGACGTGCAGCCGGCGACCTTCGGCAACGTCCCCGCGGCGCTGTGGTGGGCGGTCGTGACCTTGACCACGACCGGCTATGGCGACGTGGTGCCGATCACGCTGCCGGGACGAATCGTGGCGGCGCTGGTGCCCCGCGGCCATCGCCGACGTAACCCATATGCTGCGTACCATCGACCTGCCCCCGCGCACCCTGCTGATTCGCAAGGGCCAGACCGGCGACTGCATGTATTTCATCGCCTCCGGGGAGGTCGAGGTCGACCTGCCCGGCAAGAAGGTGCGGCTCGGCGAAGGCGCTTTCTTCGGAGAAATGGCGCTGCTCGGGAATAACCTGCGTTCCGCGAACATCACCACCACACGGCTCTCGAAGCTTCTGGTGCTCGATCTCGTCGATTTCCGCCTCTTGATGGCCAGGCATGCCGATCTCGCCGAAACCATCGATGCCGAGGCCAAGCGGCGCGAGCTGGAGAACAAGTAATGCAGCAGCACTCCCCCGAAGCCGCCGAAACGCCGAGCGCGCCGATCCTTGAGATCGACGGCGCGCGCGCCACCATCCGCCTCAATCGGCCAAGGCATTTGAACCGGCTGCAGGCAAGCGATCTCGACGCGCTGCTCGCCCTGTTCGACCGGATCGAGGCCGACCCGGAGCTCCGCGTGCTGGTGGTGACCGGAACCGGACGCGCCTTCAGCGCGGGCTACGATCTCAACTCGGTCGCCGAGCGCGCGGTGAGTGCCAAGGAAGAGCGGAGCGCGGGGTCGGCGTTCGAAGTCGTGGTCAACCGGCTGGAGGACCTCGGCGTACCGACGATCTGCCGCCTCAATGGCGGCGTCTATGGCGGCGCGGCTTGGGCTGCACTACTACAAGAGCGGCATCAAGCGCTACGTGTCGCGGCTTGGTGTCGACAATGCCAAGAAACTATTCCTTACGGCGGAAAAGATCGAAGCGCCGGAAATGCTGCGGATCGGCTATCTCACCGCGATGGTGCCGGCCGAAGCGCTCGACGAAGAGGTCGACCGGCTGGCCACCGTTCTCGCCGGTAACGCGCCGGTCGCGATGCGCGGCATGAAGCAGGCGATCAACGAGTTCGCCCGTGGCGAATTGGACGAGGCCGCGGCCGACCAGCGCCATCGCGACAGCATGCGTGGCACCGAAATCAAGGAGGGCATCCAGGCGTTCGCCGAGAAGCGGCCGCCGAAATTCGACAGCACAGGCTAGAGCGTTTTCGAGCGAAGTGGGGTCCGGTTCGCGTCAAGAAAACGCGTCAAAACGGAAAGCTAGAGCCTCCGTTCCGATTCAATCGGAACGGAAAAGGCTCTAGATCCGGAACGAGCCATTGACGCGCGAGCTTATTGTTTGAGCATGATCTTGGCGTAAGCCGGTCCGCGTGCCGGTTACGGTGAAGCGGGCGGGCTCGTCGCCTGGAGAAAATTCTTTTCCAATGACGCCTCTCCGGCGGCCCTCGTTTCCGCATGTTTTTAATTAATTCGAATTCGACAACACCGCACTGCATCAACGCCTGACCGCGATACCGATGACGGACCGGCGCGCGGCATACCGAATGCAAAAACATTCGCCGAGTTTGCAATTGACAGCGTGCTGTCGGGGTTTAGCCTGATAGCGGGGTGGAGAGTTTTCGAATGAAAGAATTAGAACCGTATTGGGGACGGCGTGCGCTGGATTTTGTCGAGGCGATTGAAGCGTCAAAGACGGCCGCCAACGTCATCTCGCAATTTGAAAAGGTGATCAACGAACTCGGTTTTCACGCCTACATCATGGCTGGCATTCCGATGTCGGGGCAATCGCTCGCCGAACTGACGATCGCCAATGGCTGGCCGGTAGAGTGGTTCGAACTCTATAATCGTGAAAATCTGCATCTGGTCGATCCGGTTCCCAAGCATTGCTTCAACAGCTTGAATCCGTTCGAGTGGAAGGACGTGGCGTATGATCGCGAGCGGGACCGGCAGGCGCATGGCGTGATGATGCGGGCCCGCGATTTCGGCCTCTGCGAGGGGTTCTGCATTCCGATCCATTATGACGATGGCATCGGCGCCGTCAGCATCGCCGGCGAGCGGCCATATCTCGACACCCAGACCAGGGGTGCGCTTCACCTGATGGGGGTCTTTACCCATGGCAGGATGCGTGCGCTATCGCGGCCGGGCGTGGCAACTTCCGGCCGGCGCTTGTCCGGCGTGGAGGCGGAGGTGTTGCGCTGGGCCGCACGCGGCAAGACCGCATGGGAAACCGGTCAGATCCTCGGCATCTCGGAGCGCAATGTGCGCTGGCACATCGAGGAGGCGCAACGCAAGTTGATGACGAACAACAAGACGGCGACGGTTGCGACGGCGATTGTCAACCGTGAAATCCTGATCTGAACTGGAAATTCTGCCAGTAGATCAATTTTTTCGTTCTAGGCACGGTTGCCGTGTGATTGAAACTCAATCAAGCGGTGACTGTATGCGTGAAATTCATGTGGTTCAAAGAGACAACCGCCACCTCTACGAAAAATACTTCGATCCTTATTTCCGCCTGCGCCATGACATTTACGTCAAGCAGCGCAAGTGGATGGCACTCGACCGGCCGGACGGGCGGGAAATCGATCAATTCGACACCGAGGACGCGGTCTATCTGTTCTGCCTCGACGGCGGCCAGCTGATCGGCGCCATGCGCGCCCTGCCGACGGTACAGCCGACGCTGATGAGCGACATTTTTCCCTATCTCAGCCTGCGCGGGCCGGTGCATCGGGCCGATGTCTACGAGCTGTCGCGCATCTTCGTCATTCCGGAACGCCGCGGCGAGCATGCCGGGCCGCGGATCGAGATGCTGCTTCTGACCGCGATCATGGAATACGGCCTCAGCATCGGGCTGACCGGATTCTCCATCGTCCTGGAATCCTGGTGGCTACCACGCTTCGAACGTTGCGGCTGGAGAGCCCACCCGCTCGGACTGCCGCAGATGATCGACGGCATGTCGGTGCTGGCTGTGCTGGTCGATTGCGACCGATGATCTCTTCACGGTGCCGCCTCTCGCGTAGTCTGAGGAAGTTCCTCATCAAGCGAAGACCGAAAGCCGTCGTTTCGTCGGCACTCAATGCTGCAAGCTTGGGCTGCATCGGGGTGAGATCCATTGCTGACATTCCGGATCGAGAGCTGTGACCGAACCATCGCTCGAACGAATCATTGAAAACCTGCAATTCTGCATTGTGGACACCAGAGCTCTACAACTCAAGATGTTGGAGCGGATTTTGTCAATAGCATTGCTGGAAGCCTATGAAAGCAGGGACAAATCCACCAACAGGCACGACATTGGGGGAAGGATGCGATGAGATCGGGATAAATCTTAGTCGCGTGCGCCGCACCCTGGTTCGAGCATGGGTGCCATGAGAGAATCACCACCCGTTGGCGGGCGTTCAGCGGGCTACTCGCCGACGAATCTGACCGTGTCGGCGAGGTCGGCGCGAGTCGTGCGGTAGCTGTTGGCCTTATGCTCACGGTCGGGATATCCGAAGGAAATGCCGCAAACCACCCGGCGATCGTCGCCGAGCCCGAAATGTTGGCGCACTACCTCCGAATGAAACGCCAATGCTGCCTGCGGGATCGTCGCCACGCCGAGCGCCTGCGCCGCCAGCATGAAGCTCATGAGATAGCCGCCGCAATCGATCGCGCCATAGACGCCGAGCGCTTCGTCGGTGTGCACGATGGCGACATGCGGCGCGCCGAAGAAATTGAAGTTCTCCAGCGCCTGCTTGGCGTAGCCCGCCTTGTCACCGCGGGGAATGCCGAGCGAATTGTAGAGCTGAAAGCCGCTCTCGCGCCGCCGCTCCAGATAGACGCCGCGATATTCGCGCGGAAACGGAAAGTCGCCGCTGCTTGGCCGGCCGCCGGAGGCCGCGCCATACATTAATTCGCGGAATTTCCGGGTCTCTTCGCCGGAAGTGATCTCCAGCCGCCAGGGCTGGCTGTTGCACCAGGACGCCGTTTTTTGCGCCGCAGCGAGAATCCGCTCGATGGTGGGGCGCGGCACGGGCTTTGGCAGGAACGCCCGGCAGGAGAAGCGTGCGGCAAGCAGGTCTTCCAGAATATCGATCGGCGCGGTATCGGCCATGACTAACTGCGCCCCTTGGTCGGGATCTTGTTGAACGGCACATCCTTGTCGACCCTGATATCGCCGGGCAGGCCCAGCACGCGCTCGGCGATGATGTTGCGCAGGATCTCGTCGGTGCCGCCGGCGATCCGCATCGAGGGCGAACTCAACAGCATCTGCTGAAACTGACCGCGCGCGATCTCTTCGGATTCCCCGGTCAGCGCGCCGGCCGCGCCTTCCAGATCCATCGCAACCATCGCGATGTCCTGCAGCATCGAGCCGGCAACCAGTTTGCCGATGGAATTTTCCGGACCCGGCCGCTCGCCCTTCGACAGCGCGGAGATGGCCCGGTAGCTGGTGTATTTCAGTCCACTCGCTTTCACCGCCCAATGCGCGAGCTTGGAGCGCGTCGCACGATCGTCGATCGCGAGCCCGTCGTCGGTCATCAGGTTCGAACAGAACTCGAACATTTCGGGGAAGCCGGTCGCAAGCCGCGCGCCGATCGACATGCGCTCGTTCATCAGCGTGGTCAGCGACACGTTCCAGCCGTCGCCGACATTGCCGAG
>WNFI01523905.1_pt1 | contig 11407 bp, 12 predicted proteins | sample 5400471 | NCBI WGS metagenome assembly WNFI01 (sample SAMN13153348, study PRJNA577476) | soil metagenome | isolation source: 100 cm saprolite on Douglas fir-dominated hillslope | place: USA:California | collected 2013-09-17
GGAGAAGGTGGTCGAACGCATTGTCGTGATGCGCGAGCGCGAGCGAATGCCGGACCGCCGCAAGGGCTACACGCAGAAGGCGGTGGTCGGCGGTCACAAAGTTTATCTGCGCACCGGCGAATACGACGACGGGCGGCTGGGCGAGATCTTCATCGACATGCACAAGGAGGGCGCGGCGCTGCGCTCACTGCTGAACAACTTCGCGATCGCGGTCTCGCTCGGCCTGCAATATGGCGTCCCGCTCGAGGAATATGTCGACGCCTTCACCTTTACCCGCTTCGAGCCCTCCGGCCCGGTGCAGGGTAACGACTCGATCAAATACGCGACCTCGATCCTCGATTACGTCTTCCGCGAACTTGCCGTGAGCTATCTCGAACGCTTCGACCTCGCCCATGTGGATCCCACGGAAGGCGGCTTCGATGCCCTCGGAAAGGGTGTGGAGGAAGGCAAGCCGAGCGCGGCGACAAAGTACGTGTCCAAGGGGCTCACGCGTTCGCGCACGGACAAGCTTTCGGTTTTGGCGGGTGGTGCGGCGCCTGAGGCGCGTTCACCCTCCCCCATCGGCGGGGGGGAGGGTGGCGCGCGTGGCGCTCCCGGCGGCAACGTCACGGCCTTCGGCGGCCGCGAAACGCGCGGCGAAATCTCCGGCAGCACGGCGCTCAAGGCCGAGCCCGAACAGAAACTCTCGCCCGCCGAGCAACTCAAGCAGCAGCCGCTCGCCTTGCCACGGGCTGACGCGCGCGGTGTGGCGGATACACGCGTGAGCGCACGAGCGATTGCGGCGGAGAAACGCGCCGAGGCTAAAGCCAAGGGCTACGAGGGTGAGGCCTGCGGCGAATGCGGCAACTTCACGCTGGTGCGCAACGGCACCTGTCTGAAATGCGACACGTGCGGGGGCACATCGGGTTGTAGCTAGCACTTGCTCTTTCTGCTCGGCTGCGCAACCGCGCGCCGACCAGAGCACAGCGAGGCCAGGGCCGGTTGTGCTGGAGCTATTCAAATGAGAGCTCTTACTCTTCAGCTGCGAGGTGAGGGCCAGGAATAAATGCTTGGCGAGAAGGCGATCACGTCGCCTTGCGGTCCCGTTCATTCACGAGTGGATTGCTGCTTTCGTTATGGTTAGCACGCAAATAACGCGTATCGGCAGCTGCTCGCGCCGGTCTTGTGGTCATGAATTCCTCATTCCCAGAGCTCGTCGACAATTGGCATGACTTTGACCTTTTGATCGGCACGGCGGCGGCGACCTTGGTCGGGCTCATGTTCGTTGCCGCCTCGATCGGCGCGAGCGTGTTTACCGAGAAGAGCCGGGCTGCGATGCAGGCCTTCATCAGCCCGACCGTGGTGCATTTCACCACCGTGCTCGTCATCGCTGTCTTGGCCGTGGTGCCTACTCACGAGTGGGAGACGCTCGCCGGGTTGCTGGCGCTCGTCGGGCTCGCCGGCGCGATCTATTCCGCCAACCTATGGATCCAGCTCTTCGTCCACCGCCGCTTCGACGTGGACATGGTCGATCGCCTGTTCTACGCGGCGATCCCGCTGTTGGGCCATCTGCTCCTCCTGCTCGCCGCATTCTTGCTGTTGCGGCAATCCGAAACGGGGCTCGACCTGCTCGCCGCCGGGCAGATCACGCTTCTTCTCGGGGGAATTCGCAACGCCTGGGACATGATGATTTGGATCGTCATCAGGGCGCCGACAGTCGACGTGGGTAGCCGCGACGATACATAGAGGTTCCGGCGGAATACACGCACACCTCCTCCGCCTTTCGAACGCCGCTGCCGATTGCTACCATTCAGTGACGAGAGGGGGCATAGCCTCTCTGTGAGGAGGCGACCATGGCGGACACACAATGGACCATCAAGGGACGTGAGTTCGTTAACTGCAACTGCTCCTATGGCTGCCCCTGCCAATTCAACGGATTGCCCACCCACGGCGATTGCCAAGCGGTCGGCGGGTTCGAGATCGAGCGAGGGCATCACGGGTCGACCAAGCTCGACGGCCTGAAATTCGTGGGGATCTTCCGCTGGCCGGGTGCGATCCACGAGGGCAAGGGCGAAGCGGCGGTGGTGATCGATGAGCGCGCAACCGAACCGCAACGCGCGGCGCTGCTGCGCATCGTTACCGGCCAAGATACCGAGCCCGGGGCAACGATCTTCAACGTGTTCGCGTCCACCTTCGAAAAACTGCACGATCCGATCTTCGCTCCTATAGAGTTCCAGGTGGACGTCGCCGCACGAAAGGCCCGCCTAGTAGTGCCGGGAGTGACCGAAGGCCGCGGTGAGCCGATCCTCAATCCGGTGACCGGCACGCAGCACCGCGTGCGCATCGACATGGTCGACGGCTTCGAATACACGCTCGCCGAAATCGGCCGCGGCTGGAGCAAGACGTCGCGGCCGATTCGGTTGGAGCTTGTCGACTCGTACGGCCAATTCGCCGAAATTCATCTCTGCCAAAGCGGCATCGTGCGCTGACACCAGATGACCGATGCGGCAATGGAGACCGTGCTGCGGCGCGATCGGCTGATCGTCGCCGCGGCTCTCGCCCTCATGACTGGGCTCGCCTGGGCCTATGTCTGGTGGCTCGCCGCCGACATGGACATGGGCGGCATGGATATGTCCGGTTTCCGGATGATCCCTGCCGGCAGAGGTTGGATGATGCCGACCACTGCGCCCTGGACCGCCATGGAGTTCGGGTTGGTGTTTGCCATGTGGGCGGTGATGATGATTGGCATGATGATGCCGTCGGCCGCCCCCATGATTCTGATCTATGCGCGCATCGGCCGAGAGGCTGCCCGCACCGGAAAATCATTGCCGGCGAGCGCCTATTTTGCCGCAGGGTATCTGACGGCCTGGATCGGTTTTGCCCTCGCCGCAACAGTGGCGCAATGGGCGCTGGAGCGCAGTGCTTTGCTCACAGCGACGATGGAAGGGGCGAGCGATATCATCAGTGGCGCGGTGCTGATTGCCGCCGGCCTGTATCAGTGGACGCCGCTCAAGGACATGTGCCTGCGCCAGTGCCAGGCACCCTGGCTCTTCATTCAGCGCTATGGCGGATTTCGTCCCGACATCGGCGGCGCTCTCGCGCTCGGCATCCGCCACGGCGGCTATTGCATCGGCTGCTGCTGGGCGCTGATGGCATTGCTCTTCGTTGGCGGTGCGATGAACGTGTTGTGGATCGCCGCCATTACGATCTTGGTGCTTGCCGAGAAGGTCATTCCCGCGGGGCGCGCGATTTCCCGCACGGCAGGCGCGGCCCTGTTCGCCGGCGGCGGATGGCTGCTGGCACAGGCGCTGTGAGCGCGCAGCTTGCGCTTGGACAGCATTTGTCGGGATCTGAGTTGCTACCATCAGCCCGAAAAAATCTCCAAAGTCTTGAGCATAAAATCCGCATCACACCAGGGTAAAATCTTGATATGTGCCGGATCAGACTCGCGTGCCGAATCCGTCGCCAAATCACCGAAATTTTTGCAAGGGGCAGTGTCGCTCCGGCTCATCGAAATCCCTCGCGGGACTACACGAGCCCTCGAGCGCCTGGCCGCAGATCCCGTCCGCGGCATGGCGGCGGGACAAACCGCTGTTCGGCGCAATTGCGTCACTGGCTATATGCGGTAAATTGCACCGAACCAGCAACTCCTCAGGTCTACGAGGACCCAGTGGCGCTCAAGACCCGCGTCTCGAGAGCATGTTCGGTTTTCTTGTTGATCCAGCTCGCGGCTGCCGGCGCCGGCTGCTCGGAGTTTGGATTTGGGCGGGACAAGGCCGTCGATCCCAATGTGTTTCCGGAAAACTACAAGAAGGACGTCCTAGCATACGTAGAAAACCATCCGGCTGAACTGCTCAACGCGCGCGATGCCGCGATCTCGGCGCCCGCGCTCAGACAATTCGGCACGGAAAGCCGATATTTCATCTGCCTTCGCGCCAATGCACCGGATTGGCGCAAAGAGAAGATGGTGACCTTCTTCTCGGGCCGCATCAATCAACTCGTCGACGCCGAGAGCAACCAGTGCAACGCCGTCCAGTATCAGCCATTTCCCGAACTGTTGGCACAGCTCCGCGAGTCGCAACAGAAGAAATGAGCGCGAGCGCGGCTCAGCCAGCGGTCAGCGCATGCCGGATCATGCGCGCGATTTCGGCCTTGCTGTATGGCTTAGCAAGCAGCAGCACGCCGGGATCGAGTCGACCGTGATGGAAAATGGCGTCTTCGGTATAGCCCGACGTGAACAGTACCTTCATTCCGGGCCGACGCTTGACCACTTCCTCGGCAAGCTCACGGCCGTTGATCGAGCCCGGCATAATGACGTCGGTGAACAGCAGATCGAAAGACTCGCCGCGCTCGACGACCGCCAACGCCTCAGCGCCGCTCGCCACCGAGATCGTCTGGTAACCGAGGCTCTGGATCTGGGTCGTGACGGATTTGCGAACCAAGGCGTCGTCCTCGACCACGAGGATCGTTTCCATCCCACCCTCGATCAATGACGGGGCCGCAGCCTCGACGACCTCCTCGGGCGCACTCGCGCGCGGCAGATAAAGCTTGATGGTCGTGCCGTGTCCCTCCTCGCTGTAGACGTTGATGTGTCCACCCGATTGCTTGACGAAGCCGTAGACCATGCTCAGCCCGAGGCCGGTCCCCTTGCCGACGCCCTTGGTGGAAAAGAACGGATCGAAGATCTTGTCGCGGATGCTCGCGGGAATGCCGCCACCGGTATCGCTCACCGCGATCATCACATAGTCGCCGGGAATAACCTCGGTGTACGCGCGGCTGTACGTTTCATCGAGCACCACGTTGCTGGTTTCGAGCGTAAGCTTTCCGCCCTTGGGCATCGCGTCGCGCGCGTTGACCGCAAGGTTGAGCAATGCCGTGGTGAGTTGGGTGGGGTCGACCAGGGCGGGCCACGCATTCTCGTCCAGGCACACCTCGATCTCGATGTGCTCCCCAAGCGAAGGACGGAATAGCTTTTGAGCATTGATAATGAGCGCGTTGGTATCCGTTTCGCGCGGCTCCAACGGCTGCTTGCGCGCGAAGGCGAGAAGGCGTCTGGTGAGCTCCGCCCCACGACGGGCGGCGGCGGCAATCAACTTGGTCGCCTCCGCTAGTTGCGGCTTGTCGGCAACACCATCAGCCAGAATGCTTATGATCGAAGTGATCGCCGTGAGCACGTTGTTGAAGTCGTGCGCTATGCCGCCGGTCAACTGTCCGATGGCTTCCATCTTCTGCGACTGGCGCATCTGTTCCTCGGCAGCGATCTTCGCAGTGATGTCGCGCACCAGCAGGCTATAGACATTGCCGCCACGCCGGCGCACGCCGGTCATCGATATTTCCACCTTGATCTTGTGGCCGTCCTTGCGCAGCGCATCGATTTCGAAGCGCTCGCCTTCGACACGCCCCACCTGCCGCAAAAGCTCGTTCATGGTCAGATAGCGAGGGCGATAACCTTTGGGCAAATACAGGTCCGTGATGGGTCTGCCCATCGCCTCCTGCCGTGACCAGCCGAGGATCGCCTCCGCCTGCGGGTTCCATTCCAAGACCTCGCCGAATTCGTTAACTTGGATGATCGCGTCGAGTGCGGTATCGATGATGGTGCGCGCCATGCGCTCGCTATCGAGAAGCGCCTCCTCCGCCTTCTTGCTCTCGGTCATGTCGCGACCGATGAAGAAGTGACACTGCTCGGAGCCGGACCACACGCAACTCCAGGCGAGCGGTACGAGCCGGCCATCCCTATGCACCCACCGGGTCTCGAAATTGCGTCTTTGCTGTCCGCGACGCGCGATGCGGATTTCCGCCCGCGCAGCCTCGAGATCGGCTGGATAGACGAATTCGGCTCCGTTGCGGCCTACCAGCTCTTTGGGACGATACCCCGCAATCGCCTCGCAGCTGGGGCTCACTCGAAGAATATTGCCCGCGTGGTCCGTCGTCAGAATCAAATCCGGTGACAGATCGAAGAGGCGACTGCGTTCTTCGATTTCGCGCGTGAGCGCCGCCGTCTTCTCGCGCACCTCCGCGTCCATCCGCGCGAACGCCTTGGCCAGCACCCCGATTTCGCCGCTCGCCTCGGTGGGAACGACCGCCGGCTGATTGCGAGCCAAACCTTCCACCGCCCTGGTCATTTGCCCCAAGGGCTGCGTCATCGAGCGAGCAATAATCACGGCCAATATCAGTGCGACGAGCACCGCACCAAGGGCAGCAAGTCCGCTCGAATCGCGAATCGTCGTCGCGCCAGCAATGAGAGCGGCATAGGGCAGCGTTTCGATCGCCGCAACGCGCGGGCCGCCTCCCAGCCGCAGCTTTTGCCACGCTACGCCGAGGCGCTCACCGGAGCGGCCATCGATGACACGAGGTGTCGTATCGTCGCTCCGCAGCATTTCCATGAGACCTGGATACTCGTCCTGCAGACGCGCCGGTGAGCCGAGCTGAAAGCCGAACTCGCGATTCGGATCCGAATGGAGGAGGTAATCGCCCGAATCGTTTACGACGTAGATATGGCTGCCCTGGCGTGCGGCCCCGCGAATGCGATCGAACACCGGCCGCAGGTCGAGATTGGCGATCACGATTCCAAGCCGCCGACCATCGGGGGCAAACAACGGCGCGGCAACCCGCATGATCGGTACATGCGGGACCTCGACGGCGCCTTGGCTTTCTCTGAGCTCGACCGGCGAGATGTAAACGTCGCCGGCCGCCAGCGTGATCGTCTTTTCGAAATAGTCCCGATCGCCATCGCGCTGAAGCTCTGCGTCGGATACGGCGCGGATGGCGCCGCCCGCTCCCGAACGATTCACGCGAACGATTTCGCGTCCGCCGTCGGCAATGCCGATGATGCGCAGGTCGTCGTACCAAGGCTTCGCGGTAAGTTCCGCCGAGAACCGCGACGCCAGCCGGCGCCGCTCGGCCGCCGCAAAGATGCTGGACCGGTCGGTGATGTCGCCGGAACCTCCCATCTCATCGACGGCCAAGCCCAGCACATCGGCCCTGGCACCACGGACCACCGCTTCGAGTTCGGTTGCGAGAAGTTGTACGTGACCGCCAAGGCGCTCCAGCGATCGCGGCACGGCGATGCTCAAGAGATTGCGGTAGGTGAGCACCCCAGTCACTGCGATCGTGACCAGAACGAGCGTCACCATGGCGATGGTCAGACGCGTGGAAAGCTTCATGGACCGGGAGCCGGAATCGCCAGGCAAGAGAACGGTTTTGAGCAACCGCCTCGGGTGATCTCATGGCCACGCACTGAGATGACCCAAATCAACTCGAACGCTTTCCTGCAGCCGTCATGTGCCGGGGCGGCGCTGTGCGCCTGGGTCGCCCGCGGCCAAGCCGCCGCACGGCCGCGCGCCATCATGGCGTCTCGCGATAAAGCATCATGGGCCCTCCAGCCGGGATCGCATTATTTTTTTGGAATGTAGCATGATTTCTTGCCGGTATTTCCAGCAGCGCATTCGCGCCTGGGAAGTACGGGTCCCAACCGCAATGACATATCGCGTGGACTATGTCTTTGGATCTGCTCAAAATTCCGGGCCCCGCGCGGGACGGGCTCGTACCGCAGCGGCAAAAATCTGCGGGACCTATCGCCCTCTCGTGTGATGGGAAAAGAGCATTGCCTAGGGTGCCCGGTCCACGGCGAAGATCCGTCGCTACCACAAAGCCGCAGCTTTTTCCGGCCGCCGCCGTGAGCCTGGCTCCTGCTCGGCTTGGGGAAAGCCTCCATGACCAGGATTCGGGACCGGAGTCGTTTTCTATGCGTCTTAGCGGCCGGTGCAAAGTGCAAAAAATGTGGGCAGCATAGGCACTGAGTCTCTGTGGATCACGAAATCGGTCTGCCAAGCACTGCCCTAAGTCCGCCAACTTGCAGCGCAACTTGCAGCATGCAAATGTCTCCCGGCAACAACCCATATTGCGGCGGAACCATGGGCTTTGGCACGTACGTGGCCTTTGGCATTGCTGCCCTCGTCACCGCGTGCACGAGTCAGTCCGACTACATCCCGCCAACCTACGTTTCGCCGTCAAGCTTTGAACACATGACCTGTCGCCAGATCGGCGAAGAGGCAAAGCGCATCACGCGCAGCGAGGCCGCAGCCGGTGAGGCCAGCAAGACAGCCGACGCCACCGAGATCGGCCTCCTAAAAGGAACAATGGAGGCGCTGGAGCAGGTATCGATTGAAAAGAACTGTAATATTCAGTTTCAGCATGGATGACGCCAGCGCGTGCGACATACAAGCTCCTGCGAGGCCCTCTCGGGCGTGGAGTTCAAAGCGGCCATGTCGGAGAGCAGCACGCAAACGCGATAGCGCGTGGACGCGCGGCCTGCCGAACTTGCCGTAAGTCACGGCTCCGACTCAAGTCTTCGTCGCCGGCTCGCGCCGGCGCGGCGCCTGCGCTAGATTCACGACAGCAGGAGGTTCCCGTGGCACGCGTGCGGATGATCACGCCGAAGGAGGCCGACGCAGAGACGCGCAGCGTCTACGACGGTGTCCTGAAGCAGTGGGGACGCATCAGCAATTTCTCGCAGGTGCTGGCGCACCAGCCCGCCGCGCTGGCAGGCTGGATGCTGCCCAATGCGGCGATCCGCCTCGACAACGTGAAATTCGACCCCGACTACGTGAAGATCCAGCAACTCGTCATCATCAGGACTTCGGCGATCAACGGGAGCGCCTACTGCATGTCCCACAACGTGCCGTTGGGTAGAAAGCTCGGATTGACGCAGGCGCAGATCAAAGCAGCGCAAGGCAGCGATTACATGCACTCGCCCGATCTCGACGAGCGCCAGAAGGCGGCGATCCGCTGGGCCGAGGCCGTCACGCTGCTCACTGCGCGAGACGATGAGGATGCTTTCGCAACGATGCGACGGCATTTCAGTGAGAAACAGATCGTCGAACTGACGGTGTTCTGCGGCATGTGGAACTATTCAAACCGACTATGCGAGGCCCTGCATGTGGACCTCGAGGAGCCGGGCAAGCGGATCGAGTTTCAGGGCGACTAGGAACGAGAAATGTCCGGAGCCAAGACCTACACCGGCGGCTGCCATTGCGGAGAGGTGCGTTTCGAGGTGACGACCGATCTCGCTAACGTCGTTGCCTGCAACTGCTCGATCTGCCAGAAGCGCGGTGCACTCTGGTCATTCGTGCCGTCCGCAAACTTCGGGCTGCGTGCGGGCGCGGACGCCCTCAAGGACTACCAGTTCGGCAAGAAATCCCTCCATCACCTGTTTTGTCCGCACTGCGGGGTGGGCGCCTTCTCGCGCGGAACGAATCCGAAAGGCGACGAGATGGTCGCCGTCAATGTGCGCTGCCTCGACGAGGTGGACCTCGTTGCGCTCAAGCCGGCCCCCTTCGACGGCCGCAGCTTGTAGCCGATCCCGCACGATCTTCGTTACAGCGCCTGTTGTCCCACCAGCCGCGCGCATTGTCGGACGCGCCGTAGAATATCTCATGGCGGATGTCCGGATGTTCGAGACCGATGCGGATGAGCTGCAAAAGGTCCTGCGGCGCGACCCAGATCGACAGCCGACGCAGATCCACCGGCGCATCAGCGAAGTTGCCGATACGGATACAGGTGACGCGCAGCCCATATTTGAAGGCATAGAGCGCGCCGAGCGCCTCGCCGAAGGCCTTGCTGACGCCATACCGGGAATCGGGGCGCACCGCAGCATCAACGCCGATACGTCGGCGGCGCGGATAAAAGCCGACCACGTGGTTCGACGACGCGAATACGAGGCGTTCGACGCGGTGACGGCGCGCCGCCTCGAACACGTTGTAGCAACCGAGAATATTGGCCTGCAGGATCGTTTCCCATGATCCTTCGACGGAGAATCCGCCGAGATGCACGATGCCGTCGACACCGGCGACCGCCCTGTCGACCTCCGCCATGCTGGCGAGATCGGCCTCGACGAAGGTCTCATCGGGGGCAAGCTCGGCCGGGCGCCTGAGGTCGCTTAGCCGGATTTTGGGGTAGACGCCTTTGAGCAATGGCCGCAACCGCGTGCCGATTCCGCCCGCTGCGCCAGTGACCAAAACTGTTTGCATGATGTCGCTCGCACTGATCCCGCGTCGCTATCGGCTGCCCAGCTTGGCCGCGAGCCTCTGATAGCGTTTGCGGCTATTGATGAGATGCCGGCGCATCGCCGCGCGCGCCTGTAAAACGCCACCGCTGCGGATTGCCCGCACGATCGCGCGGTGCTCCCGGTGAAACGTCTCGCCGTAGGCACGTTTCGGCATTCCCGGCCCGCCGCGGATCGTCTGCCGCGGGATGATAAAGCGTCCGAGATGTTCCAGAAAGCGCCTGAACTGCGGGTTTCCGGTCGCATCGGCGATGCTGCAGTGGAGCGCAAAATCTTGGGCGATCGCGTCCTCGCCGCGCTTGAGCGCGGCGTCGATAGCATCGAGGCACTGGACGATTTTGCGAATCTGGGTGGTGGAGGCGCGCGCTGCCGCGAGGCCCGCGGCTTCGATCTCGATCCCGGTGCGCAACTCCATCACGTCGAGCACCGCCCGTAGCGGCGACAACTGGTCGAAGTCGATGCGCAATGGCCGCCGGGCGTTCGCGGGAACGAACGCGCCGACGCCCTGCCGGGTGACGACGAGCCCCTCAGCGCGCAGTGCGGCGACCGCCTCGCGCACCACCGTTCGGCTCACCCCCGTCGCCGCGATCAATGCTTGCTCGGTCGGCAATTGGGAACCAGCCGCAATCTTGCCGCTGGTGATATCCTCGGTGAGCCGGGCGACGAGTTCGCCGGTTAAGGACCGGGGAGCCGGAAGCGGCCGGATCGTCGATAAGCTCGGGCTCGATAGGCTTCGGCTCGATCGAACCATTCGCACTTGACACCCCTCGGCTCTCGGTCATCATATGATATGATAAGTGCTAGCATAGACCCCGCCGCTTGATCAACGCCTCGCGCAGTCTGCGGCCCCGGCTTGCGCAACGACAACGCAACAACTGATCGAGGAGAACCCCTCATGGATCGCCGTACCCTGCTCCGCCTCGGCGTGTTTTCCACTCTTGGCACGCTCCCAACCGATCTGATCGGGCCGGCATCGGCGCAATCGCAGCTCATCCTCAAGGCGACCGATGTGCATCCGCTCGGCTACCCCACGGTCGAGGCGGTCGTGGCCATGGGCAAGAAGCTCGAGGCGGCGACTGGCGGGCGGATCAGCATCCAGATGTACCCGTCGATGCAGCTCGGCGGCGAAAAGGAGATGATCGAGCAGGCCCAGGTCGGGGCGCTTGCCATCGCGCGCACCAGCGTCGGGCCGATGGGCCCGCTTGTTCCCGAGCTCAACGTGTTCAATCTGCCCTTCATGTTTCGCGATGACGCCCACATGGAGAAGGTGATCGATGGCCCGATCGGCGATGAATTGTTGAAGAAGCTGTCGGACCATCCGACCGCAGGACTCATCGGGCTTTGCTGGATGAACGCCGGCACGCG
>WNFI01184709.1_pt1 | contig 11406 bp, 10 predicted proteins | sample 5400471 | NCBI WGS metagenome assembly WNFI01 (sample SAMN13153348, study PRJNA577476) | soil metagenome | isolation source: 100 cm saprolite on Douglas fir-dominated hillslope | place: USA:California | collected 2013-09-17
CAGCGCCCGGAAGGCCCGCCGATCGTGCCTCCACTCCCGCTCGCAGCTCCTCTAGCGAACCCTGGGCTACCAACCGCCCACGATGAATGATGCCGACATGAGTGCACAACCGTTCTACGATCTCCAGCACGTGCGAAGTCAGGAAGACGGTTGCGCCGCGCGCGATCATGCGTTGCAGCATGGTTTTCAGCGTGCCGGCGGCGATGGCGTCTACGCCTTCGAATGGTTCGTCCAGAAATAGAACTCTCGGCCCATGAATCACGGCCGCGGCCAGCGCCAGCTTTTTCTGCATGCCGTGCGAGTAGTCCGTTACCAAAGCTTTGGGCTGGTCGGTGAGCTGCATGAAGTCGAGCAGCTCGGCCGTGCGCTTGGCCGCAGTCTCACGATCCAGACCATACATACGGCCCACGAAGTTCAAATATTCGGATCCGGTCAATCTTCCAAACAATGCCATACCTTCCGGCACGACTCCGATCTGCCGTTTGACCTCCACCATCTTGCTGACCAGATCGAGGCCGAGAATCTGAATTCGCCCGGCGGTAGGCGCGAGCAAGCCGGTGAGCATCTTGATGGTCGTGGACTTTCCGGCGCCATTCGGTCCCAGAAAGCCGAAGAACTGGCCGGGAGCCACTCTAAGATTCACGTCTTCGACGGCGACGAGGTCTCCGAACCGCCGCGTCAGATTTTCCGTGGAAATGGTAGGGGAGACCATGAAAGTTCCGACTCTAGCACAACCGAACCCGCTGGAAGGGCCCCAGCGAGGAGGGAATGGACGTTGATGATGGTGATCTCGCTTGCCGCCGACCAGACAGGAACAATAGGCTTGTCGGCGGAGTCTGAGTTAAAGTGCGAAAAAGAAAATCGCGGTCGCCGGAGCTCATTAGCAACATCGACGTCAGCGCTCTCGCCGCTGTCATGTTCGTACTGGTTTTCGCGTTTATTTTGCTGACTGCGACTCCAGACTACGGAGTCTCAGTCGATCTGCCGAAGGTCTGGCATCCGATCCCCATGCGAGGCGCCAACCGGGAAGATGCGCTAATCGTTTCGATCCTGCGCGACGGCACTATGTATTTTCGCAAGGACAAGACCAGGCCCGGCGACTTGCCTGCACAAATTAGAGAAGGTGTGAGGCGCGGGGCTGAGAAGAAGATTTACATTTGCGCCGACAAGCGTCTCCGATACGGAACTGTCCTTGAAGTGCTGGATGCGATTCGTTCCGCAGGAGTGGAAAAGATCGATTTTCTGGCTTACAAGCGACGCGCTACCTCATCCGGATCGTAATCGGCGCGGGAACAGGTATTGGAACAGGCGCGCCTGATGATGGGCGCGGCGGGCGGGATGCGCACCTACACTTCGAAGCAAGTGGGGCCGTTGCTGAAGGCGCATCAACAGCGGATCAATCGCTTTCTGCCGCAGACCGTGCCGGCGTACTCCGCCACCGAGGTTTTCACCTATCTGCGCACGACCTATCCAGACTACAGCTACAAGGAGGCTTCCCTGAATCCCACCAACCTGCGCAATCGCGCCGTGGACTGGGAAACCGACGTCATACAGATTTTCCGCAATCACCCGGAGCTGAAAGAATTCTCTTCGGAGCGCGAGACCCCGGCCGGCCGCGTACTTTTCCTGGCCAAACCGCTGGTGGTGGATATGCCCTGTCTGCAATGTCACAGCACGCCCGACAAGGCCCCTCCCGCCATGATCAAGGTTTACGGCGAGGACCACGGATTTGGCTGGAACGTTGGCGAGCCCATCGCGGCTCAAGTCGTTTCGGTCCCAATGACGGTCCCGCTGAACATCGCGGACCAGGCATTTAAGACCCTGATGTTTTCTCTAGGCGGCATTTCCTTGCTCACACTGATCTTTCTTGATCTGGCCATTATCCTGGTCGTGATCCGTCCGGTGACCCGTCTCGCCAGAACGGCAGACCGAATCAGCAACGGCGACCTGAATGTGCCGGAAATCCCCGCCAAGGGCTCTGATGAGATCGCTGATCTCGCCCGATCATTCAACCGGATGTATCTGAGCTTGGTGAAGGCGATCCGGATGCTGGAGTCGCAGTGAAAGTGGGCAGCAGGGCGCCTTACAAGGTGAGCTTCAGAGCGGTCTGGAGCGCAGGAATTTCTCGCGATCTTTCAGGGAAGAGATTTCTGCCGCCAATGCCTGGTAAAGCTCCTCGACGGATCGGGCATGGTTCGCGGCACGGCCTACGATGAACTTGGCCATGGGCCCGATATAGACTGCCAGGTTTTTCCTGGCGGTTTCGAGCTCCGCCGGGTCCCATGACCAGGAGCGTCGAGAAGAAGGTGTTTTGAAGCCTGCGGGATAGCTTGGGACCTCCACGCTTGCGGTGGGGATGGCATCGGCGTCAGATGCTTTGGGCAGGTTGAGTTCCTGCAGCGCAACCCGAAATTCCTCAGCCGTCCGAAAACGTGCTGACGGCTGTTTCTCAAGCGCCTTCTCGATGATGTCGGAGAGTTCCGCAGGTAGTCCTGGAACCAGATCCATGGGAGGAACGGGAATGGTTTCCAGATGGGCCTTGAGGATGGCGTAGTAACTGTCACCTTTAAATGGAACCTGGCCTGTGACCATTTCATACAAGGTCACTCCGACCGAATACAGGTCGGCTCTCCCATCAAGCGGTAGAGCTTTCATTTGCTCCGGCGACATGTAGTAAAGAGTTCCCACCGTCCCCCCGGTTATGGTCAGTCCGGGATCGGCGGTCAAGCTTGCAATCCCGAAGTCTGTCAACTTCACCCGGCCGTCTGCGCCGATCAGAATGTTCGACGGCTTCACGTCGCGGTGAAGAACTCCGGATTGGTGAGCATGGCCCAGAGCACTCAGGACCTGGGAGGCATAGTCCACTGCCCGCCCCAATTCGAGTCTGTGCTGGACCAATTTCCGAGAGAGAGAACTGCCATCCACGTACTCCATGATCATCAGGACTTCGTCATTCGCCCGGAAAGCGGTGCGAAACGACGTGATGTTAGGATGCTCCAGTTTGGCCAGTACCTTGATTTCGCGGATGAACCGTTCCGCCGCCTCCGATTCCCCGTCCCCGTAGGACAACAGGCTCTTCATGGCGTCGACGCGGTCGGATATGACGTTGCGGACCTTGAAGACCTTGCCCATGCCGCCGTGTCCCAGCAGCCCGATGATCTCGTAGTCACCTACGGTTTTGCCGACCTCTAGGTTTGTCTCAGGCAACAGAATCCCTCGAACTTCGGAGCATTATACGGCTCAATCGTGACCCGGCTGAACCCAGAGGACTATTGCCGCGAGGCTGAGGCCCCCGCAGCCAATTCGCGAAGCACGCTCAAAAATCCTGCGGCGGCCTGCTCATCGGACAAAGCTTCCAGAGGTACGGTGGCGGCGATGTGAGGCGATTCGGAACGGAACCGCACGCTGATCAGGTTGTGCCCACGAGCGGTCATCAAGGTGTTGACTACGGGCGAAAGTTCCTGGGTCCAGCGGGTGCGGGTAGTAAGAACAACCGGCCCAGGTCGAGACACCGACCAATCCCGGGGCTGAGAAGACAAGCGGCTGTGCCGTTGAGACAGCCAGCGATGACGAAACACATCGAGATGGAAGCTGGGCGTATGGTCCAAGTCAGCTTCAAACGTGAGAGTCTCTCTCTGTTTGTGCCAGATGCTGACAAACCACCTGAACGGGATGGGCCGAGGGCGCAGACGGATGGTCACGCGGGCGTTGTCGAACCAGTGAGCGGTAAAGCCGAAGCGGGCCTGGAGAAGAGTCTGGCTCAGCCAGCGGGAGTCGAGCATCTGGCCTTTGGTGGAACAGGCAGCTTCGACCCAGTGCAGCGCTGCGGCACCCTTGCGGCGGTTGTAGCGCGCAAAATAAAAAAACCACCCCGCGAGCACAACGACCGCACTGAGTACGTCGATGAGCACCAGGCGTCCCACAAGGCCTCTTTGCAAATACTACGACTTGTGACGCAAGTACCGCAACAGGTTCCTATGCCTTTTCGTCGGCGCGGCCTGCCACCTCTGCCGGCCGGGGCAGATGCCGGCTTCCCGGCTACAATAAATCCGTGGAATTCGCCTTGCGAGACTTCCGGCACGAAGAATTTGAGACCCTGTGGCGCATTGATCAGCAGTGCTTTGCCCCGGGGATTTCATACAGTCGCCTGGAACTCGCGACCTATTTGCAGCGCCCCGGCGCGTTTGCCCTGGTGGCGGACAGGTCCGAAGTCAGCCAGACCGGCACGTTGGGTAGGACCGTAAAACAAGGCCGACCCGCGACTATGACTGTGGGATTTATTGTTGCCGAAACGGGAAGCCGCGGCACTGGACACATCATCACAATCGATGTTCTGCCTGGCGCTCGTGGTGAGGGCGTTGGATCCCAGTTGCTGCGGGCGGCCGAAGAGCGGTTGCGCGTCCTATGCTGCCAGTCCGTGATTCTTGAAACCGCGGTGGACAATAAGTCGGCCCTCGCTTTTTACAAACGGCATCACTACACCGTAATTAAGACCCTGCCGCGTTACTATTCAAACGGCGTAGACGCGTTTGTGTTAAAGAAAGATTTGCTTTCGCCGCCGGGGCCAGCTAAGTTGCCCCAATCGCAGCCGTCCCAATAACCAGACCCCAATGACCAAGACCCCAGTGGCCAAGAGCCGGACGACCAAGAAGATGAGGGTCGCGATCCAGGGCGAAGCAGGCTCGTTCAGCCACGAAGCTGCCCGACGAATGGTTCCGGGATGCGAAATTATTTCCTGCGCCCGGTCGGTCGAGGTTTTTGATCGCGTGCAGCGTGGCTCGGTGGCGGCCGCCGTCATCCCCATCGAGAATTCGCTGGCCGGCTCCGTGACCGAGCACTTTGACCTGTTGCTGGCGCGTCAGGTTTTCATCGAAAGAGAATTCCGGTTGCGGATCGTGCACAACCTGATTGCGCCGCCCGGGGTCAAACGCAGCGATCTGCGGCGCGTGTATTCGCATCCCGTGGCGTTGGAGCAGTGCCGTGACTTCTTCGCCCGGAATCCAAAGATTCAGCCGACGCCGTTCTATGACACGGCAGGCAGCGTCAAGTATGTGATCGAAGACAAGTTGAAGGATGCTGCAGGAATCGCAGGTGCCCAAGCAGCGAAGGCGTACCAAGGGCACATTCTGGCGGCTGGAATCGAAGATGACAAACGCAACTTCACGCGCTTTTTTCTGATCCGCAAGACGCGGCGCGTCCTTACTGGCGCCAACAAGACTTCGATTGCCTTCAGCGTCAAGAATATTCCAGGCGCGCTATTCAAGGCTCTGGCGGTATTCGCCCTGCGTGACTTCAGCCTGACCAAGATCGAGTCGCGCCCGCTACGCGGGCGACCTTGGGAATATGTGTTCTACGCCGACTTTCTCCGCGGAGACGACGAACCAGCCCGCAACGCCTTGCGCCATCTGGGCGAGGTAGCGGACCTCGTAAAGGTCCTGGGAATCTATCGGGCAGCTTGACAAGTAGTGTGGGGCGGGCGCCCTCGGCCGCCGCCCTTGAAGTTGGTCTTACTCTTGTCTTTTGCCGGTGCTGGAGTCATAACCAAAGTCAAAGACGGCGGTCGAGGGCGCCCGCCCCACACACGGCGAGTCCCATTTGAGGCGCCCAACGGTCACCAATCGGTCTCTGCACCTTCGATTGGGTGCAAACCTCGGGGTTAGGGTTTAGAATTCAGCTACTTTCAAGTGCATAGGTGGGCCTGCATCCTTCCGGGCCTTTATGTCATCAAAACTTGAGCACAAGACACTCAAGGTGAAAAATGGCAGAAAAGACGCGCTCTGAGCGAAGTACCAAGCCAAAAGAAGAAGAAACTGGGATTCTGCCTATCCTGCCGGTGCGGGATACGGTGCTTTTTCCCCATGCCGTGCTGCCCCTGACTGTGGGTCGGGAGAGTTCGGTCCAACTTATTAACTCACTGGGCGAAGACAAGACCATCGTAGTGGTGGCGCAGCGGGAAGCTCGCGTCGACGCCCCACAGCTTACGCCTTTCATGCGGGGCCGCGTAGATTCCGTGCCAGAGTCGATTCCGCCGAAGAGTTCTGAGGTGGAAGCCCTGCAGCGGAACGTTCTTACCTTGTTCCAGCAAATCGTGGCGGGCTCACCGACTTTGTCGGACGAGCTTTCGACGGTGGCGATGAACATCGACGAGCCGGGACGCCTGGTGGATTTCATCGCCTCGTCGTTGCCTTCGCTCTCGACCGCCGACAAACAGGACACGCTGGAAACCACCGACGTCCGGGTGCGCCTGGAAAAGATCAACCAGCATCTGGCGAAAGAGCTCGAAGTTCAGCAACTGCGCAACAAGATCCAGTCTGAAGTTCAGGACCGGGTGCAGCAGACCCAGCGCGAGTACTACCTGCGTGAGCAGATGAAAGCCATCCAGAAAGAATTGGGTGAGCAGGACGAAGGCGCGAGGGACACCGAAGAGCTTCGCCAGAAAATTGACAACGCGGGCATGCCCGATGAAGTCAAAAAAGAAGCCCTCAAGGAATTGGGTCGCCTCGCCCGTATGTCCCCGATGGCAGCCGATTATTCCGTGACCCGCAACTATGTGGAATGGCTGGCGGCACTGCCCTGGGCGAAGACTTCTGGTGGCGAAGTTGACATCTTGAAAGCCAAGGAAATTCTTGATGCCGATCATTATGACCTCAAGAAGGTCAAAGATCGCATCCTGGATTACCTTTCTGTGCGTCGTTTGAAGCCGGGAATGAAAGGCCCGATCCTTTGTTTCGTCGGACCTCCGGGCGTGGGCAAAACCTCGCTCGGCAAGTCGATTGCTCGAGCCCTGGGACGGAAATTCGTCCGCATCTCGTTGGGCGGCGTGCACGACGAGGCCGAGATTCGCGGTCACCGGCGCACTTACATCGGTGCATTGCCGGGACAAATCATCCAGGGCATTCGCCGGGCTGAGACCAAAGATCCGGTTTTCATGCTCGACGAAATTGACAAGGTCGGTCGCGACTTCCGTGGTGATCCCGCTTCGGCGTTGCTCGAAGCTCTGGATCCTGAACAGAATTCCACCTTCCGGGACAACTACCTGGACGTGACCTTCGATCTGTCGAAGGTGCTGTTCATAACCACGGCGAACATGCTCGATCCGATCGCGGAACCCTTGCGTGACCGCATGGAGATCATTGAACTCCAGGGTTATACGGAAGAGGAAAAGGTCCACATCGCTTTTCAATACCTCGTCCCGAGGCAGATTGAAGAGAACGGTGTGACCGCGGAGCAGATTGAGTTTCCGGAAGAAGGTGTCGGCTACATTATCCGGCACTACACGCGGGAAGCGGGCGTGCGGAACCTCGAACGCAACATCGGCACCATCTGCCGCAAACAGGCCCGACGCCTGGCGGAAGGCAAGACCGACAAGCTGATCGTGACCAAGGAAGTCGTGCAGGAATTTCTGGGCGGAATCAAAGTACGCAGCGAAGGCGAAATTGCTGAGCGGACGAAGCGCTCCGGTGTCGTTGTAGGTCTGGCCTGGACGCCATCGGGCGGCGACGTGTTGTTTATCGAAGCCAACACCATGAAGGGCAAGGGCGGCTTTACCATGACCGGACAGATCGGCCAGGTGATGCAGGAATCCATGCAGGCAGCGTTGACCTGGGTCCGATCCAACGCGGCTTTACTCGGGATTTCGGAGAATTTCTTCGCTGAGCACGACATTCACATTCACGTGCCGGCGGGAGCGATTCCGAAAGATGGCCCTTCGGCCGGTGTGACCATGGCAACCGCTCTGGTGTCGTTGCTGACCGGCCGACCGGTGCGTCCATTGACCGCGATGACCGGTGAAATTACGCTGAGCGGAGACGTTCTTCCCATCGGCGGGGTCAAGGAGAAGGTCCTGGCTGAGAAGGTCCTGGCTGCCAAACGGGCAGGTGTCCATGACGTGATTCTCCCGGCAGAAAACAAGACGAACGTGCAGGAAGACCTGACTCCCGAACAGCTTGAGAACATTCGAGTGCACTACGTGAAATCGATTCTCGAGGTGCTGGAGTTGGCGCTGCCGGCCACGCAACGCGAGGAAAAGCAGGACGAAGAGGAGCGGGAAAAAGTGCTCAGCGCCCAGGGCGCCTCGTAACCTTAGGCCCGAGTTTCTTGATTATCAATGCCAGATCTCAATCGACCGAGACTGGCATTTTTGTTGCCTCGATAAGTGCTTGCGTATCAGCACCATGGTACATGTTCGACCGTATAAAACTAATGCCGCTCAGGGGTGTTTAATTCATATGAGAGCGGTGCCGTTTGGCCGCAGCGAGGAACCACTATGCCAAAGACGAAGACATACCGCGGGTGGTTAGTCGGAGTTGTCCTGGCGGGCGTATTGCTGATGCTGCACAGCCCGGTGACATCGGTGGCTCAAGATCAGGATCAATCGGCCCAGGATCAAGTCGCGCAGGACCAAGGCAGGCAGGACCAGGACCAAGGCGATCAGGATCCGCCCAGCCGCGTAGCGCGAATGAACTACACCCAGGGGTCAGTCAGTTTTCAGCCGGGCGGAGAGGGCGACTGGGTAACCGCAATGCCCAACCGGCCTTTGACCACCGGCGACAATCTTTGGAGTGACCTGGGCTCGCGCGCTGAAATGCATGTCGGTTCGACCGCGATACGCCTGGCTCCGGAAACCAGTGTCACCTTCCTCGAACTTGACGACCGCACCACGCAGCTGCGGCTGTCCGCAGGCACGATCATTCTTCGGGTTCGCCATCTCGATGACGACGATGTCGTCGAAGTGGACACTCCGAACCTGGCGTTCAATCTGCAGCACACTGGCGAATACCGGATCGACGTCGACCGCAATGGGGACATGACGAATGTTAGCGTCTTTAGCGGTCGCGGCGAAATCACCGGCGGCGGATATTCTTACACCGTCGTGGCCGGCCAGTCGGCTACGGAACCGTATGGGTCCCTGCGGGCGTCGCCTCGGATTGGGCTCCGTACCGCAATGGTCATTGGGCATACATCGATCCCTGGGGCTGGACCTGGGTTGAAGATGAGCCCTGGGGTTTTGCCCCCTTCCACTACGGACGTTGGGCCTATGCTGGAAACCGCTGGTGCTGGGTGCCGGGACCGGTTGCAGTCCGGCCGGTGTATGCCCCGGCGCTGGTCGCTTTTGTCGGCGGCGTGGGAATCTCAATCGGCGGCGGCCCGGGCGTGGGCTGGTTCCCGCTGGCTCCTGGCGAAGTCTATGTTCCGTACTACAGGGGCAGCCGCGGCTATGTCGAGCGGGTCAATGTAACCAACACAGTTGTGAACGTCACCCGGGTTACTAACATTTACAATCAGCGCAACGTCACAAACATTACATATGTAAACCAGCGGGTGAACAATGGCGTGACCCTGGTTTCGCGGGACACGTTTGTGAACGCGCGTCCCGTAGCGCGGAATCTGGGGCGTTTCGACGCGAGGCAACTGGCGGATGCGCGGGTCGAGCGTCGCGTCGATGTGCAGCCCATCCGGGCCAGCGTATTGGGTTCGGGCCAACTGGGCACTCCGGTGTTACGCAATCCGAGCACGGACCGCCCGCTGGCGCGACCACAACAGCCAGTGAGCCCGCCGGAGACTGCCGTCCAACCTCAGATGCCGCGGCCTGACGCCCGTCCGCAGCGGCCGATTGCGGCCCCGCGGGTGGCAGAACCGGTGCGTCCGGAAGGGCAGATGGCTCCGCGTCCGCCGCAAGGCGCGGTAAATCAGAACGACAATAATCGCTTCTCCCAAGGCTGGTCCCATCCCCAGGCCAAGCCGGCTCCGCCGGTGCAGGAACGAAACCCGGCCCAGGCCCGGGACGATGAGAACAAGTTCCGCAACTGGCAGCAACAACGCCAGCAGGCGGCGCCTGTCCAGAGCCGAGCACCGCAGGAACAACATCAGGCTCCGCACCAGGCCCCGAAGGACCAGGACAGGCGGCCAAAATCGCAAGGTTGAGTGTCACTCACTTTGAATTGCCAGTTTCCAAACCGGAGACTGGCAATTTTTTTTGGCCGCCTCCAAATTGCCGAGTGCGCGATAGACTACTGGTAACCGGGAACTGGAAACTGGCAACCGGTTTTTTATGCAAGTCAGGGTCTTATTCTTCGGCGTCCTCAAGGACCTCGCCGGCAAGGCGAGCGACTCGATCAGCCTGCCCGAGAACGCGACGTTGGGGGATGTTCTCAGTCACTACGAGGAAGTTATCCCGCACCTAAAAGGTACGGCAGCGTCGCTCGCCATGTCGGTCAATCAGCAGTACGCGGGTCCCGCCACGAGGTTGAGGTCAGGAGACGAAGTCGCGCTTCTGCCGCCAGTCAGCGGCGGATTGGACCGTGAAAATGTCGCTGGAGGACGCAGCGAGCATGCGGCGATCGTCCGCGAGGCGATCGCGACCGCCTCGATCTTGCAGGGCATCAAGCGTCCTGAGGACGGGGCCGCCGCAGTCTTTGAAGGCATTGTTCGCAACCATACCCGCGGCCGCCGCACTCTCTATCTAGATTACGAAGCGTACGAGGAGATGGCCCTCAAACAGATGGAGCGGCTGGCTGCGCGCGCCCTAGCTGAGTACAAGATTCGCGATGTCGACATCGTTCACCGCCTGGGACGTCTCGAAATCGGCGAAACCAGCGTCCTGATTGTAGTGGCCTCGGCCCACCGCGCAGCAGCGTTTGACGCCTGCCGCTGGCTCATTGATACCCTCAAGCGCACCGTGCCAATCTGGAAGAAGGAGCATTTCGAAGATGGCGCGGTGTGGGCGGATGGCGAACCCTTTCCGGATGAGATTCCCTCCACCCAAGGCACCCATTCCGAGGGGCGTGCATCTAAGTGACCAGCCGGTTCGGCTGCATTCTCCGCGGATTTTGTCTGCGATTTGTATTTTGCCCGCAAGAAAAAAGGGCTTCTGTCGCAGGGAGTCCGCCCAGCGGCGCGAGGAGAATGCAGGGAATTGCCCTAACTTTCCAGATGAAACCAGTGGCAACTGCAGGTCTTCTGCTAGTTCTGTGCCTTGTCTCCGTTGCCCAGGAGTCCGATACCACTTTCAAAGTTGATGTCAAACTGGTGAACGTGTTCGTCACGGTGACTGACGAACATGGTGCGCCGATTGCCGCCTTGAAGAAAGATAACTTCCAGTTGCGTGAGGACGGGCAGGAGCAAAAGATAGCGGTCTTCGACAAGGAATCGGCCTTACCGCTTTCCATTGTGCTGGCCATCGACACCAGCCTCAGCACGCGTAAGGACCTCCCGCTAGAACTGGCTTCGGCCCGTCGGTTCGCGCATGCCATCCTGCGTCCCGTGGACACTCTGTCGCTCTACCAGTTTAGCGAGACGGTGAGCGAATTGACCTCCTTCACTTCAGATCTGAGAGTGGTTGATCGCGGCATTGACCGCATTCGCATGGGCTCGGCCACCGCCCTTTACGACGCTCTGTTTTTGGGG
>WNFI01290651.1_pt1 | contig 11406 bp, 12 predicted proteins | sample 5400471 | NCBI WGS metagenome assembly WNFI01 (sample SAMN13153348, study PRJNA577476) | soil metagenome | isolation source: 100 cm saprolite on Douglas fir-dominated hillslope | place: USA:California | collected 2013-09-17
GTATTTCATTTAGTTCCTGCTTCATGAAAAAGTAGTGTTCCTGAGCAGTCACTCTTTTACTATACAATAGTGGATGTTAATTTGACAAGGGGCCTTAGAGATCCATTGCCGTACTTAAATTCAAAGGCTTTAAGTTCTTCGTTAGTAACCTTTTCCACATAATCCACTTCAGCGCCTCCATAATTCCTCCAAAAGTTGGAGGTAACACTTTGCCCCAAATTAGCAAATAATTTCTTTCTTTCAACAAATAAAAAGTTTTCCCATAAAAGTCCAGTATCAGCTCTCAAATCAATTGGATTAAAATCGCCAATCAAGGCATTTCTAATACCCAAATCTACAAAGTAGATTTTATAATGGCTGCCGATCTCCCTTCTAGGATTTTTCGAGTAAGGATGGCTACTCACAATTACATAAGCCTTTTCTAAAATATCCAAATAATTAACTACTGTCTTCCTGTCTATTTTCAATCTGTTTGAAAGTTCGTTTTCATTAACTTCGGAACCAATTTGATAAGCCAGAGCTTGAGCGAGATCTTTGACAGCCTGTGGGTTTCTAACTCTCTGAAAAGTTAATATATCTTTAAAGAGATAACTTTCTACAATCTTTTCTAGGAGCTTTTGTTTTTCTTGAGGGCTATTAGACAAATAAACACCTGGGTATAGGCCATATAACATAACTTGTGGCAAGAGTGCATCTGCCTTGTTTTTAAGTAAAACACTGTTTGTGTTTTCTTTGCCTATCTCCAGTGCCTCAATAAAAGAAAATGGATATAGGGTAAAATCAAAATACCGTCCTGTCATTGCGTCACTCAATTTATTTTTTATTTCAAAACTGGATGAACCAGTTACAAGTACTCTTGCGTCTGGAAAAATATCGTGAATAATCTTAAAAGTTAGTCCTGGGTCATCTAATCTCTGAGCCTCATCAATTACCAAAACATCAATACCTGCGAGCAACCTCTCTAAAACCGCTTTCGAGTTGGTGTTTATTGCTCCATTATCTTCCGCTATATCGCAATTTAAGTATAAAGTTTTCTTGCCTTCCACTTCTAGTTTTTTGCTAATATCTTTAGTTAAAGTAGTTTTGCCAACCTGTCTAGCTCCCAATACCAAAGTTACCATACCAGATGACTCTAGGCTCGAAAACACTAAATCTTCAATCATCCTTGGTATCATATTACCAATATTAGTACTAGAAATGGGATTTGTCAAGTTATAGTAAGTCAGATAATGAGTTCGCTTCCCTCATGAGACGTGAGGAAAGGAAGCTTTTCGAAGAAATATCAAAAACAAATAAAAGTGGCGTTTCAGTCAGAATGAAGTAGTTATTAATTACAGTCCGTTTTTTCGATTAGGTAAGACTGTTATCGAAACTATTTGTTATCCAAACTATTGAGTAAATTTAAAAGTAGAAAGAATTTTGTCCATAGCTATAAAATCTGACGTATTTGAAGAATTTGATTGAGCTTTAATTTGAACTGAATTCGTAGGTGTTATTTCTTTTAATAAAAACCAGTGTTTTAATCCATCTGAGCTGATATAACTGCAGCCAGTTATATCCGGAAGGGTTAATTGTTGTGGATTTGCAGTCGGATAACAAGTTAGACCCCCAAAACCACTTCCAGTAGTAATGTTTACTACACCTTCGTTTCCTTCAAAAGTGGCATTCCCTTGTTCAAATGTTCCTGATAGTCGAAACGGGCCTGTTCAGTTTTGCGGATATCTGAGTTGAAAATTGTAAAAAGAATTTGTATATGTTTTCCAGTCAGCTGTTGGGTCAACTGTTGCGACTGGAGTCGGAGAAGTTTTTATTTCAGCAATTTGTTTAGTTAATTGCATGTTTTGATAAGCCAGATATCCAGTCCCAGCTAAACTCAAGATCAAAACTAAAATTAACAACAAAGTTAAAACTGGAAATGATTTTTTTACTTTGATTGGTTTAACAATTGGATCGGTTTGAGATGGTGCTACAGGAACCTCGGGATTATTTTCTTGCATCATTTTATTACACCAATAATATCATAGTCATAGCATATGAGTACATAGAAGTTTGATAAAGTTATTATGAAGTTTGTCGTGGATATTGAATGGCGATCTAGGTTAATGACACACACTGTTGAAAGTTTGAGCCTATTTATGTTATGTCCAATATACTTGACAAGATGTATATATTATTGTAAGATACATTTGACATGAATAAATCTGAAATAGAATTACTCATAAAAAAATGGAATCCTCATTTTGAGGATTTGGCTAAAGGTGAATGGGTGGGTAAAGTGTCTCGCGGAAAGTACATGGAGCGTATTTGGAAAGTTATGGATATACGCCATATTGTTATTTTGACTGGTGTTCGAAGAAGCGGAAAATCAACTTTAATGAGACAACTCATGGGAAAATTAATACAGGAAGGCACAAACCCAAAAAATGTCCTCTATCTATATTTTGAAGACCTTTTGGTTCAAAAATATCTCTCCCAAGGAGCTGATCTCCTAGAACAGCTTTATTCATTTTACATGGAAACCTATAACCCAGAAGGAAAAGTATATATATTCCTTGACGAGTTACAAGGAGTGAAAGATTTTAATCGTTGGCTGCATACCCACTATGAATTCAATAGAAATATAAAATTCGTTGTTTCAGGATCACGTCGATCTCTTATAGACTCAGAGACAGCCACTCTTCTTACTGGTCGAAATGTCCAGTTCGATATATACCCTTTCAATTTTTACGAGTATTTGTTAGTTCACGGCCTTGATATTAAAGGTGAAAATACCATACAAAGTATACGAGATGCCAATTTTAGTCAAACAACCTCAATACTTCATCATTTAGGCAATTTTCTGTATGAAGGTGGATATCCAGAAATAGTTTTAGCAAAAGATGACGAAGTAAAACGAGCTCTAGCTTCAAATTACTATCGCGATACTCTGACTCGCGATGTTATAAATCCAAATAATATTAGAAATCCAAGAGAAATAGAAGTGTTAGGACTACAAGTACTTGCTGATTTTACTAAAACTCATACATACAGGAGCCTTGGAGTACCACAAGGTCTTTCTGTTGACACTGTTAAAAATTACCTGGAGTATTTTTATAAATCATACCTTTTCTTTGAAAGCAGGCACTTTTCCTATAAAACAAAGGAGACTCAAGACATACGCCGTCCGATAAAGATCTATGTTGTTGATAACGGACTTCGGAATTTCAACACTTTAAATATTCGTCCAGATTTAGGGCAGTGTGCAGAAAATATGGTCTATATGGAGCTTGCAAAAAATAATGTATTAATACATTATTGGAAAAAAGAAAAGGAGATTGATTTTGTTGTATTTAACCCTAATCTTTTACTTGTGAATGTTTCATATACAGATGAACCTCATGAAAGAGAAACGAAAGGCATAGTTGAAGGATTAAAAGAATTCAAACTTGATAAAGGAATAATACTTACTAAAAATTACTCTGATATAAAAAAAATAGAAGGAAAAATAGTTGAATTCATACCTCTTTGGGCTTGGCTTATTTTAAATGGCCGTGTTTTCTTCAAAGAAGCCAATATTTTAGAGGATTGATTACAGTGTCAGTTTTGTCAAAAATAAAAATGACAACGTGACTGTGTAATGCCCCCTTTTCAAGTTTCCAGAATCAATAATATAATCAATAATATAATCTTGACAAACTCAGTGTCTTGTAATAACATTGTTATAACATGCAAGTACAAACTGTATTTAAAGCTGGAAATAGCAATGTAGTAGCCCTTCCGAAAGATTTGGGTTTTAGGGTTGGGGATAAAATTACTATTAATAAATTGAATGGTGGACTTTTTATTGAAGAGGCTGTAAAACAAAAACCTAAAAAGGCCATCGCAAAAGAATTTCAAAAATGGCTTAAAGATGTCCTAAAGGAAGATAAGGAGATTTTAGATGAATTGGCAATACGTTGAGATCGATGAGGTGTATGAAATTCATGCAGCGATAATCAAAGCTGCTAGAACAAAAGCTTCTGTTCGTGATTTTACACTTCTTCATTCAGCTGTAGAAAGGCCCAAAGCAACCTACCAAGGTCAAGATTTATATCCAACTGTTTTTGCAAAAGCTGCAGCTTTGCTTCAATCTATTTGTTGGAATCACGCTTTTTCAGATGGAAATAAAAGAACTGCTTGGCTTGCAACCAAAAGATTTTTATATTTAAATGGATATTATTTAAATCCAAAAACAAAAGAAGCAGTTGAGTTTATGTCATGGACTGATAATGAAAAATTAGAATTTAATGAAATTAGATCTTGGCTCAAATTACATTCAAAGAAGATTTAAATTCATTGTAAATATTTTTGAATATTGGCATTATGCTCATCTAAAGTCTTTGCGAAGTGTAATACGCCGCTCTTATCTGAAAGATAATATAGATAGTCTGTCTGTGGTGGGTTTAAAGCAGCTTTTATAGCTACTATTCCAGGATTACTGATAGGTGTTGGAGGGAGGCCTGCATTTATTCTTGTATTATATGGGTTATTTAAAAGGAGATCGTCTGCTGTTAAATTCTCTTTCCACCAGGAATTGGTGTCCTTTTGAAACCCAAGTTCATATTCTAATGTAACGTGTGACCCAAGTGTCATTCCAAGAGATAGTCTATTTTCTAGAACTGAGGCAACGCCCTGCATATCAACTGGGGTGATTGCTTCTCTTTGGATGATGGAAGCAATAGTTATTGCCTGCATCTCTGTTAGATTTACTGTTTGAGTTGATTTTGCAATTTGATATTGTTTTTGAAAATTATTTTCCAAAGCTAAAACTACTTGAGCTGGAGTTGTATCTCTTGCCATTAAATAGGTATCTGGAAATAAAAATCCTTCTTTAGTGTCTGTTAATCTTAGAAATTCTTTATAAAAACTGTCAGCTACCTTCCCGGTTAATTCAAAACCACTTACAAATTTATTTGCAATTTCTTCACGGCGCAGGCCTTCTGGAATAGTCACCCAAATTTCGGTAGGCCCTGCTAGTAATTTATTAACTATTTCTGGAACTGACTGATTTTCGCTTAGTTCAAAAAGGCCTGGCTTAATATTTTTTGCTGATTGAGTAATTTGGGAGTAAATTCTAAAAACTAAAGCGTCTTTTATGATGTGTTCACGGGCCAATTCCTGACCAATTTGGGTTGCTGTTTCACCGTTGCCTACAATAAAGCGTTTTGGCGTCTTCGAACTTCCACTCGGAATGAGACCGTTAATGAACCAAATCCCAACTCCAATACCGAATAATATTAAAACGAAAAAAAGAAGGATTAATTTTTTCATGGTGTAAACCGCTCATTAGACTTCTTCGAGAAGAGCTCTGCGGTATTTTTTTGTCTTGAGATTATTGATATAAATACGACCGCATTTTTTACATGTGATTTGGTCGCTGTCTTTGTTGTATTTTTTCTTGTTTCCATCGGCTAATGGAAGTCCACATCCTACACATTTTCCTTGGCCCATTAACCAAGCTTGAATTGGAGAAATTACATTTTTGAACATATCAGTATTTTATGTGAACTAATCCAAAGATGCAACTCTTAAATTTGTCAGTCTTAATAAGATGGTTCATGAAGAGTAGTGCTGGAGGCCGTTGGATTGAAGTAGATTGTATGAATCATGAGGCTATAAATGAACTTTTCCCATAGACTGAGTATTCCCTTGTTTAGATAATAGAACTGAAAATTGTAAACGTATCCCTTATGGGCAACCTCAATAAATTGACCTGCTAAATATTTATCCGTTGTTTCTGTCCGTGTTTTTGAATAAGCTATTTCTTCGCTAAGTTTAAACTGTTCATTAAAACCAGCACCAGTATATTTCTGTATACTTGCTTTAGCGTCATTTTCTGCGGTAGTTATATCTCGTGCAGGATACTTACGATTAATGATTACTTTGAAGTCTCCTAAACTCGCACTAATACCATTACCAATAACATCTACACTCATATTCCATGTTTTGGGATATTTTATGAAACCTTGATTGTCTGGAAATTGGTATATTTTCCAAGTTTGTACCCATAAAAATGTGCCAACTGCCGCTACTGCGGCAAAACTGAGAAAACCAAGAATGATAACAAGAATAGATTTTCTTATTGTTAAATAATTAATTTTCATGATCCTATTGTAAATTATCCAAATAATTCTGCAGCATTACTGCTGCTGCTATTGCGTCTTCCATTTCTTTTCTCTTACTTCTTCTCATTCCAGATTCTATTGAAAGCCTTTGAGCATCCTGTGTGCTTAGTGTTTCATCAAACTCGTGAATTGGAATATTAGTTTCTTTTTTAAGATTTTTTATAAACTCTTTTGTTTTTTCGGCCATTTGGCCTTCCGAGACACCAACAACAATTTTTTCAATTCTCTCTTTTTCGCAAATTTGTTTTATTTTCTTTATCAGTTCACTGGTACTTAAATATCTAATAACTTCGTATGGATCTGACAATGGACTTATTGCAATTGCTATTCCCACTTTTTTTAGACCGTAATCAATTCCGAGTGTATTCATGAGTTACTCCCGACTGGAACAACACGTGCTTTCACAATGAGTCTACGTGTCTGAAGGCCAGGAGGGACACAAGTAACTAAAGTTAAAAACGAATCGCTTTCGTCCTGATCAAGGATTTGAAGATCTGATGGCTGGACTTCATATTTTTGTTCAACCTGATATTTGTATGTTATTCCGTCATAGTTAAGTGTAATGGTGTCTCCTGTAACTAGAGTTGGAAGAGTAGAAAATATGGTCAGATAATTAGTCGGATCAAAAAATGCTGGTAATACTGAATGGCCAAAAACGACTGCATTTCCAATTTGACCGGGAAGAGCTGTTCCTGGATATTGAATAAGATTTTGTGCAAGATCTTCTCCACCAATTGAAACTGTCGCGTTTCTAATATTCAGCCTTGGAATTGAAATTTTATAAAATGATACGGCTGGCTTTGGCTTATTTGAGTCTACTTTTGCTCCGGGGAACCAGCTACTGGCTTTTGTGTAGTCGGTATTAGATATAGCTCCTGCATTAACTACTCCGCCTGAATCTGGAATTGGAGAAATAAACGTCATTAAGGTTGGGGAAGTTAATTCATAACTTAAAATTGGGAAAAAAACCCATATTAAAACAACCACTCCACTTATTCCACAGATAAAAGCGCAAATTTTTATTAATAATTTAGTATTCATTTTGTTATTTTGCCTGAGTGGGTTCTATTGTAATAGAGATATTATCTGGTACATGTGGCAGGGAATTTAAAATAGGTAAAGATGGAATAAGTTTTACTGCAACATCACTTACTCCCGGAATTTTTCTAGACAAAATTGTTTTTATATCGCTCTCTTTTTTTCCTGAAATTGAGTTTTTTATCTGTGAATTATTTATTGCTGGAAGCAAGTTGATTATAAAATCTGTTGACTTTGATCCAAACATAAAATCGATTCCACTATCACTCATAACATATCCGCTTGGTACTTGACTACCAAAAACTTGCCTTGCTAAATCATCCATATTTTTGCGTGTTACAGCAAGACCAGATATTTTAATACTCATCGTTAGTTTTACTGTTGCTGCCTGATCTCCAGCTACATGGTCAAAGTCAGATGTGGAAGGAGTAGCTATAACAGTATTGTCTATCAAAAGGTAGCCACTTGGTAATTGTGATTTAAGGTCTCCTTTTCCGGTATTTGTTAATTCTGCTGTCAAATCGGATAACAAAGAATTAACATCGTCTTTTGAAACTGCTGTTACTTCCTGGCTACTTCCACCACTTAAATCTGTGTCGTTTTTAGCTTGAATCAAGCTCGAAGAAAAATTAGCGATTGAGAAAAGAGTTTGGGCTGCAAGGTTATTTTCTCCACCAACTCCTACACTTGTAACATTTCCTTTTGCTGAAACTGGCCCTGCTGCACCACTTGCACTAGCTATCGTTACGTCATTATCTAAACTGAATCTCAGAGAAGAACTATTTAGTATTGTCCCTGCTGGAATTGTTGTAGACCATCCTACATTATAAAATGTCACATTTCCTTTTGAAGGAGTTCCAATTGTCTTTGTTCCTGTTGTGGTTTTTGTTTTACTCGCCGATACTGTAGTTGTAACGGTTTTTGTTGGGACATCTTTTCCATACACTATATTTTGTGTTCCTTTAATTATTTTTGGGTCAATTAAAATTGTTACTTTTGCTTTTGGCAAAAACCAAAATGAAACAAAAATTCCAACTGATATGAAAAATATTAAAATCGCTGCAATAAAAACGAAATCCTGATGAAATATTTTTTTCATGTGATTTGTAAAAATGGTAAGTTTACGTTTTGCAAAAAAATCTTTTATTTTGAAATTTTTTAATGCCTCTACTGATTTGATACCCACATTGCCATGTACTACTTCTTCTGAAGGTTCTTCTGAAAATGAATCACTGCCTATATTAAAGCCTAGCATTGCTGCTTCGACAACATTGTCGCCTTCTAACATCACATTTTCTTCCTTTTTTGGTTCTGGTTCTTTTACTTCACCAACCTGGGCTATTTCAGATGCTCCCGCTAAGCAGAGGGCTATCATTTTTTCTTTTGGATCGATGATTTCCACTTGGGGGGTGTGCAAAAACTTAACCTTATCGTTATTTAAATCCCAATCGGCTTTTATTAAGTTTTGTTTTGTTTCTTCCAGGTCTCCTGTTTTTGAGTCAAATAACAAAAACCTGGAAGGAGTTGTGTCCATTATTCCAAATCTTGCAAGGCCTTCAATTACATCATCTGCAATATTAGTACTCCGGGAAACACTAACGCTTCCTGCAATATTACCTAATCTAAAAACACTTACATCAAGGCTTTGGGGATAAACTCCAATTATAACTGCGCTTACTGGTGTTTTTTCCTGGGATTTTATATAGTGAGCAATTGCTTCTGGAAGAACTACAAAGCCTGTTGGATTTAACGAGAGTTTATTACAAATAAGGCGAATTTTATCCAGACGTTCTCTTGTTATTTGGCCGTCGTTTACCCATGAAGAAGGGACTCCAAAAACTGCTTTTGTTGGTTCTTTAGCGTCTTCTGAGAGATTTTGAATACAATAAGACAAACAAGTGTCAGTTCCCGTAATTATCGTCTCATCATCTTCCCAGTTGGCTGAATTTGAGACATTGACAATTTCTGCTTTATTATCTTTAATTGTCCAAATTGCAGCTTGGACAGAACCTTCCTCCAAACATACACTCCAGAAGTACTCTTCCATATTTAATTCATTGTAGCAAAGCTATGGAGTTATGTCGAAGACACAAGCTTTGCTTATTGAAATTTATATGGCAGATTTAAAAGTAGCATAGATCCTGCGTATTCCAGCTCCGGCAGCCTCTTCTTTGATTATCTTAATTTCACCAATTTCTGAAGTATTCTCCACATGCGGGCCTCCACAAACTTCCTTTGAAAACCATTTTTTCTTTGAATCTCCAATTGTATAAACTTTTACTTTCTCTCCATACTTATCTGCAAAAAAATGTAATGCCCCAGACTTTATTGCTTCGTCCAATGTTACAATTTCGAAATTAACTGGAAGAGATTTTTTGATTTGTTCATTTATTAGTTCTTCAACTTTTTTGATTTCTTCGTCAGTCATTTTCTTGTCATGAGAAAAATCAAATCTTAATCTTTCTACTGTGATATTGCTTCCTTTTTGAGATACGTGTTCACCTAAAACTTTTCGTAATGAAGCATGTAATAAATGTGTTGCAGTATGAAGTTTTGTGGTTTCCAAACTATGGTCAGCAAGACCGCCTTTAAACATTCCTGCACTTGCTGTTCTTGAGTTTTCTTTGTGTTTTTCAAATTCTTTCTGGAATTCTTCTTTATTTATTTTTTGTCCTTTTTCAGCAAATATTTCAATGGTTAACTCAAGTGGAAAACCATAAGTTTGATATAAATCAAAAGCCTTCTTTCCATCAATCATTTCAATTTTAGATGCCTCTTTCAAACCTTTGTCTAGTGTTTTTTCAAATCTCTCTATTTCTTCTTTTATGGTTTCATGTATTTGCTTTTTATTTTCGACCAAAAGCGGATATTTGTCAGACATTATTATAATGAAAATGTTAATTAATTCTTTAATTGGAGAATTATAAGTTTCAACCTCTAATTGATTAAGTTGCATAACTACTCTTCTAATAAGCCTTCTTAAGATATATCCATGTTGTTTATTAGATGGAACAACCCCATCATTGATTATAAAAATAGACGCACGAACATGGTCCGCTATTATCCTAAATGATTTCAAATTATCTTTATAACTCATCTTGGAAATCTCCGAAATTTTTTCTATAGCGGGCAACCATAATTCGGTCTTATAGTCATCATTAAAACCATTAACAACTGCGAGAATTCTTTCAAGTCCCATCCCAGTATCAACATTCGGTTTTAGTAATTTTTCAAAAGTTCCGCCATCTTTCTTGTTGTATTGCATAAAGACATCATTCCAAACTTCTGAAAATCGTCCACATGGACACCCTGGTTTACAATCTTTGCCATGAGGTTTTTGAGTTACATCATAATGCATTTCAGTATCCGGTCCACATGGTCCAGTAAGACCAGCAGGGCCCCACCAATTATCTTTCTTGCCAAAAAAGAAAATTCTCTCATCGGGAATACCAAGCGATTTCCAAATTACAGCAGATTCTTCGTCTTTTGGTGCATCAATATCTCCAGCAAAACATGTGACATAAAGTCTTTTCGGATCCAATCCTAATTCTTTGGTTAGAAATTCATATGACCATTCAATAGCTTCTTTTTTAAAATAATCTCCGAGTGACCAGTTCCCTAACATTTCGAAAAAAGTGTGATGGTTAAAATCACCAACTTCATCAATATCATCTGTCCTTAAACATTTTTGAATATCAACTAATCTTTTGCCCATAGGATGTTGTTCACCAAGGAGATAAGGAACAAGAGGATGCATTCCAGCGGTTGTAAATAGAACTGTTGGATCATTTTCAGGGACTAAAGAAGCAGAAGAGATTATTTTATGCCCTCGTTTTTCAAAAAACTTTAAATATTTTTCTCTTACTTCATTACCTGTCATATGGGAATTATAGCTGATTCACGTTCGTGTTGACAAACATATAGAGAAAGAATAAATTGACAGCATATAAATGAATAAAGAAGTTGAACTAATTCTCCCTTTCTCAGAATGTCGTAAGTGTCCAATTGCTCGCAATATGATAGATCGAAATAAGAATACAAATCCTTATTTTGGGGATATTTCGACAACATTAGAAAAAATAAGTTTTGGATGTGTAGTAATTGAAGCTCAAAACTTAGCTTATATAGATGGCGTTAGAGTAGATAGTTGGCTAGTAAAGAAAGATGAAAAAGGCTATATTTCAGCTAGATTCGGACCAGGATCTGGGGATCCACCTGACTTTTG
>WNFI01290873.1_pt1 | contig 11404 bp, 13 predicted proteins | sample 5400471 | NCBI WGS metagenome assembly WNFI01 (sample SAMN13153348, study PRJNA577476) | soil metagenome | isolation source: 100 cm saprolite on Douglas fir-dominated hillslope | place: USA:California | collected 2013-09-17
TGAGGAAGAGTACAAGGATGAAATCAGGTAGCAGGGCCAGAGCGTCTACCGCGTAGCAACGTCGCCACAATGACCGATAGCAGAGCAGGCCGGGCGCTTTGTTCCAATCTATCGGATGTGGATGCACCGGCGCCAGAAGAGCGAAGTCTTACATAAGACAAATTCACGGGCGCTGGTGCTCGTGCAGGTTGCGCGGCAGGCCTCGTTCTGCTATCATGGCTGCATTGTAATCTCGATTGAGACCGAGGGCAAGGACCACGGTGCTAGGCTGTAAATTGTTTGATTCAATGAGCGGAATCTGTACAATTATATGGGCGAGAGCGAACTCGTCCTTTTCATGAAGGAAAGGCTTGCTTGGGCCTTGTGAGCGCTTCAAGAGAAATGTGAGAGAAAGGAACGAACGCGAAAAGCGCCCATATAATTGTATAGATTCCGCTCATTGAATGTTGTGATTTACACCCGCCTAACCTGGCAATGTGGCTAAAACTTCACGCAATACAAGCGGAACTCGAAATCAGCGAGATTGTGGTCCTGGCTCTCAAGGACTATCAAGAACGGCATCCGTAGCAGTGGAGAAAAGGATTATATTTCACATGGATAGCATGACCGAGCTGGCTGCACAAGCAGCCAGAGCAAGTCGCGGCACAAGCTGGCACCTCGTAGAAAGGCTCTCAAAAGGTGAGATAGACTTACCTGACAATCTACCTATCCGCATGTGGATATTTACCATGAAGCATGACCAGGGACACCAGGGGTATGAAATTGTGGTGTGGAACCGAACGCGGTTTGTGTCGATTGAGATGCAGTGAGTCATACACTCTCACCACGAGCCTAGCTATCCCACTGTGCGGTGATTTCCCGCTCGTAGGCTTCTACGTTGTCCTGGGACGGCTCCTATTAGAGCAATCTTTCCTACTGTTAAAGGGCGCACGACAAAGTCTAGCTTAGAGCTGGCGGGCGCGGCGTCTTGTATCCCAACAAATACAATTCCGGATGCACAACCGAGAGCATACTTTCGTTGGTCGCTCTGGCCTCTTCCGCCAGAGTACTATTACACGCCAACGCATATTCAGTGCAGAAAAGCAAGGCATTTTGGCGATACCAAATTGCAATATCGTGGTTACACCATATTCTCTTTCGTAGCCCATCTACGGGTACGAACCCTCTCGCCCGAAACAGTTGCATCCAATACTCAGGCCACTGCTCATTGACATGATGAACACCACCTTGCAGAGGAATAGCCGCCGAAAAGAGGATAACCGGGGCTAGATGTGTAAGCGATTCAATGAAATCAAGGGCATTTTCAGATGCTACATGTTCCGCCACTTCTAAGCAAAGGGCCAAATCAAATGTTCTGTTTAGCTTGAAAGGTTTAGCTAAATCAGCTGCCTTAAAATTCTCTTGAGGAATAGCCAACAGGCTTCTATCAACATACTCACCATCAATGCCGAGTATCTCATTCACATTATGCTCTTGAAAGGCTCTCAAGAATTCCCCTATTCCACATCCTACATCGACCACACTCCTTGGCTGGATCAATTCCAATATCGCTGGTATCATCGCCGTAGCTGAACCTCTAGATGTTGTCTGGTTGTTTTCAAAAAAATCTCTGTCGTAGAATTCTGATTTTGCCATATTGTACAAACCTCTCGAAATCTAGGGGAAGGTGAGGTTCGAGCCATCAGTGATAGAAGATCTTCACTAGCACTCTCCCGTCGTACCTCCCATAACTCATGCCCATGCTTTTACTCTTAAAGCAGATTTATTAGCAGAGATCGCTCTGACCAACAGAATGACCAGATCTACGAACTCCGCACCCATCCTTTCCTACAAACACTAAGCTCCCATTAAGCTGCACAATGACTACAATCCTTTATAGACGATGAAGGATTTAGTCAGGTGAGGAAGTCATGCGAATCTTTTTATCCTCAAGCATCTCAGTAATGAGCTTGTTCACGGCGATCCCCCAGGCATCCCAGTTCAGTCGTTCATCAAAAGCAGCCCTACTCGCTCTCACCATTTCAGCGTAACGCTGATCGTCTTGATAAAGTTCCGCGATTACCCGCGCATACGCCTTGCCTTGTGCCTCAAAAGGCAAGACATAGCCGTTCTCGCCATCTCGAACCGCGTCCGCTACTCCCCCTGTATCAGTGGTGATGATGGGCACGCCGAAAGCGTTGGCCTCGCGGAAGACATTAGGGACACAATCGGCCCGCGTCGGAAGGATGAGAAAGTCGGACGTGGCGTAGAGTTTCTCGATCGCGCGCGCCTGTTGCTCGTCGTTTTTGTCCAGGAACGGGATGACCTTCATACGTTCGTGAGCAATACCAGGGGGAGGCGTCGTGCCACAAACGATTAGTTCAGCCTCAATACCTATCTCTTCCAGCTTGAGTAGCGTTTCGTAGGCGATGTCCCCTCCTTTTCTTACCCAATCAACCCCTAGAAATAGCAAGCGGCATCGCTCTGACTTCTCTCTCGCGAGCACGACTTCCCGGGGAGGAATCTCGTCGAGGTTCGCGCCAAAGGGAACGACATGGATTTTTGCAGGGTCTGCGCCATAGTCCTCAATAGCAGACCGCGCCGCCCATGTAGAAGAATAGAGCAGCACACGCGCTTTCTTGAGAGCCAAATCTTCATTAAGAGTCAGTTCATTAAATGATCTCTGGTGTAGATTCGAGAATATTGGATAATAATTATGCAATAAGGGGTAGGTTGCATCTTTTATTAATACAATAGGAACATCCGTCTTTAAAAAAGCTATTTCGGTTGCGGCTGCGGGTGTCACTATCACATCAAAAGATTGCCTTGCAAGCCTCTGAGCTGCAATTTTTGCATACCTCTTCGCGACCAATGCACTATGAAAATACATAAAGTTCTTTCTGAAGAAGAGCCTGGTACTTCTATGCATGATCTTTCCAATCAGTATCTCAATGGGAGCATTCATCGGGCCTACGTAAAATACATCTCCACAGTGCTTTTGAAGGGCTCTAGTCATGTAATACAATGAACCTGACCAGGACCGTTTATCTTGTGGGTCAAGCGATGTCAGGAATGCAATCTTTAATGACTTCTTGATGTCATCCATAATTAGACCTCTTCTCTGTAAGGGGCTATCATACTAGCCGCGTAACGACTACCATCCATACAAACCTCGCCAGGACATGGTGGGTCTAGCGCACTTTTGATGATTCGGAGATGAGTTGTCTTGGAGGAGATTTTGAGCAAAATCGTTTTTTCGTCGAGCCGCTTCTTAGGCTACCTTATCCCACTTAAAATGTCAACAAGTAAGCAGTATTCATCAAAATGCCGGAAGACCCCACGAGATGCGCAACGAGATGGTGACAAGCAAGCAGTAAAAAAGGAAAGAAGGGGGAAAGAGTAGCCAGAGAGGGAGAAAATGTGCCTCCGTATGGGGAAGGAAAACGTATTTCCCCTGAAATTCTGATATAAGGGCGTCTGCCAAAGTGTGGTGCAGATGACGAATTCGTTATACAGAATTTCAGATAGTGAAAATGTGCAATAGATTTGTGCTCTATCCTATGGTAGCCTTAGACTAGGGATATCGTATTTTGACAAGGATAGTTCCCATATGAGGGTCGCCATTACAGTCTTGCTACGCAGCGGGTCTCTGTAATGACTCGTTATCTATATACCAGAACGAAAGGAGACGCCCGCAATGCAAACGATGGGCAGAGAAATCAAGGATGAAGTCTTTGTAGATGAGTACACCGGTGGGCTCGTTGGCCCGAGTCTCGGCTTCGCAGCGACGATCAAGGATGGAGGATATATCGGTTGTGTCGTTCCTCCTGGCTGCTGGGGACCAATGATCACCCCGGAGTTCCGTGGCGGCCACGAGGTAACACGCCCTGTAGGCGTGGAGGGAGCCAGGGTTGGTGATGCGCTGGCTATTACGATCGAGTCTATGCGCGTGCTTTCACTGGCGACGGCTTCTGGTACGATGGTGACGAACAAAGCTGCGTTTGGCGACGATCCTTTTGTTGATCGGAAATGTTCAGGATGCGGCACCCTGTGGCCCGCTACCCGCGTTGAAGGAACCGGAGAGGATAGCATTCGCTGCGTCAAGTGCGGAACGCCCGTCAAGCCATTTGGATTTGAGGAGGGGTATACCATCGTGTTCGATCACGACAGCATGGTCGGATTGACGGTAGGTGAAAACACCGCGCACGACTTTGCGCTGCGTGCCCGCGAGGTCGCGGCTCTGCCAGCAAATGCTCGCCAGCATCCTATTCTCCTCTTTGAGCCACACACCATTCCCGGCACACTTGCGCGACTCCGTCCATTTATCGGCAACATTGGCACAACACCGAGCGTCGATCTCCCCGATTCGCATAACGCTGGCGATTTCGGCAACTTCCTGGTTGGGGCGCACCACCCCTATGGCATGTCGCTGGAGACCCTCAACCGTGCGAAGACCGATGCACATCTTGACACGAACGAAGTGCGCGCCGGAGCAGTCCTGATCTGCCCGATCAAGATTGATGGCGGCGGTGTCTACATCGGCGACTGCCATGCAAATCAGGGCGATGGCGAGCTTGGGCTGCATACCACCGACATCACGGCTGAGGCACGCGTGCGCGTCAATGTCATCAAGAATCTCCAGCTTGATGGCCCCATCCTGCTGCCTGTCGCCGAAGATTTGCCGTTCATCACCCGTCCTTTCTCGAAGGAAGAACTGGCGGCGGGGGAGCAACTGGCGCAGCGTTACAACGTCAAGTTGCAGCGCAACGTCGGGCCTGTCCAGTTCATCGGCACCGGACCTACGCTGAACGAAGCAACTGATAATGCCATCGAGCGTGCAGCCGCTGTCCTACAAATGACGCAGGCAGAAGTACGCAATCGCTGCACCATCACCGGCTCGGTCGAAATCGGTCGCCTGCCGGGAGTCGTGCAGTTGAACATGCTGGCGCCTTTGTCGCGGCTCGATACCATCGGCATCGGGTCATACGTGCGTCAGCAATATGGCCTGTAATCCGAAGTGGTGAGAACTGACCGTTCTCCCTCTCGCTACGCTCGTCTCCTTCTCTCCAGACTGTGAGGAGGGAGAGAGGCGAGCATCAGCGAGGCGGAGGTAGGAAATTTCAATGTTGCCAGAACAGCAGGTGTAATTAGGCAGAGCGAGATCATGCAGTTACATGTCGCACTCTATGGCGGGGCCCGTGTAGTCGTCGACAAGTCGGTCGTTGACCTGTCGTTCGACGCGCCTTCCGTCACTCTGGCACAGCTGGTGGAGGAGTTGATCGCTGCCTACCCCCGCGTGCGACCGTATCTGCTGGATGCATCGGGGACGTTACACACGTCTATTCGGGTGCTACTCAACAATGAGCGGCCCGATCCTGACGTTACGCTTGCTACACTGCTGCACGCCGAAGACCGGATCACCTTTCTTGTAGCTGTGGCAGGTGGTGCGACATAGGTGCTTCTCTGCCCAGCATCTATAGGGGCACGGTCGCTCTGCATCTTACCGAAAGCGCCAGTGGTTGTCTAACACAAAAACTTGCACATCAGATTATTCAGGTCAGAGTACCTGGTCTGAGTACATCTGATCTGTAGAAAGGAGAAGTACCGACCGACACACACCTTCATTCGTTTTTTATCCCAGAGGATGCGTGATGATATCTCTCCCCTTCTCAAGGTGAACCTGAAACCCTCCACAACATCTTGTGGATGACGCATCCTCTCTACTCAGCAGGCACCAGTGTCTGCGACAAGCAACTGTCTATGTATTACTAATCTCGTGACGAAAGGTGGAGAAACTACAATGGCACAAGCGGCAGCAGAATCTGAACAAGCGGCAGCAGCACCAGTCGGAGTCAACGCAACTCCTCTTGGTTTGTTCGCTTTCGGCTTGACCTTACTCGTTCTCAGTTTCATTAACGCGGGTCTCATTATCCCCGCAGTAGGTGCAGGGCTCAACATCATTGTTGGCCTGGCACTCTTCTATGGGGGGCTTGTCATGCTTCTCGTAGGTATGTTGGAGTTTAGAGCAGGCAACAACTTTACTGGTACCGTCTTTAGCTCCTATTCAGCCTTATGGCTTTCCTTCGGGTTCATCGTTTTTCCAGCTACAGGCATCCTCGCTGCACTCGTCAAGGAAGGGACACTCTATACCGGCCTTGGTCTGTACCTCCTGGTCTGGACGATCTTCACAGCCTTGATGTTGATTTGTGTGCTGAGGACCAATGTGGTCCTCATCGCCATATTCGTATTGGTGACCCTGACCCTCCTCGCGCTAACCATTGCATTCCTCCAAGGAGCTGGAGGAAATATCTTCCATGCACTTGGTGGCTATCTCGGCATCGTTAGCAGTTTATTAGCATGGTACCTTGCATTGGCAGGTATCCTCCCTTATAGCAATCCTGGCCTCAAGCTGCCAGTAGGCCCAGTAAGCTAATATCACTGGCAGCCTGAGGCACACTTGAAGGTTTTCGGCCACTGTGAAAGAGCAGGGTTTATAACGGGGTCACCATATTTTTTCGGGCAGGGCATACGCTAAGCTATGATGGAGCTTCTCAGGCTCGATTATCTCACCGATGAACAAGGGGAAAAGCCATCGGATACCTCTCTAATGAGCCTCTTTTCTCTTGTTTTGCAGCAAAGGCAGGAGTTACAGAACCGAGACGAGGCCTTAGCGTATGCTCTGCCCGAAAAAATATGGTGACCCCAGATTATAATCCGTTATTTTCGAGTAAGCCACCAGATGCAATGATCGGGCCTTGTACTGAAAAGCCTTTCCCCATATAATGTTGAGAGGAAGCAAGCTGTTCTCGCAAGGAGGAGAAGCGATGGTTGGCGAAAGACCATACGTCCTGGTGATGGGAGGATCCCTCGCCGGACTTACGGCAGCGCTGACATTGCGCGATGCTGGCTGTGACGTGAAGGTATACGAACGCTCCAACAGTCCTCTAAGTGGCCTGGGAGCGGGGATTGTCCTGAATCCGGCCACTGTACGCTACATCACCGCGCATGGCGACCTCGACGTCAGCGAGATCAGTGTCGCGTCGCATCGCGTGCGTTATATGGATCGGGACGGCGGCATCGCAGACGAAAAATCATACGCCTACCGTTTCAGTTCCTACAACGCGCTCTACCAGGGCTTGCTGAACTGCTTCGATGCGGCTCGCTACCACCTCGGCGAGACGATCATCGATTTTGATCAAGACGACGCAGGAGTCAACGTCCATTTCGCCAGCGGTCGCAGCGAGCATTGCGACCTGCTGGTGTGCGCGGACGGCATCCGCTCCACCGGGCGCAGGCTTTTGTTTCCCGGCGCGTCTCTAGAATACGCGGGATACATCGCATGGCGTGGGACTGTGGGAGAGGCCGAACTGAGACCACAAACCTTCGCCACTTTGCGCGAGGCTATCACTTACCATATCATGCCCGATGGTCACTTCCTGACCTATCCGATACCCATTGTTGACCGGTCGTCCGGCTCGACACAGCCTTTCGTCAACTGGCTGTGGTATCGTAATATCCCGCAGGGTGTGGAACTCGATGATCTGACGACCGACCGGGATGGTGTGTTGCGAGAAGTCTCCCTCTATCCTGGAACCGTGCAGGAGCGTCATATCGAGAAGCTGCGTAGGAACGCCTCATCTATGCTGCCGCCGTCACTCGCCGAAGCGCTGATTTGCACCGCACAACCATTTATCCAGATCATCTACGACTGCGAAGTACCCAGCATGGCAATCGGGCGTGTGTGCCTGATTGGGGACGCCGCGTTCGTCGCGCGCCCGCACGCTGCCGCTGGCACCGCCAAAGCCGCAGAAGATGCCTGGAAGCTTGGTGAAGCGATCAAGGAGGTTGGCGGCGACGTGGTTGCCGCACTCAAGCGTTGGGAACCCGGCCAACTAGAGCTTGGCAAAGCAGTTCTGGCTCGCACGCGCGCGGCGGGTCAGCGTCTGCAATTCGAAGGCTCGTGGCAGATCGGCGAGCAGTTGCCTTTCGGACTCTACGAGATCGGGGACAGCTTGATGCCGGAGGTTAACGCGCATCACCGGCCAAGTTGACCATAACCGGTTCACAGACTATCATTCAAACAAAGGAGCGACACTTATGCACATCAAAAGGCTACAACACTGCGGCCTGGTCGTGCGTGATCTCGAGCGATCGCGCTGGTTTTACGGGACAGTGCTGGAGATGCGAGAGGTTCCGCGTCCATCCAATTTCAAGTTCGCCGGAGCCTGGTTTCAAGGTGGCGACGACAGCCAGTTGCACCTGATCGTGGCAAGCGACACCACTGCCCCGGCCGGATTTGCAGATGAAGGCCCGGCTAAACACACCGGCCTGGCGACACACCTGGCCTTCGAAGTTGAAGACCTCGTAGCAGTCCAGCGCGCGCTCGAGCAGCACGGCATTGAGATTCTAGGTGGCCCCATGCTGCGCGGTGATGGAGCCGAGCAGTTATATTTTCATGATCCAGACGGCTTCCTGCTCGAATGCTACCACTGGGTCGATAATGGCACGCCGGAAGCGCCCGAACGCGGCGCTATTCACGGGTAATCAGCCTGAGCGCATCAGGCCACAATCAAGCGAGGTTGGATCCCTCTTAACGAGAAGGAGTTACAAGCATGTCTTTACGCATCGATGATGTAATCCTGCCCGGCAATGTGAAATCTTTTACCGTCGGCACGCGCACACAGGCGACCAGCCTGAGCGACCTGCATCCGTTTTTCCTGTCGCTGCTGGAAAAACCGGTGACAGCCTCCGTCGCCACCATCAATCCCGATGGTCGCCCCCAACTCACACCAAACTGGTGTACCCATGATGGCACGTACCTCTACCTGAATTCCGTCAGAGACCGCCTCAAAGACAAGAACATACGCGCGCGGCCCGACGTTACCGTGATGCTGGTGAACCCCGAGAACGCCTACCACTGGATGACCATCTACGGCACCGTAGAGGAAATCATCGAAGAGGATGATCCAGAAACAGGTCACATTGCTACCGAGAGCATCGATACCCTCGCCAGCAAGTATGTCGGCGTCACACCCTATCCGTTCCGCGACCCACGCGGCGAAGTGCGCGTGCGCTACAAAGTGAGGCCCACCTACATCATAACCTTCGGCGCGGTTCCGAAGGACGAGTAACCAAATGCGCGCTGGGTGGGGGGTTGTACTGGCTACTTGGGACATCCGTTCAGGAATCGGTATGTTGCGCCCGATGGAACAAGCTTCCTTGCCGAAGCATGTGAGATGCGAGTACAATCACTAAGGCCCATTTTTCTCGTACTCTCTGGCAGCACGCCTATTTCACGAAGGAGAGGTTCAATTCGTGCTGTGTGTATTCATCTCAATCAAGCGACGAGTCTGTTTCAGCTTTCACGCGCTCCAAGAACGTTTTTCGCGTTGGATCAAACCACCAACAGCCTCCCTTTTACTCGGCACGCTCGCCGATCTGACCAGAGGAAAATCCGAACTCCTTGCGGAAAACGCCCTGTTACGACACCAACTGATCATCCTTCGTCGACAAATCAAGCGGCCAGTCTACCGGAAGACGGACCGGTTGCTCCTGGTACTTCTGGCCAGGATAGTCCGAACCTGGAAACAGGCGATCTTCATTGTCCAGCCAGAGACGCTTCTGCGCTGGCATCGTGAGCTCTTCCGTGTGTTCTGGAAGCATAAATCAAAGGCACATTCGAGAAAGCCGAGGCTCTCGCTTGAGACAATCACCTTGATCAAAGAGATGGCAGCAAACAACCGACTCTGGGGGGCGGAGCGCATTCGTGGCGAGCTGCTCAAGCTGGATATTCGAGTGAGTAAAAGGACCATTCAGAAGTATATGAAGCAAGTTCGTCCAAAACGAGCCCGTGGACAGAACTGGGCCACCTTCTTGCACAATCATGCCGCAGAGATGTGGGCCTGCGATTTCTTGCAGGTGACGGATCTCTTCTTCCGTTCGCTTTTTGCTTTCTTCATCATCGAATTAAAATCGCGGAGGGTCATCCATGTGAATGTAACGCGTTCTCCTACCGATCTCTGGGTAGCACAACAGCTGCGAGAAGCGACTCCGTATGGGGAAAGACCACGCTATCTGATTCGGGATACTGACCGTACATTCGGGCCGAGTTTTGCGCGCGTGGCAACAACAAGTGGCATCAAGGTCCTTCGAACGCCGTACCGGACTCCACGAGCGAATGCTATCTGTGAACGCTTCCTGGGGAGCGTGAGGCGAGAATGTCTGGATCATTTCCTGATCGTGCAGGAGAAACAACTCTACCGCCTCCTCCAGGCCTATGTCCTGTACTTCAATCAAGCCCGACCTCATCAAGGGCTTCAGCAGCGGATCCCAGACCCGCCGGTGCTTTCTGCTTCTGCATCTCACCAGCCGAACCAGATGATCTCCATTCCTGTGTTGGGTGGGTTGCACCATGACTACCAAAGAGCAGCATGAACCCTGCAAAGCGCGTTACCCGGCGGATGAAGCATGTTTGGTGGAACGGAATGGTCGCGTCAAGGGGAGAGGTGTTTGTGCGTTCACTGCCCTCTTTTCCTTCTGCGGATGTGGAGAACACGCCGTTGCTCTGCTTAGTTGCCGAAGTATGTGCGTGCATGCTCATTGAGCAGAAGCTTGCCTGTTCTCAAATTTCTTGGCCGGTGCATCTCTTTGTAAAGGTGATGTAAGTGAACAGATGTACCAAGTAGCCAGCACAAGGTGATGACGCGTTGTTCCGGCTCCAGGCCCGCTCCTCGTGCGAGGGCCAGCAAGGACTCACGGGGCAGGTAGGTCCAATCGACCAGGCGCACCCCGGAATCTGCCGCGCGCAGCGCTTGCTCAACCTCGCGGGCCAGCGCGAGCAAATGCGCGCGGGGGCGCGGCGTGAACCTGGTTGGAGGAGGCTGCGGCACCTCGGTACTCACGGGCCACCCTTCAGCCACCCACCTGGTCCACCCCCCGCTGAGCACTGCCACCTGCTCGTGCCCATAGAAGCGCAGCGCCCACCAGAGCCGGGCTGCCCCGGAGTGGTCCGTTTCGGCGTAGGCGACCACGCGCGTCCGGTTCCCGATGCCCGCCGCTTCCATGCCCGCCGCGAACGGTTCGGGTCGCAGGAGCAGGTACCCAACTCCTCGCCCGTCCGTCCAGCTCAGGTCACGCTGCCAGTCCAGGTGGACGGCTCCCGGAAGATGCCCCTGCTGGTACAGCTCCCGGCTCGTCCCATCGCCTCGCCAACGGGCATCCACAACGCGCACATCGCCATCGGCCAGGTGCGCTGCTAGCCACGCTGTTTCCACCAGTAGGCACGCTGAAAAGTCGATCATCTTCTCCCCTCTGCTTGCTCTTCACAAATATCAGAGGTCTAGAACCACATTACTCCGCTATTGTCTGCACCGACGGTTTACGAGACAAGGTTTCAGCCATCACCGCCTGTGCGATAATCCCGGAG
>WNFI01136750.1_pt1 | contig 11403 bp, 12 predicted proteins | sample 5400471 | NCBI WGS metagenome assembly WNFI01 (sample SAMN13153348, study PRJNA577476) | soil metagenome | isolation source: 100 cm saprolite on Douglas fir-dominated hillslope | place: USA:California | collected 2013-09-17
GCCGGAGCCTTCTCGCTTCCGGCGGAAAATGCCGCGGCGCTCGAGGGCGCGCCAATCAAGGCAATCTTCTTCGGCTGACGGACGATTTTGACCGCCAAGGGCTGGCTCCTTGTCTTGTATTTCCCGTTTACCGCGCTAGGCTACCACTGACCGGATCCTGTACAACTCAGGCCGGCAAATCACCCCGATCATGCACTACGTTCCCCTGCCGGACACTACATACTCTTTAGCGGCGCGGTGCCGGCGCGATGGTGGCCAATTCCGGAGGCAGCGTGAAGCGCACGTCCTCGCGGATCAAATCCAGATCGCGCTGATCCGTGAAGCCAAACTCCGCCAGCCGTTCGCTTACTTGCTCCACAAGGACTTCCGGAGCGGACGCGCCCGCGGTCAACCCCACGCGCGAAACGCCTTCGAGCCACTTCACATCAATGTCCTTTGCCGAATCGATCAGTTGCGCTTTGACGCCGCTGCGCTGGGCGACTTCCACGAGACGGTTGGAATTCGAGCTGTTCGGCGAACCCACCACCAGGATCAGATCCACGTCTTTGGCCACCTGCTCGACCGCTTCCTGGCGGTTCTGCGTGGCGTAACAAATGTCGTCGCTGGCAGGACCCTGGATGAAGGGGAATTTCTGGCGCAGCCGCGCCACGATTTCCTGCGTGTCGTAAAGGCTTAGGGTCGTTTGCGTGAGGAATGAAAGCTTGTCGGGGTCTTGCACTTCGAGAGCATCCACGGCGGCAACGGAGTCCACGACAATGGTACGGTCCGGCGCTTCGCCCGAGGTGCCGACAATCTCCTGGTGGTCCCGATGACCGATTAGAATAATGGTGCGCTTTTCGCGCGCAAACTTCAGGGCTTCGAGGTGCACTTTGGTCACCAGCGGGCAGGTAGCGTCAATCACTTTCAGCGCGCGGGACTTGGCTTCATCGCGGACCGTGGGCGGTACCCCGTGGGCGCTAAAAACCAGCACGGCGCCATGCGGCACTTCCTCGATGGCTTCGACAAAAATCGCGCCGCGCCGGCGCAACTGCTCGACTTCGGCCTTACCCTCAGCAATACTTTTCCATTCGTTGCAGTCAGCATTGTCATCCTAATGAGTTAATTTCAGGAGACTCTATCATACCTCACGGCGCGCCTCGCCTGCATCCCGTTTCCTTAAGATCCATTCCCTTGGCACCGAGCTTTCTACCTCTTTCAATCAGAATGGATAAGTAAAGTTGACAACTGGCAGCAAGCAATCCCCTATTTTTGCAAATCTGCGCAGGGTTCTTTTTAGATGGCGAAGAGGGATCGAAAGGAAGCAGGGAGGGTGCGCGGCATCATGTAAACATAGCAGGTAACTGTGAATATTATTCCTAGCGCCCGGCTCACCCGTCTGCCAACCGCGCCGCAAGACCCAAGTTCTTAGTCACTTACGGGAGCGCCTCTATTGGCATTCCGTGAGCATAATATAACCTTACCTAGCGACATCATTCCTTCTCGTCCCCGGGAAGCGGAGGCAGAATCCTCCGAAGACAGGGATTGGAGGCCGGGAGCAAGTCCAATCCCTCGCAAGGCCCTATATCTAGTTGCGCAGAAGAATAACGAGGGACTCATGAGCTCAGCCATTTTGCTTGTGGATGTTGCTTCGGCGGGCCGCGATTCCCGGAAATCATTCCTGCAGAGTCAGAACTACGAAGTATTTATTGCAGAGGACGGAGAATCTGCTTTGCAGCAATGTCTCCGGCTTCAGCCTGATCTAGTGCTGCTCCACGACACTTTGCCGGATGTCGATGGCTTCGACCTCTGCCGGCGTATGACGGGAAACCCGCTCAATCAGCAGACCCCCATTGTGTTGATCAAGCCTTCGTCGGATCCGGCGGATGCCGCCCGTGGACGCGAAGCAGGTGCTGCCGACTTCTGGGGAGCCTGCGGCTCGCTTGTGGAAGCGCTAAGCCGCATGCAGTCGCTCTTGCTGCTCAAGACGTATATCGATGAACAGGCGAAGTCCGTAATGCTTTCGCTGGCGCGCAGCATCGAGGCGAGACATCCGCTCATGAACGGGCACTCCGAGCGGATGGTAAATTACGCAACGCAGCTCGGCCGGAGTCTGGATTTGCCGGAACAAGATTTACAAGAATTGCGGATCGCGTGCTTGCTTCACGATGTCGGAAAAGTCGCCGTACCGGATGAGATTCTTCTCAAGCCCGGATCGCTGAACGCGGAAGAAACCGAGATCGTCAGGCAACATCCTGCCATTGGGGAGAGCATATGCGCGCCGCTGAAGTCGCTGCGTCGCATCCTGCCGGTGATTCGGCATCATCATGAGCGAATGGACGGGAGTGGCTATCCTGATGGCCTCCGCGGACCTGAAATTCCGCTGATGGCGCGGATTCTCCAAATCGCAGACATCTACGATGCGCTCATCACGGATCGCCCTTACCGTGTTGCGCTTTCTTCAGAGGATGCCTTGAAAATTCTCAACAGGGAAGCCGGGTACGACTGGCTCGACGATTCCCTGGTGCGGAAGTTCTCGCAGATCTGCAGATACGGCGAATACTTCCCGGTAAAGGGAAGATCCATGCTGGCCTCCTACTACGCATAGGGGCGCATCGGTCATCCGGTTGCTCCGCGCATTGAGAAAGTTTCCCACCCATATCCAAATTGGCGCTCGCTGAGCCAACGCGGCCAGCCGTAAGATACGCCCATCATGGCAAAGGGGATGGTGGTCTCTCCGGTGATGCTGGAAGGGATACACGTGCGGCTGGAGCCGCTGGCGAAAGCGCATTTGGCGGGGCTCGCCGAGGTGGGGCTGGATGAGGAATTGTGGCGCTGGATTCCCGTGCCGGTTCGAACGGTGGATGATATGGCGGCGTACCTCGAGACCGCGCTCGAGGAACAAGAACGAGGAGTGTCACTGCCTTTCGCAATCGTTGAAAAGGCCACGGGCCGCGCCATCGGGAGCACCCGTTACGGCAATATCGACCGCACGCATCATCGCGTGGAGATTGGCTGGACGTGGGTAGCGCGCAACTGGCAGCGCACGGCCATGAATACGGAAGCGAAGTACCTTCTGCTGGACCATGCATTCGAAACGCTGGGCTGCATGCGCGTGGAGCTAAAAACGGATTCACTGAACGAGCGTTCGCGCGCGGCAATCTTGCGAATTGGAGCTCGGGAAGAGGGCATCTTCCGGAACCACATGATTACGGCGAGCGGGCGCATGCGGCATTCAGTTTATTTCAGCATTATCGATTCCGAGTGGCCGGCGGTAAGAGCGCGGCTCGAATCCATGCTGAATTCCCGAGAGCACTAGAGCCACGCGGGCCGCGTGACGCCCTACCTTTTGCGCAACAGCTGGCCCTCCGACAGCACCCCAACATCGTCAGCTAAGGTAGAATTCAGCCCGGATACAATCAGATTTGAAAGAGGATCATGGCTACGCCTGACAATCCGATGAACCGCCGGCGCAGCAAGCGCGTGATGCTGCAGATTAAGGTCACGGTGATCGCCGAAGACGTCGAACGCAAATCACGTAAGGAAGAAGCGTTGACGCTGGTCGTCAACGCTCATGGCGGCTTGCTGAAAATGAGGATGGAGGTGCATGTCGGCCAGCCCATGCTGCTCGTAAACCCGCAGAACGGAGTGGAGCAAAGCTGCCGGGTCGTCCGCGTGGAAGATACTTCACCCGAATCGTTTTCCGTAGCCTTCGAGTTCGATCAACCGAACCCCAAGTTCTGGCCGATCGTCTTTCCACCCTCAGATTGGGATGCTCCGCGCGCGTGATGCCGGGCCGGGCAACTTCAGCGACTCTCAACAGCCTTCTTCACCTTCTTACGTGCTGACGCACATCCCTCTGACAGCCGCAACTCTTTGAAGAATTCAGGGTTCAACATAGCCAGGGACGGCTGTCCACTTTGGAGGACGCTCTGATGAAGCATCGGACGAAGAGCCTTGGAAAATCGCCGCTACTGGCGGCTTCCGTATTGATTTGCGGGCTGCTGCTTGCCGGGTGCGACGACCACGTCACGGTGATTCGCGATCCGGATATTCCCATACACAAGGGGAGCACGTGGGCCTGGAAACCTGTCGCGTCGCCCAAAGAAGCGGACCGGCGCCCCGTCGTGTCGCGTGACGTGATCTCGCGAGGAGAAACCGTCGCTCGCGACCCCGGCGCCAACAATGAAATCGTTCGCCAGCGCATCCGCACGGCCATCGAGCAGACGCTATCATCCAAGGGATTGCGGCAAGTTAGCGACCCACGAGACGCGGATTTCCTGGTGGACTATCACGTCGCAGTGCGGCGGCACAACGTCACGGTGGAACGCGTTTACCCCGGCGGATACCCGGGCCTCGTTTGTGGCCCTTATGGATGCTGGGAATCGTGGGGCTGGGGGCCGCCGGAAGTCAGCTACGAAAATGTTCGCTTCCGCGAAGGCACGGTCGTCTTTGACTTCGTGAAGCAATCGACGAAGAGGCTGGCGTATCGCGCGACCGGTCAGAAGCCGGTACATCGCGATACGTTCAATCAGGACGAGATCAACGAATTCGTCCATCACATGCTGGGGAAGCTGAAAACCAATGGGTAGGGTTGATCTGCTTTCGCCGAAGTATCCCTGTTTGAGTGCGCTCGAGCGTGTGATTGTCATCCTGAGCCAAGCGAAGGACGACGCGCTCTATTGCTCCTTTTGGTCGCGCTAGCTGCGGAAATAATTAACCCTATTTACGTCCGGGCGGCCGCGCATCGAATTCCACGCCTGCCGGCTTGCCTCCTTCCCTGGTTCACTCTATTCTCGTTTTCTCTATGGAACTCCAAGATCGCGTTGCCCTGATTACTGGCTCCGGACGGGGAATCGGCCGGGCCATCGCTCACCTTTTTGCGAAAGAAGGCGCCGCTGTGTTTCTTTCGGCGCGCACGGAGAAGGAACTCAGCGCGACAGCGGCAGAGATTTCCAGCGAGGGCGGGCGCGCAGCTTACGTGGCAGCCGACCTGACGCTGGAAGCCCCGTGCTCGCATGTCGTCGCCGCGTGCCGTGAAAAGTTCGGCAGGATCGACATCCTGGTGAACAATGCGGGGCATTACGGTCCTGTGGTTCCGGTTGAAGATTATCCGCTGGCGGATTTCGACAAAGTGATCGCCGTTCACCTTCGTGCCGCGTTTTTGTTATCGAAATTAGTGCTGCCAGAGATGTACGCGAGGCAGTCCGGCGTGATCTTGAACATCTCCAGTCTCTCGGCGAAGGCGGCCTACGCGTGGGGTTCGGCTTACGCCGCGGCAAAAGCGGGATTGCTGGGGCTGACGCGGGTCACCGCCGCGGAAGGAGCGCGAAAGGGCGTACGCGTGAATGCCATCTGTCCAGGACCGGTGACGGAAACGCAAATGTCAAAGGACCTGGGCGCGGAGCTCGCGAAGAAAATGGGAGTAAACGAAGATGAGCAATTGGCCGGCTTTCTGAACGGCCTGCTGCAGGGCCGCGCACAAACGGCGAAGGAGATTGCGCGCGCGGCGCTCTTTCTCTGCTCGGAGCAATCCAGCGCGATGACCGGCCAGTCCATCAACGTCGATGGCGGCGTGGCATTCTATTAGGAAGGCACGGAATCAGTGCATTTCGTTTTTGTAAATGGCCCCGCCTTTCATCACGAACTTCACATTTTCCAACTCTTTGATATCTTTCAGCGGATCGCCGCTAACGGCCACCATGTCCGCCCACTTGCCGGGTTCGATGGTTCCAAGTTTATCGCTCCAGCCCAAAAGCTCGGCGGGGACGGACGTACCCGCACGAATCGCCTGCATGGGCGTCATGCCATATTGCACGTAGTATTCGAATTCTTTCGCCTCGTTCAGCGCTTTCCAGTCGAAGCCGCTCGCGTCCGTGCCGAGCGCAATCTTCACGCCCTTGTTGATTGCCTTCGGAAAGTTTTCGCGCTGCAAGTCTGCCATCTTCGGCCAGTTGCCGCCGCGGCCTGGGGCAACGTACATGCCAACGGTAATCGTCGGCACCCAATAGATCCCTTTCCGGGCCATTTCATCCATCAGCGCGTCGGTTAGGCCGTCGCCGTGCTCAATGGTGTCCACACCGGCCCGCAGAGCGGCCGCGATCCCGTCGCTTCCGATCGCATGGGCGGCAACTTTCTTGCCGATGCGATGCGCTTCGTCCACGATGGCCTTTGCTTGTCGGCTCCATCCACGTACTGGACACCGGTAGGAACCTTTAACTCCCAGGAATAACCAAGAAGCGGATACATTCCTGTGGGAGCCATCGCCCGCGTGGCCACCTGCATGCGCGGGCCAGGCACTTCGCCATTGGCAATCGCCGTCTTCACGTCCACATCCGCGTACATCGCGCCTTCCGTCTCCAGGTCGCGAATGGCCGTGAATCCGTGCGAAAGCGCGGTCTGCGCGTTGCGCGCGGCGAGGATCGCGCGATACGGAATCGATTGCTTCAGCAATTGCGCGTCGTATTCCTCGGCTGTGATGTCGCCTTGCAGCAGGATGTGCGTATGGGTATCGATGAAACCAGGCAAAACTGTGGCCTTGGAAAGGTCAATCAAGTCCACACCGGCAGGCGCGCTTCCTCCTGCCACAACGGACACGATCCTGTCGCCTTCGATTACGATCAGCACATTCTCGATCGGCTTTTCGCTCTTCCCATCGATCAGCTTTCCCGCACGGATCGCAATGCGGTGCGGGGTCTGACAAAGGGCGAGCATTGGCATTACGAGACTCAACCCAAACGCAATAAGGAAACGGCGCATCAGATAGTTCCTCCCTCAAGGACGCACAGCCTATCAGAGATAGCCCACTTCGTCGCGTCCTGAAAGTGCTCGACAAGGCTTGAGCCGCCGGAATCCGGGAACCCTCCACGCAAATATCGACAACGGAGCGGGCTTCGGCTAACATTTGCCACATGGGGTTCCGCGGGAGGCGCACCGCGTAAAAATGTGCTAGAACCGGCTTCACAGTTAAATCGAATTTGCCTCCCCGCGGAAAACATGTATCTGCCGGACGATAGTCTTCTGGAGCTACGGGGATTAGGAACTGCAACTTTTGGGAGAAGATGTGAGCCAATCGCCTCTGATTGATACTCCTCGCAATTCCGTTGGGGAAGACGCGCGGCGCAGCACGCGCATCGAGCGTTCCGTCCCGCTGATCGTCTTTGGTCAGAACCGCATGGGCGAGCCGTTTGTGGAAAGAACCGTCTCGACCAGCCTGAACTTGCACGGTTGCCGCTATCCCTCGCGGCACGATTACGGCGTTGGATCGTGGGTCACGTTGCAGGTAGTGGGATTGAATGTCCTGCCGAGACCCCCGGCTGTACGCGCAAGAGTGCGCTCGGTCCACATGTCCCAAAGTGCGCGGGAATTGCAGCAAGTCGGCGTGGAATTGGAAAACCCGGGGAATGTTTGGGGGGTTGTCACGCCGCCTCCGGATTGGATGAGGCCCCGAGGAACAACTTCAACGATGGCGCAGTTCGCAGTGGCGGTCGCACCTGCTCCGGATTCTCCGTCCATGGACATGAAACTAGACGAGCCGCCGGCGAATGCCGAGCACAAATTGGCTGAGGTCGCCACATTCCCTTCTCCTTCGCCGGCCGCTTCGAACACGCAAGCGCCAAAGCTGGGTGAGGCCCCTAAGGCGCAGCGCGTCGTCATCACGCCGGACGGACTCATCACGGCGTTGCAGGGAAGATTGCAGCAAGCGGCTGAAAAAGCGGCGCAAGCGGCGGTAGCCAAGCAAGTGGACGAAGCGTTACGCGAGGCGCTCAGTTCGTTGAATGACGTGCGCGAGTCGAGCGTGCGCGAGATTCAGGAACTTTTTCCCACGCGCGTGGAGGCGATGAAGCTTTCCCCGAAGGAGGAATTCGCCGGCGAGGTCGCCTCGCACTGGAAAGAACAAATGGAAAAGTACCGCGGCCAGGCGGAGGAGATGGCGCAGCGCCTGGAGAAACAGGCGGTGGAGTTGCGGCACGAACTGGCGAAGTCGCAGGAATTTGTGGAACGAATGACGCGCGAAAGGGAGCCTCAGATCCACGCGCGTCTGAACGAAGCGGTGGCCCAGGCTACATCCCAGTTCGAAACGGCCATTGCCCGTTTTGTCGACCGCCGCTATCAACTCTTGCTGGAGAATACCCAGGCCGTGACGCAGGAAGCGCTCTTGAAACTCGATGCGCGCTCCGCGGAAGTGCAGGCGCTGGTGCAGAGCGCGGTGAATTCCGCCTTAGGGGCCTTCCAACGGCAGACGGACCAGCAGGCAAATGCGGTCTTGGCCGAGACCAAGGAGCGGGCGGTTTCTGCCCTTTCCTCACTCGACGCGGAAAGCCGTGCCAACAGCGAGGCTCGCCGCCTGGCATTGGAGAACGAAGTTGCCCGTGCCGCCGAGCGTTCCAGGGACCAATTCCGCAAAGGAATGAAGGCTTTCCTGTACTCCTGTCTGGTGGCCGCCGTCAGTGCCGTGGATGAACATTCGAAATCCACCCTGGACGGGCTCGTCTGATCCCGATATCGACCCCCTAACCCATTGAAAGAGAGTTGCCCCGCAAAGCCGGCGCGGCCACGACGTCCTGGAATCCGGTCGAATCCTCGACAATTTGAGGACTGAGTTGATTCACATTGGCACAGCCTAAGAATTGGAAAGCGGCAGCGACAGGCAATCTCCTTTCCTCGCAAAAGAAAAAAGGCCAACCGCTCTCTCAGGACGGTTGGCTCTTCTTCGTTCCAATTGCCGCGGAGGCCGTGTCACTCCTGAAGGAGGCAGGGTGACAAGCTCTGCGTGTGCTCTGGCCAAGGCCAGAAGATCGTTAAAAACTTAGCGGGCTGGCGCAGAACCCGGACGCCGAAACGGCCTGAGCGCCATGTCTTCGATCGTGTTGATGCGCTGCCGCGTGGCCACCATGACCGGGTGCTGACTCTCCGCGATACGCTCCACGGCCAATGCCCAGCCGCTGTGCAGCATGTACAAACTCCCAATCACAAAAGCAATGGCCGCAAATCCTACGGCAAACAATGCAAACACTGCCAGCAGTTCCCACACGAAATACATTTGCAGCGAAACCAGCGCTGCTAGGAAAATCCACATCCACTTTCGGCTCTTGTCCTTGGTCTTCATCTTTCCTCGTTCCCCCAACCCACTTAACGCTGGCCGATAGTCTGTGTTTCACTTCTGAAGCTTTTCACTCACTTGCTTAGATGCCCCACCCTGTCCGGAGGGTCCATAAGAATCCCCTCGGACCTGTACCATTTGACACCATCCACGTCCCAAAAGCGATGGTACTCAGGACACATTCTGAGGCCTAAACCAGTCTCCCAGTACTACAACTACCAGGATTAATACTTTCTAATTTACACAAAACAAATAGGTTAAGCGACATTCGACTTTTCGCAACAGCTTTCGCCTCTTTTTCCCTGTACGAGCTGTGGAAAACCTGTACTTACGTACAGGCGTTTTCAGGCTCCATCTTTAGTGATACCTGGCTGCCCTTCGTTTCATTCCCGGGGATGCCAGCCAACTTTCGCGACTGGCCAATTTCGCATGTGCGGCCTTGTTAGGAGCAGGCTGCGGCAAGTCTGGCAGGAGTCTTAAATCTTCCTCCGTTTCGGCCCCGAACTGAGAACGTGACGACGTTGGTGCTCGAAACGGCTCACATCGCCAAGCGTTTCTGTCCGGTATTTCTTGGGTTATCGAGGATGTGCCAATTTGGTGATCGAAAGTCAGGCTTCTTGCTGGGTCACTCTGGGTCCAGCCGATAGTAAGAAGGGTGCTTTGAGGGAATCCCCGCAGGACGCTTCTAATTTCCTTTTAGAGCGTAGCCTATGTCAAAAGGCAGCTTGCCATCCACGCGCAGGACCTTCACCGAACTGTTGATGGAATAAACGTCGAGAATTCCCACTGCCCCCGGCGTGGATTCCACGGTGTGCAGCAGCTCCTCGTCGCTGCCCGCGATCTTGACCGCCACGCGGGACTCGTTCAGTTTCGCGATCGCCGCCTTGAAGTCGCCGCCGGCATCACCAAAAAGTTTTTGCACTGCCACGCGCATCTCAGGAGACTCGGGATTCTTGATGACGAGAGTGAAGCTCTTTCCGTCCGGCCATGCTTTCTGGATGCCTTTGCACAATTTCACCAGGTCGGCCAGTGGGATGTCCGATAGTTTGCTCCCCGCAGAAACAACGACCGCCATGTTCTTGATAGCTGCAACGCTCGAACTACCGAGCATCGAAGCAATACACAAGAGGGTGGTGATTCGCAGCCGATTACCGCTAGCGTTCACATGCATCATGCCCGCGCTCACTTTCAGGCGGATTAGCAAGAGTATGTTTTCTCTTCCCATCAATGGCAAGCACCCATTTCGTTCATTGTGTCCAACCGTGCGCTCCCTTCCGGATGCGCCAAGTGTCTCCTCTTCTTAACCATCTGCGCACACGTCCTTACGGCGAGTATCTGTGTCTCGTGGCAGCGCGCTAGAGTTTCAGAGAGGACTCAATCTTCTCCTTTGGAAAAAGGTGGGGTGTTTGGTCATGAATCGTTTCTTGGCGCCCTTCTTCCTTGTGATTTTCCCCTCGCTGTTCGCGGCCACCGGATGGACGCAGACTCCCACACCTATCGCCGAGAAGACCGCCGCACGTTCCGGTGCGAAGACGCAGCCCTTGGCACCGGTTCCGCAGCAGCTCTTTGGCACAATTCCACTCGCAACGCAATCCGAGGAGGCCCGCAAATTTGCCGAGCTGGCCTTGGACAAGTACGAAAATGGCCTGCTGGCGGACGCGGTGGTGCATGCCCGGCATGCATCGGAGAAGGATCCGCAATTTGCGCTGGGCCATGCGCTGCTCTCCTTCGCTTCACGCCGGGGCATTCCGGACTCGGCGGCCCTCGCGAAAGCCAAATCCCTGCTCCCTCGCGCCACTCCCGACGAGCAGCTCCTGGTCCGCTGGATGACCAGCGTTCAGGACCGCGACCTCCTTCCCGCGATCATGAATATGAACGATCTGCTGAAGCGTTATCCCACGGATAAACATGTCCTGTTTTTGACGGCGGAATGGCTTTACTCCCAGCAGGATTACGAGCGTGCACGGGCGAGGATGGAGGCAGTGCGCCGGCTCGATCCAAATTTTCCCCCGGCGCTGAACATGCTCGGCTACGCGTACATTGAGACTGGCGATCCCGACCCGGCAAAGGCGGTAACCACCTTAGTGCACTACGCGGAGTTGCAGCCGGGCGCTCCCAACCCTGAAGATTCGCTCGGCGAAGTCTTGCGAATGACAGGTGACGATCGTGGCTCGCTTGAGCACTACAGCGCGGGTCTGCAGATCGATCCCACGTATTTCTCCTCACAGCTCGGCTTGGCGGATACCCTGACGCTTATGGGTAATTTCAGCGACGCGCGAAAGGAATATGACCGGGCAATCCAGATCTCTGACAATCACCGGGAT
>WNFI01386780.1_pt1 | contig 11400 bp, 15 predicted proteins | sample 5400471 | NCBI WGS metagenome assembly WNFI01 (sample SAMN13153348, study PRJNA577476) | soil metagenome | isolation source: 100 cm saprolite on Douglas fir-dominated hillslope | place: USA:California | collected 2013-09-17
TGGTTGAACAACCCCGCCTATCTGGACGCACTGAACCTTGTCGACAACCTATAAGATGATGTGAACGTAATGTTGTGATCGCATGGTTCGAAGAAAGAGCTGGTCATGTCTGGTGATGACGTAAGAGTATTCTTGCTTTGTGAGAATCGTCTGCTGCGAGAGGCGTTACTACGAATTCTCGGCAAGCGAGCCGGATTAATTATTGTTGGCGCTTCCGGCTATTCCAGGGACACACTGAAAAATTTGATTGCCTGCCAGCCGCAAGTCATTTTGCTTGATTTTCTCGGCGAGGCATTCGCGGAACCACTCCTGTTGCGTCATCTCCACGAAGCTCTTTCGGCAACTCGGACAGTCATGGTTGGAATGGAGGCAAAAGAGGAGAATTTCTTTCAGTCGGTGCGCGAGGGAGCTGCCGGATATGTGCTGCGGGAAGCGTCCGCGGCAGAAGTGCTAGGAGCGATTCGCGCTGTCGCGGCTGGCGAGGCGGTTTGTCCGGCCTGCTTTTCCGCCACACTCTTCCGTTGCGCCTCGCAGCTTCTGACGATTCGTGAAAATCTGCGGTCCCGCGGTCCCTCCGAACTCAGCCGGCGCGAGCAACAACTTGTAGAGTTGGTCTGCGGAGGGTTCACCAACAAAGAAATTGCTTCCCGCCTGCACCTTTCCGCGCACACGGTAAAAAACCATATTTATCGCATACTGAAAAAGACGGGTGCTTCCGACCGAATCTCTCTGGTTGATCACTATCAAGCACGGTTGCCCACTATGATCGTGCCCGAGCCCTCTAGAGCCGCTCTCCGCAACATGTGAATAGAGCTGGATCGGGCAGTACAGCGCTTCCTAAGGTTCGCGATCCTCAGACCCGCATCACGGTCTCTTATAAAATCTGGCGGAGAGAGAGGGATTCGAACCCCCGATACCCGTTAAGGTATACACGCTTTCGAGGCGCGCGCCTTCAGCCACTCGGCCATCTCTCCGCGCCGCACGTTCAATTGTTATTTTATCAGGGAAGCTGTTGGCTTCGACTTTTCCCCGCTCCCGCAGGCGGCGGGGGCAGGCATCGCTTCTATAATCTGGTCCAACCCGGACAAATCTTCCGACCTTCCTACTCGACCACCACCTTCGCCGTCATCTTCGGGTGGATCGAGCAATAGTACCTATAGGTGCCGGGCTTCGTCGGCGTGAAGGTAAACTTCTCGTCCGTATCGAGCACTCTCGATTTAAAAATCTTATCGTCATCGACCACGGTGTGTGGAATGTCGTCACGATTCGTCCAGGTGATCTGTGTCCCAACTCTGACGGTGAGCGAGGTCGGCGCGAAACTGAAATTGTCGATCTTTATCTCTACGCTAGAAGCGTTCACCGGACGCGCAGCGAAAATCCTGTGCGCCCCAAGGAATGCGAACAAAGCGAGCGCGAGACCTGACGCTGCCCACAAAATCCGTTTGTTTGTCCTCAAAACTCTCCTCCCATCGAAATCGACGGTTGTATTGAAGCTGCTCGCAAGAACTACTCCAGTGCGAAGTCGGTCACCGCCAGGGCGTGCCGTCCGCGTGTGTAGTTCACGTCGGTCACTCCCAACAGGGAGCGCAACTGATCGGCGGGAACCTTCATCGGTCCAGCCGACGGCGCCGCTCCGGGATGAGGTTGCGGAAACGCGGTCGATGCCGCGGTGTGGAATGTGACGTTCCCCTCCACTTTCTGCATGGTTTGATGGATGTGTCCGTTCAGCACGGTCACGGAGCCGAAACGTTTTAGGGAAGAAAGCGCCTGCGCGCTGTCGTCGGTGCCCCATCCCCACTCGGGATAAATATTCCACAGGGGCATATGGGCGAACACCACCACCGGCGTGCTCTTCGAGAGATGGGCCACATCGTCCTCCAGCCACTTCAGTTGCTCCGCGCCGAGCGAGCCCATGCCGCCGGCCTTCAGGTTCATCACATTGACCAATCCAACAAAGTGCACGCCCTTCTTGTCGAAGCTGTACCAACCGGAGCCTTTTGTGTTCTTGCCGAAACGCTCGCGGTATTGCTGGCCGTCGTCTTCCAACACATCGTGCTCGCCGGGGACGAAAAACACTTCTTTCGTCCGTGCGGATTGCAGAATCTGTTGTACCTGATCGAACTCTGCCGGCTTCGACAAATGGGTGACATCTCCGGTGTGCAGCATGAACTCGGGTGAAACGGCCAACGCGTTGATCTTGGTTACAGCGGCTTGCAGGGTCGAAACCACGTCGGGATTCGCCGGCTTGTTGAATCCCATGTGGCTGTCGCTGATTTGCACGAAGCTAAGTTCGCCCTGAACCTTTTTGTTTGAAGCATCGCTAAGGCTGAAGGACTTGAGCACGCCACCCTGGAGCACACACAGCGCTCCGGTGCCGGCCCATGCCATGCACTTCAGGAAACCACGCCGGTCGACGCCGTCGTGGTTGTGGTCCACCAAAAGTTCATTGCTCGGTTTCAGGGTCATTGTGTCCTCCGGTATCGTGTGTCGTTTGGGATTCACTGTGTAGAACGGAAGACCGCTGGTTTTATTCCACGGAAAGGAGCGCTGGAATATTTATGATCCGCGGGGAATAAAATCCACTCCCGCTGGTTTACTCTTGTGTGCGTGTCGGAAGAGCGCTTGCCACCGGAGACGTTTGAGCAGTTGGCCATGCCTCATTTCGAGCGGCTGTATAACTTTGCCTGCTGGCTCACGCAAGACCGGCAAGAAGCCGAAGACTTAGTGCAGGAAACTTATGCAAAGGCCCTGAAAGGGTTCACCTCGTTTCAGCCGGGAACAAATTTTCGCGCCTGGATCTATAAGATCCTGCGGAACACCTTCCTGACGTCGCGCACCGGGTTAAAGGCGGCTGCGACCGAACCGCTCGATCCTGCGGGAGACGAGGAGAACCTCCCCACGGTGAAGGAGACGCCAGAGAGCATCCTGCTGCAGCGTTCGCGCTTATCGCGGGCGCGGCGGGCTTTGCGGGAGGCGGTTCAAGAAATGCAGCAGAAGATACCAAGAGTCGAATCCAAGGGCTGAATCATGATCTGCGAGAGCTGGAGAGAAAAACTCGACGCCTATCTCGACGGCGAACTGCCAGTCGCCGAGTCCCGAGCGCTGAGCGAGCATCTGCGAGGATGCGCCGGTTGTGCCGCGGAGAGCTTAAGTAAGGTTCAGCAGAAGCGTGCTACACAGATTGCGGCCCAGAGGTTTATTCCAGATCCTGCCTTTCGCGCCAAAATTCAAACGAACATTGCAGGACGGCGGGCGAAGCGATGGCGGCTAGGCTGGCTCCCAGTCTTGGCTGGCGCAATGGTTTTGTTGATTGCGGTCGCACTGTTTTTCAGTCTCAACGAGAATCGCAGAGCCGAGCAACAATTAGTAAGTGAATTAGCCGATCTGCATGTGGCTACGCTGGCCAGCCCCAACCCCGTCGATGTAGTTTCCTCGGACCGGCATACCGTGAAGCCATGGTTCACGGGAAAGATTCCGTTCACTTTCAACCTGCCCGAGTTGCAGGACTCCCCATTTGTCCTGCTGGGCGGCAAGGTAAGCTACCTGAATCAATCGCCAGGCGTGGAATTAATTGTTCGCGTGCGGCAGCACCAGATTTCGGTCTTTATTTTTCAGGAGCGAGCGGTGGAGAATATGCGGCGAGATGACGTCCCGCAAACAGCACTCTCGTTCAACCTGCGAAGCTGGAATCACAACGGCCTGCGCTATTTTGTCATCGGGGATGCCAGCCCGCAGGATTTGGATAAACTGAGCGAATTGATGAAGGCCGCGGGCTGAGCCGCCCGCTACTTGCCGAGAATGCTCTCGATCTGTTGCAGATGGTTGATATCGTGGCCAGCAAACATGCGGACGATATGTTCAATTGTTTCCTGACCGCGCTCCGAGTGCATTCCATAATGCTTCCACTGCTCGGGCGTGAGCGATTTAAGCAAGGCCAGATTGGCTTCCCGCACCGCGCGAAACTGCTCGACGGATTTGCGTGGATCGCGCTTGTCATAGTGCCCGCTGGTTACCCAGGAATCCTGATCGAAGGCCGCAATGGGCGTCCCGGGCGCACCCACGATAAGCCGCATGCGAAAACCGCCAACAATTTCCGCATCGGCAAGGTGCGCCAGGATTTCGCTGACTGACCATTTCTCAGGCGCAGGACGCTTGCGCAGTTTGCTCGCCGGCACTCCCTTGATCATGCGCTCGAGTTTCTTCGCGGTGGCGGCCTGCACCGCCAGAGGCTGCTTGCCCTCGAGGTATCCGGTAATTCGCTGAATATATTGCTGAACATTTTCCTTCATTTCGTTTGCCCCGCCTGAAATGTTGTCCACGGTCCCGCTTTCATGTCCCGCAGCAGCGGCTTTTGCCAAGAAAACTCAGGATGATGATCCAGGAAATCAGCCGCCGTAAAGTCCGCGCCGCACGGATGGCCCGCGCGTGCCACGAAACTCATGCTCGCCGCCATCTTGCTGTCGGTTGCTTTGCCCTGGACCGCACCTCCGGGATTGTAGGCGTCCCAACCCCATTCCTTCACCCCCCGCGAAGAGGCGTCCACATGGCCACACAGAGAGCGCTCGTTCGGCTGTGCCTTCTCCCCGCCTGAAGCTGTCTTCTCGAAGCTGTCAGCGTGGTCTGACAGAAACGCTTCGGCCATGGTAACGTCAATTTTCCCCTTCGCCTGCTTCATCAACTCTTCCCAGCGCGCGTGCCGTGCATTCATCGAAGACGATGCATCGTTCGGATCGAAGCTGCTAGTTTCTTCTTTAATCAGTTTTGGATCGCGGGCAAAGTTCGAACTGACGAAGTATCCGTCTTTCGTCCGCCAGAGCGGCGTATTCTTCAATCCGAGTTCCAGATAGCCGATCTCTCCCGTTTTGCGGTCGCCGATGAGCCAGTCGTTGGCGTATCCGCCGTTGTTTCCTTCTTTAATGATGCGCACATAGTCATCGATGCTCTGGGCATACTGAAGCGCCTTACGCGACCGCATGAACTCCGGCTTGCCGTTCGGATCCCAGCCCTCGAATTGCGTGATGGTCGTTTCCGTGATCATGATCCCGGCGGCGTTCACTCCGAAATCATCGTCGCTGGTGATCACCCCGGGAAACCCGTCCATCAGAATGCGCTGCCCGTGCTGCGGCAAGATATCGAAGATAATCACCCAGCGCTCGCCCGCGAGATAACTCGTCCAGTTGTTATGGGCAATGACGATCTGGTGGTCTTTGGTGTAAGCGCCGGTGGCGATGAACGCACTGCAATTACCCGGAGCCGCCAGCTTCGGCGCCATGGCCTGTTTCTCTTTCTTATTCAACCACGGCAGGTAGTAGTCCGGAACTTCTTCGAACGCGTTCAGCGCCACGATGTCGTACACATCCAGGTCAATACCATGCGCTTTCACACCATCGGCGATGCCCTGCAGTTCCTGCTGATACTCGGCGTCGATGTGTGGCCAAAGCATCTCACGCGCGGTTTTTCGAAAGAATTCCCAATCTCGCTGCGTCTGGTGCGTATCGAAAAGCTTAATTGCTTCCAGCGCGTCGGCAATCTCAGGAGCCAGCAAATATCCGTGCTGGAAGCCCATCTCGGCAGGCGAGCCTTCCAGATGAACATAGGTCCAACCATCCCGCTGGAAGCGGTAACTTTTTTCCAGCCGCGGGTCGGACCCTCCGACGGCAGTGTTGGCCGGTGTAGCCGAAGCTGTGATTGAAAACCCCACCGCGAAAGCAAAGAATGCGATCGCCCAATATTGCCACGAAGAGGCCAGTTTCTTAGACATTAAGTATTCCCTCTATTTCGGAGTGAACGCCATTGTAGCCGAATCCAGACGCAAGAAGACCGGCCATCCGGGTCAGATATCGATGCGCGGCTCGGTATGCCGCCGCAAATACCAGCAAGGCACGAACCCGGCGTGCGGAAACAACGCGCGGACACAAGTTTGCGCTTCTGGAGGATTGAAAATGAATTCGGTCTTGCCGTTTTTCTGCTGCACCGCGTCGTAGCTGGAAATCGTAACTTGCCCGAAAGGCTGGCGGTTTTCTGCGACACGATAGCGAAATACAACGCAGTCGACCGCGTAGCTAATCAGCGCGATGCCGATGACGATCGAGATCCCAACCAGGATCAGTCGCTTCAGGAAATGCTTGATTCGGGTTCTCAGCGAGGGAATCACGGAGTGCCATTATATCGGCAGCTTGGTAGTGTCAAACTCGACCTTCCGCTCGCCTGCGTTGACAACTCCCCGCTTCCACAGGCAAACTACCGCATCGTCGATTGCAGGCTTGCGGCGAGCCCTTAACGGGCATTCCAGAGGACAGGTGCGGGTCTAACACAACGTTTCTCGGCCATGGAGCAAACCGTCTCCTACACGCTCGACTCCACTTTAGACACCGTGGACCATGCGGAAGAAAAAGCCACCCGCATTGCGACGGAGTTGGGGTTTGGAGAAGACGAGGTGATGCAGATCTCGATGGCGGTACGCGAGGGCGCGGTCAATGCTGTGCTTCATGGCAACGCCTACGCCCCAGACAAGAAAGTGACCCTGGCGTTCGAGCGAACTCCTGAGGATCTTGTCATTACCATACGCGACCAGGGCAAAGGCATCGACTTGGGCAGCATTCCGAATCCTCTGGCGCCTGAAAACCTGCTTAAGACTTCGGGACGCGGCATTTTTCTAATGCGTTCCTTCATGGACGTGGTGGAAATCCGCCCGTCTCATACCGGAACAGAAGTGAAATTGATCAAGCACGTCCACGGGGCATCCGGGGGCGGCAAGGAGGGGTCTCAGTGAGCATGAAACTTAGCACTCGGCAGGTGGACGGAGTCACCATTGTGGACTGCAGCGGCCGCATCACCCTCGGCGAAGGCAGCGTCACCTTGCGCGACACTGTGCGCGACCTGCTGGCCAAAGGCAACAAGAAGATTATCTTGAACCTTGCCGAGGTCAACTATATCGACAGCTCTGGCATCGGGGAACTGGTCAGCGCTTTCACCACCACCAAAAATCAGGGCGGCGAACTCAAACTTCTGCATCTTACCAAGAAGGTGCACGACCTGCTTCAGATCACCAAGCTCTACACCGTCTTCGATGTGAAGGACGACGAAGCCGTCGCGGTCAAAGCCTTCACCAAGATTCCTTGACCGTCTTGGAGCGAACTTCCGCGAGGGCTGGACTGAGTCCAGCCCTCTTCGTGTTTGTCCGGTCCCAGTCATGTCCGTTCCGGGAAATCACCGCCTTTTTTTAGATTCCAACGCTCTTGCCGGAATTTCCACTCGTAGAATTGTAGATGCGGGAACCCGCAACAGCTCGTTTGGGGACAGCCGCCCTAGCCTGCCCTGAGCGTAGCCGATGGGGCTGTCCCGCCAGTCGGAGCACGGCTGCGCTCACGCCACTTTGTCCATGCGGAAAGCAAGACATCTCGTAGCCCTTGCCACCTTGCTCTCCACATCTCTATTCGCCGCTTCCGATTGCCTCCCCATTGCCGACGCCAAACAGCACGTCGGCGAAACCAAATGCATAACCGGCAAAGTGTTACGCGTGAAGGTCGGCGATAAAGGAGTGCACTTCGTCGATTTCTGCGAAGATCAGGCGGCCTGCCCATTTGTGGTCGTAATCTTCCCCTCCGATCTTAAAGATGTAGGCGACGTCCGCCGCCTCGCCGGGCACGTCATTGAAATTGGGAGAATGCGTCCCACAAAGAAGCCAAAGAAAACCAAAGCTAAGCCTGCAGCCACGGCCACCTTCGGCAAAGAAGCGGATGCAGGCGACGAGCCGTCTCAGTGAATGAACTCCCGGGGATGTACATAACTTCTACATTTATGTTCATTAGGTGTTACACTTGGGAAGGAGGCAAGGAATGAGTACGAGGGTGAATCGAACGCACAAGCACTTTCAATTGGACTCCATGAAAATCAAACGCGCCCAAAAAGCCCTGCGTGCTAAAACAGAAACGGAAACCATCGAGCGGGCGTTGGATCTGGCGATCGCTGAAGAGCAGAGCAACCGTCTGGCTCATGAGGCCAATGCGCGATTTATCAGGAGCGGCGCGAAAATTAGAGACGTCTACGGCACGCTGGACGATTAAATGCAGGACGTTCTGCTCGACTCGTCAATCTATATTGCAGCCCTAAGAGGCGAAGACGCCGCTCTCCGTCTCGAACGGATCACTGCCGGTACTATTGTGTGGCTGAGTGCAGTTGTGCTTGAGGAACTCTACGCTGGAGCGGGGGCGCGAGATCGTGAGTATGTGGAACAACTGGAACGCCGCTTTGGACGGGCCGGAAGGATACTGGTGCCCGACCTCAATGACTGGATTTATACGGGGAAAGTGCTGTCCCGGTTGGCGGCGAAATACGACTATGAAAAGATCGGACGCAGTCGACTCACCAACGATGCTCTGATAGCGATGAGCGCAGCGCGGCTTGGAATTCAAGTCATTACCGCCAACGAGCGTGACTTTCGCAGGCTCGGCGAATTCCGACCTGTACAGTGGCTAGTAGCGCTAATCTAACCTGACCTTCACACCATCCCCTTCCTCAACTCCTCAAGCGGATATCTCGTCCCGCGCCAGATAATGCCGTCATTCCACAGCGCATGAAACATCGAGAGCAGCAGAGTATAAATAAACAGCACGGTGCTGAGCGGATGCAGCAGAAAGTAATAAGGCGGAACTCCTGAGCGCCACGACATGCCCAGATAAATTGAAAACATAGATCCCAGTGCGATGGAATACGGTAGGCGCCCCCAGCCGTGGGCGAGCCATATTCCGATAAACGGCATGAGATTCAAGAAGGCCAGTCCCATGGCAGAGATCAACGTGCGCCACCACTGAAACGACAACACGGCAAAGAAATTCTTCATATCGTCGAGCACTTCCATGCGCAACGCTTCGTAGGTTCCCACCGCTTCATACACTCGTCGCCGAATCAGGTTGAATGCGCCCACGCCCATGTGGTCCTTCGCCTTCGGATCCGCCACCTTCCACGGCCGGTGCCCGAAAACAAACATCGTCTGAAAGAAAGCGATCATCATGTATTCGCCCGGTCGTCTCATAATCATTTGCGGAAATAGCACGACATGATCCGCCCGCTCTGCCTCCGCGTAAGCTAAGGCACGCCGCACTGAATCGGGCTTGAATAAGACATCGGCATCGGTAAAGAGCAGCCAGTCCCCTGTAGCTTCATTCGTAGCAGTCCACATCGCGTGCGTTTTTCCCAGCCAACCCGCGGGCAAGTCCCGATGATGAATTACGCGGAGTCCACGCTTGATATTATTGGGAAACGTTTGAGCCAGGCGCTCCATGATCTCTCCCGTACGATCGGTCGAGCGATCATTCACCGCGATGACTTCATAATTGCCGTAGTCGAGTTCGAGCAGGGTGGTCAGCGATTGTTCAATATCTCTCTCTTCATTGCGCGCCGGCACGATAATTGAAACTCGCGGAGTGGCGGAAAGATTGCCCGAAGCCGCGACCGCATTCCGGTCCCACTCCGGCTCTGCAATGTTAGCAACGCTGGGCATGCCGATCGCAGCATCGATGATGCGAGAGAACCAGGCCAGCGCGAGAATCGTGCCCGCAATCCAGTGAACGTAATGCATCCTGCTTAAGTCTTGTCTGCCTCTGTCATTCCCGCCATCGGTGTGTCGTCGATTCTGATCGGAGGCGCAAATCTCATTCCATAAAACAGTATGGCAGATGAGAGGGCTGTAGCAACGACAGGGGCAACGAAAGCGAGCCGCAGCGAGTAACGGTCCGACACGTAGCCGATCAAAGATGCGGAGGGAACGTCTCCCAGCAGATGGAAAATGAAAATGTTTGCCGCCAACGCGGCGGCTCGAATGTGCGCTCCCACAGAATTGATGACGGCCGCATTCAGTGGTCCAGTGTTCAGCAAGAGCAAAAACTCTGCCACGAAGATCGCCACAATCATCGGCCTTCCATCGGCGTGAATCGCAATCCACATGGCAGGAATGCCCAATGCCAGGCTCACCGCAGAGACTAAGTAGTGCGCGGCACGGGTCTTGCGCAGCAACGCATCCGACAACCAGCCTCCCGCCAGCGACGCCACTAAACCATTGACGGCGATACTCAATCCAAACAGATTATTGGCCTGACCCAAGGTGTAGCCATGGACCCGATGTAGAAAGGTCGGCATCCATACCTGCAGTCCGCCCAAGGCAAACGTCATCATGGCCATTCCAAAAGTTGCCGTCAGGAATGCGGGATTCTTTACTAATCCTCGCAGCGTGTCCCGGTTCGGCGATTTTTCCAAGTGATCGAACTGGCCGTAAGCAGGCTCCGGAATGAACAGCAGCAACAGCGCCAGCAGGGCTCCGGGCGCTGCTCCTACATAAAACGGCGTACGCCATCCATACGCCGGCCCCATAAATCCACCGAGCACGTAGCCCAGCGCGGTTCCCACCGGGATCGCGAGATAGAAAACGCCCATCACGCGCCCCCGCTGACTCTCGGGAAACATGTCCGCCACAAATGTTGGCGATAGGATCACAAAGCTAGCCTCGCCAATTCCCACCAGGGTGTGCCGCATGATCAGTCCCGTAAAATCGTGCGTAAATGCCGTCAGGAGCGTCGCTCCGCTCCAGATGAACGCTCCTGTAATGATGACGGACTTCCGCGAGAAGCGTTCCGCCAACGGACCCATGAAGGGCGCAGCGCACATGTAGAAGATAAAGAAGACGCTGGCGAGCACACCGAAGGCGGTGTCGCTGTTGTGGAATTCCGCCTTTACCAAGTCCTGCACCGCAAACAGTACGGAACGGTCGATGTAGTTGAAGAGGTTCAGCGCCGTCAGCAGAGCCAGCGCCGTGCGGGGATAGAGTTTCGTGGAAGTCACGAGATCGAGCGAATATAACATGCTGGCAAGCCCCGAATGGCCGACCATCATGCCGGCTTCCACAGAATCGTCGTGTCGGGAATCGAACCCTTAAGCTACAGTTCGCGCATGTTCACCACCGCACGCCGCAGACGGCGCAAGGAGTAGGCGCTCGTCTGCCTACTCTTTTCCACGCTCGCGCGGCCAACTCGCCACCACCGTCGTCGAAATCCCGCCCCGCGGGCGGAACTCGCCTTTCACTTGGGCCCAGACCGGCTTCGCCCAACGCACTACGTCTTCCAGTACACGGTTCACGACGTTCTCCTGAAAAATCCCCAGATTCCGGTAAACATGCAGATATTCTTTGTATGATTTCAGTTCAAGGCAAACTTTGTCGGGTTGGTACCGGAGGGTGATCACGCCAAAATCCGGCAGACCGGTTTTCGGGCACACCGAAGTGAACTCCGGATCGTCGATCACGATCTCGTATCCCGGAAACTGGTTCGGCCAGGTTTCAATTTCAGGAAATTTGCCGTCCAGGCCGGCAACGGCGTGCTGGGGCGTGTAGCGGCGCTGTTTTGGCAT
>WNFI01080182.1_pt1 | contig 11399 bp, 10 predicted proteins | sample 5400471 | NCBI WGS metagenome assembly WNFI01 (sample SAMN13153348, study PRJNA577476) | soil metagenome | isolation source: 100 cm saprolite on Douglas fir-dominated hillslope | place: USA:California | collected 2013-09-17
AGCGCGAGCCAGTCGGGGATCGATGCGGGCGCGACCCCGAACTTCTGATGCACCGCCGACTCGTTGCGCAGCGCGCGCGTGCGCCGGTCGAGCTGGACGACGCGGTCGCCGCGCACACACTGCGCGAGATCCTTGTCGGGCGTGCACACGACGACCTGCTCGACGCGCGTGTCGGCGGCGGCCATGGCCGCCGCCGCGGCCAGCGCATCGTCGGCCTCGAAGCCGACCATGGGCCAGACGACGACGCCCAGCGAGCTCAGCGCCTCCTCCAGCGGCTGAAATTGGCCGTACAGGAGCGGGTCCATCCCCTCGCCCGTCTTGTACTGCGGCCAGAGCGCGTTGCGAAACGACTTGATGACGTGATCGGTGGCCACGCCCATATGAGTCGCGCCGCCCTCGAGCATTCCCAGGATCGAGCCGACGACGCCGCGCACCGCGCGCAGCTCCTCGGGAGCGCTGCGGTCGAACGCCGCCGCCGGCGACAGGAAGTAACGAAACAGCTCGTACGTGCCGTCGACCAGGTGGACGATCACGGCAGGCGGAACAGCCGGCGCGGGTTGGCCTCGCCGATGCGGTGGATCTCCGCCGCGCTGAAGCCCGCGGCGCGCAGGCTCGCCAGCGGATCGCGGTCGGCCGGCGGGAACGAGTCGTCGCTGCCGATGACGAGCCGGTCGACGCCGACGCGGCCGGCCAGATAGCGGAGGGCGTGGGGGTCGTGCAGGATCGTGTCGTAGTACATGCGCCCGAGATACGCGGACGGCGGCGACGTCGCGGCGATGCCGGTGGCGGCGCGGTCGCTGCGCTGGAACATGATGTCGAAGCGCCCGATGAGATAGGGCAGCGTCCCGCCCCCATGCGAGAGGATCAGATCCAGCTGCGGGAAGCGGTCGAGCACGCCGCTGCCGATCAGCGAGCCGACGCAGAGCGTGGTGTCCACCGTGTACTGCACGACCTGGGTCATCGCGAAGCGCCGGGTGCGCGGCGTGGGAGTCGGCTGCACGGGATGCAGGAAGACGGGCACGCCCAGCGCCACGGCGGCGGCCCAGTACTCGTCGAGCGGCAACTCGCCGAGGTTCGTGCCCTCCACGTTGGTCGCGGCGACGGCGCCGACGGCGCCGAGCTGCTTCACCGCGTGCTCCAGCTCGCGGGCCGCCCCCGCGGCGTCGGGCAGGTAGCCGGACGCCAGGACCGAGAAGTGGTCGCCGTGGCGCTGGGCGAATTCGGCGAGCGACTCGTTCAGCAGCCGGTGCCACGCGACGCCCTGCTCGACCCCGAGCGCGTGCGCATGCAAGTCGGTCCACGTCGAGGGGATCTCGCGATCGATCCCGGTGGCCGCCATGCTCGCGAGGCGCCGGGCCGGCTCCTCGATCAGCTTCGCGAAGAACGGGCGCAGGCGCAGACCATGCGCCACCACGCCGCTCGCCGCCAGCGCGGCGGCGACGGCGTTGGCGGCGGCCGCGCCGGTGGCCACGATCCCGCCCTCACCGGCGCCCTTCGCGCCCAGCGGATTCGACGCGGACGGCGCGTTCTCGAGCGTGATGCTCTCGATGCTCGGGAAATCCGCCGCGGTGGGCAGCGCGTAGTCCGCGAGCGTGCCGCTGAGCAGCTGTCCCGTCTCGTCGTAGACCAGCTCCTCGAGGAACGCGCCGCCCAGGCCTTGCACGGCGGAGCCGAGCGCCTGGCCGTGCACGAGCGCGGGATTGATGGCGCGGCCGACGTCCTCGACCGTGACCATCTTCACGACGTCCGTCGCCCCGGTCTCGGGATCGACGGCGACGTGGGCCACGTGCGCGCCGTACGTGTACGTGAGCGCCGTGGTCGTGAACTTCCCGACGGCGTCCAGCGGAGCCTCCGCCGCCACCGTCGCGAGCGTGAGCACCGGGCCTTCGCCCTCGCGGTCACGCCTGTACACGTCGCCGCCGCGGCACGCGAGCGCCGAGGCGTCCAGCCCGGTGCGCTGGGCGGCGCGCGCGACGAGCTGCGCCTTCAGCGCGGCCGCGGCGGCGACGACGGCGCTGCCGCCGACGACGACGGCGCGACTGTGGTACGTGCCCCAGCCCTCGGCGACCAGGTTGGTGCTCCCGTGGAACACGCTGATCCAGTCGAAGGGGATCGCGAGTGCATCGGCGAGGATCTGCGCCATGACCGTCTCGTGGCCCTGACCGGACGAGGCGCAGCCGGTGTAGAGCTCCACGCGTCCGGGCCCACGGACGACGATGCGCGCGGTCTCCGCGGGTCCGGCCCCGCTCGACTCGACGAAGCAGCCAATGCCGATGCCGTGCAGCCGGCCGTCCACGAGTCGCCCGTTGTCCTTCGCGAGGCGGGCATAGTCACTCGCCTCCAGGGCACGGCGGAGGGCGCCCCCATAGTCGCCGCCGTCGTACTCGCCGGAGGCCTCGTAGGGCACGAGCGTGCCGATGTCCCATGGCAGCTCCGCCGGCGTGATGAGATTTTTCAGCCGGACCTCGGCGGGATCGAGGCCCAGGTCCGAGGCCATCAGGTCGAGCAGGCGCTCGCGAAAGAAGTTGGCCTCGAACCGGCCCGGCCCGCGGTACGTCCCGGTCGGGGTCTTGTTGGTGAGCACCGCCTGCACCTCGCACGCGAAGTGCGGGATGCGGTACGGGCCCGGCAGGAACTGCGCGGCCTTGGCGGGGACGACGCCGCCGTTCGTGCGCACGTACGCGCCCATGTCGGCGAGCAGGCGGCCGCGCAAACCCAGGATCGTGCCGTCCGCGCGCGCGGCGATCTCCAGCTCGCACTCGATCTGGCGGGAGTGGTTGGTCGCGATGAAGCTCTCGCGCCGGCCCTCGATCCACTTCACCGGGCGCCCGAGCTTCATGGCGGCGAGCGGGATCAGCAGATCCTCGGGATAGAACTCGCCGCGCACGCCGAAGCTGCCGCCGACATCCACCTCGATCAGCTCGATGCGGGCCTCGTCCAGCCGGAGCATGCGCGCGAGCGCCCGGCGGTTGAAGAAGGTCACCTTGGTGGCGCCGAGCACGCTCAGCGTCCCGGACGTCGCGTCCCACGTCGCCACCAGGCCGCGGAGCGGCTCGTAATCCACGACGACGCGCTCGGCCGCCTCCTCGGCCGCGTCGCGGACCTCGGCCACGACGAGCGCCAGCGGCTCACCGACGTAGCGGACGCGGTCGTGAGCGAGCGGCCACTGCAGATAGCGGTCGAACCCCGGCAGCGGGGCGATGCGGATGGGAATCGGCGTCCCGAGATCGCCGAGGTCGGCGAAGGTGAGCACCGCGAGCACACCGGGCATCCGCAGCGCCGGCGCGACGTCGATGCGGGCGACGCGCGCGTGGGCGACGGCGCTGCGGACGACCACGGCGTGACAGATGTTCGGCGCGACGACGTCAGCGATGTAGCGGCCGCGGCCGGTGACGAACCGGAGATCCTCGCTGCGGCGTACGGCCGCGCCCACGAGGCGCTCGCGGGTGGGTGGGTGTACCGGGTGAACGTTCACACGTACAATCGCGGGGCGAATCGTAGCACACGGCGAGGTGGCCCATGGATCTGCAGCTCGGCGGCAAGGTGGCGTTGGTGACCGGCGGCAGCCTCGGCATCGGCAAGGGCATCGCCCGCGTGCTGGCCTGCGAGGGCGCGGAGGTGGCGATCTGCGCGCGACGCAAGGACGTGCTCGAGGCGACGGCCGACGAGATCCGCCGCGAGTGCGGACGCCCGGTGCTCGCGATCCCGGCCGACCTCACGCGCCGTGAGGATGCCGAGAACTTCGTGCGCGCAGGCGTGCGGCACTTCGGGCGGGTCGACATCCTCGTGAACAACGCCGGCTCCGCGCCCGGGGGCGTGCTGGAAGCCCTCGACGAGGACGCGTGGCAGCAGGGCCTGCAGCTCAAGTTCATGGGCTACGTGCGCTGTCTCAGGGCCGCGCTGCCGATCATGAAGCAGCAGGGCGGCGGCCGCGTCGTGAACCTGATCGGCAACGACGGCGTGAAGGACTCCTACTGGGAGATCGTGCCCGGCGCCTGCAACGCCGCCGGCCAGAACCTCACCAAGGCGCTCGCCGGTCAGTACGGCCGGTTCAACATCAGCTTCGTGGCCGTCAATCCCGGGCCCGTGCGCACGGAGCGCTGGGACGGCCTCGTGAAGGCGATGGCGCGCGACATGAAGCTCTCGTACGAGGAGGCCGACCGGCTCGCGCCGCGCAGCATCCCGCTCGGGCGAATCGCGGAGGTGGAGGAGGTCGCCAACCTCGTCGCCTACCTGGCCTCGCCGCTCGCCCACTTCGTCAACGGCTCGATGATCGAGATCGACGGCGGCCAGCAGAAGCCGCTCATGGACGCCGCGCGGGGCTGACCGCTTAAATTGCGGGCGATGCGCGTCGCCATCCTGCCGTCGGGCGCGTTGCTCGCCGACACGGCACCCGCCAACGACGAGGCGAGCGACGGCCTGTCCGACGCGGCCCGCGCGCGCGTCGCCCGCGCCTTCGCGCGTGGGCCCGGACACGCGTTGCTCGACCTGGGCGCGACCGAGCTCGACGCGCCGCTCGCCCCTCCACTCGCGTTCCTGCGCGACCTCGGCCGCGCGTTCGTGACCCGGCTCTGCGCCCTGCCCGATCTCGACGAGCGGCGCGAGCGCACCGAAGTCGACTGCCCCCCGGACGAGCGCGCCCGGCTGGCCGGCACTGTCCCGCCTATGGACGGTGGCGAGTACGTCGACGCGGACTGGGTGGCCGCGCGCTGGGCCGAACTCAACCGCGCCTTCGCCGACGAGATCCGCGCGCACCGCGGCCCCGTCGCCGAGTGGCTCCGCGCGCGCCACCCCTCGTGGCACGCCGTCGGCAAGGTGTGCCTGCACCTGGCCGAGAACCGCGGTGACGAGGAGCACCCGTTCGCTTTCCTCGCCACGTATGCGGCGCGCGCGGGCGCCGGCGGCAAGGTACAGCATCGCCCGCTGGCGCGCGCCCTCGAGGAGTCCTCGGCGCGCGGCGACCGGCAGGCGCTGCTCCACCTCCTGGTGCCCCTGCAGCGTGCCGCGGAGCAGAGCGCGTGGCTGGCCGAGCTGATCGACTCGGGCGCGATCTACGAGGCGATGGCCTGGACGCCCACCGAGGCGCACCGCTTTCTGCGCGCCATCCCGGCCTTCGAGGCGGCCGGGCTCATCGTGCGCGTCCCCGACTGGTGGCGCCCGCGGCATCCGCCGCGGCCCGAGGTCACCGTGCGTGTGGGCGACAAGAAGCCGAGCGCGGTCGGCATGGACGCGCTGCTCGACTTCTCGGTCGCCGTCGCGCTGGGCGACGAGAAACTGACGGCCGCCGAGGTGCGCCAGCTCCTGGCGTCATCGGACGGGCTGGTGCGGCTGCGCGGGCAATGGGTGGAACTGGACCGCGAACGGCTGCGCGAGGTGCTCGATCACTGGGAGCGCGTGCGGGACCAGGCCTCGGAGGGCGGGCTGTCATTTCTCGAGGGCATGCGGTTGCTCGCGGGCGCCGCGCGCACGAGGGACGACGCCGCCGTGCTGGCGGCCGGCGAGGGTTGGTCGCGCGTCGAGGCGGGCGCCTGGATGGCGCGCACGCTCGAGGGGCTGCGGGGGCCGACCGGGCTCGCGGCGGCCGATCCTGGCGCCGACCTTCGCGGCACGCTGCGGCCCTATCAGAAGGTCGGCGTGGCGTGGCTCGCCTTCGCCTCGTCGCTGCGGCTCGGCGTCTGCCTCGCCGACGACATGGGGCTCGGCAAGACGATCCAGGTGCTGGGCCTCCTGCTCCTGCACAAGCGGCGCGCGCGGGGCGGCGACCCGCCGCACCTCCTCGTGGCGCCGGCATCGCTCCTCGCCAACTGGCAGGCCGAGATCGAGCGCTTCGCGCCGTCGCTGGCCACGCTGATGGCGCATCCCTCCGCCATGCCGGCGCGCGAGCTGGCCGAGCTGGCCGGCGCCGATGTGGGCGGCACCGATCTCGTCATCACCACCTATGGAACACTGGCGCGCGTGGAGGCGCTCCGGAGCCGCGAGTGGTCGCTGGTGATTCTGGACGAAGCGCAGGCGATCAAGAACCCGGGAGCGCGACAGACGCAGGCGGTCAAGGCGCTGAAGGCCCACGCGCGCATCGCGCTCACCGGCACGCCCGTCGAGAACCGCCTCGGCGATCTCTGGTCGATCTATGACTTCCTCGACCCGGGCCTGCTGGGCTCGGCGCGCGAGTTCTCCGCGTTCGCCAGGCAACTGGCCGATCGCCCGGACGAAAGCTACGCCCCGCTGCGCAGACTGATCCAGCCCTATCTCCTGCGCCGGCTCAAGAGCGACCGCTCGATCGTGGCCGACCTACCCGACAAGACCGAGGTGAAGGCGTTCTGCCTCCTCTCCCGCCCGCAGGCCGCGCTCTATCAGAAGACGGTCGACGAACTGGAGCGCGCCATCGCGGGGCTCACGCAGGGGATCGAGCGGCGTGGCCTGGTCCTGGCCTACCTCATGCGCTTCAAGCAGATCTGCAACCACCCCGCGCACTGGCTGGGGGAGGGCGCGTGGGACGAGGCGGGCAGCGGCAAGCTCGCGCGGCTACGCGAGATCGTCGAGGCCGTGGCGGCCAAGCAGGAAAAAGTGCTCGTGTTCACGCAATTCCGGGAGGCCACCGAGCCGCTGGCCGCGTTCCTGGCGGGCCTGTTCGGCCGTTCCGGGCTCGTGCTCCACGGCAGCACGCCCGTGAGGGAGCGCGGCGCGCTCGTGAAGCGCTTCCAGGAGGACGCGACGGTGCCGTTCTTCGTGCTGTCCCTGAAGGCGGGAGGCGCGGGCCTCAACCTCACCGCGGCCTCGCACGTGGTGCACTTCGACCGGTGGTGGAACCCCGCGGTCGAGGACCAGGCGACCGACCGCGCCTATCGCATCGGCCAGCACCGCAACGTGCTCGTGCACAAGCTCGTGTGCCGCGGCACCGTCGAGGAGCGTATCGACCGGCTCATCGAGGATAAGCAGAAGATGGTGCGCGGGATCCTCGCGGGCGGCGGCGAGACGCTGCTCACCGAGATGAGCGACGAAGAGCTGATGGCCATGGTCGCGCTCGACCTCCGTCGGGCCACGGCCGAGGCCTGATACGGAACGCGCGACGGCGGTTGCGGCAATGCCATTTTAGTGGCATTGTACGTGCCATGAAGGCTGTCATCGATCGTGCCGGTCGGATCGTCGTGCCCAAGCCGCTGCGGCAGGCGCTGGGACTGCGGCCCGGCCAGCCGCTCGAGATCCGCGCGGGCGACGGCCGGCTAGAGATCGAGATCGCTTCCACTCCCATGCAGCTGAGGAAGCGGGGCAAGGGGCTGGTGGCGGTACCGGACGCGAAGCTCCCTCCGCTCACAGCCGAGCAGGTCCGCGACACGCTGGAGCGCGTACGGCGGTAAGAGCCGCCGACTCGAGTCTGGTCGTCGCTGCATTCGCATCCTGGCACGAGAAACACGATGCCGCGCGCCGAGTGCTGGACGGCGCTCTGCGCCTGGTCGAGCATTGCGCCCTGGAGACGTACTCGGTGCTCACCCGGCTGCCCGCTCCTCACCGGGCGCCGGGAGACGTGGTGCGCGACTTCCTGGCCGCACGATTTCGCCGGCCATTCCTCCGACTGAGCGCTCCGGCCTACCGGGCCTTCTTGCTGCGCTTGCCCGACCACGGGATCTCCGGGGGCGCCTCGTACGACGCGCTGGTGGCGGCCACTGCGGCGAGCCATGGCGCCGAACTCGTCACGTGCGATCGGCGCGCCGCGCCTGTCTACGAACGGTACGGTGTGCGAGTTCACCTGGTGTAGGGCTCACCGCGATGGCCTGGTACGGCAACGACGGCTGGGACTACTACCCGCCCTACATGTCAGTGGCGGCGAAGAAGGCGCACGGCGCCCGGACGCTGGCGAAGCTGCTGAAAAAGAGCAAGCGGACGGCCGAGCCTGTCGTGATCGCGCACCGCAAGCGGCAGCTCGCCACCACGTTCTGGGGCAAGGCCTGGTCCGACAACCTCGAGCGATACGCCGACCTCGCCAACCGCCTGCCCCGCGGGCGCACGTACCTCCGCAACGGCTCTGTGCTGGACCTGGCGATCGCCGAAGGCAGGGTCGAGGCGCACGTGGCGGGCAGCGAGCTGTACCGGGTGACGATCGGCATCGCCCCCATGGCAAAGGCGCGCTGGCGCCGCGTGGTGGGCCGCTGCACGGGCCGGATCGGCTCGCTCGTCGGCCTGCTGCGCGGCGAGCTGTCCGGCGACGTGCTGGCCGTGCTGACTCACGCGAAGGACGGGCTGTTCCCGGAGCCTCGTGAGATGACGCTCGACTGCTCTTGCCCGGACACGGCGGAGGTGTGCAAGCACGTCGCCGCAGTCCTCTACGGCGTGGGCATCCGGCTGGACGCCAGGCCGGAGCTGTTCTTCGTGCTACGCCAGGTAGATCAGGCGGCGCTGCTCAGCTCGGCCACCGCCGGCGTCGTGTCGCGCGCGCGCCCGGCCGCAGGCAGGCGCATCGCCGACGATCGGCTGTCCGCGGTGTTCGGAATCGAGCTGGAGGAGGCGCCGCCGGCGCGTGCGGGCCGCCCGTTGCGCCGAGGCAAGACCCGACGACGGCCATGAGGACGTCACCTCTCCCTCTCACCGTGCGCCTCCGGGAGCGGTTGACCCTCGCCGCTCGCTCACGCTTGCCGGCCGCGCGTACCGCCACCATCGCCGATCTCTTCGGCTCGGTGGGCGGGCTGCCGGCGGATCTGAGTCGACGAACCAAGGCCTATCTCAGGACGACGATACCTTCGTCGGCGACCTCTATGCCGATCTGCACGAGCACGGCGCCACCGTGCTGGCCACGCCGTTTTCGCGGATGTTCGTCGACGTCAATCGCCGGCGGGACGACTTCGAGCAGCACGAGGGCGAGGTGCGCTCACGGCGCGGAGTCGTGCGCACCCACACGATGCGCGACGTGGCGATCTTCGCCCGGCCGCTCGCGCCCGCCGATCTCGAGGCGCGACTGCAGACGCTCTACGACCCCTACTACGTGACCCTGGACCGCCTGCTCGGCGAGCTGCGTCACGCCCATGGCGCCGCGCTGCTCCTCGATGGCCACACCGGCAGCCCGCGCCGGATGCAGGACCATCAGGTGATCCTCGGCACGTGTCACGGCGCGACGTGCGCGCCCGAGCTCGCGGCGACGGCGGCCGCGATCTTCGGTCGCCACGGCTTCGAGGTGCACGAGAACGTCAGCGGCTACACGGGCGGCAACATCGTGGCCACGTACGGCCGGCCGCAGACGCGGCGTGTCCACGCGCTCCAGGTCGAGATCAACGCGTCGTTGCTGATGACGAGCACCGCCGACGAGTTCATCGCCCAGGTGCGACGCGGCGGGATCCCCGAGAAGGCGCATGCGAACATCGCCCGCCTGCGCGAGTGCCTCCGCGAGGTGCTGGCGGCCCTGCCGCCGGTCCTCGCGACCGTGCAGGCGTCGTAGCCGACGCCACTACCTCGCGAGGCCCGCCATCAGCTCCATGGCCTCGGGCTGCTCGGTGGTGATCGTCAGCCCGGTGATGCCGCAGTCGGCCCAGGCGCGGTAGCGCTCGCGAATGCGTGCGGGCGGGCCAACCAGCGACATCTCGTCGCAGAACTCGTCGGGGACGGCGGCCTCGGCCTCGTCCTTGTGCTTGGCGAGGAACAATTCCTGGATGCGCTGCGCGGCGTCGCCGAAGCCGCGGCGGATCATCATCTCCTTGTGAAAGTTCTTGTCGCGGTGGCCCATGCCGCCGACGTAGAGCGCGACGCGCGGCTTCTGGCGCGCGAGCGCGCCCTTGATGTCGTCGGTGATGGCCACCTCCACGCGCGGCTGGATCTCGAAGTCGGCGAAGCCCTTGGCGCCGCCCGCGCGGCGAAAGCCTTCCTCGAGCCAGGGCCGCAGCATCGGCATGAGCCGCGGCACGAAGCCGAGCGGCAGCCAGCCGTCGGCGATCTCGGCCGTGAGCTTGACGTTGGCCTCGGTGCCGGTGCCGTGCGCCAGTACGGCCGTCCCCACGGCTGGCCGTACCAGCCCTCGACGATCTGCGGGCCGGAGACGCCGAGCCCGGCGATGACCCGGCCGCCGCCCGCGAGCGCGTCCACGGTGCCCGCCGCCATCGCCGCCGAGGCCGGCGGGCGCGCGGCGAGCTGCATGATGCCGGTGCCGAGGCGGATGCGCTTCGTCAGCGCGGCCAGGTACGCGAGCGGCGTGATCGCATCCGAGCCGTACGCCTCGGCCGTCCACACGGAGTCGAACCCGAGGCGCTCGGCCAGCAGGACCTTGTCGACGGGCAGCCGCAGCTCGGCGCCCGAGTAGCCGATGCTCAGCCCGAGCTTCATGTGCCGCGCCCCCACAGCATGCAGTAGCGTCGCATCCCAGCACCCGCCCGCCTGCGCCTCGGCCTTCACCGCGGCGGAGGCGTTCTGCAGGAACGTCAGGACGTTCTGCGCGTCGTCCTTGGTGCCGAGCCGCCCGCCCGGCGCGCCGGGATGGCCGGGGATCAGCGTGTCCCAGTCCATGGCCAGCACTCTCTTGAGCGAGTCCTCCCACTCGATCGGATAGGAGTCGATCATCGCCCGTCCGGGCATCGTGCCGACCGGGATGAAGTCGACGGCGAAGAGGATCTTGTCCTTCGGCAGCCGCATCACGATCGAGCTGTCCGAATGGTTGAGGCCGACGTACGTCAGCTCGAGCGTGGTGGCCGGCGTCCTTGAACGGCTTGCCGCCGGCGATGTGGTCGAAGTGATGGTGGCTGTAGATCAGATACTTGATCGGCTTGTTCGTGACCTTCCGGATCTCGTCCACGTAGGTCGTCACCATCTCCGGCCGTCCGTAGCCGATGGGGTCGGTGGCGATCACCCCCGCGGACGTGACCACGAACATCGACTGGTGATTGCCGGCGCGGAAGATGTAGACGTTGTCCGTCCCCTCGACCCTGGTGGTCGCGAACGGCGGCTGCGTCGGCTGCTGGGCGTAGGCGGCGGCGCCGAGGCCGGCGGCGACCAGGGCGGCGCCGGCGATGGCCAAAGACGTGCGTGACATGGGTGGCTCCTTCCGCGAGATGTCAGAGTCGCACGCGGAGGATCACCCCGCCCAACGGCAGCGTCAAGCGATGGTCGGTGCTAGGCTCGGCGTATGAAGATCCGCATCGGAGTGGGGGCCTCCGGCGCCGCCTCGACGCCCGAGGCGCTGGCCGAGCTCGTCGCGGCCGTCGATACGCTGGGGTTCGACTCGCTGTGGCTCTCGGAGGTGCTGACGGGTCCCGTGCTCGATCCCATGGTGGGTCTGGCCTGGGCGGCAGCGAGCAATCCGCGATTGAAGCTCGGGACGACGATGCTATTGCCGGGACGCAACGTGCTGCGTCTGGCCAAGCAGCTGGCGAGCCTGGACGTGCTGTGCAAGGGCCGGCTGCTGGTGACGCTGGTTCCCGGGCTCA